>WNGL01000210.1_pt1 | contig 87735 bp, 88 predicted proteins | sample 5400591 | NCBI WGS metagenome assembly WNGL01 (sample SAMN13153377, study PRJNA577476) | soil metagenome | isolation source: 80 cm soil or saprolite under Garry oak tree replicate 1 | place: USA:California | collected 2016-06-15 | reverse complement strand
CGCTGCGCTCGCCCACTCACTGTGTCTCCTGGTTCGCTCCGCTGCGCGCCCTGTGCGACGTCTTCCCTCGGCCCCGCGCAACGACTGCGTCGGCGCGTTGCCTCAGTCCAGACGCCGCGGCGCCCCGCTGCGCTCGCCCGTTCACGGGTAGCTCGTCTCCTCGCTGGCGCAGACCACCAGTTCGCGGATCTCGCAGCCGTGCGGCTGGTTGAGCGCGAACAGCACCGCCTGCGCGACGTTCGCGGGGTCGTTGAGCACCGCGTCCGGCCCCGGCTTGTACTGCTCGTCACGATCGTCGAAGAACCGCGTCCGCATGCCGCCGGGTACCAGCAGGGTCACCCCGTACCGGCCGGCCAGCTCAGCGGCGAGCGCCCGGGTGAAGCCGACGACGCCGAACTTGGCGGCGCAGTACGCGGTCGCGTCGGACACCGCCTTGAAGCCGAGCGTCGAGGCGACGGTGACGATCCGCCCGCCCTCGTTGAGATGGGGCAGTGCGGCCCGGATGACCGCCGCCGTCGCGAGCAGGTCGACGGCGACGACCCGCTCCCAGTCCGCGCCCGGCACGTTCTGGAACTTGCCGGGCAGGTCCATGCCGGCCGCGGTCACCACGCCGTCCAGGCCACCGGACAGGATCGCCAGCTCCAGCGCCGCCTTCTCGGCGGCCCGGGTGTCGGCCAGGTCGACGACGACGTGCGGTACCCCGTCCACCGGTACCCGGTCCAGCACGTAGGACCGGCCGCCGGCCTTCTGGACGGCCTCCACGACGGCGGCACCCAGCCCGCTGGCTCCCCCGGTCACCAACACGTTCATTCAGTTGCCCCCTTCGATGGGCGCGGGGTCCGGTCGTGCCGCGGCGATCAGCTGCGTGGTGGAGCGCCCGGACAGGTACGGCACCACGACCGTCTGGCCGCCCCAGCGCTGGACCAGCTCCGCCTCGGGCAGCGCCGGCCGGCCGTCGGGGCCGTCGAGGAAGTAGTCGCCGCCCTTGACCCAGACGTCCGGACGCAGCCGGTCCAGCAACTGGTCCGGGGTCGTCTCGTCGAACGCCACCACGGCGTCCACGCAGTCCAGGGCCGCCACCAGCCGAGCCCGGTCGATCTGCGGTACCACCGGGCGCGCCGGCCCCTTGAGCGCCCGGACGCTGCGGTCGGAGTTCAGGCACACGATCAGGCAGTCGCCCAGTTGCCGGGCGGCGCGCAGGGTGGACAGGTGCCCGACGTGCAGCAGGTCGAAGCAGCCACCGGTGGCGACGACGGTACCCCCGCGCAGGCGGGTGGCCCGCGCGATCGCGCGCGCGGCCGCCAGGCCGATCGCGGTGCGCTCGGGTGGCGTGCCGGTGCCACCCGGCCGCCACGCGGAGGCGCCGCCCGCGGCCACGTACACGCTGGCCGCGGCGACCGCCTGGGTGACCGCCTCGGACAGCACCGCGCCCCCGGTCAGCGCGGCGGACACGGCCGCGGCGAACCGGTCCCCGGCGCCGCAGGGGTCCCCGGCATGCACCGGCGGCGCGGGTACGACCAGCGGCGTCGTCGTGCCCTGGGCGACCAGGGCGCCGTCCGCGCTGAGGGTCACCGCGACGGCGGGCACCTGCCAGGCGGCGCACAGCCGGGCGGCGCGCTGCGCCACCCCGGCGAGCCGGCCGGTACCCGGTTCCGGTGGGAGGTGGTGGGACAGCTCCGCCTCGTTCGGCGTGGCCAGCCGCACCCCCGGTGCCGGCGCGCTGCCGCGCGGATGCGGATCCCAGACGACCGGGCGGCGCCCCGCCACCTCGGCCAGGACCCGGCGCAGCTCCGGAACCCCGGTGACGCCCCGGCCGTAGTCGCTGACCAGCACACCGGTCGCGGCGCGCAGGGCCGCCGCGGCCGGCTTGGGCAGCCGCTGCGGTACCGGCGCCGGGGTACCCGCCTGGTCGACCCGCATCAGCATGTGCCCGCCGGCCCGGATGCGGATCTTCTCCGGCATCGGTCCGTCGATCGGCAGCGCGCACAGCTGGACTCCGGCCTCGTCGAGCAGGACGCGCAGCCGGGCGCCACCGGCGTCGTCGGGTACCGGCGCGACCAGCGTCACCTCGACGCCCAGGTCGGTGGCGAGCGCCGCAGCGAGCGCCGCGCCACCGGGCCGGTCCACGCTCTCGGTCGCGGCCAGCACCGGTACCGGCGCGTCCGGCGCGACCCGCTCCACGGTACCGACCAGATCCCGGTCGAGCAGGGCGTCGCCGACCACCACCAGGCGGGCGCTCATGATGCGACCGCCTCCAGTCCCAGCACGGCCGGCAGGTGCAGGTCCACGTACTCGCACAGCAGGTGCGCGGCGACCAGGTGCAGCTCCTGCACGACCTGCGGGTCGGGCGACGGCACGGCGAGGACGTCGGCGCAGCGCCGCGCGAGCGGGTTCGGCACCGGGCCGGTGAACGCCCAGGTGTACAGCCCCACCTCGGTACCGGCCTCGGCCGCCGCGAGCAGGTTCGGGCTGCGGCCGCTGGTCGAGATGAGCAGCAGGACGTCGCCGGGGCGGCCGTGCGCCCGGACCTGCCGTGCGAACAGCTCGGTGAAGCCGAAGTCGTTGGCGATGGCGGTACCGCTGCTGGTCTCGGCGTGCAGCGCCAGCGCGGACAGCGGGGTGCGGTCCTCGCGCAGCTTGCCGACCAGCTCGGCGGTCAGGTGCTGGGCCTCGGCCGCGCTGCCGCCGTTGCCGGCGACCAGGAGCCGGCCGCCCCGGCCGAGGATCCCGGCCAGCCGCTCGCCCCAGGCGCCGAGCTTGCCGGCGACCTCGCGGAACGGCAGCAGCGCGTCGGCCAGCGCGGTCAGGTGCTCGTCGATCAGCGTCGGTTCACTCATGCCGGCACCGCCCCGGAGGACGACAGAAGGGCGCCGGCGAGCGTGGCGTAGAGCCGGCCGAGCTGCTCGGCCGTGCGCCGCCAGGAGTAGCAGCTGCGCGCCCGGTCCACGGCCGCGGTGCCGTACGCCATCAGCCGGGAGGGTTCGCGGAGCAGCCGGCGCAGCGTGGTGGCCAGGGCGCGGTGGTCGCGGGCCGGCACCAGGTGCCCGGTGACCCCGTCGACCACGGTGTCGGTGAACCCGCCGACACCGTAGGCCACGACGGGTACGCCGCAGGCCATCGCCTCCAGCGGGGTCAGCCCGAACGGCTCGTACCAGGCCGGGCAGGTCAGCACGTCGGCCGAGCGGTACCAGCGGGGCATTCTGTCCCGGGACACGCCGCCGACCAGCCGGACGCGCTCGGCGACCCCCACCGAGCCGGCCAGCGTCCACAGCTTGCCGGCCACCGGGTCGCCGGAAAGCTCTGCGGCCGGCGGCCCACCGACGATCACGCACTCCGCGTTCGGGACGGCGGGCAGCGCGCGGATCAGGTCGGCGTACCCCTTGCGCTCGACGAGCCGCCCGACGCACAGGATGCGCGACAGCGGGCCACGCCGCTCGGCCGGTCCAAGCGGCGTGAAGTGCGCGGAGTCGACACCGGAGGGGATCAGGTTGATCCGCTCGCGAGGTACCCCGAGCGCGATCATCTCGTTCAGCTCGTCGGAGCACTGCGCGACCACCGCGTCGGCCTGCCGGCCGAGTACCCGCTCGTACCCGATCCGCTGGCGCGGGCTGGTGTCCGCGGATCCCTGGTGGCGCCGCTTCACGATGCCCAGCGCGTGGTAGGTGACCACCACCGGTATCGGGAACCGGCTGCGGGCGGTCAGCGCCGCGAGGCCGCTCATCCAGAAGTGCGCGTGCACCACGTCCGGCGCCCACGGCCCGTCCTTCCAGCGGCCGAGCAGCCACTCGCCGAAGATGCCCATGTACGGCAGCAGCTCGTCCTTGGGTACCGGCTCGGCCGGGCCGGCGGGCACGTGCTCGACCAGTACCCCGGGGCGCAACGGCACCTCGTTGGCGACTTCCGGGTCGGCGCGCCGGGTGTAGACGCGTACCTCGTGGCCGTCCTCGGCCAGGGCTGCCGACAGCTCGGCCACGTGCTGGTTCTGCCCGCCGGCGTCGACTCCGCCTAACAGCGCCAACGGACTGGCGTGTTCGGAAATCATGGCGATGCGCACGTGCTCACCTCTTTCAGGAGTCGATCCCAGTCGGACAGGAACCGGGCCAGGCCGTACCGCTCGCGCGCGGCCACCCTCGCGGCCGCGCCCATCCGGCGCGCGGCCGCCTCGTCGACCAGCAGCCACCGGGCGGCGTCGACGAGCTCGTCGACCCGGGTGGACACGACGCCGGCGCCGGGCGGTACCGCGCGGACCGCCTCGGTGACGGCCAGGGCGAGCACCGGCATACCCAGGAACATCGCCTCCAGCAGGGACAGGCCCAGCGAGGTCCACCGGGTCAGGTGCAGGTACGCGCGCCGGCGGGGCAGCTCGGCGTGCAGGACGGACTGCGGCGGGTCGTCGTACCCGGCGAGGGCGTCCCCGGACAGCCCGAGGTGCCCGGCCAGCCCGCCGACGCCCATGCCGAACACGTCGAGCGGGGCCACCCGCGCGAACCGGGGCATCAGGTCGGTACCGGTGACCCGGCCTCGGCGGACCGGCTCGTTGGTCGCCATCCCGAACCGTGGCAGCTCCCCGGTGTACCGGTCGCCCGGGTCGGGGATACCGTGCTCGATCACCGCGGTGCGGGTACCGCCGCAGTCCCAGAACAGCTCGTTGAAGTGGGTGACGTGGACGAGCGTCAGGTCGTCCCGGTCGGCCATCGGGTGCCGGGTACCGGGCACGTCGCCCTTGGGCGTGTTGTGCTCGACGTACACGGTCGGCGCGTCCCGCCCCAGCCACCGGCGGGCCAGCTCCCGCTCCTCGGGGCGTTGCAGCAGCACCAGGTCCACGTCGGCGTGGGCGAGGTCGGCGGGGGCGACCTCGACCACGTCCTCCGGCCAGGGATAGGTCCGCGCGCGGCCCAGCCCGTAGGCGTCCCGGCGTTCGTTGACCGGCACCAGGTAGGTGTGACCGCCGTGTACGAAGGCGGTGGTCCACGACCCGTGCACATGCCAGAGCAGGATCCTCATCGACCCGCTCCGCAAAGCAGGTCGACCGCGGCCACGACCTCGGCGCCCGAGATCGACGACAGGCACGGGTGCCCGGGTTCGGAACAGGTCGCCGCCCGGCTGTCCCGGCACCCGGCCAGCGGGTCGCCGAGACGGACGTGCGGCACCCGGTACGGTCCCCACCGGCCGAACGGCACGGTCGGCGCGAACAGGCTCACCACCGGGGTACCGACGGCAGCCGACAGGTGCGCCGGGCCGGTGTTGGCGCACACGACGCACGCCGCACCGGCCAGTACCCCGGCCAGCTCCCCCAGCCGGGTCCGCCCGCCGAGGTCGAGCGCCTCGTCGCCGGCCACGTACCGGGTCAGCTCCCGCTCCTGCGGGCTGCCGGTGGCCACGACCGGCCGGCCGGCCGCGGCCAGCGCCACGACCATCTCCCGGATCCGCTCCGGCGGGCAGGCCCGTGCCGGCACGCTCGCGCCCGGGTGCACCACGACGTACCCGGGCTCCAGGCGGACCCGGGGACGGCGGACCGCCCGTACCGACAGCCGCCCGTCGTCGCCCGGCGGCAGGCCGAAGCCGGCCGCGGCGGCCAGGTACAGCGCCCGCTCGGGTTCGGGCAGGCCCTCGTCGGCCCGGTGCCGCACGTCCAGGAGCGAGCCCGGGTAGTCCACGCTGATCGCGCTGATCCGTAGCACGCCGGCCAGCCGCAGCAGCAGGGCGAACGGCAGCGGCGACTGGTGGTACGAGGTGAAGATCACCGCCTCGTCCACGGCCAGCGCGGCGATCCGGTCGACCAGTGCGTTTACCTTGACGGGGTCTACGGGCTTGGGCTCCGGGTCGATCCACGGGGTGTGCCAGGTGACCAGCTCGTCCACGCCGGGCAGCAGGCCCGCGGCGGCCTCGCCGCGCGGGCCGCACACCAGCGTCAGCCGATCCGCCCCGTGGGCCAGCGCGCGCAACGCGGGGCCGGTGAGCAGCACGTCCCCGGCGGAGTCCGCGCGGACTGCCAGCACGTGACCGCCGGGCCGCCGGCCGGTGGCCGGCCGGGCGTCGCGGGCCAGGATCCAGTCGGCGGCGGCGCCCAGGTCGGCCGCGCGCACCGGTGCGGCGGCGATCTCGGCCGGGCGGGTGACCCCGGTGGGTACCAGCACCCCGAGCGCACCGGCCGCGCCGGCCGCCACCATGTCCCGGCCGATGTCCCCCACAACGACACAGCGCGCCGGTACCGTGCCGAGCGCGCGTGCGGCTGCCTGGACCAGCCCGGGAGCGGGTTTACGGCAGGGACACCCGGCAAACTCGTCGTGCGGGCACACCTGCCAGTCGTCGAAAGGGCCGAGGAGCTGCGCGACCCGGGCGTCCACCGCCGCCACCTGGGCCTCGGTGAGCAGGCCGCGGGCGATGCCGGACTGGTTGGAGACGACGCCGACGCGCAGCCCGTGGGCACGCAGCCGGTCCAGCGCCTCGCGGGCACCGGGCATGGCCACCACGGCATCGGGGTCCCCGTTGTACGGGACATCCTGGACGAGGGTTCCGTCCCGGTCGAACAGAACGGTGTCGGTCAACCGTCCCGGTGGTTCACTCCTGTCCTCGATTCGCCCCACGTGCTGCCGGTTCCCTCACTGTGCAACATCAAACCTGGGCCCACCTCGTGTGATCGGACACCGCCTGGGGTACCAGCGATTTATGTCTGTGGGTACCGACAAGGACCTGATCACGACATTGAAACGGGTGGCGGCCGTGTTGAAGCAGGCCGGAATCCCGTTCGCACTGGCTGGAGGGTTCGCGGCCTATGCCCGCGGTGGCACCTCCAGCGACCACGACGTCGACTTCCTCTTGCGGGAGCAGGACGTCGACAAGGCGTTCGAAGCGCTCTCCGAAGTAGGCTTGCGCACAGTCCGGCCGCCGGAGGACTGGCTCGTCAAGGTCTACGACGACGACCTCATGGTGGATCTCATCTTCCGGCCGATCGACGAGCCGGTGACCGACGAGACGCTGGCCGACTCCACCCCGATCTCGGTGAGTGCGATCCTCATGCCGGTGATCTCCGCTACCGTGCTGATGGAGCACAAGCTGCTGACCTTCGGCCAGCACTACTGCGACTTCGCCAAGGCGTTGCCGCTGGCCAGGTCGCTGCGCGAGCAGATCGACTGGGCCCGGGTACGCAAGACGACCGAGCATTCGCCGTACGCACAGGCGTTCTTCGTTCTGCTGGAGAAGCTGGACGTGATCCAAGAAGGAGAGTCATGATCCAAGAAGGAGAGTCATGAGCTCGACTTTGGATGAATACACCGAGGCCGCCGTCCAGCGGCTGCTCACCGAGCACCCGGGCCTGGGCGAGCAGGGCATCACACTGACCCGCCGGGAGCACTGCCTTGTGCTGTCCGGGGAGGTGGAGAGCCCGCAGCGGCGCGACGAGATCGAACGGCTGGTCAACGAGGCGCTGCCGGACGTCGAGGTGTGCTGCGACATCGGCATCACCCGCGCGGCCGCGCCGACCGAGCACGAGGAGCTTCCATGATCAGGGTGGCCGCGGTCGGCGATGTGCACATCGACGCCGACGTGCTGGGCCGGTACCGGCCGGCGCTGGAGCAGCTCGGCGACTGCGCCGACGTCCTGCTGCTCGCCGGCGACCTGACCCGCCACGGCACGGTCGCCGAGGCCAAGTGCGTGGCGACCGAGTTCGGCAGCCTGCCGGTACCGGTGATCGCCGTACTCGGCAACCACGACTACCACGCCGACCAGCCCGAGGACGTCACCGCGGTGCTGGAGGACGCCGGGATCACCGTGCTGGAGTGCTCCGGCACGGTACAGACGTTCCACGGCGTGCGGCTCGGCGTGGCCGGGGCGAAGGGCTTCGGCGGCGGCTTCGCCGGCCGGTGCGGCAGCGACTTCGGCGAGCCGGAGATGAAGGGGTTCATCCGGACCACCATCCGGATCGCCGACCGGCTCGGGGAGACCCTGCGGGCGCTGGAGTGCGACGTGCTCGTCGCGCTCACCCACTACGCGCCGTGCCCCGACACCCTCGCCGGCGAGCCGCTGGAGATCTACCCGTTCCTCGGGTCGTACCTGCTCGGCCAGGCCGTCGACTCGGCGCCGACCGCGCTCGCGGTGCACGGCCACGCGCACGCCGGCTCCGAGCGGGGTACCACGCCCGGCGGGGTACGCGTCCGCAACGTCGCCCACCCGGTCATCAAGCAGGCGTACAGCGTATTCCACGTCGGCGCGCACGAACCGGCGCTCAGCGCGTCCGGATCCGCTCGATGATCTGCGAGGTGGACCGGTCGGGCAGGTACTCCATCGTGCGCATCTCGCCGCCGAGCTGGCGGACCAGCGGCGCCTCCGGGATCAGCTCCGGCGGGTAGTCCCCGCCCTTCACGTACAGGTCGGGCCGGACCAGCTCGATGAGCCCGCGCGGGCTGTCCTCGTCGAAGACCACGACGTGGTCGACGCAGGCCAGCGCGGCGAGCACGGCGACCCGGTCGGCGACCGGGTTCACCGGGCGGTCCGCGCCCTTGCGCCGCCGTACCGAGGCGTCGGAGTTGACCGCCACGACCAGCGCGTCACCGAGCCGGCTGGCCTCGGCGAGGTAGCCGACGTGGCCGCGGTGCAACACGTCGAAGACCCGTTGGTGAAGACGATCCGCAGCCCGCGGGCCCGGTACCCGGCCGCCAGCCGGCCCAGCCCCGCAGCGTCGACCACGCCGGCCGAGGCGGCGTGCAGGTAGGTGGTGTCCACGAGGGTGCCGTCGACATCGAAGAGCACCCCTGCGAGGCCGTGCGCTGCCATGAACGGCTAGCTACCCATCGACCTAGGGCCCAAACGGGCCGGGTCAGGGCACCGGCGGCACGTCCCGGCGGGGCGGTAGCGCGGCGCGGCCGACCACCGGGATGGCCCGGTCCACGCCACTGATCTTGAGGACCTCCCGGACCGGTCGCCGCGGGGCACACAGCACGAGCCGGCCGCCGGCGGCGGTCGCCTGCCGGTGCAGCCACACGAGGGTACCGACGCCGGTCGAGTCGCAGAAGTCCACTCCGGACAGGTCGAGCAGCACCTCGGCGCCGGTCGCGCAGGCCGGCCCGACCACGGCACGCAGCCGGTCGACGGTGGCGAGGTCGAGGTTGCCGGCCAGGCGGAAGACCAGGGGGCCGGCGGCGTCCACCGGCACCGGCTCGACCTGGAACTGCGCCTGTCGCGCTGCCATCCAGAAAGTCTCCCGCCCGGACGCGCGGCCGGAGCGCCGCCGCGCACACTCTACGCATCATCGTGGTCGCGCGCGAGAGTGAGCTGCCGTGTCGGGGGTACGGTGCCCGTGACGGGCGCACCGGCCGCCCGGGCCGGTAGGCTCGCCGTACAGGAACGGCGGTACGATGACGCGGCTGAACTCCAAGATCGAATCGGCGCGCCCGGTGACGGTGGTGCGGTTCGGCGGTCCCCTGGAGCTGGCCAGCGCGGCGATCGCCTGGAACCTGCTGGTCAAGGTGCTCGCTGAGCAGCCGGACGCGCTGGTGGTCGACCTGTCCTCGATCACCATCGACGATCCGCAGGTGCTGCTCGTGTTCGGTGCGCTGGCCCGCCGGGCCGGCGTATGGCCGGGGGTACCGGTGATCCTCGTCGCGCCCGACGCCGACCTGCGCCTCGCCCTGCACCACCACGCCGTCGACCGCCAGCTCGCGGTCTGCGCCGGCCGGGGTGAGGCGATTGTCATGGCGCGCAGCGCGCCGCTGCCCCTCCGGCTGCGGGAGTCGCTGCTGCCCGACCCCGGTGCCGCCCGGCACGCCCGGGACCTCGCGACCGAGGCGTGCGTGCGCTGGCGGTTGCCGGACCTGGTACCGGCCGCCAGCATCATCGCCAGTGAGCTCGTCACCAACGCGGTGCGGCATGCCGGTACCCCGCTCGAACTCGTTCTGGCCCGCACCGAGCGCTACCTGCACATCGCGGTCCGGGACCAGGATCCGCGCCCGGCGGTGCTCCAGCGCCCGACCCTGCTCGCCACCGGCGGCCGCGGCTTGATGATCGTGCAGCGCACCGCGCTCTCGTGGGGATCGACCCCGGCTCAGGACGGCAAGGTCGTGTGGGCCACCCTGTCGGCCGGCGACCGGCCGGGCCGCACCGGATAGGCCAGCTCCGCCAACCCGGCCCGGTCCAGCACCTCGAGTACCGTCTGCCTGGCCCGCTCCAGCCGCAGTTGCGCTCCACTGCGCTGCGCCGCCTGCCAGCCGGCGACCAGGGCGCTCATCGCGGCGGCGTCGGCCAGCGGTACGCCGGACAGGTCCACCCGCACGGTGCGCGGACGGTCGGTCAGCGCGGTTTCGCACAACGCCGTCCGCAACCGGCCCGCGTTGTCGTGGTCCACCTCGCCGCCGACCTCGACGACGACGGTACCGCCTGGCAGGCGCTGGATGGCGAGGTGCAGGCCGCCCGGGTCAACCGCTGGAGCCGCGCCGTCCTGGCCGGGCCAGACCGGTACGACGTCGCCCATCATCGCCTCCCGCAGCCAGGCTAGCGTCTGCGCCAGCAGGCGTGACACGTGCATCTGGGAGATCCCGATGTCGGTAGCTATCTGCGACTGCGTCATGTTGCCGGAGAAGCGCATGTGCAGGATGCGCTGCTCGCGCTCGGGCAGAAGCGGTACCAGCTCGGCCAGTGTCATCCGGTCGTCCAGGCTCTCCACGGCCGGGTCCCGCGCACCGAGCACGGCACCCAGGGCCGTCCCGTCCTCCTGGCCGGCGACGGGTGCGTCCAGGGAGACCGGCCGGTACGCGTGCGCCAGGTCCATCCCCTCGATGACCTGCTCGTCGTCCACACCGAGATGCCCGGCGAGCTCCACCACCGTCGGCGCCCGGCCGAGCTGGTGCGTCAGGGTCTGGTGGGCGCGCGACATCTCCATCTTGAGTTCCTGCAACCGCCGCGGTACCCGCACGCTCCAACCCCGGTCGCGGAAGTGCTTGCGCACCTCACCCCGTACCGTCGGCCCGGCGTAGTGGCTGAACGGGCCGCGCGCCGGGTCGTACCCGTCGATGGCCTTGATCAGCCCGATGGAGGCGACCTGGACCAGGTCCTCGAACGGCTCGCCCCGGCCCTGGTAGTGGCGGGCCAGCCGGACGGCGAACGGCAACCCCGCCTCGATCATCTGTTCGCGCAGCCGCAGCCGCGCCTCGGGTTCATCGGCCATCCGCGCGAACAGCGCGGCGGCGGTCTCGTCGAGCTCGGTGCCGACGGCGACCCCGTCGTCGGACGGGCGCGAGCTCCGGCGCGGCGATACGACAGGCATGGAGAACTCCTCGCCTGATCGCGACGATCGGGTGGACTCGCGCCCCGAGCGACGGTGCGTCCACGACGGGCGTCGCTGATATTCGCAATCGCGGGCGCCCGTTTCTTGAGCGCCGGACCCGGGTTCCCAACGCGGCCTGCCGCCACGCGCTGTCGAAAACCCAACCGCTTGCTACCTTAAGGCGGGCGGTCCGCTACCGCAAAGCTTGTGGCGGTCTCCGGTCAGCCGGAGTGCCGGCGTGGAGGCGAGTCATGACAAGTGCCGTGCCGGGCCGGGGGCGCGATCTCGTGGTGGCCGGTGCCTCCGCCGGGGGCGTCGAGGCCCTACGGGCGATGGTCGCCCACCTGCCCGCCGACCTGCCGGCGACGGTACTGGTCGTCCTGCACCTTCCGCGCGGCGCCTTCAGCGCGCTGGCCAGCATCCTGCGCCGGTCCGGGCCGCTGCCGGCCGAGGTCGCCTTCGACGGTGCCCCGCTGCGGCACCGGCAGATCTTCGTCGCGCCGGCCGACCACCACCTGCTGGTCGCGGAGGGCCGGGTCCGGCTGTCCCGGGGGGCCAGCGAGAACGGGCACCGCCCCGCCATCGATCCGCTGTTCCGCTCCGCCGCGCGGGCCTACGGCAGCCGGGTGATCGGGGTCGTCCTGTCCGGCGCCCGCGACGACGGCTCGGCGGGCCTGGCCACCATCGCCGCCCACGGCGGCGCCACGCTGGTCCAGGACCCCGGCGAGGCGCTGTACGGCAGTATGCCCGGCAACGCGCTGGAGGTCGTTCCGTCGGCCACCGTGGCGACCGCCGCCGAGCTGGGCACACTGGTCGCCCAGCGCACCCGGGACGACGTCCCGTGGCCGCCGTTCGGGGTCGAGATCGAGCCGGATCCCGTTGACCTGGTCACGCCCGGTGCACTAGGCGCGGAGCCGCCACCGGTGTTCAGCTGCCCGAGCTGTCAGGGCGGCCTGTACGAGATCCGGGCCAGCGACTCGATCCGGTATCGCTGCCGGGTCGGCCACATCTGGACCCCGCAGGCCCTGCTCGACGAGCAGGGAGCCGCCCTGGAGGCCGCGCTGTGGATGGCGCTGCGCAGCCTCGCGGACAAGGCGGCGCTGGCCCGCCGGATGGCCGCCGCGAGCCTGGCGCGGGGCAACGACGCAGCCGCCGACCGGTACACCGCGCGTGCGTTGGAGGCCGAGGGAGCCAGCAAGTTGATCGCCGAGCTGATCTCCCACGGCGACGCGTTGAACGACGCCGACGACACGGATCTGACCGGCGAACCTCAGCCAGACGGCGGCCGGTAGCCTGGCATGGGCGGGGGTGTTACCCGACTCCGGTGCGCGCGACCCCGCGGAGGCCTCGGTGACTGTCACGGATGAAGAGTTCGAGTCGCTGCTGGCGCACCTCAAGGAAGCGCGCGGCTTCGACTTCACCGGCTACAAGCGGTCCAGTCTCATCCGGCGGGTGAACCGGCGGATGACCCAGGTGGGCATGGCGACCTACGGCGACTACCTCGACTACCTCCAGACGCATCCGGAGGAGTTCACCGGGCTGTTCAACACGGTGCTCATCAACGTCACCGGGTTCTTCCGGGACCGGGACGCGTGGATCTACCTGGGCGAGGTGGTGTTGCCGCCGTTGCTCGCCGCGAAGGCCACGGACAGTCCGATCCGGATCTGGAGCGCCGGCTGCGCCTCGGGCGAGGAGGCGTACTCGCTGGCGATCCTGTTCTCCGAGCTGCTCGGGCGGGATGCGTTCCGCGACCGGGTCAAGATCTACGCCACGGACGTCGACGATGAACAGCTGGCCGAGGCGCGCCAGGCCACGTATCCGGAGGCGGCCCTCACGGATCTGTCCGCGGAGCAGCGGGAGCGGTACTTCGAGCGCTTCGCCGGCCGGTACGTCTTCCGCAAGGACCTGCGCCGCTCGGTCATCTTCGGCCGCAACGACCTGGTGCAGGACGCCCCGATCTCCCGGGTCGACCTGCTGGTGTGCCGCAACACGCTGATGTACTTCAACGCCGAGACCCAGGGGCGGATCCTGTCCCGGTTCCACTTCGCCCTGTCCAACGGTGGCGTGCTGTTCCTCGGCAAAGCGGAGATGCTGCTCAGCCACGGCAACCTGTTCCTGCCGACCGACCTCAAACGGCGGATCTTCCAGAAGGTACCCCGGCGGCTGCCGACCCCCGCGACGTTCCCGCCCGACCCGCCCGACCCGCTGGCGGAGCCGGAGCTGGTCGGCCTGGACCGGCTGCGCAACGAGGCGTTTCTGGCCAGCCCCGTGGCGCAGATCGTGGTGACCTCGGACGGCCTGGTCGCGCTGACCAACCGGCAGGCGGAGATCCTCTTCGGCGTCTCGTCGCGCGACGTCGGCCGCCCGTTCCGCGACCTGGACGTCTCCTACCGGCCGGCCGAGCTGCGCCGCTACATCGAGCAGGCGCAGCTCGAGCGGCGGGTGGCCCGGGTGGCCGACATCGAGTACCTGCGCAGCGTCGGCGAGACGATCCACCTGGACATCCACGTCAACCCACTGGTCGACAGCGACGGCAGCCTCCTGGGGGTGACGCTGATCTTCCACGACGTGACCGCCGCCCGCCGGTTGCAGGACGAGTTGGAGCAGACCAACCGGCAGCTGGAGAACGCCTACGAGGAACTCCAGTCCACCAACGAGGAACTGGAAACCACCAACGAGGAACTCCAGTCCACGGTGGAGGAACTGGAGACCACCAACGAGGAGCTGCAGTCCACCAACGAGGAACTGGAGACCATGAACGAAGAGCTCCAGTCCACCAACGACGAGCTGCAGAGCATCAACGACGAGCTGCGCGACCGGACCCAGGAGCTGTCGGCGGCCGAGTCGTTCCTGGACGCGGTGCTGACCAGCCTCCAGGCCGGCGTCACCGTGGTGGACAAGGACCTCGACATCCAGGTGTGGAACCGCCAGGCCGAGGAGCTGTGGGGCCTGCGCCGCGAAGAGGTCATCGGACAGCGCTTCCTCAGCCTGGACATCGGGCTGCCGACCGACGAGTTGTGGCCGCTGATCCGGCGGGCGCTGGTCGGCGGCGGGCCGCAGCAGACCGAGGTGGCCGCGGTCAACCGGCGCGGCCGGGCGATCGTGGTACGGGTGGTCTGCGCCCCGCTGCTCAGCGACGGCCCGCAGCCGACCGGCGCGATCCTCGTCATGGAACAGGACGAAAGCGGCGAAAAACCTCCGTCCGAGGCTGCCGAGGTAACCCCGGCCACACCTGCATGACCGGCAACCGGGTGGGTACGCGACAGACATGGCTGTCAACCCGATCCAACTGCAGAAGAACCTGTCCGGCATCGACTACCCGGCCAAGAAGCAGGATCTCATCCGGCGGGCCGAGGAGCAGGGTGCCGACAACAACGTGCTGGCGACGCTCAAGTCGCTCAAGCGGGAGGACTTCAACTCCCCCAACGACGTGAGCGAGGCACTGGCCGGCTCCGGCCACCGCTAGTCCCGCGACGCCAGCAACGCACCGAAAGAAAGGAGACCACCACGATGGCCGGCAAGACCGAGTCCGTCGATGTCGCGGTACCGATCCGGACCGCGTACAACCAGTGGACCCAGTTCGAGGAGTTCCCACGGTTCATGTCCGGCGTGAAGGAGGTCCGCCAGCTCGGCGCGACCATGACGCACTGGACCGTGGAGATCGGCGGCGTGCGCCGGGAGTTCGACGCGCGGATCACCGAGCAGCTACCCGACGAGCGGGTGGCCTGGACCTCGACCAGCGGCCCCAAGCAGGGCGGCGTGGTGACCTTCCACCGGCTCGACCCGGAGCACACCCGGGTCACCGCCCAACTGGAGATGGAGCCCGAGGGCCTGGCCGAGCAGGTGGCTGACAAGACCGGCCTGGTCAGCCACCGGGTCAAGAGCGACCTGGAGCGGTTCCGCGAATTCATCGAAGGCCTTGGGCAGGAAACCGGCGCCTGGCGTGGCCAGGTCGACCGGCCGAACCCGTGACCGAGCGAAGCGAGGTCACCATGTGGCTCAGTCCTGTGCGTCACGCCAGCGCCGAGCGAAGCGAGGTGCTGTCGTGACCGGGACACTTTCCGCCGGCCGGGTCCTCACGATCGAGGACCCGGCCGACGGGTCGGTCGTGGTCGAGGTACCCGCGGCGAGTACGGCCGACGTGATCGCAGCGGTCGCGGCGGCCCGCGCGGCGCTGCCGGGCTGGGCGCGCACGGCGCCCGGGAAGCGGGCGGCGGCGGTCGCCGGCGCGGCATACGCGGTGGCCGCGCGCGCCGACGAGCTGGCCCGGCTGACCACCCGGGAGATGGGCCGGCCGCTGGGCGAGGCGCGGGCCGGGGTGCTGGCCGGCGTGGAGGCGTTGCGGCAGTACGCCCAGCTGGGGCCGGCGCACCGGGGCCGCTCGCTGGCCGGGCAGCACGGCTCCATGGACCTGATGGTGTACGAGCCGCGCGGGGTGGTCGCGGCGATCACGCCGTGGAACGATCCGGTGGCGGTGGCCTGCGGTCTCCTCGGCGCCGCCCTGGTCACCGGCAACACCGTGGTGACCAAGCCGAGCGAGCGGACCCCGGCGACCGGCGCGCTGCTGGCCGAGATCATCGCCGGCGACCTGCCCGACGGCGTCCTGCACCACCTGACCGGCGACGGCGCGATCGGCGCGGTCCTCGTCGAGCAGGACCTCGACGTGGTCGCGCACGTCGGCTCCACCGCCACCGGCCGGTACATCGCCGCCGCGTGCGCGCGGACCGGGGCCAGGGCCGTCCTGGAGAACGGCGGCAGCGACCCGCTGGTCGTGGACGCGGACCTGGACCCGGCGTGGGCCGCCGGGCAGGCCGCGACCGGGGCGTTCGCGAACGCCGGGCAGCTCTGCGTGGCGGTCGAGCGGATCTACGTGCACCGGGCGGTCGCCGACGAGTTCCTGGCGCATCTGGTGGACCGGGCGCGGGCGCTGCGGATGGGGCCGGGTACCGACCCGGATACGCAGCTCGGGCCGCTGGTCGACCGGCGGCTGCGGGACGCGGTACACGCGCAGGTGAGCGCGGCGGTGGCGGCCGGCGCGCGGCTGCTGACCGGCGGCGCGGTCCCGGACGGTCCGGGCTCGTTCTACCCGGCGACCGTGCTCGCCGGCTGCACCGACAAGATGGCGATCCTGCGCGAGGAGACGTTCGGGCCGGTCGCTCCGGTCGCCGTCGTGGACTCCTTCGACGAAGGGCTGCGGCGGGCCGCGGACTCGCCGTACGGGCTCGCCGCCACCGTGCTGACCGGGTCAATGGCGAACGCTCAGCGGGCCTGGCGGGAGCTACCCGTGGGTACCGTGAAGATCAACAGCGTGTTCGGCGGAGCACCGTGCGGGTCGGCGCATCCGCGCGCCGGCAGCGGGCAGGGCTACGGCTACGGCCCCGAACGAACCGCTGCCGTAGCGGCTTCTACCAGCGCTGCGACTCGATCCCGCCACCGGCGGCCGCCCATGCCTCGGCGGCGTTCGGGAACTCCCCGTCCGGCAGCCGGTCGATGACCGCGAGCACCTCGTCCGGAGCGTTCGCCTCGCGCGCCGCCCTGCGCAACTTGTCCCGCCCGGCCGGGAACAGCGACCGGTGCAGGTAGGCGCCGAACTCGGCGCGCTGCTCGGTCTCCTCGACGGTGATGCCCGCCGGCGCACCGCCCGGCCGGTCCTGCTCGGGCTCCGGCAGCTGGGCCGCCTCCGGCTGGTCGTCGCCGGGCGGCTCCGGGTCGTGCCACTCCTCGACCCGCCCGCTTCCCGGGCTGCCCTGGAGTACGCCGCGGACCTCGTGCTCCATCTCCTCGTCGAGCCGGGCCCCGTGCTTGCTGCTTCCGCGTTCCATGCGTTCGACCGTACCCGCGGATTGGCGCGATCAATCTGGGGTACCGGCAGATCATGCGGGTACTGGGTGTCAACGCGATCTTTCACGATCCGGCGGTCGCGCTCGTCCTGGACGGTGCCGTGGCCGCCGCCGCCGAGGAGGAGCGGTTCTCCCGGCGAAAGCACGGCAAGCGACCGGTACCGTTCTCGGCCTGGGAGCTGCCGGAGCTGTCGGCGAAGTGGTGCCTGGCCCAGGCCGGGGTACGCCCCGGCGAGCTGGACGCCGTCGCCTACTCCTTCCACCCCGCGCTCTGCCGTCCCGCCGAGGAGCTGGGCCTCGCCGACCCGTGGGACTGGCTGCGCCAGGAGTACGCCACCCGGGCACCGTACTTCCTCACCGAGCTGCTGCCCGGCCTCGACCCGGCGCAGGTGGTGTTCGTACCGCACCACGTCGCGCACGCCGCCTCCGCGGCCCTCGCGATGCCGACCGACCTGGGCGACTGCGCGGTACTCGTGCTGGACGGCCGGGGCGAGTCGGCCAGCCACCTGTCCGGCCGGTACCGCGACGGCGTGCTGGAGCCCCTTGCCGCCCAGGAGCTGCCGCACTCCCTCGGCCTGCTCTACGAGGACCTCACGGCGCACCTGGGGTTCCTGCGCTCCTGCGACGAGTACAAGGTGATGGCGCTGGCCTCCTACGGGCAGCCGCGCCACCTGGGCCTGCTCCGCGAGCAGGTCCTGGTGGATCCGGACACCGGTGGTTTCAAGGTCGGCGTCCTCGACCTCGACGCCCTCGCCCCCCGGCGCCGGCCCGACGGGGAGATGACCGAGGCGCACGCCGACCTCGCCGCCAGCGTGCAGACCCGGCTGGAGGAGGTCATCCTCGACCTGGCCCGCTGGCTCCACGACGCGGCCGGCGGTCCCCGCACGCTCGCCATGGCCGGCGGCGTCGCGCTCAACTGCGTGGCGAACGCCCGGCTCGCCGCTGATGGCCCGTACCAGCGGGTCTGGGTACAGCCGGCAGCCGGGGACGCCGGTACCGCGCTTGGCGCCGCGCTGCATGTCGCGACGCAGCGCGGGCAGCGGGTCGCGCCGATGCCCGGCGCCGACCTCGGGCGCGGGTTCACCGACGACGAGCTGGAGGCGGAGCTGCGCCGGGCGCGGGTACCGTACACCCGGCCGGCGTCAATCGCCGAGCACGCCGCCGAGGTCCTCGCCGCCGACGGGATCGTGGCCTGGTTCCAGGGGCGCAGCGAGTACGGGCCGCGGGCGCTCGGACACCGGTCGCTGCTGGCCCACCCGGGCAACGAGCACAACACCGAGCGGCTCAACGACGTCAAGGGCCGCGAGCAGTTCCGGCCGGTGGCGCCGATGGTGCTCGCCGACCGGGCGGCCGACCTCTTCGAGGGCGTGCTGCCCAGCCCGTACATGCTGTTCGTGCACCGGGTACGGGAGGAGTGGCGCAAGCGGATCCCGGCCGTGGTGCACGTGGACGGAACGGCCCGGATCCAGACCGCCGACCCGGCCACCGAACCCATGGTCGCCGCGATGCTGCGCGGGTTCGAGCGGCGTACCAGCCTGCCCGTCGTCGTGAACACCTCGCTGAACACGGCCGGCCGGCCGATGGTCGACACGCCGAAGGAGGCGCTGGAGCTGTTCGGCTCCGCGCCGGTCGACCTGCTGGCGCTGGGTCCGTTCGCGGTGTCGAGGCCGCTGGATGCCTGAGGACGGCGTCTCGATCGTCGTCCCGACGGTCGGCCGGCCGTCGCTTTCCGCGCTCCTCGACCGGCTGCGGCCACAGCTCGCGACCGCCCCGGTACCGGTCGAGCTGATCGTGGTCGAGGACCTGCTCGGGAGAGGCCCGGCGGCAACCCGCAACGCCGGCTGGCGCACGGCGCGGTACCCGTGGATCGGGTTCCTCGACGACGACGTGCTGCCGCCGCCCGACTGGCTCGACCGGCTCGTCGCCGACCTGGCCCAGCCGCCGGAGGTCGGTGGCGTGCAGGGCCGGCTCCACGTTCCGGCGAGCGGAGACCGGGACGACTGGGCCGCCAACACCGCCGGCCTGGAACGGGCCGCGTGGGCGACCGCCGACATGGCGTACCGGCGCACCGCGCTGGCCGAGGTCGGCGGCTTCGACGAGCGGTTCCCCCGGGCGTACCGGGAGGACGCCGACCTCGCGTACCGGGTGCGCCGGCGCGGCTGGCGGCTCGTTGTCGGCACCCGGCGCACGACGCACCCGGTGCGACCGGAGAGCCCCTGGGTGAGCCTGCGTACCCAGCGCGGCAACGCCGACGACGCGCTGCTGCGGCGATTGCACGGGCCGGACTGGCACCGGCTGCTGGCGGCTCCGGCCGGCCGGCGGCACCGGCACGCCGCCACCGTAACTGCCGGCGTGGCGGGCCTGACCCTGGCGGCGCTGCGCTACCGGGGTGCCGCCGCCGTCGCCGGGCTGGCCTGGCTCGCCGGTACCGCCGACTTCGCGGCCGCCCGGCTGCGCGCCGCGCCCGGCGCCCGGCACCACCCGGTGCCGCTGCTCGTGACCACCGTGCTGATACCGCCACTGGCTGTCGGGTACTGGCTGAAGGGATGGTTTCGCAGCCGACCCGCCGTAGCGTGGTTTGCCGCACCGGGGAGCCGGGTAGTGGCTGGCGGCACGAAGGAGGAGGCATGGACGTCGGTGAATCCGTTGACATCGTGACCCCGGCCCCGCTGAACGGACCGCTCGCGCCCCGGCTCAGCCCGGACAGCTCGCTCGTCCTGGCGGCGCGGGACCTCGTCGCCCGCCATCGCGCAGTGGACGACCGCTGCCCGCGGTGCGCGGACGCGTACCCGTGCCCGCCGACCGTGCACGCCGCCCTGGTCTGCCTGGCCGCCGGTCTCGACCCGCAAGCCGTGGGCCTGCCGCCGGAGGCCATGCACTGGCAGCTGGCCGGCTGAATGTTGGCGCTCGCTCCGCTCGCGCGGCCCCGACGCTCCTCAGGCGCCGTCTTCCCTCGTCGCTTCGCTCCTCAGTCCAGACAGCGCCCGCGTCGGGGCGCTCCTCTTATCCATGCAGCGTCTGCAGGACCAGCGCGGCGTCCAGCGCGGACACCGTCGCCGTCCAGCCCTTGTCCTCGCCCGAGTCGGGCAGCCCGGCCCGGTCCAGCGCCTGGTCGATGCTGTCCACGGTGAGCACGCCGTGCGCGACCGGGGTCGACTCGTCCAGCGCCACCCGGGTCAGCCCGTCGGTCACCGAGCGGCACACGTAGTCGAAGTGCGCCGTATCGCCGCGGATCACCACGCCCAGCGCGACCACCGCGTCGTGCGCCCGGGCCAGCGCCTGGGCCACCACGGGCAGCTCGACCGAGCCGGCGACCCGGGTCACGGTCACGTCCGTTACGCCGCACGCCTTGGCCGCGGCCAGCGCCCGGTCGAGGAGCTGGTCGGTGATCTCGTGGTGCCAGCGGGTGGCGACCACGCCGAGGAGCAGCCCGGTGGCGTCCACTGTGGACAGATCCGGTGCACCGTATCGGGCCATGCCTACGCCAGCCCTTCCGCCATCGGGTCCAGGCCGGGGATGTCGTCCAGCTCGTCCAGCAGATGGCCCATCCGGTCGCGCTTGGTCCGCAGGTACCGGACGTTCTCCGGGTGCGGCCGGCTGGGCAGCGGTACCCGGCCGACCACCCGCAGCCCGTACCCTTCCAGGCCGGCCCGCTTGGCCGGGTTGTTGGTGAGCAGGCGCATCGTGCGCACCCCCAGGTCGTACAGGATCTGCGCGCCGGTGCCGTAGTCCCGCGCGTCGGCCGGCAGGCCGAGCCGCAGGTTCGCGTCGACGGTATCGACGCCGGTGTCCTGCAGCTCGTAGGCGCGCAGCTTCTCCAGCAGCCCGATCCCCCGCCCCTCATGACCGCGGATGTAGAGCACCACGCCCCGCCCCTCGGCCGCGACCCGGCCCAGCGCGGCGCGCAGTTGCGGCCCGCAGTCGCAGCGCAGGGAACCGAACGTGTCGCCGGTCAGGCACTCGGAATGTACCCGGACGAGCACGTCGCGCCCGTCGCCGACGTCGCCGTGGACCAGTGCGATCTGCTCGGCGCCGTCCGGCCGGGCCCGGTACCCGTACGCGCGGAACAGCCCGAACTCGGTGGGCAGCCGGGCCTCGGCGACCCGCTCCACCAGGCGCTCGGTGCTGCGCCGGTGGGCGATCAGGTCGGCGATCGAGATGAGTACCAGGCCGTGCTGCTTGGCGAAGATCTCCAGGTCGGGCAGGCGCATCATAGTGCCGTCGTCGTTGACCAGCTCGCAGAGCACGCCGGCCGGGCGCAGGCCGGCCAGCGTGGCGAGGTCGATCGCCGCCTCGGTGTGGCCGGGCCGCCGCAGTACCCCGCCGGCCTTGGCGCGCAACGGCACCACGTGGCCGGGTCGCGACAGGTCGGCCGGGGAGGTCGCCGGATCGCTGAGCAGCCGTACGGTGTGGCTGCGGTCGGCGGCCGAGATCCCCGTGCTCACGCCCTCGCGGGCGTCCACGGTCACCGTGTAGGCGGTGCCCCGCCGGTCCTGGTTGGTGTGGTACATCGGCGGCAGCTCCAGCCGGTCCGCGTCCACCTCGGTCAGCGGCGCGCAGATGAACCCGGACGTGTGCCGGACCATGAACGCCAGCAACTCCGGCGTCGCCAGCTCCGCGGCGAAGACCAGGTCGCCCTCATTCTCCCGGTCCGCGTCGTCCACCACGACAACCGGCCTCCCGGCGGCGATCGCCGCCACCGCCTCCTCAATGGTCCCGAAGCTCATGATTGCGCTCCCAGCAGCTTCTCGACGTATTTGGCGATCACGTCCACCTCCAGGTTCACCGGGGTACCGGCGTTCTTGCGGCCCAGCGTGGTCAACTCCAGCGTGGTGGGGATCAGGCTGACCGAGAACTCGTCGCCGTCGATCGCCGCCACGGTCAGCGACACCCCGTCGACGGTGATCGAACCCTTCTCCACCACGTACCGGTTCAGTCCCGGCGGCAGGCCGATCGTGACGACCTCCCAGTGCTCGGCGGGTTGCCGGGCGAGCACCGTACCGACGCCGTCCACGTGGCCCTGCACCAGATGCCCGCCGAGCCGGCTGCCCACGGTGGCGGCCTGTTCCAGGTTCACCGGGTCGCCCTCGGCCAGCACACCCAGCGCCGACCGGTCCAGCGTCTCCTTCATGACGTCGGCGGTGAACCCGTCGCCGTCGAGGTCCACGACCGTGAGGCAGACCCCGTTGACCGCGATCGAGTCGCCGGGCCGGGCGTCCTTGACCACGAGCGGTCCCGCCACCCGCAGTCGGGCCGCGTCGCCCAGGTCCTCGACCGCGGTGACGGCGCCCAACTCCTCGACGATTCCGGTGAACATTCAGCGCTCCTCCTTCGGGACAGCGGTGATCCGGACATCCGGACCGATCCGGGTGACGTCAACGAGGTCGAGTTCGCGTGCCTGCGCGATCGTGCCGACCCCGGCCGGGCCGAGCGCGGCCGAGCCCGCGCCGAGCAGCTTCGGGGCCAGGTAGCCGACCACCTCGTCGACCAGGCCGGCGGCGAGGAACGCGCCGGCCAGCGTGGGGCCGCCCTCCAGCAACGCGCCCCGCACGCCACGGGCGTACAGGGCGGTCATCAGCTTGCCGAGGTCGACCCGGCCGGTCGGGTCGGACCCGACCTCCGCGCTGGTCGCGATCCAGGTGGGTGCGGCGCCGTCGCGCACGCGCGCCGCCGCGGGGGTACCGCCGGCGGAGTCCACGACCACCCGCAGCGGCCGGCGCTCCGTTCCCGGTACCCGCACCGTCAGCGCCGGGTCGTCGGCGCGCACGGTACCGGCGCCGGCGATGATCGCGTCGACCGTACCGCGCAGCGCGTGCACGTCCGCGCGGGACTCCGGCGAGGTGATCCACCTGCTGGTGCCGTCGCGGGCGGCGGAACGGCCGTCGAGGGTGGCCGCGTACTTCCAGATCACGTAGGGCCGGCCCCGGCGGACCGCGGTGAGCCAGTACCGGAGCTGGTGGGCCGCTTCTGCCGCCAGTACCCCCGTCTCGACGTCGACACCCGCGGCCCGCAGCGTGTCGGCGCCACCCCCGGCGCGCGCGTCCGGGTCGCGGACGCCGACCACTACCCGGGCGATCCCGGCCGCGAGCAGCGCCCGTGTGCACGGTCCGGTGCGGCCGGTGTGGTCACAGGGCTCCAGCGTGACGACGGCGGTCCCGCCCCTGGCCCGTCCACCGGCCCGGGCGAGCGCGACGACCTCGGCGTGCGGACCGCCGACCGGCGCGGTACGGCCCTCGCCGACGGGCTCGCCGGACGGGGTCAGGATGACGGCGCCGACACTGGGGTTCGGGCTCGTCCCGCCCAAGCCGAGCGCGGCAAGCTCCAGCGCGCGGCGCATCGCCGCCTGCTCCGCCGGGCTGCTCACCGCCTGCCCCTCTCGTCGCGCGGTACGCGCCGGCGGTGGGGACAGCGGAACGGGCGGCCAGCCGGCGCGAACGCCGACGGCCAGCCCTCGACACCGGTGAGGGTGCCGCCCGCGCGCTGTCTCCCATCCGGACTTTGACCGTCGGCCCCGGATTCTCACCAGGTCCACCGTCCGACACGAGGTCGGCCGGGTCGCGGGCTTACCAGGAGATCCCTGGATCACCGCCGGTTCGGAATTTCACCGAGTCCCGCCAGCGCGTGGTGGGTTACCTGAAGTGTCGCACGCACCGGCAGCTCGCGCCGAGCCCGGCGACCTAGGTCACATTACGCTGCGCCGGTCCATCGCGACGTACGAGCCGGGCTGGCTCTTGGCGACGGTCTTCATCTCGGAGGCGACCGCGACGACCTCGCGCGGATCGGAGTAGTTGCGGTTGGTCGACAGGGCCACCCCGATCGACAGGGTGACCAGGTTGACCTGCCGGGCCTCGCCCTTGCGGTCGGTCAGTTCGAGGTGCCCGCGCCGGGCGTCGCGCGGATCGTAGAGTTCGTCGGCCATCGCCTCGAAGTCCACCACCGCGCGCTCGGTCAGCGGCCGGACCTGTTCGGGCGTACAGACCAGCACGAAGTCGTCGCCGCCGATGTGGCCGAGGAAGGCCGGGGGCAGCCCGACCTCCACCACCGCGCGGTGCAGCGACCGGGCCAGCGCCGTGATGAACTCGTCGCCCCGGGCGAACCCGTAGGCGTCGTTGACGCTCTTGAACCGGTCGATGTCGATGTGGCACACCGCGTAGGCGGTACCGCCCCGGACCCGGTCGGCGACCTCGCGCAGGATCCGCGTGTTGCCGGGCAGCCCGGTCAGCGGGGACACCTCGCGGTACTCCTGGTTGCGGCGCAGGGTCGAGTTGACCCGGGCCACGAGTTCGAGCGTGTCGAACGGCTTGACCAGGTAGTCGTCCGCGCCCGCGGTCAGCCCGAGCACCTTGTCCACGGTCAGCCCCCGCGCGGTGAGCATGATGACCGGGATCGTGGCGGTGAGCGGGTTGGCGCGCAGCCGCCGGGTCAGCTCCATGCCGTCGACACCCGGCATCATCAGGTCGACCACGATCAGGTCGGGATTGCGCAGGTTGACCAGCTCCAGCGCCTGCTCGCCGTCGTGCGCCACCACCACGTCGAAGCCCTGCAGCTTGAGGTTGACCTCGACGAACCGGGCGATGTCGGCGTCGTCGTCGACGACCAGGATCAGGTCCTTTCCGGCGGGTTCATCGGGCTCGGTCACCGCAGCGCCGCCGTCTCGACCGTGCGGCGCAGGGCGCGTACCGCGGCGGCCGGGTCTGCGGCGCCGTAGACGGCGGTACCGGCGACGAACGCGTCCGCCCCGGCCTCGGCGGCTGCCTCGACGGTCTCCTCGTTGACCCCGCCGTCGACCTCGATCCGCAGCTCCAGATGGCCGGTGCGCAGGTGCCGCCGGGCGGTACGCACCTTCTCCAGCAGCTCCGGGAGGAACTTCTGGCCGCCGAAACCGGCCTTGATCGTCATGATCAGCAGGGTGTCGAAGTGCGGCAGCAGGTCCAGGTACGGCTCGACCGGCGTGTCCCGGTCGATCGCGAGGCCGGCCCGGCTCCCGGCGGCCCGCACGTCCTTGGCCAGCGCCGCCGGGTCCTCGGCCGCCTCGACATGGAAGCTGACGTTGTACGAGCCGACTTCGGCGTACCCGACCGCCCAGCGGTCCGGCGCGTCGATCATCAGGTGGACGTCGAGCGGCAGCGTGGTCGCCGACTTGAGGCTGCGCACGACGGGCAGCCCGATGGTGAGGTTCGGGACGAAGTGGTTGTCCATCACGTCGACGTGCAGCCAGTCGGCGCTGCCCTCCACGGCCCGGGCCTCCTCGCCCAGGCGGGAGAAGTCGGCGGCAAGCAGGCTCGGGGCAACGATCAGCGACGCGGCGCTCACGCCCGACAGTGTACGGAGCCTTTGTCAGTCCGCTCTGCGCAGGAGTGCGAGGTACATCGCGTCGGTACCGTGCCGGTGCGGCCACAGCTGCACCGCCGGCCCGGCTCCGGCCGGCCCCGCGCCCCCGTCGGGCAGGAGCGGGCGGGCGTCGACCAGCTCGGTCGGGTACGGCGAACGCCGCCGCGCCGCGGCGACCGTCACCTGCGTCTCCACCAGATGCGGTGAGCAGGTCACGTAGCCGACCAGCCCGCCGGGGCGGACCGCCCGCAGCGCGGCGACCAGCAGCTCCCGCTGCAGGCGGGTCAGCGGCGGCAGGTCGGACGGCTGCCGGCGCCACCGCGACTCAGGCCGGCGGCGCAGCGCGCCCAGCCCCGAGCAGGGCGCGTCGACCAGTACCCGGTCGAAGCCGGTCTGCTCGATCTCCCGTCCGTCGGCGACCTCGACGGTGACCGGCAGCCCGGCGACCGCCTGCTCGACGAGTGCCGCGCGGTGCGGGGCGACCTCGACCGCGGTCACCTCGGCGCCGCGCTGCGCGGCGAGCGCACCGAGCAGGGCTGCCTTGCCGCCCGGCCCGGCGCACAGGTCAAGCCACCGGCGGTCCGGCCCGGCCAGCGGCGCCTGGGCGAGGGCGAGCGCGACGAGCTGGGAACCCTCGTCCTGCACGTGTGCCCGCCCGTCCGCGACGGCGGCCAGGTCGCCGGGCGCGCCCCTGGGCAGGTACACGGCGAACGGCGAGTACCGTCCCGGCTGCCCGTCGACCTCCTTGGCGAGCGCGTCCCGCTCCACCCGGCCCGGCCGGGCACACAGGTGTACCGGAGCCGGCAGGTTGTCGGCGGCCAGCAGGTCGGCTGGGTCCTCCCCACCGAGCGCCTCGGCGAACGCGCGCACGATCCACAGCGGGTGCGCGTACGCCACGGCGAGGTACCCGAACGGGTCGGCATCCCGGTCCGGCGCCACGTCGGCGATCCACCCGTCCCACGGCTTGGCGGTGATCCGGCGCAGGACGGCGTTGGCGAAGCCGGTCGCGGACGGTCCGGCCACGGCACGGACGAGATCCACGGTCGAGGAGACCGCGGCATGTGGCGACACCCGCATGTGCAGCAGTTGGTAGGCGCCCAGGCGCAGGGCGTCCCGGGCGGGCGGGTCGATCCGGGCGACGTCCCGGTCGGCGGCCACCGCGATGATCGCGTCCAGCGTGCCGCTCCACCGCAGCGTGCCGTAGGTCAGCTCGGTGGCGAAGGCCGCGTCCCGGCCGTGCAGCCGCAGCTCGCGCAGGATCCGCGGGAGCGCCAGGTTGGCGTACGCGTCGTCCCGGTGTACCGCCACGACCGTCTCGTACGCCGCCTGCCGGGCCGCGTCGACCAAAGGCCGGCCACCACGCGGCGGTCGCGACCCGCTCCCCCGCCGGTCCCGCTCCCCGCTCGGCCGGCGCGGCCCCCGGTCAGCCGGTCCGCTCATGCCAGCGTCTCGCCCGGCTCCGGGCGCACGCCGCGGGCCCAGGCGTCGGCCGGCATCGGCTTCTTCCCGGCCGCCCGTACCTCGCCCAGCGCCACCGCCGCGGTACCGGTGCCGACCAGCACTCCGGAACGGCCCACGGCGATCCCGCCGGGCGAAAGGGCCGACGCCCCGCCCGTCGGAGTCACCGGCCCGAGTTTGATCCGCTCACCGCGGAACATGCTCCATGCGCCGGGCGCGGGGGTACACGCGCGGATCCGCCGGTCGACGGCGAACGCCGGATCGGTCCAGCGCACCCGGGCGTCCTCGACGGTGACCTTGGGCGCCATCGACACGCCGTCGGCGGCCTGCGGTACCGCGACGGCGGTACCGGCCTCGATCCCGTCGAGCACCTGGACGAGCAGCTTCGCACCGGCCACCGCGAGTCGGTCCAGCATGTCCCCGGCCGTGTCGGTCGGGCGGATCGGCTCGGTCAGCGTGCCGAAGACCGGCCCGGTGTCCAGGCCCTCCTCGAGCTGGAACACGGCCGCGCCGGTCACCTCGTCGCCGTGCAGCACCGCGTGCTGGACCGGCGCCGCCCCGCGCCACGCGGGCAGCAGCGAGAAGTGCAGGTTCACCCAGCCGTACCGGGGGATCGCCAGGGCCGCCGGCGGTACCAGCGCGCCGTAGGCCACGACGGGTACGCAGTCCGGCGCGAGCTGCTTGAGCCGCTCCTGGAACTCGGGATCCCGCGGGCGCCTCGGGGTCAGCACCTCGATGCCCCGCTCGTCGGCCCAGGCGCCGACCGGCGAGCGGACCAGGTGCCGGCCGCGCCCGGCCGGGGCGTCCGGCCGGGTCACCACGGCGACCAGCTCGTGCTGCGACTCGGCGATCGCGTCGAGCGAGGGTACCGCCACCGCCGGCGTACCCGCGAACACCAGCCGCATCTCAGGCGACCTGGCCGCGCGATTCGTGCGGGCTGACCTTGATCGTCATCCCGGCCCGGTACCACTCGCTGGCCCGGATCTCCTTCATCGCCTCCTTGCGCCGCTCGGCATCGAGCCGCTGGATGAACAGCACGCCGTCGAGGTGATCGGTCTCGTGCTGCAGGCAGCGCGCCATGGTGCCGGTACCGACGATCTGCACCGGGTCGCCGTGCTGGTTGAAGCCCTTGGCGACCACGTTGAGCCGGCGCTTGGTGTCCACGTAGACGCCGGGGATCGACAGGCAGCCCTCCGGCCCGTCCTGCTCCTCCTGGTCGGGGAACTCCAGGACCGGGTTGACCAGGTGCCCGACCACCTCGTCCACGTCGAAGGCGAACACCCGCAGACCCACGCCGAGCTGCGGGGCGGCGAGGCCCGCGCCACCCTCGTCGCGCATCGTGTCGATGAGGTCGGTGACCAGCCCCCGCAGCTCCTTGTCGAAGTCCACCACGGGATCGGCGGGGCTGCGCAGCACGGGATCGCCGAGCAGCCGGATGGGGGTGACGGTCACGCGTACGCCTCCTCGCGCAAGACAACTGTTCCAGTCTACGGAGGCCCGGTACTACAGAAGCTCCAGCGGGTCGATCTGCACGCGGACCGGGTCGGGTGCCTTGCGCGCGCTGCGCACGCTGACGGCGGCGTGCAGGGCGGCGGCCAGTGCCAGGCCGGCGGCCCGGGGTACCCGCAGCAGCATCCGCTCCTGCCCCTCCCCGACCGGTACCGGGCCCAGCGGCTCCGCACCCGACGGCAGCCGGGCCACCGACAGCAGCTCGGCCACCGCAGCGGGCGTACCGGTCAGCGACGCCATCCGTACCGCCGGCGGGAAGCCCAGCTCCCGCCGCTCGGCGAGTTCCCGGTCAGCCAGCCACGCCGGGTCGAACCGCAGCAGCGCCTGTACCGGCGCGAGCCCGCCGTCGGCGACCACGACGACGCGACCGGTGGGGCGGGCCAGCGCGGCGGCGGCCAGCCACCGGCGCAGCGTCTCCTCCCCGGCCCGCAGGTCGGCCCGGGTCAGCAGGGCCCATGTGTCGAGCAGCAGCACGGCGCCGTACCCGCCCTTCTCCGGCAGCGGCTCCGCCCCGGGAGTGCTCACCACGACCGCGGGCTCGTCCGGCACCGTCGCCAGTACCCCGTCCCGGCCGCTCGTCCGGACCGGTACGCCGGGGAAGGCGCGGCCCAGCTCCTCCGCGGTCCGCCGGGCGCCGACGACCGACGCGCGCAGCCGCCGCCCGCCGCAGGTGGGGCAGACGTAACCCGCCGCGCCGCGGCCGCACCACCGGCAGATCGCGGTACCCGCGGCCGAGGGCAGGGCGAGCGGGCCGTGGCAGTGCGCGCACCGGGCGGGGGTACGGCAGTCGGCGCACGCCACCGACGGCAGGTACCCGCGCCGGGGTACCTGGACGAGGACCGGCGCCCCCGCGGCGAGAGCGTCCCGGGCGGCCCGCCAGGCCAAGCTGGGCAGGCGCGCCGGGGCCTGGTCGCGGGGATCGTCCGCGGTCGGTACCACGGCCGGCGCCCGGAGCCGGACCGCCTCGCGGGGCGCGGCGATCTCGCGCGCCCAGCCGGTCGCGAGCACCTGCTGGGCCTCCACACTGCGGGCGTACCCGCCGAGCAGCGCCGCCGCCCCGGTGAGCTGGGCGCGGGTGAGCAGTACCTCCCGGGCGTGCGGGTACGGCGCCCGGGGCTCGGCGAACAGGTCGTCACCGTCGTCCCAGATCGCCACCAGCCCGAGGTTCGCGACGGGCGCGAAGGCGGCCGCCCGGGTACCGGCGACCACCGGTACCTGCCCCCGCCGCGCCGCGAGCCACCGCCGGTACCGCTCGGCCGGCCCGAGCGCCGCGGAGAGCGCGACGTGCCGTCCCTCCCCCAGGGTCGCGTGCAACGCCGCATCGAGCCGGTCCAGGTCGCGGGCATCCGCGACGGCGACCACCGCGCCCCGTCCATCGTGGACGGTCGCCGCCACCGCCTCGGCGAGCCGGCCGGGCCAGTCCTCGCCCGGCAGGGCCGTCCAGACCGCCCGGGGTGCCCGCCCTTCGGCGAGCGCTTTGAGGTAGGCCGCGCCGGCCGGATAGGCAGCCCAGCCAGCGGTGTCCGGTTGTGGTGGAGACCCGCTCGGCGGGGCGAAGGCCGCCGTCTCCGCTCGTGCGTGCCGGGGCGGGACGGCCAGGCGCAGCACGTCGGCGAGCGTGCCGGCGTACCGCTGGGCGACCGCGCGGGCCAGCGCGACGATCTCCGACCCGAGCACCGGCTCGGGCGAGACGACGCGCTCCAGGAAGGTCAGCCGGCCGGGGTGCTCGGACGCCTCGACGCGGGACAGCAGGTACCCGTCGACGAGCTGGCCGGCGAAGCGGATCCGCACCCGGACCCCCGGTACCGCGTCGGCGTCGAGGTCGGCGGGGACCAGGTAGTCGAACGGCCGGTCCAGGTGCGGCAGAGGTACGTCCACGCAGACCCGGGCCACCGGCGCGACCGGCGCCGGTTGCTGTGCTGTTGGCGCCGGCCTCGGCCGGCGCAGCCCGGGAGCTCCTGGGGTGCCGTCCTCCCTCGTCGCACCGCTCCTCAATCCAGACGGCACCGGCCAGGGCAGTCTCAGACGCCGATTGCGGACTTCAGGTCGGCGACCCGGTCGGTGCGCTCCCAGGTGAAGTCGGGCAGCTCGCGACCGAAGTGGCCGTATGCGGCGGTCTGCTGGTAGATCGGGCGCAGCAGGTCGAGGTCGCGGATGATGGCCGCCGGACGCAGGTCGAAGACCAGGCCGAGGGCCTTCTCGATGCGCTCGACCGGTACCGTCTCGGTCCCGAACGTCTCCACGAACAGGCTGACCGGCTGGGCCTTGCCGATGGCGTAGGCCACCTGGACCTCGCACCGCTCGGCGAGCCCGGCGGCGACCACGTTCTTGGCCACCCAGCGCATCGCGTACGCGGCCGACCGGTCCACCTTCGACGGGTCCTTGCCGGAGAACGCGCCGCCGCCGTGACGCGCGTACCCGCCGTACGTGTCGACGATGATCTTCCGCCCGGTCAGCCCGGCGTCGCCCATCGGGCCGCCCACCTCGAACCGGCCGGTCGGGTTCACCAGCAGCCGGTACCCGTCGGTGTCCAGGCCCAGCCCCTCGACCTCGGGGGCGATGACGTGCTCGCGCACGTCCGGCGTGAGCAGCGAGTCCAGGGAGATGTCCGGAGCGTGCTGGCTGGACACCACGACGGTGTTCAGGCGGACCGGCTTGAACCCGTCGTACTCGATGGTCACCTGGGTCTTGCCGTCCGGCCGCAGGTAGGGGATGGTGCCGTCCTTGCGCACCGTGGACAGGCGCCGGGCCAGCCGGTGGGCGAGCGCGATCGGCAGCGGCATCAGCTCCGGCGTCTCCGAGCAGGCGAAGCCGAACATCATGCCCTGGTCGCCGGCCCCCTGCGCGTCCAGCGCGCTCTCCGACTCGCCGCTGCGCAGCTCGATCGCCGAATCGACGCCCTGTGCGATATCGGGCGACTGCGCACCGATCGCGATGTTCACCCCACAGGAGGCCCCGTCAAAGCCCTTCTTCGACGAGTCGTACCCGATCCGCAGGATCGTCTCGCGCACGATCGCGTTGATGTCCGCGTACGCCTGCGTGGTGACCTCACCGGCCACGTGTACCTGGCCCGTGGTGATCAGCGTCTCCACCGCCACCCGGCTCCTGGGATCGGCGGACAACAGCGCGTCGAGCACTCCGTCGCTGATCTGATCGGCGATCTTGTCCGGGTGACCCTCGGTCACCGACTCGGACGTGAATAGGCGGCGCGCCACAAACTACCCCCTCGACGGGTTCGGATTTTCACCGAGTTTACGCATGGAACGGCGCCCAGGATAAACCGGCCGGGTCGGTAGCGCGTCCCGCCAACAGGGGCAGAACCAGGTCCCAGACGGCGTCGGCCAGGTCGTCCTTAGGTCTGGCGGCCAGTTCCGTGGCCTTACCGTCCGCATCGAGCACCGTTGCGGCGTTGTCGTCCGTACCGAACGCCTTGCCTTCGCCGACCTCGTTGACGACGACCAGGTCGGCCCGCTTGCGGGCGAGCTTGGCACGGCCGTGGGCGAGGGCGTCGTGGGTTTCCGCCGCGAAGACCACCAGGACCTGGCCGGGCCGCCGGGTCGCACCCAATTCTGCCGCAATATCCGGGTTGGTGACCAGCTTCAGCGTCGGTGCCGGGCCGTCCTTCTTGATCTTCTCGTTCTGGTACCGGGCGGGCCGGTAGTCCGCCGGGGCGGCTGCCATGATGACCGCGTCGGCGTCGACCGCGGCAGCCAGCGTGGCGTCCCGCATTTCGGCGGTGGTACCCACCCGGACGAGCGTCACGCCGGCCGGGTCGGGCAGGTCGACATTTGCCGCGATGATCGTCACCCGGGCACCACGGGCGACGGCCGTACGGGCGAACGCGTACCCCTGCTTGCCGGACGAGCGGTTGCCCAGGTACCGCACCGGGTCCAGCGGCTCCCGGGTACCCCCGGCGGTGACCACCACGTGCCGGCCGGCCAGGTCGGCCGGCACCGGCCCGCTCCGGCGCAGCACGGCGCGGGCGATCGCGAAGATCTCCTCGGGTTCCGGGAGCCGGCCCTTGCCGGTGTCGGCGCCGGTCAGCCGGCCCACCGCCGGCTCGATGACGACGGCGCCCCGACCCCGCAGAGTGGCGACGTTCGCGACGGTGGCCGGGTGCTCCCACATCTCGGTGTGCATGGCCGGGGCGTAGACGGTCGGGCACCGGGCGGTGAGCAGCGTGTTGGTCAGCAGGTCGTCGGCCAGCCCGTGGGCGGCCTTGGCCAGCAGGTCGGCGGTGGCCGGCGCGACGACCACGAGCTCGGCGTGGCGACCGAGCGCGACGTGCGGTACCTCATGGGCGTCGGTCCAGACGTCGTCGGTGACCGGTTGCCCGGACAGCGCGGCCCAGGTCGGCGCGCCGACGAAGCGCAGCGCGGACGCGGTGGGCACCACCCGGACCCGGTACCCGGACTCGGTGAACAGCCGGAGCAGCTCGCACGCCCGGTAGGCCGCGATCCCCCCACCCACGCCGAGGATGACCCGGGGCATCAGGCCCCCTGACAACGAGATCTTGGACTCCTACACCCCCTCCAGGGGGTGCAAACGTCCAAGATCTCAACCTTCGATCGGTTCGGCGACCAGGAGGCCGGAGTTGATCTCGCGCATGGCGATCGACAGCGGCTTCTCCTGCGGCGTGGTCTCCACCAGCGGGCCGACGTACTCCAGCAGGCCCTCGCCGAGCTGGCTGTAGTAGGCGTTGATCTGCCGTGCCCGCTTGGCCGCGAAGATCACCAGGGCGTACTTGGACGGGCTCCGCTCGAGCAACTCGTCGATCGGCGGGTTGGTGATGCCTTCAGGGTTGGCGACGGTCACAGCGAGACATCCTCTAGGGAGACAGCGGTAGGCAACCGAGCAATCCTAGCAACTCGTCCGCGGCCCGCTCGACCGAGTCGTTCACCACCGTGACGTCGAACTCGCTCTCCGCGGCCAGCTCCTCGTCGGCGTGCTCCAGCCGCAGGCGTACCGTCTCCGGGTCCTCGGTACCGCGGCCGATCAGCCGCCGGTGCAGCTCCTCCACGCTGGGCGGGGCGAGGAACACGAGCAGAGCCTCGGGCATCGCCTTACGGACCTGGCGGGCGCCCTGCAGGTCGATCTTCAACAGGGCCGGCTGGCCCTGGCGCAGCCGCTCCTCGACCGGGGCGCGCGGGGTGCCGTACAGGTTGCCGGCGAATTCGGCCCATTCCAGCAGCTTGTCGCTCTCCACGAGGTGCTGGAACTCCGCCCGGTCGACGAAGTGGTAGTGCTTCCCGTCGGTCTCGTACTCGCGCTTCGGGCGGGTGGTGACCGAGACCGACAGCCAGACCCATGGCGCGCGCGCCCGGATCAGCTCGATCACGCTGTCCTTCCCGACCCCGGAGGGGCCGGATAGGACTGCGAGCCGAGCCGCCGGGCGCGCGTCGTCATTGTCCACTGCTTGTTTGTACCCTGTCCGGCTCACTTACCGGCAGCGAACTCTCCGAGCAGTGCCTTGCGCTGCTGGTCGCCGAGGCCGCGCAGGCGGCGGCTGTCCGCGATCTTCAGCTTCTCCATGATCTGGGTCGCCCGGATCTTGCCGATCCCGGGCAGCGCCTGGAGCACGGCCGAGACCTTGAGCTTGCCGACGACGTCATCCGCCTCGGCCCGTTCAAGGACCGCCGAGAGCGTGGTCTTACCCGACTTGAGCTGCTCCTTCAGCTCAGCGCGGGCCTTGCGGATCTCCGCAGCCTTTTCCAGCGCGGCGGCGCGCTGTTCGGGGCTCAGTGTGGGGAGCGGCACCAGTTCTCCTCAGGTCCCTCGCCTGGCCGCGGTGACCAGGCTTGTGGTTCGTGGTGTACGTGTGATTCCCAGCGCCGGGGAAACTAGCGGTCAACGCCGGTTTCAGCAACGCCGGGGTCCACCATAGGGCGTACCTGATCGGCCGCGGTGCCCCCGAGCACGTCCTGACAGGCGGAAAGGACTTTTCCGGCGGCCGCGCGCAGGTCGGCCGGGTCGGGGCCGGCGGAGAGGATCTCCCGGGAGGCCGCGGGGAGCACGGCGGGCAGTGCGGTACCGAACACGCGGCGGAGGTCGGCGGCCGTCGCGCCCTGTGCCCCGAGGCCCGGCGCGAGGATCGGCCCATTGATCAACGTCAGGTCGTGGCCGGTCTCGCCGACCGTCGCGCCGACCACCGCGCCGATGCTTCCCAGGGGGTACGCACCCGCGTTGACCTGCGCAATCTCGTCGATCACGAGCTGGGCGACGGTACGCCCGTCCGGGGTACGGGCGTGCTGGACGGTCGGTCCCTCGGGGTTCGAGGTGAGGGCCAGGACGAACACTCCGCCGCCGTTCGCGAGCGCCATGTCGATCATCGGACGGAGCGCGCCGAAGCCCGGGTAGGGGCTCGCGGTGACCGCGTCGACGTACATCGGGCTCGATGGGTTGAGGTACGCGTCGGCGTACGCCTGGACGGTCGAACCCACGTCGCCGCGCTTCACATCGAGGAGAACCAGCGCTCCGGCGGCCCGTAACTGTCGGATAGTTGACTCAAGAACCAGAATTCCCTGGGCGCCGAAACGCTCATAAAACGCCGACTGCGGCTTGAACACGGCAGCGAAGTCACCCAGCGTGTCGACCACGGTACGGCTGAACCGTGCCAGGCCGGCGACGTCGTCGCCGTACCCCCAGCGGGTGAGCAGGCTCGCGTGTGGATCGATCCCGACGCACAGCGGCCCCCGCTTCGCCACGGCCTCCTGCAACCGGGCCCCGAACGGCTCCATCTCAGGTGTCCTCTCCGGTCACGGCGGCCACGGCCGCGGCAACCGCCTCGGTGATCGTCTTCAGGTCGCCGTCGCCGGTGACGTAAGGCGGCATCGCGTAGATCAGGTCCCGGAACGGCCGTAGCCAGGCCCCAGCGGCGACCGCCGCCGCCGTCGCGGCGCCGATGTCGACGTCCCGGTCCAGCTGGACCACCCCGATCGCGCCGAGTACCCGGACATCGTGTACCCCCGGGCGGGCGCGCAACGGCGCCAGGCCCGCCGTCAGCCCCGCCTCGATCCTGGCCACGTCATCGCGCCAGCCGCCCCCGTCGAGGAGGTCCAGCGAGGCGTTCGCGGCCGCGCAGGCGAGCGGGTTGCCCATGAACGTCGGCCCGTGCGCCAGTACCGGCAGCTCCCCCTCCGAGATGCCGGCAGCCACGGCGGCGGTGCACAGGGCAGCCGCCATGGACAGGTACCCGCCGGTCAGCGCCTTGCCGACGCACATCACGTCAGGCCGGACCCCGGCGTGCTCCATCGCGAAGAACGTCCCGCTCCGCCCGAATCCGGTGGCGATCTCGTCGAAGATCAGGAGCACCCCGTACCGGTCGCAGAGATCGCGCAGCACGGTCAGATAGGCCGGATCATGGAAGCGCATCCCGCCGGCCCCCTGTACGACCGGCTCGACGATGACGGCCGCCAGCTCGTCGTGATGACGATCGAGCGCGTCGGCCAGCACCTCGACGTAGGTGGGATCGAAGGAAGCCGGCGGGGCCGGGACGAAGACCTGCGCCGGCAGGATTCCGGACCAGATCCGGTGCATCCCGCCGTCGGGGTCGCAGACGCTCATCGGGTGGAACGTGTCGCCGTGGTACCCGCCGCGCCAGGTGAGCAGCCGTCGTTTGGCCGGCCGGCCCCGGGACCGCCAGTACTGCAGGCACATCTTGATCGCGACCTCGACGCTGACCGAGCCGGAGTCGCACAGGAACACGTGCTCCAGCCCGCTCAGCGCGACGAGGCGGGCACAGAGGCGGACGGCGGGCTCATGGGTCAGGCCGCCGAACATCACGTGGCTCATGCGCCCCAACTGGTCGCGGACGGCGGCGTCGAGTACCGGGTGCCGGTACCCGTGGATCGCCGCCCACCAGGAGCTCATCCCGTCGACCAGCTCGCGCCCGTCGGCGAGCGTCAGCCGCACGCCGCTCGCCGACGACACGACGTACGGCTCGCGCACGCCGGGCATCGGCGCGTACGGGTGCCAGACGTGCGCCCGGTCCAGGGCCAGCAGTTCATCGCGGACCGGCACCTGGGCCGGACCGGCAAGGCGGCGCTTACCCGAGTCCATGCACGATCCTCCGGACCAGGGCCGGGCCGGCGTAGACCAGGCCGGTGTACAGCTGGACCAGGCTGGCGCCGGCGTCGAAGAGGCGCAGCGCGTCCTCGGGCGCGAGGATCCCGCCCACCCCGATCACCGGCAGCTCGCTGCGCTTGGCGATGAACGTGACCACCTCCCGGGCGCGCTCGGCCAGAGGCCGGCCGGACAGCCCGCCCGCCTCGGCACCGAGCCGCGCCTCGCCGGGCGCGATGCCCTCCCGGGACAGCGTCGTGTTGGTCGCCACCACCCCGGCGACCTCGTGCTCGGCGCAGACCTCCAGCAGTTCGCCGAGCGCGTGGTCGGTCAGGTCGGGCGCCACCTTGACCAGTACCGGCGTTTGGTCCGCTTCGGCACGCAGAGCCGCGAGAAGCGACGCCAGCGCCGCCCGGTCCTGCAGCGAGCGCAGGCCGGGCGTGTTCGGCGAGCTGACGTTGACCGCGACGTAGTCGGCGTACCGGCGCACCGCGCGCAGCGAGACCAGGTAGTCCTCGACCGCCTCGTCCAGCGGGGTGACCTTGGACTTGCCGAGCGAGATGCCGAGCGGCACGGGCAACGGGCCCAGCGCGGCCAGCCGTTCCGCAAGGGCGGCGGCGCCGGCGTTGTTGAAGCCCATCCGGTTGATCAACGCGCCACTCGCGGGGAGCCGGAACAGCCGCGGGGTCGGGTTGCCCGGCTGGGCATGGCGGGTCACGGTACCCACCTCAATGAAACCGAAGCCCAGCGCGGGCCAGGCGGGCAGCGCGCGGCCGTCCTTGTCCAGGCCCGCCGCCAGGCCGACCGGATTGGGGAACCGCACCCCGAACACCGTGCGCGGCGCGGACCGCGCGTAGAGCCGCCGCAGCGCCGCCAGCGCCGCCGGAGGCAGCGCGGCGAGGCGGCGCAGCGTCCACTCGTGCGCCGCCTCCGCGTCGCGCCGGAACAGAACCGGGCGGACCAGCCGGTAGCTCACCCGGTCGCCTCCCGCAGCGCGGCATGCAACTCCTGCAGGGGGCGTACCCGCATCTCGCCGCGGATCAGCGCCTCGATGCCCATGACCGCCGCGGCCGCGCCCGGCACCGTGGTGATGCACGGGGTGTCGGTCGCCACGGCCGCGGACCTGATCTCGTACCCGTCCATCCGCGCGGCCGGTCCCTGCGGCGTGTTGATGACCAGCGCCACCTCGCCGTCCTCGATCAGCCCGACCGCGTGCCGGCCGCCCTCCTCCGACTCGTAGTGCTTCGGCACGATCTGGCAGGCGATGCCGTGGCGGCGCAGGACCGACCCGGTACCGGCGGTGGCGACGATCTCGAACCCGAGGTCGGCGAGGCGCTTGATCGGGAAGATCATGCCGCGCTTGTCCCGGTTGGCCACGGTCACCAGGATCCGGCCGGAGGTGGGCAGCGAGCCGTAGGCGGCCGCCTGCGACTTGGCGAAGGCGTGCCCGAAGTTCACGTCGATGCCCATCACCTCGCCGGTGGACTTCATCTCCGGCCCGAGCAGGTTGTCCACGCCCTTGCCGGCCGGGGTGCGGAACCGCTTGAACGGCAGTACCGCCTCCTTGACCGCGATCGGCGCGTCGTCCGGGAGGGTGCCGCCGTCGCCTTGCGGGACGAGTACCCCCTCGGCGCGCAGCTCGGCGATCGTGGCGCCGAGCATGACCCGGGCGGCGGCCTTCGCCAGGGGTACCGCGGTCGCCTTGGACACGAACGGCACGGTCCGGGACGCGCGCGGGTTGGCCTCCAGCACGTACAGCGCGTCGTCCTTCAGCGCGTACTGGACGTTGAGCAGCCCGCGTACCCCGACCCGCCGCGCGATCGCCTCCGTGTACCCCCGGACCAGCACGATGTGCGCGTCGCCGAGCGTCATCGGCGGCAACGCGCAGGCGGAGTCGCCGGAGTGGATGCCAGCCTCCTCGATGTGCTCCATGATGCCGCCGAGATACACCTCGCCGGTCGCGTCGCACAGCGCATCGACGTCGATCTCCACCGCGTCGTCGAGGAACCGGTCGACCAGGACCGGATGCGACGGCGAGATGTCGGTGGCCCGGGCGATGTACGCGCGCAGCGTCGCGTCGTCGTACACGATCTCCATGCCCCGCCCGCCGAGCACGTAACTGGGCCGGACCAGGACCGGGTACCCGATCCCGTCGGCGATCGCCTTGGCCTCCGCGAACGAGGTCGCCGTCCCGTACGCCGGCGCGCGCAGGCCGGCCGCCTCCAGCAGGGCCGCGAAGGCCCCCCGGTCCTCCGCCAGGTGGATGGATTCCGGGCTGGTACCCACGATGGGCACCCCGGCGTCCTTGAGCCGCTGAGCGAGCCCCAAGGGGGTCTGACCGCCCAGCGCGACGATGACCCCGACCACGCCGGGTCCGCCGGCCGCCTTGCCCGAGGTGTCCTCGGCGTGCCAGACCTCCAGCACGTCCTCGAAGGTCAGCGGCTCGAAGTAGAGCCGGTCGGCGGTGTCGTAGTCGGTGGACACCGTCTCCGGGTTGCAGTTGACCATGACCGTCTCGTAACCGGCTCCGCGCAGCGCCATGACCGCGTGCACGCACGAGTAGTCGAACTCGATGCCCTGGCCGATCCGGTTCGGTCCGGACCCGAGGATCAGTACCTTCGGCCGGTCCGACGGCGCGACCTCGGTCTCCTCGTCGTAGGTCGAGTAGTGGTACGGGGTCCGTGCGGCGAACTCGGCGGCGCAGGTGTCCACGGTCTTGTACACCGGCCGGACGCCGAGCCGGTGCCGCAGCGTGCGTACCCCGTCCTCGCCGGCCAGTTCCGGCCGCAGCGTGGCGAGCTGGCGGTCGGACAGCCCGGCCCGCTTCGCCATGCGCAGCAACGCCTCGTCGACCACCGGCGCGGCCGCCAGCGCGGCGCGCAGATCGACCAGCCCGGCGATCTGGTCGATGAACCACGGGTCGATCCCGCTCGCCTCGTGGACCTGCTCGACCGTGGCGCCGGCCCGCAGCGCCGCCTCCACTGTGTAGAGCCGGCCGTCGTGCGGCGTCCGCAGCGCTTCGAGCAGATCCCCGGGCCGGTCCGCGACCGTCCAGAAACCGGCGCCGCGAGTCTCGACCGAGCGCATCGCCTTGCCCAGCGCCTCGGTGAAGTTGCGGCCCAGGCTCATCGCCTCGCCGACCGACTTCATCGTCGTGGTCAGTACCGGGTCGGCGCCGGGGAACTTCTCGAACGCGAACCGCGGGATCTTCACCACCACGTAGTCCAGCGACGGCTCGAACGCGGCCGGCGTCTCCCGGGTGATGTCGTTGGGGATCTCGTCGAGGGTGTACCCGATCGCCAGCTTCGCGGCGATCTTCGCGATCGGGAAGCCGGTCGCCTTGGACGCGAGCGCCGACGAGCGGGACACCCGCGGGTTCATCTCGATGACGACCAGCCGGCCGTCGGCCGGGTTGACCGCGAACTGGATGTTGCAGCCGCCGGTGTCCACGCCGACCTCCCGGAGTACCGCGATGCCCAGGTCGCGCAGGCGCTGGTACTCCACGTCGGTCAGGGTCATCGCCGGGGCCACGGTCACCGAGTCGCCGGTGTGCACCCCCATCGGGTCCACATTCTCGATGGAGCACACGACCACCACGTTGTCGTGCCGGTCGCGCATCAGCTCCAGCTCGTACTCCTTCCAGCCGAGCACGCTCTCCTCGACGAGTACCTCGTGGATCGGGCTCGCCGCGAGCCCGGTACCGGCCAGCCGCTCCAGGTCGTCGGGCGTGTGCGCCATGCCGGACCCGAGGCCGCCCATCGTGAACGACGGCCGGATCACCACCGGCAGGCCGAGCTCGTCCACTGTGGACCGGACCGCGTTCATCGAGTGGCACACCCGCGACCGCGGTACCTCGCCGCCGGCCCGCGCCACGATCTCCTTGAACAGCTGGCGGTCCTCACCCCGCCGGATCGCGTCGATGTTCGCGCCGATCAGCTCGACCCGGTGCTTCTCCAGGACGCCCGAGTCGTGCAGCGCGACCGCGGTGTTCAGCGCGGTCTGCCCGCCGAGCGTCGGCAGCAGCGCGTCGGGCTTCTCCCGCGCGATGACCGCCTCGACGAACTCCGGCGTGATCGGCTCGACGTAGGTGGCGTCGGCGAACTCCGGGTCGGTCATGATGGTCGCCGGGTTCGAGTTGACCAGCGACACCCGCAGCCCTTCGGCCCGCAGGACCCGGCAGGCCTGGGTACCGGAGTAGTCGAACTCGCAGGCCTGCCCGATGACAATTGGCCCGGACCCGATGACGAGCACGTGCGACAGGTCGGTGCGCCTAGGCATCGGGATCAACTCCACGCTGAGCCAGCCGGTTCGTCTCGACAAGTTCGACGAAGCGATCGAAGAGGTAGTCGGCGTCGTGCGGGCCGGCGGCGGCCTCCGGGTGGTACTGGACGGTGAACGCCGGTACCTCCCGGCAGCGCAGCCCTTCCACCACGTTGTCGTTGAGGCACACATGGCTGACGTCGACGGCGCCAAACTCCGTCTCGACGGTTTCATCGAGCGGCGCACGCACTGCGAAGCCGTGGTTGTGCGAGGTAACCTCCACCTTCCCCGTCGCCTTGTCCAGTACCGGCTGGTTGATGCCGCGGTGCCCGTACCCGAGCTTGTACGTGTCGAAGCCGAGCGCCCGGCCGAGGATCTGGCTGCCGAAGCAGATCCCGAACAGCGGGGTCCGTCGGGTCAGGACCGCCCGCGCCAAAGACACCGCGTGGTCGGCCGTCGCCGGGTCGCCCGGCCCCGGCGAGAAGAACACCGCATCGGGGTTCACCGCGTAGACTTCGTCCACAGTGGACGTTGCCGGGACCACGTGTGTGGTGACCCCGCGCGCCGCCAACCGCCGGGCGACGTTGCGCTTGATGCCGAAGTCCAGCGCGGCGACGGTGAGCCGGTGCTCCCCCTGTGCCCGCGCGACGTACGGGGCGGTCGTGGTGACCTCCGCCGACAGGTCGGCGCCGAGCATCTGCGGCGCCGCGAGCACCCGCTTGCGCAGAGCCGCGGCGTCATCGTCCACACTGGACACTCCGACCCGCATCGCGCCCCGCTCCCGCAGGTGCCGGGTCAGCGCGCGGGTGTCGATCCCGCAGATGCCGACCACGCCCTCGGTGGCGAGCCGGTTCTCCAGCGCTCCGGTGGCCCGCCAGTTGGACGCGAGGCGGGCCGGGTCGCGCACGACGTACCCGGCGACCCAGATCCGCGCCGACTCGTCGTCCTCGTCGTTGACGCCGGTGTTGCCGATGTGCGGTGCGGTCTGCACCACGACCTGACGGTGGTACGACGGGTCGGTCAGCGTCTCCTGGTACCCGGTCATCGCGGTGGAGAACACCGCCTCGCCGAACGCCTCCCCCACGCTGCCGTACGCCTCGCCGCGGAACGTCCGCCCGTCTTCGAGCACGAGAATGGCCTTGCGCCTCACCGCACAGCCTTCCCGTCGAGAACCGTCGGCGAGCCGCGCAGGAACGTGGCCACCACGCGGGCCGGCAGCGTCATCCCGGCGTAGGGCGTGTTGCGGCTGCGCGAGGCCAGCGCGCCGGGGTCCACCGTCCATTTCGCCGCCGGGTCGACCAGGGTCAGGTTCGCCGGTACCCCCGGTGCGGGGTCGAGTCCGTGCCCGGACAGCCCCGCGATCCGGGCCGGCGTCCGGGACAGTCGCCTGGCGATGCCGTCCCAGTCGAGCACGCCGGTCGACCACACCACCGACAGCGCGGTCTCCAGGCCGAGCATGCCCGGCCGGGCGTACCCCCACTCGCACTCCTTGTCCTCCACCGCATGCGGCGCGTGGTCCGTGGCCACCACGTCGATCACGCCCTCGGCCAGCGCCGCCCGCAGGGCGGCCACGTCGCCGGATGGCCGCAGCGGTGGGTTCACCTTGAACACCGGGTCGTACGACTGCGCCCGCGTGTCGGTCAGCAGCAGGTGGTGCGGGGTGACCTCGGCGGTGATGCGGATCCCGCGCTGCTTGGCCCAGCGCAGGATCTCCACGCTGCCGGCCGTGGAGACGTGGCAGACGTGCAGCCGGGAGCCGACGTGCTCGGCGAGCAGCGCGTCGCGCGCGATGATCGCCTCCTCGGCGACAGCCGGCCAGCCGGTCAGCCCGAGCCGGGCGGACACGTCGCCCTCGTGCATCTGCGCCCCGATGGTGAGGCGGGGTTCCTCGGCGTGCTGCGCGACGATGCCGTCGAACGCCTTGACGTACTCCAGCGCCCGGCGCATCAGCCGCGGGTCCGCCACGCAGTGCCCGTCGTCGGAGAAGATCCGTACCTGCGCCGCAGACGTGGCCATCGCGCCCAGCTCGGCGAGGCGCTCCCCGGCCAGGCCCACGGTCACCGCACCGATCGGCTGCACGTCGACCAGCCCGGCCGCCCGGCCCAGCCGGAAGACCTGCTCGACCACACCGGCCGTGTCGGCCACCGGGTCGGTGTTGGCCATCGCGCACACCGCCGTGTACCCGCCCAGCGCCGCCGCCCGAGATCCGGTTTCGACGGTCTCGGCATCCTCCCGGCCCGGCTCGCGCAGGTGCGTGTGCAGGTCGACGAGGCCGGGCAGGGCGACGAGGCCGTCCGCGTCGACGACCTCGGCACCGGGCGCCGCCGCCTCGCGGCCCACCGCGGTGACGATGCCGTCGCGGATCAGCAGGTCGGTGGCCGGCCCGCCGGCGATCGAGGCGCTCTTGATGAGGTACGTGGTCACTTGTGTTGTCCCCCCAGCAGCAGGTACAGGACGGCCATCCGGACGCTGACCCCGTTTGCGACCTGCTCGACGATCGTCGAGCGGGGCGAGTCGGCGACGTCCGGGCTGATCTCCATGCCCCGGTTCATCGGGCCGGGGTGCATCACGATCGCGTGCTCGGGCAGCCGGCGCACCCGTACCGTGTCCAGCCCGTACCGGCGCGCGTACTCGCGGACGGACGGGAAGTACGCGTCGTCCATCCGTTCCCGCTGCACCCGCAGCATCATCACCACGTCGGCGTCGGGCAGTACCGCGTCCAGGTCGTAGCTGGTCTTCGCCGGCCACGCGTCCACCCCGACCGGCAGCAGGGTCGGCGGCCCGACCAGGGTCACCCGGGCGCCCAGCGTGTGCAGCAGCAGCACGTTGGAGCGGGCCACCCGGCTGTGCAGCACGTCGCCCACGATCGCCACCGACAGCCGGTCCAGCCGGCCCAGCCGGGAGCGCATCGTGTACGCGTCCAGCAGCGCCTGGGTCGGGTGCTCGTGGGTACCGTCGCCGGCGTTGACCACGCTCCCGTCGACCCAGGCGGCGAGGCGGTGCGGGGCGCCGGAGGCGGAGTGCCGGATGACCACCGCGTCGGCGCCCATCGCCTGCAGGGTCAGCGCGGTGTCCTTGAGGCTCTCCCCCTTGGAGACGCTGGACCCCTTCGCGGAGAAGTTGATCACGTCGGCGGAGAGGCGCTTGGCCGCCGCCTCGAACGAGATCCGGGTGCGGGTGGAGTCCTCGTAGAAGAGGTTGACGACGGTACGCCCGCGCAGCGTGGGCAGCTTCTTGACCTCCCGACCGGCGAGGTTGGCCAGCTCGGCGGCGGTGTCGAGCACCAGGGTCGCGGTATCGGCGTCCAGGTCGGCGGCCGACAGCAGATGAGTGATCAACGCTTCTCCTCCAGCCGTACCTCGTCGAGCCCGTCCACCTCGGTCAACAGGACGTGCACCTTCTCGGTCAGTGCGGTGGGGATGTTCTTGCCGACGTAGTCGGCCCGGATCGGCAGCTCCCGGTGCCCCCGGTCGACCAGCACGGCGAGCTGCACCACACGGGGCCGGCCGAGGTCCTTGAGGGCGTCCATGGCGGCCCGGACGGTACGCCCGGAGAAGAGCACGTCGTCGACCAGGATGATCCGGCGGGTGTCGATGCCGTCGGCCGGCAGGCTGGTCGGCCTGAGTGCCCGGGTACCGCGCAGCCGCAGGTCGTCGCGGTACAGCGTGATGTCCAGCGCGCCGGCCGGTACCTCGATGCCCTCGAAGGCCTGGATCCGGGCGGCGAGCCGGCGGGCCAGCGGTACTCCCCGGGTGGGGATGCCGAGCAGCGCGCAGTCGCGGGCGCCCTCGGTCTTCTCCAGGATCTGGTGGGCGATGCGATCGACCACGCGGACAAGTTCCGCGCTGGTCAGGATGGTCTTGCCAGCGGCCGGATCGGCCGCTCGTGGGTGCGCCACGGTGGACCTCCTTCCCCGCCTCACGGGACGGGTCGTTAAAGGATGTCTAGTACCTTTCGGGGTTTTTGGCAGGCCCCGATCGGCCGTGCTGACCCTACCAGGCGCCCATTTCGCGAAACGGCTGGGTAACAACACTTGACCCGGTGTCGCATCCCGGTTACGGTCACGCTCCGTAGCGATCGCCGGGGAGAACCCCTGGGTCAGTGACTGGGAGTGTCCACATGCCCTCTGAGTACGCCAAGTCGCTTGGCGCCCGCCTACGCTCGATCCGCCAGCAGCAGGGCCTTTCCCTGCAGGGTGTGGAGGAGAAGTCCGCCGGGCGCTGGAAGGCCGTCGTGGTCGGCTCCTACGAGCGGGGCGACCGCGCCGTGACCGTGTCCCGCCTGGCCGAGCTGGCCGATTTCTACCGGGTACCGGTAGCCGAGTTGCTGCCCGAGGGCAGTGGTGTTCGTCACGAGGCGGCCGGCAAGATCGTCTTGGACCTGGAGAAGCTCTACGACCAGAACGCCGAGGACCTCGCCTACGTGGCGAAGTACGCCCGGGCCATCCAGCAGCAGCGCGGCGACTACAACGGCCGGGTGCTGTCCATCCGCGCAGACGACCTGCGCGCGCTGGCCATCGTCTACGACGCGTCGCCCTCCGGCCTGGTGGAGCGGCTGACCGAGGCCGGCGTACTGGTCACCGACCCCCGGGCGATGTTCCAGTAAGCCGGCTCGTACGAAGGGGCCCCGGCGAGCCGGGGCCCCTTCGGCTATCTGGTGGCGTACTCGGCGATCCGGCCCAGGACGCCGTTGAGGAACCGGGGCGAGTCGTCGGTGGACAGCTGCTTGGCCAGCTCCATCGCCTCGCTGATCGCCACCGGATCGTCGATGTCGTCGGCGTACAGCAGCTCGTAGACCGCGATCCGGGCGAGGTTGCGGTCGACCGGAGGCATCCGCTCCAGTGTCCAGCCCTCGGCGTAGCTGCCGATCAGCTCGTCGATCCGGTCCTGGTGGGCCGCGACGCCCTCGACCAGCCGGACGGTGTAGTCCAGGTACGGCGGCCGGGGCGGCCCGGTGCGGGCGACCGCTGCGATGAGCACCTCCGGGATCGGGGCGCTGCGCAGGTCGGCCTCGTAGAGCACGTCCAGCGCCCGCTTGCGCGCCTTGCGGCGCGCCGTCATCGGCGTCTTCGGACCTTCAGCCATGAGGGTTACGCGCGGCCGAGGTAGCGGCCGTCGCGGGTATCCACCTTGATCTTCTCGCCGGTGGAGATGAACAGCGGGACCTGTACGGTCGCCCCGGTCTCCACGGTCGCCGGCTTGTTGCCGCCGGTGGAGCGGTCGCCCTGCAGGCCCGGCTCGGTGTAGGTGACCTCCAGTACCACGCTGGTCGGAAGCTCGACGTACAGCGGTACCCCCTCGTGGGTGGCCACCGTGACCTCGGCCTCGGACAGCAGGTACTTGGCAGCGTCGCCGACGGTACCCGCGGGCACGTGGATCTGGTCGAAGGACTGGAGGTCCATGAACACGTACTCGTCGCCGTCCGCGTACAGGTACTGCATCGTGCGCTTGTCGACGGTGGCCGTATCCACCTTGGTACCGGCGTTGAAGGTCTTGTCGACCACCTTGCCGGACAGCACGTTCTTCAGGGTGGTCCGCACGAACGCCCCGCCCTTGCCCGGCTTGACGTGCTGGAACTCCACGACGGACCACAGCTCGCCGTCAAGGTTGAGAACCAAACCGTTCTTCAGGTCGTTCGTGGTGGCCATAACCCGCCCTGCTTATGGATACGTCAAAGGACCCGGCAAGTCTACCGGTTCACCGAAGGGACACTCGCGGTACGCGGGGGCGCCACCATGGCCGGGCTCACTGTCCTGATCGGGGCCTGGCTGCGGGTGCGGCCGCAGGTCGCCGGGCGGCCCCGCATGGCGCTGGCCGTCCTGGGCTGGTGGACCGTGCCGCTGGTGCTCGCGCCGCCGCTGTTCAAGGCGCCCGCCGCTCTGGCGCCGTGCTTCCTGGCGCCGATGTGGGCCGCGCGGATCGGCGGCACCCCGGCCATCGTCCACAATGGACTGTAGATCAGCACCGGCCTCGGGCACCTGTTCGGCGCGGTGACCGCCGCGCGTCTCGCGGGCGGCCTGCTCGGCGGCGGCGTGTGCGTGGCAGCGTGGCTGCGCCGGGACCGGCTCGGCCTGCCGGCCGCCGTCGGTATCGCGCTCTGTGCCGTCGTGCTGCTCGGTCCGGTGGTGCACCCGTGGTACCTGCTGTGGGCGGTGGTACCCCTGGCGGCCGGTAGCCGCCTGATCCGCGGCGCGGTCGGCCTGTCGCAGTTGCTGCTCTTGGTAGTCGGTCGCATGGTCACTCGTATCGCTGCCGCACGGGGCGTCGTTCACCCCGCGCGGGGTGGTGGCGGCGCTCGCCGGCCTCGGGCTCGGGTCAGCCGTCCTTGCGTTGAGCCAGGTGCGCAAGCGCCAGCCGGTACCCGTCGACGCCGAGCCCGCAGATGACCCCGGTCGCGACGGCGGAGACGACCGAGTGGTGCCGGAACTCCTCCCGCGCGTGGATGTTGGAGATGTGCACCTCGACGAGCGGCCCGCGCAGCAGGGCGCACGCGTCCCGGATCGCGTATGAGTAGTGCGACCACGCGCCGGGGTTCAACACGACCGCGGCGCGCTCGTCGGCGGCGGCGTGCAGCCAGCCCAGCATCTCGTGCTCGGCGTCGGTCTGCCGTACCGTCACCGTCAGGCCCAGCTCCTTGCCCACCCGCTCGCACATCGCGGCGAGGTCGGCGTACGAGGTCAGCCCGTACACGTCGACCTGGCGGGTACCGAGCCGGCCCAGGTTCGGGCCGTTCAGCACATAGACGTTCACGCAGCCTCCTCGCGTTCCGCTCGGACGCTGCGTTCACGCAAGCTCCTGAGCCCATGGTTCGCTCGCTGACGCTCGCTCACTCAGCAACCTCCGCGTAGGCGGCTTCGAGCAGGTCGTCGGGCGGGTCTTCCAGGATCCCCGGGTGGGCCAGGTCGTCGAGGACCACGAAACGCAGCTTGGCGCCGCGCGCCTTCTTGTCCACCCGCATCGCGGCCCGCAACTCCGGCCAAGCCGCGGCCGGGTAGCTGACCGGCAGGCCGAGCGCGGTGAGCACGCTGCGGTGCCGATCGGCGATGCCGGCGGCAAGGCGCCCGGAATGCCGCCCGAGCGCGGCGGCGAACACGAGCCCGACGGAGATGGCGTGGCCGTGCCGCCACCGGTACCCCTCGTGCTTCTCGATCGCGTGCCCCAGCGTGTGGCCGTAGTTGAGGATCTCCCGCAGTCCGGACTCGCGCAGGTCCTGCGCGACGACGCGGGCCTTGACCCGGACCGACCGCTCGACCAGCTCGCGCAGGCTGGCCGCCGGGCCCGCCCCCTCGATCAGGTCGAGGATCGCCGGGTCGGCGATGAAGCCGCACTTGACCACCTCGGCCAGCCCGGCGACCAGGTCGACCGGCGGCAGCGTGTCCAATGTGGACAGATCGCAGAGCACGCCGGCCGGCGGGTGGAACGCACCGACCAGGTTCTTGCCGGCCGTGGTGTTCACGCCGGTCTTGCCGCCGACCGCCGCGTCGACCATGCCGAGCAGGCTGGTCGACACCTGCACCACCCTTACGCCGCGCAGCCAGCAGGCCGCGACGAAGCCGGCCAGGTCGGTCACCGCACCGCCGCCGACGCCGACCACCGCATCGGTACGGGTGAAGCCCGCGGCTCCCAGCGCTTCCCAGCACCGGGCGGCCACCTCGATGGTCTTGCCGGCCTCGGCGTCGGGCAGCTCGATCGGCAGCGTGTAACCGAGGGCGTCGGCGACCCGGGTCGCGTACTCCTTGAGCGGCGGCGCGTACAGCACCGCGACCCGGGCGGCGCCGGGCAGCATTCCGGGGAGTGCGCCGAGCAGGTCGCGCCCGACGAGCACGTCGTAGGGCCGCTCGCCGCCGACCCGGATGGTTGTGATGTCGGTCATCGCGCGCCAGCGTAGTTGGCCAGCCGGGCGGCGTGGGCGGCCAGGGCGGCGCGCAGCTCGTCCGGCTCCTGGACGGCGAACGCCCACGGCAGGCTGGCCAGCATCCGCGCCATGCCGTCGAGATCCTCGGCGCGGCAGGCCAGCCTCGTCCCGTCGCCGGTCCGGGTGAGCGTGCCGACGGACCGCGGGACGGCCTGGCGTACGGCGTCGAGCGGCGCCTCGATCCGCACGGCGATCTCCCAGCGGTAGGGGACCTTGGCGAGCCCGCTCACCACATGGTCCACGGCGTCGAAGTCCGGCGGCACCTCGAAGTTCGGATCTCTTGTGGCTACCGCCTCGATGCGGTCCAACCGGAACGTCCGGATGTCCCCGCGCGAGTGGTCCCGCCCGGTCACGTACCAGCGGCCGCCGTGGAACACGACGCCGAACGGGTCCAGCTCGCGCTCGGACCGGCCACCGCTCCAGTTGCGGTAGGTGAGCGCGACGCTGCGCCGCCCGGACACCGCCTCGCCCAGCGCCAGCAGTACCGGCGTGGGCGCGCCGGCGGCCGCGCGCGGCTCGCGCAGCGTGAACCCGAGCGACTCCTCCAGGGCGGCGACGCGCGCCGACAGGCCGGCCGGCAGCACGCGACGCAGCTTGGCCAGCGCGCTGGCGCCGGCGTGCCGCTCGGTCGCCAGGCCCAGCCGGTCGGCGGCGAGCAGCCCGAGTACCACCGCCACGCCCTCGTCCTCGGTGAACATCAGCGGCGGCAGCTTGTAGCCGGGCTGCAGCCGGTACCCGCCGTACCGGCCACGGGTCGCGCTCACCGGTACCCCGAGCTGGGCCAGGGTGTCCGCGTACCGCCGGACGGTCCGCACGTCCACGCCCAGCCGCCGGGCCAGCTCCGGACCGGGCAGCGCGTGGTGGGCCTGGAGCAGCTCCAGCAGCGCCAGGACCCGTCCCGCTGGATGCGACACGGATCACCTCCCTAATCCGGACGGGATCGGCCCGGATTAGGGCCTAGCGTAGCGGGCATGACGACCTTCGTACTCGTTCCCGGCATGTGGCTCGGCGCCTGGGCCTGGCACGACGTCACGGTCCGGTTGCGCGCGGCCGGCCACGACGTGTACCCGCTGACCCTCACCGGCGTCGCCGACCGGCACCACGTCGGCGGGCCGCAGACCGACCTGGACACGCACACCACGGACATCACCGCGCTGATCGAGGCGGAGGAGCTGTCCGACGTGGTGCTCGCCGGGCACAGCTACGGCGGCTTCCCGGTCACCGCGGCCGCGGACCGGATGCCCGACCGGATCCGGCACCTGGTGTACGTGGACAGTGGCCCGCTGCCCAGCGGCACCTCCCAGCTCGACACCGAGGACCCTACGGACCCGACCCCGCCGCCGGCCGACGGCTGGCGGGTACCGCCGCCGGTGTGGGCCGACCGCGACCCGGCGCTGATCGCCGGGCTGTCCCCGGCGACGCTGGCGATGCTGCAACGGCGGGCCACACCGCACCCGTACGGGTCGGTCCGGCAGCCGCTCGCGCTGACCGGGGCGTGGGAGAAGGTACGGCGCACGCTGATCGCCTCGACGTTCCCGCTCGACGTGGTCCGCTCGATGATCGCATCAGGGCACCCGTACTTCGGCGGGCTCGCCGACGCCACGCTCGTCGCGGTACCGACCGGCCACTGGCCGATGTTCAGCGAGCCGGCCAAACTCGCGGAAGCGCTGGCCGCAGTCTGACGGTCAGGCAGACAGCGCGTCGAGGACCGCGGCGGCGACCTCGTCGGGGGTGATCCCATCGGTCTTCACGGTCACCGTCGCGACCTCCTCGTACAGCGGCCGCCGCTGCTCCAGCAGGACCCGCATGGTCGCCCGGGGGTTCACCGCGAGCAGCGGCCGGCCGATGCCCATCCCCACCCGGTGCATGACGTCGGCCAGCTCGACCGACAGGAACACCACGGTGTGCCCACGCAGCACCGCCCGGGTCTCCTCGGCGAGGATCGCCCCACCGCCGAGCGCCAGGACCCCGTGGTGGCTGGCCAGCGCATCCGCGACGGCGGCCCGTTCGAGCGCGCGGAAGTACGGTTCGCCGTCGTCGACGAAGATGTCCGGGATGGGCTTGCCGGCGCGCGCCTCGATGATCGCGTCGGCGTCCACGAACGGTACCCCGAGCCGGGCGGCCACCAGCCCGCCGACGGTGGTCTTCCCAGCGCCCATGACGCCCACGAGGATGCAAACTGGTCTGATCATCGGATCACCAACGTCTCCAGGTACCCGGCGAGGTTGCGGCGCAGCTCAGCGACGGAGTCCCCGCCGAACTTCTCGACCGCCGCCTGGGCCAGGACCAGCGCGACCATCGCCTCGGCGACGACCGCTGCGGCCGGTACCGCGCAGACGTCGGACCGCTGGTTGATCGCCGTGGCCGGCTCGCCGGTCGCGACGTCCACTGTGGACAGTGCGCGGTTGAGCGACGAGATCGGCTTCATCGCCGCCCGTACCCGCAGCGGCTCGCCGGTCGTGATCCCGCCCTCCAGGCCGCCGGCCCGGTCGGTCAGCCGCCGTACCCCGGTCGCGCCGGGCACGATCTCGTCATGCGCCCGGGAGCCGCGGGAACGGGCCTGGGTGAAGGCGTCGCCGATCTCGACGCCCTTGATCGCCTGGATCGACATCAGCGCGGCGGCCAGCCGGGCGTCGAGCTTGCGGTCCCACTGGACATGGCTGCCCAGCCCTGGGGGTACCCCGTAAGCGAGCACCTCGACGATGCCGCCGAGCGTGTCGGCGTCCCGCTTCGCCGCGTCGACCTCCTCGACCATCCGCGCGCTGGCTTCCGGGTCCAGGCAACGCAGCGGGTCGGCGTCGATCCGCTCGGCGTCCTCCGGCCGCGGTACCAGGCCGGGCTTGATCGCCACGGTACCCAGCTCCACGACGTGCGAGACGATCTCGACGTCGAGCGCCTGCTCCAGCAGCGCCTTGGCGACGGTACCGACGGCGACCCGGGCGGCGGTCTCCCGGGCACTGGCCCGCTCCAGGATCGGCCGGGCGTCGGTGTACCCGTACTTCTGCATGCCCGCGAGGTCCGCGTGGCCCGGCCGGGGCCGGGTCAGCGGGGCGTTGCGCGCCTGGTCGGCGAGGGCGTCGGGGTCGACCGGGTCGGCCGACATCACGATCTCCCACTTCGGCCACTCGCTGTTGCCCACCCGGACGGCCACCGGGCTGCCGAGCGTCACCCCGTGCCGAAGGCCGCCGATGATCTCCACCTGGTCCTGCTCGAAGGACATCCGGGCGCCCCGGCCGTACCCGAGCCGGCGGCGGGCCAGCTCATGAACGATCTCCGCGCTGGTCACCCGTACCCCGGCCGGTACCCCTTCCAGCAGCGCGACGAGGGCGGGGCCATGCGACTCCCCAGCGGTCAACCAGCGCAGCACGGCGTCAGTCTGTCACGCCGGGGCCATCGGGCCGGGGGCCGCCCCAGTGGTCCCGCCCGTCGAGCAGGGAGGGATCCCGGCGGATCAGCTCGGCGAGCCGGGCGGCGGTCTCCTCGGAGGTCTCTCCCGGCCCGGTCGCGGTACCCGACGCCGGCTGCGGTTCGGACCGGGCCACCACCAGTTGCCCGTCCTGCCAGCGCAGCTCCGCCGTCGTCCGCGCCTCGACGCTCTGGACGGTGACCGTCACGGTGACCGGACCGTGCCGGTACAGTACGCTCGCGATCGCCTCGACCACCTCGTCGGCGACCGGCCCCAGGCGGCCGGCGGCCGTGTTGGCCAGCCGTTGGCGAAGCGCGTCCCACCGGTGCATCCGCACCAGCGGGTCGTCCAGTCCACCGTCCATCGTGGCCCCTTCCGACCGCCGTCAGGATGTGCGCTGCCGGGCCGCGCCGCTCGCGCGCGCGAGCGCCCGGTCGAGTACGGCCAGCAACGCGTCGCGTACCGACAGCCGGTCGCGCGCGTCGAATGCGACGACCGGGATGTCCTCGTGCACCGCCAGCGCCCAGCGGACCGAGCCGAGATCGTGCGGCAGCCGCCCGTGGAAGGCGTTCACCGCCACCACGAAGGGCAGCCCGGTCTGCTCGAAGTAGTCCACCGCCGGGTAGCAGTCGGAAAGCCGCGCGCTGTCCACGACGACCAGCGCGCCGAGCGCACCCCGGGCCAGGTCGTCCCACATGAACCCGAAGCGGGACTGGCCGGGCGTGCCGAACAGGTACAGCTTGAGGCTCTGTTCGATGGTCACGCAGCCGAAGTCCATGGCGACCGTGGTGGCGGTCTTGCCGGTACGCAGGTCCGGGGTGTCCACGCCGACCGACGCGGCGGTCATCTCGGCCTCGGTGGTCAGCGGGGAGATCTCGGAGATCGCCCCGACGGTCGTCGTCTTGCCCACGCCGAAGCCGCCGGCTACCACGATCTTGACGGGTACCGGTGGCTTCCGGACGGCGGTGCCGTTAGGTGAGGGCGCGTAGTCCACGGATCACTCGCAGGATGGTCTCGGGGTCATTGGGGTTGGCCGAATCGAGGGTGTGGACGTCCAGGTACCCGGCGGTACGCAGGTCGTTGACGAGGATGCGGGTCACGTCGAGGTGCAGGCGCAGCCGCGCGGAGATCTCCGCCACCGAGACCGGCTGCGCGCACAGCTCGACGATGGCCTGCAACTCCGGGTTCAGCCGGTGCAGCGGGGCGTGGTGCCAGCCGTAGCGGTCCACCCGGGCGGTCACCTGGGTCTCCAGCCCGATGTCGGAGTCGTTGCCGAGGACCCGGCCGGAGGTCAGAACGAACGGGCGCGGCGCGGGGGCGTCCGGGTCGGCGACCGGTTCCCGGGTGGCCCGGGGGTCGCCCGGCGCGGGCAGCGGCGCCTGAAGGAAGGGACGGATCCCCGCGGACCCGTCCTCCCTCGGGCGCTTCTCCCACGCTGAGAAGGTCATGACTGGACGGCGTTTTTCAGCTCAACGATCAGTCGAGGGGTCAGGGCGCCGCCGGCCCGGCTGGCGAACAGCGTCATCTCGTAGGCCACCGCGCCGAGGTTGGCCGACCGGTCCGCGATCACCCCGAGTACCGAGCCGGCGCTGATCGAGGTCACCAGCAGGTACCCGCTCGCCATGTCCACGATCACCCGGTTCAGCCCGCCCAGGGAGTACCAGTGCGCCGCCCCGCCGGCGAGGCTGGTGATACCGGACACCACGGCGGCCAGGCGCTCGGCGTTGGCCCGGTCGCGAGTCGCCGACATCGCCATCAGCAGGCCGTCGGACGACACGGCGACCGACTCCAGTACTCCGGCCGTACCCGACGTGAACGAGTCCAGTAGCCAGTTGAAGGTCTGCGCCTCGGGACTGAGCTGCATGGTCCGTCCCGGCTGGCTCTGTCGCTCGGCGCTGTCGTGGATGAACGGAGTTGTCATCGTGCCCCTTCTCACTGGTGCTCGGCGCGGGCGTCGTGCAGGGCACGCAGGACGCCGGCCTCGAACTGTTCGACGAGACCCCGCACCTCGTCGGGGTCGGGCGGGGTTTGGTCGGGAATGGCGTTGCCGAGCGGTACCGTGCCCTGGACCACGGCCAGGGTGGCCCCCGGTACCCGCCGGGTCAGCGGCGAGGTGTTCATGGCCGGCCGGCCGGTCGCGACCAGCTGCGGAGCGGGCATGTCGACAGCCTGGCGCTGCGCCCGCCGTACCCCCGCCTCGAACTCGTCGACCAGCGCCTGCGCGGCGACTGCGTCGTGCGCGGCCGGCGCGGGAGCCGGGCTCGTCGGCCGCGCCGCGGTCTCCACCGGAAGCTGTGCCCCCGGTACCCGCTGGCGCAGCGGCGGCGCGGCGACCGCCGGCCCGGCGGTGACCAGGCTGGGGTCGACCGGCTGCCGGCGTTGCGGCGGGACGAACGCGTTCCACCGCCCGCCGGTCTCGATCGAGCGGCTGGCCCGCTCCAGGGCCTCCACGTCGAACGGCACCGAGTTGAGCGCCGGTGGCAGCCCGGACGGCAGGGCCGGGCGGGGGTCCGGCCCGCCGACGGTGGCGGTCACCACGGTCGGCGCCGGCACCGAGGTCAGCAGCCGGTCGCTGATCGCGATCGTGGCGGTGAGCCCGCCGCCCGGGGTCGGCCAGAGCCCGACGCCGAGGCCGTGCCGGCGGGCCAGCCGGCCCACCACGAACAGCCCCAGTACCTCGGTCGGGGCGAGGTCGAGGCGTTCCCGCCGGGCGAGCCGGGCGTTCTCCTCGGCCAGCCGCTCGGGGGACAGCCCGAGGCCGTGGTCGATGACGGCGACCTGCGCGCCGTTCGTTGCGGGCTGGGCGGTGACGGTCGCCCGGGTGTGCGGCGAGGAGAAGACTGTCGCGTTCTCCATCAGCTCGGCGAGGATCAGGACGAAGTCGTTGACCACGGTCGGTACCAGCGCGAGGCCGGGCGGTACGTCGACGTCGACGCGGGGGTAGTCCTCGATCTCGCCCAGCGCCAGGCGCACGACATCGGCCAGCGACAGCGGGTTGATCTGCTCGTTGGTGCTGGTCGCGCCGGAGAGCACGACCAGGCTGCCGGCGTTGCGGGACAGCCGGCTGGACACGTGGTCGAGCCGGTACAGGTGCTGCAGCCGGTCCGGGTCGGACTCGTCGCGCTCCAGCCGGTCGATCAGCGCGATCTGCCGGCCGACGAGGTTCTGGGTACGGCGGCCGACGTGCCCGAACATCTGCGCCACGTTGCGCCGGCTGGCCACCTGCCGCTCGACCAGCCGGGCGGCGGTGCCCTGTACCCGTTCGAACGCCCGGGCCAGGTCGCCCACCTCGTCACGGGCGCTGACGTCCACGGGATCGAGCTGGATCGGTGCCGGTGACTCGGCCTCGTCGTCGGCGACCCGGACGAGTTCAGCCTCGGTCACCCGGGCCACCCGGTCGGCGGAGGTGGTGAGCCGGGTCAGCGGCCGGGCCACCGCGCGGCCCACCAGGATCACCAGCAGCATCACCACGAGCAGGACGAGGAAGGCCAGGCCCCCGATGAGGTAGGCGGTGACCAGCGCCCGGTTCTCCCGCTGGGTCACCTGGGCGGTGACATCGCTGATGATCTTCTGTTCGACCACCCGCCCGATGCCGACCAGCGACTCCAGCGCCGGGAAGACGAGCGGCGGGGTCAGCTTCGCGAGGCTCGCCGCGGGGTCGGCGTCGGTCGCGCCGTTGAAGTCCTTGCCGAGCCGTGCGGTGGCCTCGTTCTGCACCTTCGTGTACAGCGCCGCCTGGTCGGCGGTGGCGAAGGCGGTGAGGCGGTTGGCCTGGGCCTGGACTACCGCCACGTCGGTGATGTACGGCACTAGCGCGCGGGGGTCCTTGGCGATCACGGCGAGCAGCAGATCGACCTCGGCGATACTGATGTCCTCGTCCGTACGCAGCGCCGCGTCCAGCCCGATGACCTGCCGCCCCTCCGAGGTCTTGACATCGACGGTGTACTCCAGCCGGAGCGCGTCGATCAGCCCCTTGATCACCCCGGCGTACCCGGCGAGCAGCTTGTCCGGCGCCGCCGCCCCCTGCGGGAGGGCCGCCCGGAGGGCGTTCAACCCCTGGATGGCGTCGAGCGCCTTGACGACCCCGGCGTCGGGATGTGCGCCGAGGCCGGCCTTCACGTCGGCGGCTTGGGCGGTCACCGTGCCGATCTGCGTCTGCAGCCGGCCCGGGTCGACCGCCCGGGCCAGCAGGCCGACCGACAGCAGGCGCTCCTGTTGCAGGTCCTGGACGAGGGCGCCGACCTGGCCGGCGACCCGTACGGTGCGCGCCGTGTCCGCGGCGCGCGCGGCCTGGTTGACCCGATCGAGCACGACCGGTACGGCGAGGCCGACGACGGCCAGGAGCGGGATGGTGACGAGGAGGGCGAGCTTGCCCCGGATACGCAACCTACCGAGCAGCACCGGAACTATGACCGCCTCTCCAGATCACGTCTGCCGTTGAGGGTGATCGCCGAGCACCCACGGCCGAACCTAACCGAGCCAGCGCCGCGATGCTCGGCAGCGAACAGCTATTTCTGCTTGTTAAGCGACGCCCGTCACTGGTTGAGATCACGCTTTCACATGCCGTCCCGCATGCGTGAGCGATTCACCGCCTTTGCGCCTTGCGTCGCAAGTCACGGCATCCGCACCGATGCCGGGGGCGGGTGTCGGATACCCGACAGGCACGCTACCGCCTGGCCGCCGCCTCGTACAGGGCGGTGCGCATCGTCTCGACGGGCGCCGGTACCCCGGTGAAGAGGGTGAACTGCCGGACGCCCTGGGCCAGGAGCAGATCGAGGCCGGACGCGATCTGGCAGCCGGCCGCCGCCGCCGACGCGGCGAGCGGGGTGGGCCACGGGTCGTAGATGGCGTCGAAGAGGACGGTACCGGGGCGCCAGGACACTGCCAGATCATCGGGTACGCCCTTGGGGACCGTGGAGATCACCAGCTCGGAACGCGCGCATTCGCCGGCCGTGTCGAAGCCGCCGTAGGCCAGCCGCAGCCCGAGGTGTTCGGCGACCGGCCGGAGCGCGTCGACGGCGTCCGGGCGGCGCGCGTACACGGTGACGTTGGCCGCGCCGAGGTGCTGGGCGGCCGCGAGCGCGGCCCGGGCGGTACCCCCGGCGCCGAGGATCGCGGCGTGGTCGACGGTGGCCAGGCCGGCCGCCCGGAGCACGTCGACCATCCCTGGCGCATCGGTGTTCTCGGCGTACCAGCCGTCCGGCCGCGGTACCAGCGTGTTCGCCGCGCCCAGCGCGGCGGCGACCGGGGCGACCTGGTCGGCCACCGTCAGCGCGACCTCCTTGAGCGGCATGGTGAGCGACAGACCGGCCCACTCCGGGCCCAGCGCGGTCACCAGGTCGCCCAGCTCCGCCTCGGCGCACTCGACCGCCGTGTACCGCCAGTTCGCCAGCCCCGCCGCGGCGTACCCGGCGTTGTGGATGACCGGGGACAGCGAGTGGGCGATCGGTTTGCCGAGCACCGCGGCCCGCCGGGACGCCACAGTCTGTCGTGGGTCCACCTAGAGCACCCCGTTCTTCTTGGCCAGCGCGATGTTGTTCGCGTGTTCCTGTTCGGTGGTGGCGAACGCGGTGTGGCCCTCCTTGTCGACGGCTACGAAGTACAGGTAGCCGGTCTTCGGCGGGTTCATCGCGCCCTTGAGAGCGTCGGCGCCCGGGTTGCTGATCGGACCGATCGGCAGGCCCGGCTTGTCGTGCGTGTTGTACGGGTCCTTCGGGTTGTGCAGGTCGGTCACGGTGAGGTCCTTGGACGACTTCGGGGTCTGCCCGGAGATCCGCAACCAGTAGTTGACCGTGCTGTCCAGCTGGAGGCAGGCGCACGGGAACTTGCCGCCGTACGCGCGGTTGTAGAGCACCCGGGCGATCCCGGCCATGTCGTCGGGGAACCGGCCCTCGACCTGGGCGATGGACGCCGCGACCAGCGCCTCGAACGGCGAGATGTGCAGGGTGCTCTGGACCTGGTTGAGGAAGTCCAGCTTGGTCATCTCGGCGGTGAAGTTGGCGACGATCTTCTTGAGGATCGTGGTGGCGTCGAGCCCGGGGTCGAACTCGTACGTCGCCGGGTACAGGAAGCCCTCGATCGCTTTCTGTACCGGGTGCCCGTCCTGCCGGGTGAACCAGTCCGGCGAGATGCCGAGCGCCACCGGATCCTTGGCCGCGTTCTCGAAGTTCGCCACCGGGATGTTGGTCGCCTTGGCCAGCGCCGCGAACACGTCCAGGGAGATCTCCCCCTCGGTGATCGTGACCACGCTGGACACCCGGTTGGCCAGCGTGTGGTCGGGGTTGCGGGCCAGCAGCATGTCCAGGGCCCGCGACGCCTTCATGTGCTGGCGCAGCTTGTAGTACCCGACCTCGATGGTCTTGCTCTGCGGGTTGGCGTTGAAGGCGTTGACGAACGCCTTCTCGCTCTTGACCACGTTGGCCTGGAGGAGCTTGCTGGCCATGTCCTTGCCGCTGTCGTCCGGGGCGATCCGGACGGTCACCGCGGTGTCCCCGTCGCCCGGATAGTCCGGTACCGCGAACAAGCCGCGGATCTTGTCCACGCCGTACCAGCCGCCGACGGCCAGCCCGCCGAGCAGGATCAGCGTGACGAACAGCGCAAACAGCGAACGGCCCCGCCGCCGACGGGGCCGCCTGCCCCTGGCCTGCGGGGCGCCTCGCCCACCGCGCCGACGACGATGTCTGCCCCGTTCGTAGTCGTCCTCGAACGAGAGGTCCAGGTCGTCGATCATCACGTCCGCCTCCGCTGGGTGTCCAACCAGCTTTGCAGGATCTCCACCGCGGCGGCCTGATCGACCACCGAGCGTTGCCGCCTCCCCCGGACGCCACGTTCGGCCAGCTTACGGGAGGCGACGACGGTCGACATCCTCTCGTCCGAGAACCGTACGGGAACTGGCATGATCGCGCGCGCCAGTCGCTCTCCGTAGTCGCGGACGCCGCCGGCAGCGAGCCCCTCCCGGCCGGCAAGCGTCACCGGCAGACCCACCACCACCTCGACGACCTCGTGTTCCGCCACCAGATCGGCGATCGTCCGCACGCCGTCGTCGTCCGGGCTGCGCGGTACGGTCCGTAGCGGGGCGGCCAGGATGCCATCGGGATCGCTCACTGCGATGCCAACTCGGACCTTTCCGACATCGACCCCGAGCCGGGCACCTTGCTGCCAGTTTCCGCTACTCAGCGGTGATCAACTTCTCGTCGTGAGCCAGCACTTGGGCTGGATCAGCGAGGCGGCGCTCAATCGCGGTCAGGAGCTGCGGCGCCTCGGCTGCAGGTACCCCGCCGCCCTGGGCCAGCTCGGGGCTGCCCCCGCCGCGCCCGGACAGCGCGCCCTTGACCAGGTCGGTCGCTGACACGCCGCGGGTGCGCGCCGGGCCGTTGACCGCGACCACCAGCGACGCCTTGCCGCCCGACCGGGCCGCCACCGCGACCACCGCCGGCCGGTCCCCGGCCAGCTTGCCGCGGATCTCCTGCGCGAGAGTACGGACGTCGTTCGCGGTGGTACCTTCGGGCGCCTCAGTGCCGACGTAGGCGACCCCGCCGAGGTTCTTGGCCGCCGCCGCCAGCCCGGCTGCGTTGCCCAGCACCATCTGCGCGCGCAGCTTGTCCAGCTCCTTCTCCGCGTCGCGCAGCGCCGCGACGGTCTGCTCGACCCGCTCGGCGACCTGGTCGTTGGGTACCCGGTACAGCTCGGCCAGGCGGGAGACCAGCAGGTGCTCGCGCGCGAGGAACCCGAACGCGTCGAGGCCCACCAGCGCCTCGACCCGCCGGATGCCGGACCCGATCGACGACTCGTGCAGGATCTTGACCAGCCCGAGCTGGCCGGAGCGCGCGACGTGGGTACCGCCGCACAGCTCGCGGGCGTAGTCGCCGACCTCGACGACCCGGACCTCGTCGCCGTACTTCTCGCCGAACAGCGCCATCGCGCCGATCCGCCGCGCCTCCTCCTGCGAGGTGATGAACGCATGTACCTCCAGGTCGCTCACCAGCACCTCGTTGACCTGCTGCTCGACGTCGTGCAGCACGCTCGGCGGCACCGCGTGCGGGGTGTTGAAGTCGAAGCGCAGCCGGCCCGGCGCGTTGAGCGAACCGGCCTGGGTCGCCGACTCGCCGAGGAAGTTGCGCATGGTCTGGTGCACCAGGTGGGTCGCCGTGTGCGCGCGCGAGATCGCCCGGCGCCGGTCGACGTCGATCTGCGCGTACGCGTCGCGACCCGGTACCAGCTCGCCGCGCAGTATCCGGCCGCGGTGCACGATCAGCCCCGGTACCACCAGCTGTACGTCGTGGACCTCGACCTCGGCGTCGCCGACCTCGATCACCCCGGTGTCCGGCTGCTGGCCGCCACCCTCCGCGTAGAACGGCGTCGCGTCGAGGACCACCTCGACCTCGTCGCCCTCCCCCGCGCCGGGCAGCGGCGCGCCGCTGCGGTCGAGTACCGCGCGCAGGCGGGTCTCCCGGGCCACCTCGTGGTACCCGGTGAACTCCACCGCCCCGCCCTCGTCGAGCACGGACCGGTACCCGGACAGGTCGGCGTGGCCGGTCTTGCGCGCCTGCGCGTCCGCCTTCGCCCGCTGCCGTTGCTCGGTCATCAGCCGGCGGAAGCCCTCGGTGTCCACGTCGAGGCCCTGCTCCGCCGCGATCTCCAGGGTCAGGTCGATCGGGAATCCGTACGTGTCATGGAGCTGGAACGCCTTTTCCCCCGGGATGACCAGGCCGCCCGCCTTGCGGGTCTCGCCGATCGCGAGGTCGAGGATGGTCGTACCCTGCCGCAGCGTCGCGAGGAACGCCTCCTCCTCGCCGTACGCGTACTGCGAGATCCGCCCGTACCCCTTCGCGACCTCGGGGTACGACGGCGCCATGCAGTCCCGCGCGACCGGCAGCAGCTCCGGCAGCGCCGGGCCGTTCCAGCCGAGCAGGCGCATCGCCCGGATCGCCCGGCGCAGGATGCGGCGCAGCACGTACCCGCGGCCCTCGTTGGACGGGGTCACCCCGTCGCCGATCAGCATCAGGGAGGTACGGACGTGGTCCGCAATGACCCGCAGCCGCACGTCGTCGGGGTGCGACTCGCTGGCCGCGTGGCCGGAATGCGCGCCGTACACCTTGCCGGTCAGCTCCGCCGCCCGGTCCAGGATCGGCTTGACCTCGTCGATCTCGTACAGGTTGTCCACGCCCTGCAGGATCGACGCGATCCGCTCCAGCCCCATGCCGGTGTCGATGTTCTTGGCCGGCAGGTCGCCGAGGATCGGGAAGTCCTCCTTGACCCCGCCCGGTCCCCGCTCGTGCTGCATGAAGACGAGGTTCCAGTACTCCAGGTACCGGTCCTCGTCGACCTCCGGCCCGCCGTCGGAGCCGTAGTCGGGCCCGCGGTCGTAGTACAGCTCGGAGCACGGCCCGCTCGGGCCGGGGATGCCCATCGACCAGTAGTTGTCCTTCATCCCGCGGCGCACGATGCGCTCCAGCGGTACCCCGGTCTGCCGCCAGATCTCGATCGCCTCGTCGTCGTCGAGGTAGACGGTCACCCAGATCTTCTCCGGGTCCAGCCCGAAGCCGCCGTGCGCCGCCGGCTTCGTGGACAGGTCCCAGGCCAGCGGGATGGCCCGCTCCTTGAAGTAGTCGCCGAAGGAGAAGTTGCCGTTCATCTGGAAGAACGTGCCGTGCCGGCTGGTCTTGCCGACCTCGTCGATGTCCGGGGTACGCAGGCACTTCTGCACGCTCACCGCGCGCTTCCAGGGCGGGGTGAGCTGGCCGAGGAAGTACGGCACGAACTGCACCATGCCGGCGTTGATGAACAGCAGGTTGGGGTCCTCGATCGCGGGCAGCGGGGCGCTGGCGACGACACTGTGGCCGTTGGCCTCGAAGTGCGCCAGGAACCGTCGTTTGATCTCCGCGGTCCTCATCAGCGGTCGCTACCCTCTTCCCGGTCCAGGCCGCCGAACTCCTCCAGCACCACGCCGTCGGCGAACGCGGCGTGGATCTCCTCTTCCCGCTCGGCCATGCCCTCGCGGACGTCATCCACAAAGCTACGGACCGAGTCGAGCAGGCCGCCAGCGCTGTTGCGGGCCGAGGCCGCGAGGCCGCCCGGGGTGAACGCCGCGGCCTTCTTCGACAGGGCCCGGAACACCAGGGCACCGACCGCGAGGCCGACGCCGAGCCACAGGACGCGCTTCATTGGGTACCCCTGTTCCGGCGCGCGGAGCGCCGACGCTCCTTGAGCTCGTCGCGGACCTCGCGCTCCTCTTCGGCGTGCCGGCGCTTGGCCGCTGCCTTGCGCACGCCGTACGAGAACGCCGCGACCTTGACCAGCGGGTTGGCCGCCGCCGCGCTGACGATCGTGGAGAGGTTGGCCACGTTGGCCGTGACCGTCTGCGCGTGCGACGTGATCGTGTCCACCCGGGCCAGTTGCAGGTTCACGCCGTCCAGCGAGGTGTGCACCTGGGTCAGCGCGACGTTCACGTTGTCTATCGTGGTGTTCGCCTTGTCGAGCAGCGGGCCCATGTCGTCGGCGACGGCGTCCAGCGTCCGGGTCGCCGCGGCGACGGTCCGGCGGAGTCCGACGATGGGCACGGCGAGCACGAGTACGAGCACCGCGAACGCGATCGCGGCGATCAGCGCGGCGATCTCTCCACCGGACACGTGCGGTCTCCCCTCACTCCGACCCACCGGGTCACTTCCGCCAACGGGCAGACCCTACCGTGCGTGACGGCGATCCACATTGCGGGCAGGCGGACGACTCGCGGTCAGTCGTGCCAGTCGGGGTTGTACCGGTCCGTCGCCTTGACCGTGACGAGCGAGCCCTGGCATGTGGCGGGCGGACCGGACGCGCCCGGCGACGGTATCGCCGCGTTCGGGTCGGCGGGGGGACTGCCGTTCCCCTGCGCCGCAGCGATGTTGGACAGATCGCAGGGGGCGTCCCGGATCCACACGTCGAGCACGTACGCGTCGCGCTGCCAGCAGGTGGCGGCACCGGTGGGCTGCTTGGGGCAGCCCGGGCTCGGCCGCAGGCGCCAGCCGGCGGCGGTGAGCGCCTGCCGGTACACCGGGTCGGTGGCCTGAGCGGGTTTGGCCGAACGCCAGGTCCGCTCGCGCAGCCGGCAGTCGTGCAGGCACCACCGGTTACCGGTCGAGGCGTCCTGGTGGGCCTGCGTCGCCCAGGACGGCAGCTTCAGCTCGTCCAGTGCGGCGAACACCGGATCCCCGGAGATGTCCCGGATCAGGAAGGCGGCGGGCAGCGCGGCCAGGAGGACGAACGCGGCGAGCGCGAGCGCGACGACCGGTACCCGGCCGGCCTGGCGGCGCAGTTCCGCCGTACGGCGGCCGGGCGGGTCGACGACGGGCTGCTCACCGGTCGCGTGCCGGGGCGGTACCGCCGGCTGCTCACCGGTCGCGTGCCGGGGTTGTACCGGCGCCTGTTCGCCCGTGGCGTGCCGGGGCCCGGATCCGACCGGTGGCTGCTCGCCGGTACCCCGGCGGGGTGGCGGGCCGGCGACGCCGACCGATCGGCGCCCGGCGGCGTCGGGCGGACCGAAGCCGGCGTCGCGCGGACCCGAGCCGGCCTGGCGCGGACCGGCGCCCGCATCCCGCGGACCCGAGCCGGCCTCGCGCGGACCGGCGCCCGCATCCCGCGGACCCAAGCCCGCGTCCCGCGGCGGCGGGCCAGGGACGGAGGGAGTCCTCGGCGGGCCGGGAACGGACGGCGACCTCAACGGCGGCCCGGGAGGAAGCGGTGCCGCACCCTGTGCCGGGCGTGGGCCGCGGGGATCCGGGGCTCCCCCCGGTGCGCCGGGGAAGCGGGACGGCGGCCGCGGGCGCGCTTCGGATGGTGCCCCAGCCGGCAGACCGGCGGAGCGGACCGGCGGACCGGCGGGCCGGCCCGGTGGCCGTCGCCCGGGAGCCGGCGGTTCGTCCCGCGGTACCAGGGGAGGCTTCTCGCCGGTGGTGAGGTCGTGCCAGCCCGGCGCGGGTACCGGCCGGCTCGGCGCACCGCTGCGCCCCGGCTCGGGCCGGCCCGGCTCGACGCGGCCGCTCGATCCGACGCCGCCCGCTCCTCCGGCGCCGCCCGCTCCTCCGGCGCCGCCCGGTCCCCCGACGCCCGGTCCCCCGCCGCCCGGTCCGGCGCCGCTCGATCCAGCGCTGCTCAGTCCGCCGCTGCTCAGTCCGCCGCCGCCCGGTCCGGCGCCCCGGTCGGAGGGCGAGGTCCGCCCCGACGCGATCTGTGGCTCGTGGCGGCCGGGGACGTTGGGATCCCGGTGCGGGCGGCCCAGGTCGGGTACCGGGCGCTGGGGCGGCGGTGGCGGTGGCGTCCGGCCCGGCGCCAGTACCTCCGGCGACAGCGGGCTGGTCGCGGGAGCGGGTACGACGGGCCGCGGCGGTCCCGCGCCCCGGCCGCGCAGCGACGCGAACCGGCTGCCGAGGCCGCGACGCGGCTGATCGGAGATCGGCGGCGCATCGGGCAACCGGGGCGGGGGCGGCTCGGCGGTCCAGGGTGAGCCGGCTGCCCGGGACGGCTCGGGGTACGGCTCGTCGCGCCGCCGGTCGTCCGCGTGGGGCTGGACCGGCCCGGGCTGGCGAGGCGGCTGATCCGCGGACGGTGCCGGGTCGGGACGGCGCAGCCCGGACCAGCGGAACCCGCGACGACCCTCGCGCGGGGGCGGCACGTCGCCGAGCCGCGGCTCCCCGTGCGACTGTTCATCAAGCGAGGCGCCCCGGTCATCAAGCGAGGCCCCCGGGAACGGCTCGTCACGAAGCGGTTCGTCGCCGCTGTCCAGCGCGCTGAACAGGTTCGTCGGCGCGGTACCCGGCTCGTCCCCGGCACCGGGACCGGGGCCGAGGTCGCCGCCCGCCTCGCGGGCCTGGCGCAGATCGGCGAGCCAGCCCAGCTCCTCGTTCGGGACGGTGTCCCGGTCGGGGCGTCCGCGCCCTTTCCGGCGCCCCTTCTCGGGCAGGTCGCTCACGTGGCCTCCTCGCCTTCGGCTCCGAGGCCCCGTTCACGCTCCGCCCTGAGCCCATGGTTCGCTCGCTGACGCTCGCTCACGTGGCCTCCTCGCCTTCGGCTCCGAGGTCCCGTTCACGCTGCGCCCTGAGCCCATGGTTCGCTCGCTGACGCTCGCTCACGTGGCCTCCTCGCCGTCGTCCGTACCCCGCACCAGCTGGCGCAGCCTGGGCAGCCGCTCGGCGACCGCCCGCTCGGCGCCGTGCGTGGTGGGCACGTAGTAGTCGCGTCCCACCACGTCGTCCGGCGGGTACTGCTGGGGCACCACGCCGCGCGGGTCGTCGTGCGGGTACCGGTACCCGATGCCGTGGCCCAGCCCCTTCGAGCCGGGGTAGTGCGCGTCGCGCAGATGCCGGGGTACCGGACCCGCCATGCCGGCCCGCACGTCCTCGACGGCGGCGGAGATTCCCCGGGTCACCGCGTTCGACTTCGGCGCGGTCGCGAGGTGTACCACCGCCTGCGCCAGGTTCAGCTGCGCCTCGGGCAGCCCGATCAGCTGTACCGCCTGGGCGGCCGCGGTCGCGACGAGCAGCGCGGTCGGGTCGGCCATCCCGACGTCCTCGCTGGCGAAGATGACCAGCCGGCGGGTGATGAACCGGGGATCCTCCCCGGCGACCAGCATGCGGGCCAGCCAGTGCAGCGCGGCGTCGACGTCCGAGCCGCGCAGGCTCTTGATGAAGGCACTGATCACGTCGTAGTGCGCGTCGCCGTCCCGGTCGTACCGGACGGCGGCCACGTCGACGGCCTTCTCCGCCATGGCCACGTCGATCTCGGTGACGCCCTGCGCATCCGCCGAGCTGGCGGCCGCCTCCAGCGCGGTGAGCGCCTTGCGGACGTCGCCGGCGGCCAGCCGTACCAGATGGTCCTCGGCATCGGGCGCGAGGGTGACCGCCCCGGCGAGGCCGCGCTCGTCGGCGAGGGCGCGCCGGACCAGGCCCCGGACCGCCTCGTCGTCCAGCGGCTGCAGGGTCAGCAGTACGCAGCGGGACAGCAGCGGCGAGATGACGGAGAAGTACGGGTTCTCCGTGGTCGCCGCGAGCAGCGTCACCGTCCGGTCCTCGACCGCGGCGAGCAGCGAGTCCTGCTGGGTCTTGCTGAAGCGGTGCACCTCGTCGATGAACAGGACCGTCGGCCGGCCGCCGGTGCGGCGCTCGCGGCGGGCGGCGTCGATCACCGCCCGTACCTCCTTGACCCCGGACGAGAGGGCCGACATCGCCACGAACCGCCGGTCGCCGGCACCGGCGACCAGATGGGCGACGGTGGTCTTGCCGCTGCCGGGCGGCCCCCAGAGGATCACCGACATCGGCGCGGATCCGAGCACGAGCTGGCGCAGCGGCGCGCCGGGAGCGAGCAGGTGGTCCTGGCCGACCAGCTCATCGAGGGTACGTGGACGCATCCGTACGGCCAGCGGCGCGTCCGGGCCGGGCGCCGCGAAACCGGCCGGCGCCACCGCCCCGGCCGGCTCCAGCGTGAAGAGTCCTTCCGCGTCCATCCCCGACGACACTACCGGCCCGGTCCGACACACCGTGACGGTGCGTGGGACCGGGCCGGGTACGGCCGGGTGGGTCAGCGGCGCCAGCGCCCGGAACGCACCGTTCCCAGCGGCGCGAAGTGCAGGGCCAGGAAGACGAGCCCGAGGGTGGTGACGGTGGTGGCGTTGATGCTGCCCGAGCCCTTATTGACCAGCTCCAGGATGAACGCGATGGCGAACAGGACCGCCGCGATGATCGCGAACACGGATTCCTCCAGATGGGGTAGGGGACCCCAGCTGAATACCCAGTCGCCCCCGTCGTCAAGCGCTCAGCGGGAGTGCTCCACCCGCACCGCCACTCCGCTGGTACCCGGAGGTACGTCGACCGGCGTCTTCGGCTTGGCGTCCACCCCGGCCTCGGCCCGCTGCGCGGCGGTGATCGGCGTCGGCGCGCCGGTCAGCGGGTCGTACCCGCCCCGGGTCTTCGGGAACGCGATGACCTCGCGGATCGAGTCCGCCCCGGCGAGCAGCATGCACATCCGGTCCCAGCCGAACGCGATGCCGCCGTGCGGCGGCGGCCCGTACTTGAACGCCTCCAGCAGGAAGCCGAACTTCTCGTCGGCCTCCTCCGGGGTGATGCCGAGCGTGTCGAATACCCGCCGCTGCACGTCGGCGCGGTGGATACGGACCGAGCCGCCGCCGATCTCGTTGCCGTTGCACACGATGTCGTACGCGTAGGCCAGCGCCCGGTCGGGCGCCTCCGCGAACCGGTCGATCCACTCCGCGTTCGGCGAGGTGAACGGGTGGTGCACCGCGGTCCACCCGCCTTCGTCGTCCCGCTCGAACATCGGCGCGTCGACGATCCAGCAGAACGCCCACGCGTCCGGGTCCACGAGGTTCGCCCGGCGCGCGATCTCGATCCGCGCCGCACCAAGGAGTTCTCGGGCCTCGCGTGCCACGGAGCTTGCCCCGAAGAACACCGCGTCGCCGGGCTTGGCCCCGACCGCGTCGGCCAGCCCGGCCAGGTGCGCCTCCGAAAGGTTCCTCGCGACCGGGCCACGCGCCTCGCCGGTCTCGGCGTCCAGCACGACATAGGCCAGTCCCCGGGCGCCGCGGGCCTTCGCCCAGTCCTGCCAGCCGTCCAGCTCCTTGCGGGACTGGGTGGCGCCGCCGGGCATGACCACCGCGCCGACGTACCCGCCGGCCTCGATCGCCTGCGCGAACACGCGGAACGCGGTGCCGGCGAAGTACTCCGACAGGTCGGTCAGCTCGACGCCGTACCGCAGGTCGGGCTTGTCCGAGCCGTACCGGTTCATCGCGTCGTGCCAAGTGATCCGCGGGATCGGCGTCGGGATCCGGTACCCGGCCAGCTCCTCCCACAGCGCCGCGACGACCGCCTCGCCCAGCTCGATCACGTCGTCCTGGGTCACGAACGACATCTCGATGTCCAGCTGGGTGAACTCCGGCTGCCGGTCGGCCCGGAAGTCCTCGTCGCGGTAGCAGCGGGCGATCTGGTAGTACCGTTCCAGACCGGCCACCATCAACAGCTGCTTGAACAGCTGCGGGGACTGCGGCAGGGCGTACCAGGTGCCGGGCTGCAGCCGCACCGGTACCAGGAAGTCCCGGGCGCCCTCCGGCGTGGAGCGGGTCAGGGTCGGCGTCTCGATCTCGTGGAAGCCGCGCTCGTCCAGGACCCGCCGGGCGATCCGGTTGGCCCGGGCCCGCAGCCTGATGGCGCTGGCCGGTCCGGTCCGGCGCAGGTCCAGGTACCGGTACCTGAGCCGGACGTCGTCGCCGGCTTCCACGAGGTCGTCGACCGGCAGTGGCAGCGGCGCGGCCTCGGACAGGATGGTCAGCTCGTCGGCGGTCACCTCGACCTCGCCGGTGGGCAGCTCCTGGTTCTCGTTGCCGGGCGGGCGCCGCCCGACCCGGCCGGTTACCCGCACGCAGAACTCGTTGCGCAGGGCGTGCGCCTGCGCGGCCGGCGCGCCCTCCCGGAACACCGCCTGCACGATGCCCGAGGCGTCCCGGAGGTCCACGAAGATCACCCCGCCGTGGTCACGCCGGCGGGCCACCCAGCCGGCGAGGGTGACCGTGGTACCGGCGTCAGCGGCGCGCAGCCCACCGGCCTCATGCGTGCGGATCACGTCGAGCAGCTCCTTCGCATCCTCTGGTCCCGCTCTGCATTCTCGCAGGAGACCGTAGCCTGTCCCCCATGACCGGTAGGACCGCGGCGACCAAGCTGGGCATCAAGCCCGGCAACACCGTGTACCCGATCAACCCGCCCGGCGACTACGCCGCGCTCGTCGGCGGCCTGCCCGAGGGCGCGAAACTGGTCCCGAAGGCGCCGGCGGCCGATGTCGTGCACGCCTTCGCCAGTACCCTCGCCGAACTGACCACACACGGCCAGGCGGCGGTCGAGGCGGCCCGGCCCGGCGGCCCGGTCTGGATCTCCTACCCCAAGGGCGGCAAGTCGGAGCTCAAGCGCGACCTGCTGTGGGACGCGGTACCCGGCTGGCGGCCGGTGACCCAGATCGCGGTCGACGAGAAGTGGTCGGCGATGCGGTTGCGCCCGGCGGCCGACAAGCGCTGACTGGTGGCCGCTCCGACAAGCTACGCGGCCGGGATCGGCAAGGGTTAGTTAGGCGCCGAGTACCTGCGGGTGCAGGTCGGCATCCGGCGGCGTCCAGGTCGACGGGGACGCCGGCACCTGTTCGCCCGAGCGGATGTCCTTGACCTCCCCGCCATCGGGGAACCACACGTACGGGATGCCGCGCCGCTCGGCGAACCGGATCTGCCTGCCGTACTTGGCCGCCGCCGGGGCCACCTCAGTCGCAATGCCGCGCCGGCGCAGCTCGGCCGCGATCCGGTCGCACGCCGGCCGGGACTCCTCGTCCGGCAGCGCGACGAGCACGCACGTCGGTACCGGTCGCGACGCGGTCAGCGCACCGGCGCCGAAGAGCAGGCCGAGCAGCCGGGTGACCCCGATCGAGATGCCCACCCCGGGGAACCGGTCGGTACCCGAGCTCGCCAGGTTGTCGTACCGGCCGCCGGAGCAGATCGACCCGAACCGCTCGTACCCCGGCAGCTGCGTCTCGTAGACGGTACCGGTGTAGTAGTCGAGCCCGCGCGCGATCCGCAGGTCGGCCACCACCAGCCCGGGGCTGTGCGCCGCGGCGGCCTCGACGACCCGGACCAGCTCGGCCAGGCCCTCGTCGAGCAGCGGATCGCTGACCCCGAGCGCCGCGACGGCGTCGACGAACGACCCGTCCGGCGCGGAGATCTCGGCCAGCGCGAGGCACGCCTTCGCCTGCGCCTCGGTCGCGCCGGCCGTCTCGGTGAGCAGCTCTCCCACGGCGGCCGGCCCGATCTTGTCCAGCTTGTCGATCGCGCGCAGCGCCGCCTCCGGGTCGCCGACGCCCAGGCCGCGGTAGAAGCCCTCGCACAGCTTGCGGTTGTTGACCAGGATGCGGACCGGCGGGATCGGCAGGCCACCCAGCGCGTCGCCGACCACGAGCGGCATCTCGACCTCGTAGTGCAACGGCAGGGTGTCCCGGTCGACGACGTCGATGTCGGCCTGGGTGAACTCCCGGTACCGGCCCTCCTGCGGTCGCTCGCCGCGCCAGGCCCGCTGGATCTGGTACCGCCGGAACGGGAACTGCAGCCGCCCGGCGTTCTCCAGCACGTACCGCGCGAACGGCACTGTCAGGTCGAAATGCAAACCCAGGCCGACTTCGTCGTCCTGGGCGAGGTCACTCTGCAGCCGGCGCAGGACGTACACCTCCTTGGACGTCTCGCCCTTGCGCAGCAACTGGTCCAGCGGCTCCACGGCGCGGGTCTCCAGCGAGGCGAAGCCGTACAGCTCGAAGGTCGTCCGGATCCGGTCAAGCACGGACAGCTCGACGATGCGCTGGCCGGGCAGCCACTCGGGAAACCCGGACAGCGGAGAGACCTTACTCATGAATCCTCCGTGGTCCGCTCGCGGGCCGCCTCGGTGCGCCGCCTTCCCTCGTCGCTGCGCTTCTCAGTCCAGGCGACGCCGCGCCCCGCTTCGCTCATGCCGTCTCCTGGAGCACGTCGAGCAGGAAGGGATTGCTGCCGCGCTCCCGGCCGATGGTGGTCAGGGGGCCGTGGCCGGGCAGGACAACGGTCTCGTCCGCCAGCGGGAGCACCTTGTCACGCAGGCTCGCCAGCATCGCCGCGTGGTCGCCGCCCGGCAGGTCGGTGCGCCCGATCGAGCCCGCGAAGAGCACGTCGCCGGAGAAGCACAGCGGGCCCTCGTCGCCGGGGATCCGGATCAGCACCGAACCGCGGGTGTGGCCGGGCGCGTGGTCGATGGTCAACTCCAGCCCGGCGAGCTGGATCGCCGCGCCGTCGGGCAGCAGGGCCACGTCATCGGGTTCGCTGTAGGGCAGCCGGCCACCGAAGAGCTGGGTCAGGTCGATGGACAGCGCCTTGGCCGGGTCGGCGAGCAGGTACCGGTCGTCGGGGTGGACATAGGCGGTGATCCCCCGCGCGCCGCAGACCGGGGCCGCCGAGAACGTGTGGTCCAGGTGCCCGTGGGTGAGCACGACCGCAGCCGGCTGCAGCCGGTGTTCGGCGAACACTTCCGCCAGGCGGTCGACCACGCCGATGCCCGGGTCGATCACCACGCACTGCTCACCGGCCGCGGTGGCGACCACGTAACAGTTGGTACCGAAAGCCTCGGCGGGAATGGCGGCAACGAGCACGCTCCGAGCGTAGCCGGGACCGCCGACTGGTCGCCTCACGGCCTTCAGCTACCGTTGTCGGACCTGGCGCACGCGGATGCCGCACGCCTCTACACTCTGGCGGGCGTGTGGTGTGGCACACTTCGGCCGCTGACAACATAGACCGCTACCGTAATCGTTGGAGGGGAGCGCTCGGTGGCTTCCAGCAAGACCAGGCAGCGCAAGCTGGCGCGGGCCAAGATGGAACGCCAACTGGCCCGCCGGGCCGCGAAGATCCGCCAGCACCGGCAGCGCTTCGCGATCGGGATCGTGAGCGTCGTGGTGGTCCTGGGAGTCGCCGGTACGGTCTGGGCGCTGGGCGGCTTCGCGAAGTCCAAGAAGCCGAGCACCCCGGCGGCGGCGTGCACCTGGAACGACGCGGGTACCGCCAACACGAGCCTCAAGGACGTCGGCAAGCCGCCGACCTCCGGCGAACCGCGCACCGGTACCGAGACCATCACGATCACCACGAACCTCGGCGTGATCAGCGGATCGGTCGACCTCGCCAAGTCGCCGTGCACCGCGGCGAGCTTCGCCTACCTGGCCGGCAAGGGCTTCTTCGCCAACACCAGGTGCCACCGGCTGTCCACCGCGCAGCACCTGCTCCAGTGCGGCGACCCCACCGGTACCGGCCAGGGCGGGCCACGGTACACCTACGCCAACGAGTACGTGCCGACCGCGCCGGCGCCGACCCAGTCCAGCCCGACCCCCGCGCCGAGCGCGAGCGACGACACCGGGGGCCCGACCGACGTGATCTACCCGGCCGGTTCGATCGCGACGGCCAACCAGGGCGCGGACACCAACGGCAGCCAGTTCTACATCGTCTACCAGGACAGCCCGCTGCCTCCTAACTACACCCTCTTCGGCCAGGTCACCGCTGGCCTGGACATCGTCAAGCAGGTCGCCGCGGCCGGCGACGACGGCGCGTTCGCCAATCAGGGCGGCGGCGGACACCCGAAGAAGGAGATCACCATCCAGGCGCTGGCCATGGGCAACCAGCCGTCGCCGACCGGGTCCGCCGCATCGCCGGCCGCGACACCCGCGCCGTCCGGCTCGCCGTCGGCGAAGTCCTGACCGTTCTCCGCACACCAAGATCTGGGAAGGTACAGCACCGTGAGTCCGACCAAAGACCGCCAGCGCGCCGCGGCGCGAGCCCGCCTCGAACGGGAGATGTCCGAGCGCGCAGCCGCCGCGGCTGCGCGCCGCAAGCGCACCGCGATCATCGGCGCGGTCGCCGCCGTGGTAGTCGTGCTGGGCCTGGTGATCTGGCTCGTCGCGGCGTCCGGTGGGAAGAAGAAGTCGCCCACGGCGGCGGCCAGCTCCGCCGCCCCGGCGGCACCGGCGAGCTGCCTGTGGAAGCCCAACCCGAACCCCAGCGCCTCGCCGTCCCAGGCGCCGAACAAGAACCTCAAGGACGTGGGTACGCCACCGGCCAGCGGCGAACCCCGCTCCGGTACCCGGGACATGACGATCAACACCAACCTGGGCACCATGGTCGTGCGGCTGGACCTGGCCAAGGCGCCGTGCACCGCGGCGAGCTTCACCTACCTGGCGAGCAAGCACTTCTTCGACAACACCTCGTGCCACCGGCTGGTCAACAGCTCCGGTGCCGACCCCCAGAGCGGCCAGGCCAAGGACTTCCACGTCCTGCAGTGCGGCGACCCGACCGGTACCGGCCAGGGCGGCCCGACGTACCAGTTCAACAACGAGTACGTACCGACCGACCAGCGCCCGGCCTACCCGGCCGGTGTGGTGGCGATGGCCAACAGTGGCCCGAACACCAACGGCAGCCAGTTCTTCATCGTCTTCGGCGACACCATCCTGCCGGCCGACTACACCCTCTTCGGCACGGTCGTGCAGGGCCTGGACGTCGCCAAGCAGGCCGGCGCGGCCGGCGACGACGGGGCGTTCGCCAACGACGCCGGTGGCGGCCACCCGAAGAAGAAGATCACCTTCACCTCGGTGACGGTCGGCGACGTCCAGGCCAGCGCCCCGCCGGTCGCCTCGGCGAGCCCGTCGCCGTCGCACTCCTGAACGCGCCGGAGCCCCGCCCGTACCGCCGTGCGGTCCGGCGGGGCTCCCAGTACCCTCAGGCCACATGAACGGTTGGCGCCTGGTCGCCGCGGTGGCTGGCGCCGTCCTGATGGCACCGGCGACGCCAACGGCTGCCGCACCGGCCCCCTCCCCTACCGGGACCGCACCGACCCCGCAGCTGACCCGCCCGGCTTACGTGCCCTGCCCGGTCGTACGCCCGGCCAGCCCGGTCCCGCCGCGGCCCTCGCCACCCCCGCCGGACCCGAGCCGGCCCACCGTCGGCGGGGAGGGGCTCGCCACGGCGGGGCTGACCCTGCCGCCAGGCGCGCCGCCTCCGCCGGCCAACCTCTCCGCGACCTCCTGGCTGGTGGCCGATCTCGACACCGGCGCGGTACTCGGCGCCTGCGGGCCGCACGCGGCCAGCCCCCCGGCCAGCGTGCAGAAGCTGCTGCTTGCCGAGACCCTGCTGCCCAGGCTCGACCCGGCCCAGGTCGTCGAGGTGGTCCAGGCCGACCTGGACTTCGAGCGGGGAAGCTCAGCGGTCGGCCTGCTGGTCGGCGGCCACTACACGGTCGAGACGCTGTGGCTCGGGCTGCTGCTGGAGTCCGGGAACGACGCGGCGACCGTGCTGGCCCGGCTGGGCGGTGGCAACACCGGGCTACCGGGGACGATCGACGCGATGAACGGCGAAGCGCGCCGGCTGGGCGCCTTCGACACGCACGCGGTCACCCCGTCCGGGCTCGACGGCCCGGGGCAGTTCACCAGCGCGTACGACCTGGCGCTGATCGCCCGGGCGGACTTCGCGCGCGAGGACTTCCGGCGGTACGACACGGCACTGAAGGCGCAGATACCGGCGCAGCCGCCGAAGGACCCGCGCGGGTTCCAGATCCAGAACGAGAACCGCCTCCTGTACAACTACCCGGGCGCGCTCGGCGGCAAGACCGGCTTCACCGACCTCGCGCGGCACACCTACGTGGGCGCCGCCGAGCGCAACGGCCGCCGGCTCGTCGTCACGCTGCTCGACGCCGAAGCCCTGCCGGTGCCCGGGTGGCACCAGGGCGCGGCGCTGCTCGACTGGGGCTTCGCGCTGCCGCCCGACGCGACGGTCGGGCATCTGGTCACGCCGGACGAGGTGGAGAAGCTGCTGCGGCCGCCGATGCCGAGCAGTGCGCCGAGCAAGGTCGCCGCCGCGGACCTGGTCCACCAGGTACGCGACAACTCGCCGATGACGCTGGCCGGCCTCGGCATCGCCGCCGTCGTACTCGCCGTGCCGTTGCTGATCGTCGCGGCCCGGGAGCGCCGGCGTACCGTTCGCCGGCGGGCCCGCCGCGCCGCTCGGTAAGGACCGGAACCCGCCGCCGCCGGGCGCGCTACCTGTCGCGGTCGTCGGGTCAGACGCCTGAGGTCACCCGGTAGGCGTCGTAGACGCCGTCCACCTTCCGTACGGCGGCCAGCAGGTGACCGAGGTGCTTCGGGTCGGCCATCTCGAAGCTGAACCGGCTCACCGCGACCCGGTCGCGGGTGGTGGTCACGGTCGCCGAGAGGATGTTGACCCGCTCGTCGGAGAGCACCTTGGTCACGTCGGCGAGCAGCTTGTGCCGGTCGAGGGCCTCGACCTGGATGGCGACCAGGAACGAGGAGGCGCTGGTCGGCTTCCAGGTCACCTCGACGATCCGCTCGGACTGCACGCGCAGGTCGCCGGCGTTCTCGCAGTCGTCGCGGTGCACGCTGACCCCGCCGGTGCGGGTCACGAACCCGAAGATCGCATCCGGGGGTACCGGCGTGCAGCAACGCGCCAGCTTGATCCAGACGTCCTCGACGCCCTTGACCACCACACCCGGGTCGTGCGCGGCGCCCCGGGCCCGGGGCGGCCGGGTGGCGACCGCGGTCTCGGCGATGTCCTCGATCGCGCCTTCCTCGCCGCCGTACGCGGCGACCAGCCGGGTCACCACGTTCTGCGCGGAGACCTGGTTCTCCCCGACCGCTGCGTAGAGCGAGGCCACGTCGGCCAGGTGCAGCTCGCGGGCGATCGTCATCAGCGTGTCGGCGGTCAGCATCCGCTGCAGCGGCAGGCCCTGCTTGCGCATGGCCTTGGTGATCGCCTCCTTGCCGGCCTCGATCGCCTCCTCGCGGCGCTCCTTGTTGAAGTACTGGCGGATCTTCGTGCGGGCCCGCGGGCTCTTGACGAAGCCGAGCCAGTCCTGGGTCGGCCCGGCGTTCTCGGACTTCGACGTGAAGATCTCGATCACGTCGCCGTTGGACAGCGTGGACTCCAGCGGTACCAGCTTGCCGTTCACCCGGGCGCCGATGCACTTGTGCCCGACCTCGGTGTGCACCGCGTAGGCGAAGTCAACCGGCGTCGAGCCGGTGGGCAGCGCCACCACGTCGCCCTTGGGCGTGAAGACGTAGACCTCCTGGCTGGACAGGTCGAAGCGCAGCGCGTCGAGGAACTCGCTCGGGTCGCTGGCCTCCCGCTGCCAGTCCAGCAACTGGCGCAGCCAGGTCATCTCGTCGATGTGCGCCGGCGGCCCGACGATCGTGGCGCCCTTGGTCTCCTTGTACCGCCAGTGCGCCGCGATGCCGTACTCGGCGGTGCGGTGCATCGCCGTGGTCCGGATCTGCATCTCCACCGGCTTGCCGTTCGGGCCGATCACGGTGGTGTGCAGCGACTGGTACATGTTGAACTTGGGCATCGCGATGTAGTCCTTGAACCGGCCCGGTACCGGCTGCCAGTGCGCGTGGATCACGCCCAGCGCCGCGTAGCAGTCCCGTACCGTGTCGACCAGGATCCGTACCCCGACCAGGTCGTAGATCTCCGCGAACTCCCGGCTCCGGCTGATCATCTTCTGGTAGATCGAGTACAGATGCTTGGGCCGCCCGGTCACATGTACCTTGATCTTCGAGGTGCGCAGGTCGCGGTCGACCTTCTGGGTCACCTGGCGCAGCAGCGCGTCGCGTTGCGGCGCGTGCTCGTTGATCAGCCGGTTGATCTCCTCGAACTTCTTCGGGAACAGCGTGCCGAAGGCCAGGTCCTCCAGCTCCCACTTGATCGTGTTCATGCCGAGCCGGTGGGCCAGCGGAGCCAGGATCTCCAGCGTCTCGCGGGCCTTCTGCTCCTGCTTGGGCCGGGGCAGGAAGGTCAGCGTGCGCATGTTGTGCAGCCGGTCGGCCAGCTTGATGACCAGTACCCGCGGGTCCTTCGCCATCGCCACGACCATCTTGCGGATGGTCTCCGCCTTGGCCGCGTCGCCCAGCTTGACCTTGTCCAGCTTGGTCACCCCGTCGACCAGCAGCGCGACCTCGCCACCGAAGTCCACCCGCATCTGGTCGAGCGTGTACTCGGTGTCCTCGATCGTGTCGTGCAGCAGCGCGGCGACCAGCGTGGTGGTGTCCATGCCCAGCTCGGCGAGCAGGTTGGCCACGGCGAGCGGGTGGGTGATGTACGGATCGCCGGACTTGCGGTACTGCCCCTCGTGCCAGCGGTTGGCTGCGTCGTAGGCCTTCTGCAACAGCCGGACGTCCGCCTTCGGGTGGGTCGCCCGGTGCATCGCGATCAGCGGCTCCAGGACCTCGCTGATCTGCTGGGTCTGCCAGGGCGCGTTGAACCGTGCCAACCGGGCCCGGACCCGGCGGCCGGTGGGCGGACCGGCGAGGCCGAACGTGGACCCCGACGGTTCGGCGCCGGAGGGATCGTTGGTCGTACCGTTGCGGGTTGATCCCACGGTGGGGTAGAGGGGCACCACGTTGTCCGGGGTGCCGGCGGGTACGTCCGGCGGCCCGGTGCCTCCGTCGGTCGGGCCCCTACCCTCCCGCGAAGGCGCGACATCGCTCGACACCGGTCGCTCCCTCACTTCGTCAGCCTGGGAAACGCAATCCTACCTGTCAAGCCCCCGTGTCTTCGCTGATCATGCCCGGGCTCCCGCCGTTCAGCCGCGCAGCTTGTCGCCAGCGGCTTCCAGCCAGAGTTTGTCAGACGGTCAGCAGGGCATGGACGGGACGACCGGGCAGCCGCTGCCGGCCGGCCAGGAACGCCAGTTCCAGCAGCACGCTGAAGCCGACCACGGTGCCGCCCGCGCGCTCCACCAACCCCAGGGTGGCCGCGGCGGTACCCCCGGTGGCCAGGACATCATCGACCACGAGTACCTTTGGCCTACTCATCACCCCGCCACCCCACCCAGGGCCGGCCGCGAAGGCGTCCTCGTGGACCTCCAGCACCGCCTCACCGTACTCCAGCGCATACGACGCGGACAGCACGGCGCGCGGTAGTTTGCCGGCTTTGCGGACCGGTACCACGCCGGCCCCGGCGGCGTACGCCACCCCGGCAGCGATCATGAATCCGCGCGCCTCGATGCCGGCGACCAGGTCGAAGCTGTCGGCGCCGTGGTACCCCACGATGGTGTCGATCACCTCGTGGAACCCGGCCGGGTCGGCGAACAGCGGGGTGAGGTCCTTGAAGACGATGCCGGGCTGCGGGAAGTCGGGTACGTCGGTGACCAGCTCAGCGACCCGCCGGGCGACGGCGGTACCGCTGTCGCCTCGCACCTCTCTCATACCTTCAGCGCCGGCGCTTGCCGCCGGACGAGCGGCTGCCGGACCGGCCACCCGTGGGCCGCTTGGCCGCCGCGGCCTTGGCCACCGACGGCTTCACCCCGACCCGCGGGGTGGTGTTCCCGGTCCCGGCCAGCGCGTCGATCCGCGACTGGATATCCTCTTCCTCGTCCACCGCGAGGTCGTCCTGGTCGGACTCCGCCTCGCTGACCTTGGCCGCCTTGGCCGCGGTCTTGACCGGCGCCGGCCGGGCCGCCGACCGCGCCGCATCCGCGGTCCGCTTGTTCAGTACCCGCTGGGCGTGGTTCTTGTACCGCGCGTCAAACAGCTTGAAGTCCACCAGCCACGGCGTCGCCAGGAACAGCGAGGAGTAGGCGCCGGTGAGCATACCGACGAACAGCACCAGGGCCAGGTCCTCCAGGGTACCGACGCCGAGCAGCCCGGCGCCGACGAACAGCAGGCCGGCGACCGGTAGCAGGCCGATCAGCGAGGTGTTGATCGAGCGCATCAGGGTCTGGTTCACCGCGAGGTTGGCCGCCTCGCCGTAGGTGTGCCGGGTGGTACCCAGGATGCCCTTGGTGTTCTCGTCGACCTTGTCGAAGACCACCACGGTGTCGTACAGCGAATAACCGAGGATGGTCAGCAGACCGATCACCGTGCCCGGGGTGACCTCGAAGCCGACGATCGAGTAGACGCCGGCCGCGAGGATCAGGTCGTGGATCAGCGCGAGCAGGGCCGCCCCGGCCGCCTTCGCGTCCCGGAACCGGATGGCCATGAAGATCGACACGACGACGAGGAAGACGCCGAGCGCGAGCAGCGCCTGCCGGGTCACCTCGGCGCCCCAGGAGGAGCTGACCTCCTCGCCGTTGATCTTGTCAGCCGGTACGTGCGCCGCGCTGACCAGAGCGGCCTTGACCCGCGCGATCTGGGCGGAGTCGGCCTGCTGCTGGGACAGCTTCTCGGTCCGGATGACATAGGTCTGCGTGCCGCCCGAGCCGGCCGTCTGCGCGCTGGACACCTTGGCTCCGGTAGCTTCGACGGCGCTGCGCACGTGCGTCAGCGTCGTACCCGACTGGACCGGCACCTCGAACTGGTTGCCGCCGGAGAACTCGATGCCGAAGTTGAAGCCGCGGAAAATGATGCTGGCCAGGCAGATCAGCACCACGATCGCGGAGGCGAGGTACCACTTCTTGCGCTGTCCGACGAAGTCGAAGTTCGTTTCGCCGCGATAGAGGCGGCGCATCAGGCTACCGGTAGCTGCCGGCATCGTCAGGTCTCCTTCGTGCGTACGGCGCCGAAGCGGCCGGGCCTTGTCGCGGACTCGATGGCCTTGTCCGAGCGGGCGTTACCGAGCCCCGAGAAGCGCGGCGAGGTGAAGGCGCTCGACCGGGCCAGGAGCGCGACCAGCGGGTGGGTGAAGAGGAACACCACCAGCAGGTCGATGATCGTGGACATGCCGAGGGTGAAGGCGAAGCCCTTGACCGGGCCGGCCGCGAGAAGGTACAGGACGGCGGCGGCGATGAACGACACGGCGTCGGCGGACAGGATCGTCCGCCGCGCCCGGATCCACGCCCGGGGTACCGCGCTGCGTACTGTCCGGCCGTCCTTGACCTCGTCTTTCAGGCGTTCGAAGAACACCACGAACGAGTCCGCGGTGATACCGATCGCGACGATGAAACCGGCGATACCGGCGAGGCTGAGCGTGAAGCCGATGAACCGGCCGAGCATGATCAGCGACGCGAACACCAGCGCACCGGAGATGACCAGGCTGCTGATCACCACCAGACCCAGGCCGCGGTAGTAGAACAGGCAGTACACGATCACCAGGACCAGCCCGAGCGCGCCGGCCAGCAGGCCGTACTCCATCTGCTGAAGGCCCAGGGTCGGAGTGACCGACTGGATCGTCTCGATCTTGAAACTGAGCGGCAGGGCGCCGTACTTGAGCTGGTTGGCGAGCACCTTCGAGGTGTTCTGGTCGATGTCGCCGCCGTTGATGATCGCGTCACCGACGATGACGCTCTTGATCTGCGGCGCGGACACGACCTCGTTGTCCAGCACGATCGCGACCGCCGAGTTCTGCGCCTGCTGGCCGCTCTGGCTCTGCTGCGAGCCGTCGTTGACCGCCTCCTGGGTCAGCGCGGTCCACTTGCTCTGCCCCTTGCCGGTGAACGACAGCCCGACGTACCAGCCGCCCTGCTGCGGGTCGTAGTTGTTGGTCGCCGACTTGACGTCGGTGCCCAGCACCTTGGCCTTGTCCAGGTAGTACTTGCTGTGCACGTTCTCGCCCTGGTCGCAGGCCACGACGTTCTGGTTCGGGTCGTCGATCGAACCGGGGTCGCGGGCGTTGAGCGCCGCGCAGGAGACCGTCGGTACCGACAGCTGCACCTCCGGCGGCAGTACCGCGATCTCGGCGCAGGTCAGCTTCGCGAACGGCGCCAGCGCGGCGAGCGTCCGCGGGTCGATCTGGGTCGGGTCCTGGATGCTCTGCGCCGCTGCCCAGGCCGGGCCCAGCTTCGCCTGTACCTGCGCGAGCAGCTTCGCCTTGGCCGCCGCCGAGGCGGACGCGGACGGGTTGACCGAGCCCGAAGGGCTGGCCGACGCGCTCGGCGTCGGGCTCGGGCTGGCCGACTTCGACGGGCTCGCGCTGGCGCTCGGCTTGGCCGAGCCGCTCGCGCTCGCGCTGGCACTGCCGGTCGGGCTGGCACTGCTCGCGTTCGCCTCCGTGACGGCGGCACCACAGGCGTCCGGTGGGAGCCCGTTGGTCACCGGCTGGTCCTGGAGCGGCTGCCCGCCGGCCGGTGGGTACAGCACCTTGCGGAAGGCCAGCCGCGCCGGCGCCACCAGCTTCTTGAGGTCCTCCGAGTTGGTACCGCCGGCGACGCTGACCACCAGCCGCTGGTTACCTTCGGTGACCACCTCGGGCTCGGAGACGCCGCTCGCGTTGACCCGGTTGGCGATGATCTGCCGGGCCTGGTCGAGGCTGGTACCGCTCGGCGCCTTCCCGTCCGGGGTCACTGCCGTCAGCGTCAGGCTGGTTCCACCGGCGAGGTCCATACCCAGCTTCGGGTGTGGCTTCTTGGTACCGGTGAAGAACACGAGCCCGTAGAGGATCGCGAGCACCGCGAGGAGCACGGCGAAGTATCGCGAAACCTTCAGTTGTCCAGCGGCTGCGGCCACGGTCGTCCCGTCTTCCCTGTCTGTCGTCGTTGTCGAGCGGCTGCGCTGCCCGCTGGGTCAGTCCTTGCGCTTGATGATCTCGTCGGCCTGGGTGTCCGTGTCGGTCGGGTGGTCGACCTCGCCGGCGTCGCCGGGCTCGGCGTCGTCCGCTGCTCCGGCGCCGTCGTCGGGAGCCGCGGACAGTATCCGGGCGATCGCTGCCCGGGCGAAGCGGACCTGCACCTCGGACGAGATCTCGAGGACCACCGTGTCGTCTTCCGGGTCGATCTCGGTAACCGTGCCGTAGATCCCGCTGCCGGTCATGACCTCAGCACCCGGCGCCAGCGCAGACTGCATCTGCTTGAGCTCCCGGGCCCGCCGCTGCTGCGGCCGGATCATGAGAAAATACATGCCGAGCGGGATCAGGATGAAGAGCAACAGCGTTAATGGACTGCCGCCAGAGCCTGACGCTGCGAGGAACACCTCATTGACCTTCCGAAGGAGGCCGCCGACACCCGAGCGGGCGCGGCGGACCGGCTGTACGTCCTGTCCGGACCGCGGGCGAGTCTAATCGGTCACGCTCGGAACGCCGAACCCGGCATCGATCACGGTCCGGTCACGGCGCGTTCTCAGGCTGTCTACGGTTCTTTGCTGAACAGGTCGGGCGCCGAGGTAGCACCACCGCCAAAACTACCATTCGGCGGGGTACGGCCGAGGTGCCGCCATCCGCCGGCGGTGGCGATCCGGCCTCGGGGGGTACGCGCGAGCAGCCCGGCCCGGACCAGGAAGGGCTCGCAGACCTCCGCCACGGTGTCCTGTTCCTCCCCCACTGCGACGGCGAGCGTGGACAGCCCGACCGGGCCGCCGCTGAAGCTGTCGACCAGCGCGGACAGTACCGCCCGGTCCAGCCGGTCCAGGCCGAGGTCGTCCACGTCGTACACGGCCAGCGCGGCTCGCGCCACCTCCTCGGTGACCACCCCGTCCGCCCGTACCTCGGCGTAGTCGCGGACCCGCCGCAGCAGCCGGTTGGCGATCCGCGGGGTACCCCTGGACCGCCCGGCGATCTCCGCCGCGCCCGCCGGCTTCACCGGTACCCCCATGATCCGCGCCGACCGCGCGATCAGTTGCTCGAGTTCTTCCGGCTCGTAGAAGTTTAGCTGCCCGACGAAGCCGAAGCGGTCGCGCATCGGCCCGGTCAGCAGCCCGGCCCGGGTCGTCGCGCCGACCAGCGTGAACGGCTCGACGTCGAGCGGGATGGCCGTGGCGCCCGGCCCCTTGCCGACCATCACGTCGACCCGGAAGTCCTCCATCGCGCTGTAGAGCAGTTCCTCGGCCGGCCGGGCGATGCGGTGTACCTCGTCGATGAACAGCACGTCGCCCCGGGCGAGGCTGGTCAGGACCGCGGCCAGGTCGCCGGAGCGCTCGATGGCCGGGCCGCTGGTGACCCGCAGTCCGGCGCCCAGCTCGGCGGCCACGATCATGGCGAGGGTGGTCTTGCCGAGCCCCGGCGGCCCGGACAGCAGGATGTGGTCCGGCGGCCGGCCCCGCCGTACCGCGCCCTGCAGGAGCAGCTCCAGCTGCTCGCGGACGCGGTGCTGGGCGATGAACTCGTCGAGCCGTTTCGGCCGGACGCTCGCCTCCGCCTCCCGCTCCTCCGGGACGGCGAACGCCGACACAAGTTCGGTCATCGCGCCCGGCCCAGCAGCCGGATGGCCTGCTTGAGCAGGACCGGTACCGGCGGTACCGCGCCGTCGACCGTCTCCGCGACGGCGGCGACCGCCTGGTCGGCCTGTCCGACCGTCCAGCCCAGCCCGACCAGCGCCTGCCGTACCTGGTCCGGCCAGGTACCGGCGACCGGCCCGGCCCCGCCCTCGCCGGCGACGAGGACCGGCCCGATCCGGTCGCGCAGCTCCAGGACCAGGCGTTCGGCGCCCTTCCTGCCGATCCCGGGTACCCGGGTCAGCGTGGCCGTGTCGCCGTTGGCCAGCGCCTTGCGGACCGCGTCCGGACTGAGTACCGCAAGCACTGCCTGGGCCAGGCGCGGCCCGACCCCGCTGGCCGTCTGCAGCAACTCGAACAGGTGCTTCTCGTCCTCGTCGGCGAACCCGTACAGGGTCAGCGAGTCCTCCCGCACGACCAGGCTGGTGACCAGCCGGGCCTCGGCGCCGACCCGCAGGCCGGCCAGGGTACCGGGCGTGCACTGCACCGCCAGCCCCACGCCGCCGACCTCCACCACGGCGCCCTCCGGCGCCACCGACGCGACCCGACCACGGACGCTGGCGATCATCTCGGTCCTCCAAGTGCCGCGGCCAGCCGGGCCCGGGTACCGCCGCGCCAGATGTGGCAGATGGCGAGCGCGAGCGCGTCGGCGGCGTCCGCCGGCCGGGGCGGGGACGGCATCCGCAGCAGCCGGGTGACCATTGCGGTCACCTGCGCCTTGTCGGCCTGACCCGAACCGGTCACGGCGGCCTTGACCTCGCTGGGTGTGTACATCTGGACCGGCAGCCCGGCCTTGGCCGCACCGAGCACCGCGACGGCGCCGGCCTGCGCGGTACCCATGACCGTGCGCACGTTGTGCTGGCTGAACACGCGCTCGACCGCCACGCTGTCCGGCCGGTGCTCGGCGACCAGGTCGGCCAGGGACCGGTCCAGGTGCAGCATCGCTGTGGATCACGTAGTAGGCGACCGGCGTGCAGAGCCGGCCGGGGGTGCCGTCGACGACACCGACCCCGCACCGGGTCAGGCCCGGGTCGACCCCGAGTACCCGCACGCCGCACCCCCTCCCCACCAGGACAGCTGTTCGAGAGGCTAGCGGCTGCGCGGGCGGCCCGGCCGCGCGACACGCGGACCTTGGGAGGCCCACCGCCAGAGGCGGGCGTTCGGCGGGCCGGCGGGCGGCGCCGGGTCCGATGCCCGGCCGTACCAGACCAGTCGCGCGCGGTGCGCGGCGGCGGCCGCTTGCGGCGATGACCAGACGCCGACGGTCCCCGGGCGGCCGGCGCGCCAGTCGACGGTCAGCGCGCCGCCGTCGGGGAGCGTCATGCCGACCGCGAGTAGCCCGGTGTCCCGGCCGGCCGCCGCGTCCCGGAGCGCGAAGGTGACGGGAAGCTGCAGCACGGCCCGGTCCTCTCGGTAGCTCGGATCCCTGGCGGCTCCCGGGGGACCGCCCCGCTGGGTACCCGACGGGGCGGTCCCGGTCACCCGGCGGCGCGGCCCTGGCGGCGGCGCGTCGACGGGGATTCGGGGAGCGGCGGCGTGGCCCATCCGTGTGCGAGAATCTACGGAGAGTCACCGTCGCTTCCCATCGAGCATGGCACGCGGCCAGGACCCCGTGCAACGTGCACAGGCCAAGGTCGCACAGGGTGTGCGACACCGTGCATGCGGACCGTTGCCAAGCACAGTCCGTGCACCGAGAGTGGACAGCATGTCGGTACGGACCAGTCCCACAGTGCGCCGCCGGCGGCTCGGTAGCGAGCTACGCCGGCTGCGGGAGGCCGCCGGCCTCACCTGCGAGCAGGCGGGGGACCATCTCGACTGCTCCGCCTCCAAGATCAGCCGGATGGAGACGGCGCGGGTACCCGCCCGCGCCATCGACGTCCAGGCGCTGTGCCACCTCTACGGGGCGGGCGACGAGCAGATGACGGTACTCGTCGCGCTGGCCCGCGAGTCCAAGACCGAGGGTTGGTGGCAGCGGTTCGACGGGGTACTGCCGGACTGGTTCGGTACCTACGTCGGGCTGGAGGCGGAGGCCGCCACGATCCGGACGTACGAGATCGAGCTGATCCCCGGCCTGCTGCAGACCGCCGCGTACGCCCGGGTGCTGTTCGAGTCCGCCGAAGTCAGCGCGCCCGACGAGGTCGAGCAGGCGGTCTCGATCCGGAGGTCGCGGCAGGAGGTCCTGCGCGGTGACAACCCGCCGCAGTACTGGGCGGTGTTCAGCGAGGCCGCCCTCCACCGGCTGATCGGTGGTCCGGCGATCATGCGGGACCAGCTCCTGCACGTCGCCGAGATAAGTGAGTTACGGCACGTGACCGTCCAGGTCATCCGGGCCGACGCCGGCGCACATCCGGGCATGTGCACGCCGTTCGTGATCCTCAGCTTCCCCGAGCGTTCCGATCCTCAGGTCACGTTCGTTGAGTACTTGACCGGCGCTCTGTACCTGGAGAAGCGGGAGGAGGTTGACCAGCACAACCTCGTCTTCAACCACCTCGTGGCCGCAGCCATCTCCCCGCAGCAGTCGGTAGACCTCATCCGCTCGACGGCGAAACAGCTCGTCTAGTCACGAAAGGAAGCGCGGGATGACGCCCAACCTGTCTCGTGCCATCTGGCACAAGAGCTCTCGCAGTGGGAGCACCGGCGGCAACTGCGTCGAGGTGGCCAACCTCGACGCGGCCGTCGCCGTCCGGGACTCCAAAGCCCCGGACAACGGCACGTTAGTCTTCGACCGATCGGAATGGGCGACGTTCCTCAACGCCGCCAGGAACGGCGAGTTCGACCGCTGACTCGCAGCGATTCGGCGCCGGCCCCCGCGAGGGTCCGGCGCCGTTTGCGTCGGTACCGGCGTCAGCGCCGCCGGTTCACGGCCTGGCTATCGCCGGCCACAGCATGTCGACGAGGCGCTCGGGCAGCGTGGCCCGATCCAGGTTCGGGTTCCAGCCGGTCATGGTCTGCGAGATCAGTGGACCCATCAGCATCACCAGGACGAGGTCGAGGTCGAGATCCGCGCGCAGTTCCCCGCTGCCGATGCCGCGCCGCAGGACCTCCCGCATCAGCTCCCGCCGGGGCTCGCTGATCTTCTGGACACAGCGGTGCAGCTCGGGGCTGCGGTGGATCTCGCTCCACAGGCACGGCATGATCTTCGCGGCCCGGCTGTGCGCCGGTACCGCGATCGGGCGCAGCAGCGCCACGAGGTCGTCCCGGACCGACTCACCCTTGATCCGGGGCGGCTCCCCCTTGACCGAGGCGACCGCGTCGACGAGCAACGCCTCCTTGTTGGACCAGCGCCGGTAGATCGTCGCCTTGCCCACCCCGGCGCGCGCCGCCACCGACTCGATCGAGATCGACTCGGCCGGATTGCCCTCGGTCAGCAGGTCGAGGACCGCCTCGATGATCGCCTCGTCAGCGCGGGGACTGCGCGGCCGACCGGGAGCCTTCCGCTCCTGGTCGACCGGCGCAGCATCCGGTGTAGTTGCCGTCACACCCCACATTGTCACTGGCCGCTCACGCCTCGGCCAACTCCAGCTCGTCGGTCAGCGTGGCGACCGGAGCTTCGACCGCCGGCTGGACGACCGCCCGGCGCGGCAGCCAGGCGAGGACGACCACCATGCCGGCCAGGGCCATGACGACCGAGCCCAGCGCCGCGGCGTGCATGGCATCGACGAACGCGGCGTTCGCCGTGCCGATCAGTCCCCGTCCAGCTCCCCCGAGGTGCTGGGCGGTGGCGTACGCCCCGGAGACCGACTCGGTGGCCGCCGACCGCGCGGCCGGCGGCAGTTCGCTCACGTTGTCGTGGATACCGGAACGGTAGACCGCGGCGAGCACCGAGCCGAGGACGGCGATCCCGAGGGCCCCGCCCACCTGGCGGATCGTGTTGCCGACAGCGGAGCCCACGCCCGCCTTCTCCCGCGGTAGCGAGGACATGATCGACTCGGTGGCCGGCGGCATGACGTTCGCCATCCCGGCGCCCTGCAGGAAGAAGAGCAGACCGAGCAGCCAGACCGGGGTCGTCGCGTCGACCAGGAAGAACCCGCCGAGACCCAGGGTCACCAGGCCGAGCCCGACCGCACAGACCGCCTTCGGCCCGTACCGGCGCACCATGGCCGCGCTACGCGGGGCGAAGACCAGCTGGGCCACCGCGAACGGCGTGGTCAGCAGGCCGGCCTTCAACGGGCTGTACCCGCGCACCAGCTGCAGGTAGAACGCCATGAAGAAGAACGTGCCCATGGCCGCGAAGAAGACCAGGCCGATCGAGGCCACCGCCGCGGAGAAGCGCGGGTTGCGGAAGAGCGCCACGTCCAGGGACGGGTACCGCACCCGGCGCTCGACCAGCACGAAGACGACCAGCAGGGCGAGACCGCCAGCGAGGGTACCCCAGGAGCGCGGACGCCCGAAGCCGTGCTCGCCGCCGTCGATGATCCCGTACACGAGCAGGCCAAGGCCGGCGATCGACAGCAGCACCCCGGCGACGTCCACCCGGCCGGGCTGCGGATCGCGGGAGTCCGGTACCAGCGACAGGACCGCCAGAAGACCGATCAGCACGACCGGTACGTTGATCAGGAAGACCGAGCCCCACCAGAAGTGCTCCAGCAGCAGGCCGCCGACCACCGGCCCGACCGCCACACCGAGCCCGACGGCGCCCGCCCAGGTACCGATTGCCCGGGCCCGTTCCCGGGGGTCGAAGACGTTAGAGATGATCGCCAGCGTGGCCGGCAGTACCGCCGCGCCGCCGATGCCCATCAGCGCGCGGGCGGCGACCAGCTGGCCGGGGGTCTGCGCGTAGGCCGAGGCCGCGGACGCGATCCCGAACAGCAGCAGGCCGAGCAGCAGGACCTTCTTGCGACCCAGCCGGTCACCGAGTACTCCCCAGGTGAACAGCAGGCCGGCGAAGACCAGCGTGTACGAGTTGGTGGCCCACTCCAGCTCGCTCTGCGTCGCGCCGAGGCCGCGCTGGGGATCGGCGATCACCCGCAGGGCGACGTTGAGCACGGTGGTGTCGAGGATGACGACCAGCAGGCTGACCACCAGCACGCCGAGGATCA
>WNGL01000176.1_pt1 | contig 88024 bp, 85 predicted proteins | sample 5400591 | NCBI WGS metagenome assembly WNGL01 (sample SAMN13153377, study PRJNA577476) | soil metagenome | isolation source: 80 cm soil or saprolite under Garry oak tree replicate 1 | place: USA:California | collected 2016-06-15 | reverse complement strand
ATGCCGGGATTGACCAACTCGAACTATGCCGGAAACGCGTCGCACCATGCGGTGCGTGGTCCCCGCTACTCCGCCGTTACCGGGACGGCCTGGGGCGCCACCGCCTGGACTTCCAATACCCTGAAGAGCGGCCAGAACATCAACACAACCCGTGAGACGTCCCAGCTGCACTGCTCCGACTGCCACTCCAGCGACACCAACGGCCACGGCTCGAATACCATCTTCCTGCTTGCGGACAAGACCGCAGTGAGCGGCTGGGTATTGGGCATCGCTGCCGACGCCTCGCCTGTCGACAAGCTCTGCTGGGGCTGCCATTCGGGCAACGTCTACCCGACGAGTTCGACAGTCAGCCGTTATACCCATAGCACTCAGGGCCAACCTCTAAATACCAGCAGCGCCAGCTATGTGACCGGCAACTGCCGCAACTGCCACGGCGGCGGCCAGGGCGAGGATATTGACGGCACCGTAAGCACCCAGTACGGCGCCATCCACGGGGCGAACACGGTTACTGCGCGTCCGGCAGCCTCGACCGTCCACCGCTACCGCTTTTTGGGAGGGGCGGCTATTACCCCGATTCCAACCAGCGATGCCGGTTTCAACGCTACCACCGCCGGTAACTGTTACGGGCCGTCGACTTCCGCCAATCAATGGTCCAACTGCCAGAAACATACCGCCGGTACCGTAGCCCTTCCAACCTACAACTACGCGCGACCGACCACCTATTAAGCGTTGTCCAATCCCCTCCCCCTCCCCCGGGCGGGGGGGGGCTCATCTATGCCATCTATGCGACGGTTTACAATTATTCCCGGCTTCTGGCCCGTTACCGCGACCGGCGTCCTGATAATTGCGGCGCTCCTCGTATTTTACGGGATGCTCGATCACCAATTCCTCCCGAACTGGGATGACGATCTTTACGTGTCGGAGAACCTCTGCATACGCGGATTCTCCCTCATAAATCTGCAGTGCGCTTTCAGCCGGACTTTCGTCGGGAATTACGCCCCGGTGCAGATGCTTTCCTACATGTTCGATTACGAACTGTGGGGGCTATCGCCTCGGGGTTTTCTCGTTACGAACCTGCTGCTCCACATCATGACGGGGGTACTGCTCTGGAGACTCGCAATACGCACCGGAGCGACAGAGGCGGGGGCGCTGGCCGCCGCCCTTCTTTTTCTCGTCCACCCGCTGCAGGTCGAATCGGTCGCGTGGGTATCACAACGCAAGACACTGTTGTGCGCTTTTTTTTTCTTTTCATCACTCCACGTCTGGCGGAGCTGGCGGCAACTTGGGGGGCGATGGCGCTTTAATCTGTCGCTCATCTTCTTCATTTTGTCGCTCCTTTCAAAATCGCTGGCGGTGGTCCTGCCGTTTGTCCTCCTGCTTCATGACCGTCTGCTCCTGGGTGTCCGCGACCGCCTCTCCCTGTTTCGTCCCCTGATCCCGTTCTTCGCGGCGGCGTGCGTTGCCGGCCTCATTGCCATGTCGACACAGGAGTCCTGGGAGGGGGGGGGGCGCGCCTCCTGGCACGGAGGGAATCCCTGGGCCACCTTCTGGACGATGCTTCCCGTCTACGCCAGGTATCTGGCGTTGCTCCTCTGGCCTGCACAGCTGTCGGCGTTTTACTATCAACCGGTGCGGAGCGGACCGGACTGGGTCTCGGCAGGCGCCCTGGCGCTGATTGCTGTCCTGGCGGTACTTCTTGTCCGCCTGTCGAAGCGCAATCCGCAGGCCGGCTTCTGGGGAGGGTTTGCGCTCCTGGGGTTCCTGCCCGTAGCGCAAATCGTGCCGCTCGTGACGCTGATGAACGATCGTTATCTCTATCTGCCGCTGGCAGGGGTTGCAGGGCTTTTCGGCTGGGCTGTCGGAAGAGGCGCCATGATGGACAACGTTCTCCTGAGGAGACTTTTTCTCTGCACCATCGCCGGAGTAATCCTGACCCTCGCCACTCGCGCCCATCATCGTGTGCCGGTCTGGCGTGATAGCTTCACCCTCTGGTCGGACGCGGCGGCAAAGGAGCCGGATGCCGGCATGCCATGGCTGGAACTTGCGGGGCTTCATTACAAAGCCGGCCGCTACGGGGAGGCATGGAATTATTACCGGCACCTGCACGCGCTGAATTTGAAGCAGAAGGGGCGGGATGAGGGAATGGGTGATCTGATGCTCGCACTGGCACTGAAACTGGCCGAGGAGGGTGATCTCCAGGGAGCGGAAAAAACGGCGCTGGATTCATTTTCGGCCGCGGACGATGGAGACCTGCGGCCGCTGAGATTGCTGGCCGACATCCGTAAAAGGAAAGGAGATGCCGCTGCCGGCCGGGAACTCCAGGATCTTGCCCGGAGGCTTGAGGCTAAGGAAGCCGGTGATTAATGACGTGAATAGACCGTTGGAGCCATTTTTGTTGCCAATGTCACGTCAAATGTACTACTTTGCAGAAAGAGGATTTCAGATGTGAGAATGTTTGTCCTGTTTCAGTTGTTGATCCTGATGGTAGTCGTCGGGTGTTCAAAAAGCCAGCCGCAGCCGTACTTCGGGAAAGATCCGATTACTGATGCCACCATGCACGAGCGGCAGAGCGATCTGCTCGTCGAGTGGTGCAAGCGTGGTTACCGCAAGAAGACCCTGCTGCACTTCTCCTCTCTTTCCGACCTGGAGTTTGTGCCGGACGGAACGAGTGACCAGATTGCCGGTCTCTACAAGCAAAAAAAAATCGATGAACTCGGCCGCGCCCAGGATCAGGGCGTTGCCGGACTTTACTCGTCACGCAATGTCCTTTATGCTGCGGCGCACTCCGGGGCGGTCAAGGAGATTTATTGGGTGATACCCTATAAATTTGTCGAACAGGCGGGGGGGGGGATTGCTATGAAGAACTTCCTGAAAACGGTCCCCGCGCTGTACGACCATGCCCAGATCGACAGGATGGAGTTGAAGGGGAGCATCCTCTCCGGCACGGTGAACGGGGTCAGGCTCAATGTCTGTTCGCCGGATTCCCTCCCGAAGTTCAAGGAGCCGGTCGTCATCAGCTTGAGCGCGGATTTCATCCGAACCTTTGCCTCCGAGCAGGGGGCGAGCAGTCTGAAAGGGGCGAGAGCGCTTTTTGATGCTATCGCCGTTAAGGAGATCCAGGTGCAGTCGCTGCACATTGTGAGGGGGATCGAGGAGGGGGCCGGGCAGCCGGTCCATGCCTACATCGCGGACGAATTCCTGAAGATGGCCACCGAACCGGAAATTGCGGAACGTGAAACGGCGCCTCCACTCTGGCTTGCCCGGGACATGCCGGATAACATGTTGAACGGCGGGGAACGAAAGCTCGTGCGGGAGACGGTGGCGGAGACGTTGGAAGAGCACCCTGAAGATCACCCGCTCCTGATGATCGATATCGCCGCGCAGCTTCTTATGGGGGATGCCGCCGCGCCTCTGGTCCGCGCCGAAAAGCTGTGCAGGGAGACTCCCGCCGACAAGAACACCGTTGAGTGCCAGTTCCTAGTGCAGCTCGGTGACATGGCGACGGAAAATGCCTTGGGCAATCCCGATCTCTTTTACCGGGCGGCGCTGGTGTCCCGCCCGCAGTGGGCGTATGCGCTTACGCACCAGGTGTCCAGCCTTGTCTCCCGCGGTAAGTTTGATGAGGCGCGCCAGGCGCTGGCCGAACTGGCACCGGTTCGAGACAGTCTCTTGCTGCGCCTGAGACGGGGTGATGTGGAGCACCAGCTTGGCAAAACCGTCGCCGCTCTGAAATTCTACGACCAGGCACGGGAACTCTACGACGAACGGGTCGGTATTCCGGTCAGCAAGGAAAACGCGCTGTCCCTCGAGCGGATGGTCCGCCTTTACACCGAGGCCGGGCGTACAAAGGACGCCGCGAGCGTCAACGAATGGATGAAGAGGATGGATACGTATCGTCCGGGCAAGTAGGAGTCTGATGCCTGAAACGAAGCCGAGGATTACTTTGCTGTACAAGACCCTGAAGAACATTCGTTTCACGACGGCCGTCATGCTTTCTCTTATCGTCATCTATCTGCTCGGTCTTTTCATCCCCCAGAAGGCACAATTCGCTACCGCGGTGCAGTACCGGGCATGGCAGGACGAGTCGGTCCTCCATGCACTCCTTGTCACCCTCCGCCTGACTGAGATATATACGGCCCCCCTGACGATGTTTCTCTTAGGACTATTCTTCCTCAACCTTGCCGTGGTTACTATCGACAGGGTGCCGCTTGTGCTGCGCAGGGCGTTTCTCTCCGGCGGCGCTCCGAAGCTCGATCCAATGCGTATCAAGGGAAGCGCGTCAACGGTTACTTTCGGGGTGCCGGCTCCGGCGCACGCGGTTATCGTGGGGGTAGACCGTTTTTTCAGGCACCAGAGATGGACGCTCATTTCAGGAGCCTTGACGGGAACACGCATTGCCGTGCGCAACCGTTTTTCATCTTTCGGCTTCCTGTTTTTTCACGGCAGCTTTGTACTCTGTCTCGTCGGCGGACTGCTGCTCGCGTATACGCGTTTTTCCTGCACACTGGGGGTGGCGGAAGGTGAGACGTTTCATGGCAGGCTTGATCAGGCAGGCACGGTAACCAAGCGCTCCCTGTTGTTCCAGACGATGCCGGAGATGTCCCTCAATGTGAACAGGATTAAAGCCCGCTATGAAGAGGGAGCCTCGTCCGACCTGTCTATAGATGTTGATTCTGTCATCGACGGCGTCGCACGAAAGGAACGGATCAAGATCAACGAGCCGCTGACTCAGGGAGCGATCAGCGTTGTAGCGCAAAACATAGGGCTTGCCCCGCTGGTGGTTGTCGCCACTCCTGCCGGGGCGGTCATCGATACGGTTTTTGCCAAGCTTGATGTGCTGAATGGACGGGGAGACTCCTTCAAGCTTGGGAGCAAGAACCAGTATCTGGTTACGGTTCGGTATTTCCCCGACTATGTCGTATATAACGGCGCCGAGACATCGCGATCTCCCGAACCGCGCAACCCTGCTTTCCATCTTGTCATCACCAGGGAGGGTGCACCGATTTTTGACGGCACCGTACGTCTGGGAGAAGAGGCCGAGATGGATGGTCTCCGAATCAGCTTCAAAGAACTCCACTACTGGGCGTATTTCAAGGTTATCCGGGAATACGGGCAATGGCCGTTGATCGCCGGATTTGCACTCGCCTCACTAGGTCTCATCATGCGGCTCATCTTCTATCAAAAGCGAATTTTGCTCCTGATCGAGGAACAGGATGGACAAAGTCTCGTCTACCTGCAAGGGCAGGCTGAATTTTTTACCCACTCGTTCCTTGATGAGATGACCCTACTTGCCGAAAAACTGCGGCGTGAACTTAAACGGGAGATATAAGATGCTCGACGCAGCGCTCACCTGGTTTTGTATTTACTGCTATGCCATCACCACAATATTACTTCTGACCGGCTTTGTTTTTAATAAACAAAAGCTGCTGATGATTGCCGGATATCTCATCCTTCCCGGTTTCATCGCCCATACTGCCCTATTTGCCATGCGCTGGGCCAGGACAGGCTGGTTCCCTGCCAACGGAGAACTGGAAAATTCAATTACCGCATGCTGGTTTGCGGTGGCCTTCACCGTGTATCTTTTTTTCAGGCGCCGAACCTTTAGCGGGGTGGAACTTTTTACCATTCCCGCCGCCTTGCTCCTGATGGGTTTCGGCGTAATGAAGGCACCGGCGCCGTTGCCAATGGCGGCATCGCTCAAGAGCAGCTGGCTACTGATACATGTCCTGTTTGCACAACTCGCCTTCGGTGCATATGCCATTGCGGCCGGATTCGGACTGATCTATATCCTGAAGGACCGGCGTATCCGCCGTGAGAGCTCCGTGGGATTCTACGGGCGCTTTCCCCGGCTGGAGCTTATCGACGAGTTGATGTTCAAGTTCGTTATATATGGTTTCATCGGTCAGGCGATCATGATCGTGGCAGGTTCCATCTGGGCGAAGGACCTGTGGGGGGCGTACTGGGGGTGGGACCCGGTCGAAGTCTGGTCGCTGGTTTCCTGGCTCCTCTACGGTTTTTCCATTCACTTGAAGGTAACGCTCGGCTGGCGTGAGCGCCGCCAGGCATGGCTGATGATCCTCCTTTTCAGCACCGTGATAATAACGGGATGGGGAGTTAACATAGTCGTGAAAAACTCACAGCACATTTTCGGGGTCGTATCATGAAGCCGTGGCAGAAGGATTTACGTATACTGGCAGCAGTTGTTGCAGCTGCTCTTGTTGCTGCCGCGGCCGTTAACGAGCACCCTTTTTACAACCTCATGTTCCGTCTCGGGCTGTATGACCGTGCGGCCGTGAAGCAAAACATCGAGCTGACATTACGGCAGTTCAACCGCGATTTCGCTACCCTGTTCAATGTTGCCGGCCCGAGGGCCGTCCTGGGCGCGATCCAGGCGGACAATCTCATCAAACGGAGGATAATTCAGGAAGTCACTTTCTGGGACGGGAAGAATATGGTCATGGTCTACGACAAGGACACCTTCAACATCGAGAAAATCGAACTGCAGCGTCCTGACCGGGCTATTGTTGTTGCCAGGGAAATATGGTATATCAGCGCCCAGGACGCCGCAACGCGGCGGCCGGTTTCAACTCTGAAACGCAACCCCGAGAGGATCCGCTACCTGATGCGGATGGTAGGAGGTAAATGGCAGATAATGGAGTTCGAAGTATATGGTGAAAATGATTCGATACCGGCAGAGGTGAGACCATGAAACTTTCCGGACGTCATGGCACTTTTGTATTTCTTTTCTGCGCCGTCTACGTTCTGCTCCAGAAGTGCAGTCTCTTCGGCAGCAGGCCCGCCACCTTTACCGAGATCTTTTTCTCTCCACCGTTCCTGGCTGCGGCGTCTGCTCTCGGCATCTGTATTATCATACTCTTTGTCGCAGGGGGCGGAACCCGCCGGAGAAATGACCGGCTCGTCCCGCTGGCGGTCATCCTGATGCTGCTGGGACTCTGGACTAGCTTCCTGACCCGGATCGACCTTGAAGCGGTCGTGACGGAAAGTCAGCCTCTCTTTGTTACCAGCGATAGTGTACGTACATTTGGCGGTTACGCAGGAAGACTGGCTCGGTCTCCCGACCTCTTCATCAAGCTTCTGACGCTCAAGCCGGAATTCGCCGTCGACCGGCAGTCGTTAAAAAAACTTACCGCCAGATACGTCCTGCTTCCCCGCGATGGCTCCTCCCCCCGGACAATGAGCCGCACATCCGACGACTTCCCGGTTTTTCGTGACTGGTTCCTGGTCAGTTTCAAAGAACATGGCTACTCGCCACGATATGTACTTAAGGGGCCGAAAGGAGAAGAGCTTGACAGCGCCTTTGTGAATCTCAAAATCGGTTATCCGGGAGCTGAGGACTATTTTCGTCTGATGTCTCCCCACACCTACTATCTGCGTTATTTTCCGGACGGGGAGGGGGCTTCACGTGAACCGTATTTCACTATTCGGGTTTCGCGTAACAAAGACCTTGTGCTTAATCAGAAGGCCAAGCTGAACGAAGAGGTTGTTTTCGATGGTGAGAATATCTCGTTTGCCGAGGTGAAGCAATGGACCCGTTTCCGGATAGTACGGGACTATGGCCAGATGGTATGTGTTCTGGGCCTGGCATGTCTTGGGGTGTGGAGCGTGATCAGCGGTATCAGCTGGAACCGCAGCAGGCGACGTAGATGCCTGTCAAAAGAGCAGGTTGATGCCGGTTAAATTACAACAACATGGGCACAAAATCGGGCGCTTCAGGCGGCAGGTTGTTGCCATATCGGTGATTGCTGTTTCGCTACTCTGTCTCTGGTTGATGCAGCGGAGTGCCGTGAAAAACCGGTGTGTGCCGCAACAGGCGGGAAGCGATGGCCTTATGCTGGTTGGAAGTCAGGAGGATGTCTACCGGGCCTGTGCGATGAGAGCGGTTCGAGGAGCCACCATCGTCCAGCTGGGAAAGTTTTCCAATCTCCAGTACTGGGAGCCGGAACATCTGGGGAGATCGACTCCTTTCCCGCTCCGGGTCTTCGATGTGAGACCCGAATACGAGAAGGGCTTGCAGCCGCACAACTGGCTCATTATCGCATCCAGAACCGGTATCGTGCGGAAGGTCGTGAGCGTGCTTCCGCCGGAGGAATTCCGTAGTATGACCCCAAATCTGGACGCCGATTTTGGTCTTGTGCGTCGGCCAGGAGGCTATTTCGGATTCCACTACGATGTGCCGCGTACGGTAACGGTTCTGAATATGCTCCCTGCGGTCTCGGAGTCGGTGATAGTTGTAGTGGATGCGAGCTACTTTGGTCCGGGGAGTGATCCTGCCGAAACAGTGCGAATGCTTGCGGAGCGGGTCCCTGATGTTGCATTGCTCATTGCGGTGAGTTCCCTCAATGAACCCGAGGTAACGTGGGAGATGCGACGAAAGCTGGCGCTCTTCCTCCGTTCATGGCAGGAGAGACGCTGATGCGGCGCCTCGTCTCGAATTATCACATCTGGTTGTGGCTGCTTTTCGTCGTGGCTCTTCTGCTGCGTGCATGGGACCTCGGCAGTCAGCCCCCGCTTGATGACGAGGTGCTGGCAGCTTTTTCGGCTGACAATTACGTAAACCACGGCATTCTTGGTCAGGTCATGTGGTACCACCCGCCGCTGCGCAACTGGGTGCTCTATATTACTAGCGCCCTTTTCGGAGGGTATTCCGTCTGGGGACTGCGTTTCGGCAATGTTTTTCTCGGGAGCCTTTCCATCCCCCTGCTGGGTTATTGCGCCCACGCACTCTTCGGGCGGCTGCGCGTATCGTTGCTGGCGGCATTTTTTCTAGCGCTCGACCCGCTGCACATAGCCCTTTCCCGCGAGGCGTTTCAAGAGTCGATGACCCCCTGCTTCATTCTCGGGGGGGTGCTGGCCGCCATCTATGCTCTCAAGGGGCGTGGATGGTGGTGGCACTACGGTGCCGGCCTGCTGTTCGGGCTCGCCAGCGCCTCGAAGTGGCACGGTCTTTTCCCCTGGTCCCTCGCCGCCGCTACATATCTCGTTTCGCCGTTATGGGTCGTTGCCGCAGAGCGGCGGGAGTCGTTCCCGGCCAGGGCTCTTACCGCCGTCGCAGCCTATGGCGCCTTGCCGGTCACCGTTTATATTGCCGTCTGGTTTCCCTGGATACTTCACGGTCATTCTTTGGCAGATTTTCTTGATTTTCAGCGTTTTCTCGTTATTCGGCAGTACCACCATGTGGCTACTGAAGACGTAATGAAACATGTCCCCGGACGGGCATATCAGTGGTTTATCCGGCCGGTGCCATGGAATGATTTCGTTTTTTTTCAAGGGAAAGCGTATCTCAACATCGCCATGGGGAATTTTCTGGTCTGGTGCCTGACTCTTCCCTCTCTTTATATCATGTGCCGTGATTGGCTGCGAAAAAGGGAATTCGGTGCCGGTTTTGCGGTGGCGCTTTTTTTGGTGTCATACCTCCCGCTGGTTCTTACAACCCGTGGCGTATGGGTTTTTTCTGCGCCAGCAGTCATTCCATTCGCATTTATGATATCAGCCTATGCTATTGATACTTTAATGGAGAGAGGGGTAATCGCCATACGGATGGTCGGGTGGTACCTGGCGGCAGTGGTCGTGGTTACATCCCTGATGTACCCTATGTCGACCTTCCATGCCCTTGATTTCGGATACGCGAAATGGATAGCCGAGTTCTACAATCCCCACCCCCAAGGAGGTAGTGGTGAAGTCGTGCGCTAACATTCATGCATTCCAAAAGGGTGACAGAATTGTTCGTCTTACATTCGATCCGTTGACAGGTTTCAGTGCTTACACGGCTACTATAAGTTCTGGAGCGAGTTATGTTTCCGGCAATTAAGCGCCATGCCATACTGATGATTTTTGCTTTGGCATTTCTACTCCGATTTTGGGGAGCCTTTGAGTATAAAGGGCAATTCATGGACGAAGGAATCCATGTGCCTTCCGCCATCAGTTATGGAGAGTTCGGAGTACCGGAAACAGGGGATATTATCTGGACTCATCCGCCATTGGGCCATCTGACGCTCTATGGAACCATAAAACTCTTCGGTGACAACGCCTATGGCTGGCGCATGCGCAATATAGCTCTGGGTACGCTGACGGTTGTTTTTATGTTTCTGGTTGCACGACAGCTTTTTCCGGGAACAAGGGTTCCTTTATTGGCCTCTACGATGTTGTCAGTCGACCCCTTCCATATTTTTTTTTCCCGATCAACTTTCACTGAAATCCCCACTGCATGTTTTTTTCTCATGTTTCTTTTTTTTATCATTGCGTATCTGCAAACGGGACGCGATTACCTCATCCCGGCCGGAATATTTCTGGGGTTGACTATAGCTACCAAAAGCTACTATCCGCTTGCCACAATCTGCGTCATCAGTCTGGTTGCCTGTCAACGTCGACAACGGCTGACCCCCATGTTGCACTGGGCATACCTTACTGCAACTTTGCTCCTCATCCCTTCCATAGTCTATTTATTGACGTATCTGCCCTGGCTCAAAAACGGCCATTCTCTTTCAGAACTTATTCAGATGAGGGTGGACGCCTTTGTCGTTCTCCAGTCGTACACGATTGACAATTTTGCCAAAGCTGCTGACTTGCTCCGAGCCGGTTCTCCCTGGGAATGGTTTGTCAAACCGTTTAGCGGAGGCTTCTCTTTCGTTAATGACGGTGTGTGGGGGCGATTTATCCTGGAAATAAACAGCCCGCCTGTTCGCATGATTACACTCCCCGCGCTATGTATGAGCCTCTGGCTGGCACGGCACGAGCGACGTTGGCAGCTGTTTGTTATCCCGACGATATTCGTCTCAACCTATATTCTTTTTCTGTTGATAAAACGACCTATGTTCAGTTATTCAGCTGTCGTGCTACTCCCGTATGCCTATCTGATGATCGCCTTCTGCCTTGATGCTGTGCTGGAAAAATTTAAGGATAACGCGCGGCTGTTGAAGATTACAATTACAATGATCTTCATTTGGGGAATCTATCTTTTTCCCCTCGTATCCGCGCGAGAAGTGCCAATCTGGCTCTATAAGCCGATCTTGTCCTCCACCAGATTTCTCTCTCTTCCTGAATATGGAATGGCAACCGGGAAGGTGGGGCAATGACGAATCGGAGGCTCTTTATCAAATCTGGAATTATTGTTCTCCTTTTTGTGGTGACGCTGCTGCTCTGCATGCTTTATGGCCCTTGGAGCAGGAACTACGCGCTCCCTCCTGCAATGCGGAATGTCGAAAACAACGTTGATATATTCAGGATTTGGGAGAAGGAAGAAGTAAAAGGCCGCATTCTCTTTCTTTTTGACAGGCACAACCAGATTTCCCCTGAAGTGGCTGCAGTCTCAAATGATAACTATGTAAGTATTGCCCTACGAAAAGGGATCATAAGAGAGGTCCACCACATCATTCCAGTATCCGCTTGGCAGGAAGTGCGAAATAAACTGCTGAATACCAGGGAGTTCACGTATAAAGGCGGAATTTTTGTTATGCCGATGGCAGGGGGGCGTCTTTATGTAACTACAATTGATAATATACGGAGTAATAAGGAAAAAGCGCTTCTGGTTGTCAACCGTAATGTCTGGAGTCATGATGAACTAACAGCAATCTCAAAATTGATGGAAGATCACGTGTTGGAGAGCGATCTCGTTATTATGCGTGGAGTGAGGTAGGAGAGGATTATGGGTTCCTTTGGGGTTGAAGATAATAGCGATCTCTTGCACCCCGAAACTGTGAGGGAAATTTTTGATACCCTTTCGCCACGCGTTGACCGGTTCCGAAGTAAAAACAGCTACTATTACCGGATGTTGGTTGAACTGGTGCGGACGCATGTAGCGCCTGGTCGGCGAGTTCTCGACCTCGGTTGCGGTCACGGAGAACTTCTGGCAGCGCTGAAACCATCGGTAGGGGTGGGGGTTGACATCAGTCCTGAGATGATTGCCCAAGCCTCGGCACGTCACCCGGAACTCTCCTTTGTCGTCTGCGATGTTCATGAATTGGCGCTGGAAGAAAAATTCGATTTCGTAGTTCTGTGCAATACCATCGGTTTTCTCAGCGATATCCAGTCGGTCTTTCGCCTTGTCAGGCGCAACACTGCGCCCCATACGCGCCTTGTTATCACGCATTATAATTATCTATGGGAACCACTGCTTAAGCTGGCGGATAAAATGGGGCTGAAGACCCCGGAACCTTATCAGAACTGGCTGTCGTGCGCGGACGTGAAGAACCTTCTTGCGCTTGAAGGATTTGAGGTGGTGCATGAAGAGCAGAGCGTTATCCTGCCAAAATATATACCCTTCATCTCAGCGTTCTGCAACCGTTATCTGGCGCGCTTGCCCGTTATCTGGCGTTTTGCGCTCGTTGAACTTATTGTTGCGCGTCCACTTCCCGATCCGCCTGCCGCCAGGCCGTGCAGCTGTTCGGTAATCGTACCGGCACGCAACGAGCGGGGAACGATTGAGCATATAGTGATGAGAGTTCCAGAGATGGGGCTGGGGACGGAGATCGTTTTCGTCGAGGGGCACTCCCATGATGGGACATACGAGGAGATCGAACGTGTCGCGGCAGCTTATCCCCAAAGGAACATCCGGGTAATGAAACAGAAGGGGGAGGGAAAAGCCGATGCGGTGCGGACCGGTTTCTCGTGTGCTCAAGGGGACATTTTAATGATCCTCGATGCGGACCTGACCGTCCAACCAGAAGATCTTCCCAAGTTCTACGAGGTGCTGGCGAGCGGCAGGGGAGAACTGGTAATGGGGTGCCGCTTGGTCTATCAGATGCAGCGGGACTCCATGCGGTTTCTCAATCTTCTTGCAAATAAACTTTTCAGCATGGCGTTTTCCTATCTTCTAGGGCAGCGGATCAAGGATACCCTGTGCGGTACGAAGGTGATTCGAAGAGAAAATTACGAACGGATTGCCCCGTTTCGCGCTCTGATCGGAACATTAGACCCATTTGGAGACTTCGAGCTCATCTTTGGCGCAGCTCTGGCGAACCTGCGGATCGTCGAGATACCGGTCCGCTATCGTGCACGTCAGTACGGCACTACACAAATCAGTAGGTTCAAGCATGGACTACTTTTGCTAAAGATGGTTTTCTGGGGGATACGCCACGTCAAATTCAGGTAACTAATGTGCGAGCCGTTCATACCGGGCACGCTGAGCTGCCATTCGATGATGATTCATTTGATGTACTTGTCATGGTTGATGTTATTCATCACTTAGAGCATATTGAGATCACACTAAAAGAGTCTTCAGGGTTTTGCGTCCCGGTGCTCAGGTCATCATATATGAACCGAACAAGCTTAACCCTGCTATATTTGCTTTACATCTTGCTGACCGGAATGAGTGGGGGCTATTGAGCCTCGGAACTCCGGGTAGGTAAAAAAATATTCAAAAATTTTGCTGATTACATCTGATTTACAGCCTTTCTTAGCCAGGGTTCTGGCCGTTTACCGGTTCTGGTGCTGGCATACAAGAGCCTTGGCAGCATGGAAAGCAGATCAAATCTACGGTTGAAGCGATATTGAACTTCTGCAAGGTAACGTTTTTTCATTGCCGACAACTCGTGGTATGTGATCACATCCGGCTTTTTTTACCGCTCTGAAACAGGCGAGACCATCAGAGACTACTGTTGCTGTCGCAGCAAGTGAACTGTGAGCCCACAGTGCGATCTCTGCACTGTTGAAACCTTTCACCGGTGTAAATATAGCTCGTAACGGATGGCCATACTTGTTGGTCTCCACTGCTGCAACGAATGGCACTTTGTTCTCTGAACCGCGCCCTCTCTTGCCACCTGGGTTTTCACCTCCAAGGTAGGCATCATCTACTTCTACACGACCGGAGAGGATCGTCGTTTGTTCTCGTTCCAGCATAACCTGCATGAGCTTGTGTTTAATACGCCACGCCGCACAGTATCCGATACCAAGTGTCCGGTGTAGCTCCAAAGCCGAAACGTTATTTTTGGTTTGGGTCATGAAGTACATTGCCTGAAACCACGTGGTTAACGGCAACTTGGTACTGAAGTTTATTCGGAGCATGCTGGCTCCCTCAAAATGAGATTTTGGCGCATGACTACCGTAATACGTGGCTATGACAAGATAAGTCGTAGCTGAAAATCAGATGGAATCAGTAAGATGATTATCACGGGACGTAAAAAAATCTACTAATCAATAAATGCGGTCAGGGTAATGATAGCTATTTTAGGTGGCGGACTCGCCGGACTTTCAGCTGCATATGAGCTGACAAAGCGCGGAATATCCGGAAAAGACATTGTGATCTTTGAAAAAGAAGAAGATGCCGGGGGATTGGCACAAACCAAAACCTGTGATGGCTTCAGCTTTGATCTTGGTCCGCATCGCTGGTTTACCAAGTCTGACGAAATCCATCAGATGTGGGAAGGGCTGAATTCTCCAGATATTCTGGAAGTGAACCGGCTCACCAGAATTGCCTACAAACAAAAGCTCCTCGAATATCCCTTGCGTCCTTTGCAAGTTTGCAAAAGTTTGGGAGTCACCGCATCCGCTGATGCAATTTGTTCCTATATGTGGCAGTCAATCAAGAACCACTTTTCCTACATGCCTCCTCAAAATATGGAAGATGCTTTTATAAGGCAGTTCGGGCCTGTCTTGTATGATGCCTTCTTCAAGCAATACAATCAGAAGTTGTGGGGCGGGAGAGGATGCGTGGAACTTTCTCCCGACTGGGTAAAGCAGCGTGTCAAAAACCTTTCTTTGGGAAAGGTGTTCATTGATGCCTTAAGTTTTGGGCGCAATTGCGAAATAATTAGCTTCGTACACAGATTCATGTACCCGTCACATGGCACGGGGCAGACTTCTGACAGGATGATGGAAAGCCTCCAGCGTTCCGGAGGGCGCATTTATTGCTCTTCAGAAGTGGAAGCGGTTATCCATAACGGCAAGCGAATCACTCAGGTGGTTGTCAGCCGCAAGGGCTTGGTAGAGGAGTATGATGTTGATTACTGCATCTCGTCGATTCCGATAGACAGGTTAACAAACAGTCTCATTCCGGCAGCTGCAACGGAAACAAAGAATGCTGCTTCTTCTCTCAGCTACCGAAGCATCATTTTTGTAGTTCTTTTTTTGGATGTTCCGCAAGTTGTCCGAGATAACTGGATATACGTTCAGGATCCTGCCGTATGCTTCAATCGCTTCATGGATATGGCGAGTTGGAACAAGGATCTATCTCCTCCCGGCAAGACCAGTCTTGTCTTTGAGGTGACATGTAATGCTGGTGATGAGTCCTGGAAAATGTCGGATGATGTTTGGATTTCCAGGGTTCAAGAAGATTTTATCCGGGAATTCGGTCTGGTCGACGCGAAAAAGATCCTCGGCGGCACAGTTGTGAAGAAAACACATGCTTATCCGGTGTACTCCATTGACTATAAGAACAGTTTGAACACTATTAAAAAGGAATTGCAAAAATTCCGAAATCTCGAACTAATCGGACGTAATGGGATGTTCCGCTATAATAACATGGACCACTCGATTGCATCCGGCATAGCTGCGGCAAGAAACTTTCTGGGCGAGAAAATTGATCTTAATGCAATAAACCTGGATGGTGAGTACCATGAAGAAAAAAGACAAATCTAACTGGGCGTTTGGAGGTTTCCAGAGGCGCGCCGATTGTTTGAGCGCGCAGATAAGGCGGTAGCGGAGCTCTCCGAGCTCACCTTCTCTCTGTACTGTCTGGAAGCCGCCGAGGGAAATCAGGGGAAAGCGCTGAAATATTTTGTAAAGGCTCTGAGGGTGTGGGGTATCGCGACAAGTGTTGGATCAAGACAAATCCCTCGATGGGCCGTGCAAAAAACTGAAAATTGTTACGGTGAGAGAACGTTGCCCTAATTTAAAGTCGTCTTTGGACGTCAATATGCTCGCAACTGGTTTGACCTTGACTTTCAAAGCCTTGTTTCATAATGTCGCTCTACGCCAAATTATCAATCAGGATCTCCCCTGAATTGCTCTTTATATGCGGACAATTACATCAAATGAAGCATCATTACAATGAGCGAAAGTAATAAACTGATATGAAAATAACCTACATTTTTCCTCCCTTAGGACATGCGGGTCAAAGGGTAAAAAGTATTCCGCTTGTGCCGCCGGTTTTGGAATATTTAGCCGGTCTTACGTCCAGCCTGCGCCCTTTCTGGGAAATCAGGATCATAAACGCCAACGTCGAATTATACGACGTCGAGACAGTTGACGCGGCCGTCGTGGCTATCAGCATCCTGACTCATCAGTCCACCTGGGCTTACCGGACTGCTGATGAGTTGCGGAGACGGGGCGTCAAGGTCATCCTGGGAGGACCTCATCCGTCAGTTTTGCCGGACGAGGCAAAAGAACATGCCGATACGGTTTTGGTCGGAGAGGCGGAAAGCATCCTGGAAGCGCTGTTCAGCGACCTGGAGAAGGGGGAGCTGCAACCCTTTTACCGGGGTGAGTTGCTGTCGGTAGACAAGGTGCCATATCCCCGCCGTGACCTGGCCGAGGGGTATATCTTTCATTCGTTCTTTACCTCGCGCGGCTGCCCCTACGATTGTAAGTTCTGCGCTACTCCCGAGCTGCACGGCAGTAAAATGAGATACCGGCCGGTTCAGGAAGTGATCAACGATATCGCCAGCTTCAAACACAAGATGTGGTTCTGTACCGACGCCGATATATGGGGCCCGGATGTCGACAGATACACTGAATTATTCAAGGCAATGGCTACGTACCTTCCCGGTATCTACTGGGTGGGAGAGGGGAGCATCGCCTCCGTGCAGCACCCCAGAGGGGAGGAAATGCTCAAATGGGCGCGCCGCTCGGGTCTCATGCAGGTATGGGTGGGATGGGAAAGTTTCAGCCACGATATTCTTAAGGAGTATGGCGCAACGGCTAAGATGCTTTCCAAAAGGGAAGATGCGCTGATGAAAATCCGTGACAATGGGATCGATGTTGTGTTGTTCATGATGCTCGGCTCAAAGAACGAGTCGCTTGATGAATACAAGCGCGTTATCGATGTCTGTGACCGGCTTGCCATCACCCCGCATCCGGTGATGGTGGTACCCTATCCCGGCACTACGCTATACGGGGAGCTGAAGGACGATGTGACACATTTTGGAGAATGGGATTATTATGACGGGATGCACTCCATCATCAGGCAACAGAACGGTGACAACACGGCCCATGAAGAAGCGTTGAAGCAGCTCTGGCTGGAACTGTTTACCTGGCCACGCATATTCGGGCGGCTGAAAAAACTCCCTTTCAGGGGATTTCCTTCTGCGCACATTGCTTCCGGAATAGTACAGTATGCGCTGAAGAAGGCTTTTCAGGAGTATGTTCTAGCCGGAAAAGATAATCGCTAGCTTGAGTGCTTCATTTGGGCAATTGTTCTGTCTTGTTATGGACGTAAACAGGCTCAAATATGAAGTAATCTCCTGATAGTATGCATTGAAAACTTTTACCAGGATCAGGCGCTCCTGGCGGAGCTGTGGGGAGTGTTCCGCCCGGGTTCAATATCTTACATACTTCCGGGGATACTTTTTCTTCCCACCAAACGTAAGCGCCGGTGCCATCCCCCCAGACCTGCAAAGTATCATTCACCTCAAGACTAAGTCTTTTATCCGGATTTATCAGCAACTGGGCCGCAACCAATTGATTTATACTGGCTGCTTCTGTTCCCGTTTTTGTCAGGTATCGCTTGGCGGCCCCGACAACCGAATGGAGCGCTTCCGCGATCATGGCAGCCTCTATTTCCTCTGGAGTAGAAGGAGCAGAATATACTACCTCAGCTGGTATGGATAACAGCAGCGTTATTACGATCAACAAAACAAAAGAAGCCCTGACTGTAAATATATTAGTTTTATTAAACATGATGTCCTCCCCGTAAACAGGTTTTCCTTACTAATTAGATAACATGTTTAGCCCCGTATGCAACCTTTTTTATTGACACCTTTTTTTATTGAGTGCCTTTGATTGCTTTGACGTCGCTCATCCATGGTGATATACGATTAGCGCGGGAAAGCAAATTCCCGCGTCAAATAATCTGCGAGGATGTTTCGCTTTCCGAGGGTTTATTATGTTCTCATATGCAATGCTAAAAAAATATTCTGTCATTAATTACTGGAAGATACCATGGCATTGGTGGGTGTTTATAGCTCTGGTTGGGATAAATTTCTGGCAGATGCTTCATCATGAAATGTGGAGAGATGAGATTCAGGCATGGCTGATTGCAACGGAGAGCAAAGGGTCTCTTTCCAAACTCTTCAGCAATATGCGTTTCGAACCTCAACTAGGATTATGGCACTTTCTGCTTTGGTTGTTGTCCCTTGTATCTCAAAATCCGATTTTGATGCAGATGTTCCATTTTCTTTGCGGAACTTTCGCTGCCGCGCTGGTGATGGTTTATTCCCCTTTTCACGCTGCGATCCGTCTTCTGGTGGTCACGGGCTATTACATCTCGTTCGAGTATCTGCTCATAAGCAGGAATTACGTGCTGGGAGTGCTTCTGGTTTTCCTGTTCTGCTCCCTGTATGAGACGTTAAAACGGAAACCGGTGATTGGAGGTATCATTCTCGGGTTATTGGCAAACACATCGATATACGGAGCAATCCTTTCGCTGGCGCTATGCAGCGGCTTGATGCTGGACATTTTTTCTGGTCAGGACCTGACACCTGGCGATCGGACAAGGATCAGAAAGTATGTCATCTTTTTTTTGGGAAGTTATTCAATTCTTTTCCTGATTTCAATCGGCATGATTGCATTCAGTCGAGGCAATTATACCCAGGATTTTGACCTTCATTTCCAACTTCACAAGCTATTGATAGTTGTGCTAAGCCAGATTCTGTCAATGGCTCCGGTGCCCGATTTCACGATAAATTTCTGGAATACCCACTTTCTGGTAGAACTCCATAATATCCCGATCATATTTCTCTCCTCCCTTGCCATATCCGTCTGCATTGGTTTCGTTTTGTCGCGAAGCCGCATAGGGCTTTTTATCTTTCTCTTTACCTTTGGTGCCATTGCTCTGATACAGTATGCAACTTTTCTTATATACCTTCGATATAGCGGACACCTGTTCATCTGTTTTCTGGCATGTGCCTGGCTGGGCAGCGGGCCGTGGAAATCCAGGTATTATCCTGACTTTTTTACGCGCCTGTCGAAGACGCTCTTTGTTGTCGTTCTGTCGTTAAATGTTATTGCGGCTGTCGTTGCCCATGTGTACCATGCCAGAAATCCGTTCTCAGGTGGAAGCCGTATGGCCGATCTCATCCGGAAGAATAACCCGGAATCTCGGCCGATCATCGGACACGTCGATTATGCGATCACGACTGTTTCAGGTTATCTCGGGGAAAAGATTTATCATGCTTCGACCGGAAAGCCTGAGAGTTTCGTACGATGGAATGATGAGCGTAAAGGTGATGTGTCTGATAAAAAAGTGCTCGATTTTGCTTCTATTGTTTCCACAAAGACAGGCAAGCTTCCGCTTGTTCTTTTGAATTATATGTCGCCTCAGCATAACATGAGATTAATCGGCAAAACCGATGGCGCCATTGTAGCAGATGAAAATTTTTATCTGTACGAATACAAAGAATAGAAGAGAAACATGGTCTGCAGGTGACTTTCACGCGTGGCTTCACTGACTTTACCCATCTGATTGACGCAGTTTAACCCAAGTATTTCGACCATCTTAAGTCTAGAATTTCAGACCATTTCCCCGTTTTTGTATAGAAATTGCTGACTTTAGTTTATAAGACAGAAAAAGTCTTATTGTGTCATCCGTTGATTTATGAGATATTTGACCGAATCCTATTTCATTATAAAAAGTGTTTGAATCATGAAAATCACGTTAATCTCCCCCCCCTTCGGTGAAAAAGGGCAGAAGTCGAAAGGGCTGCCCATCGCTCCGCCGGTGCTGGAATATCTGGCCGGACTGACTCTGCAGCTCCGCCCCGATGTTGAACTCCAACTGATCGACGCCAACAAGGATGAATTTGTACTGGATGAGCTGGATGCCGATCTGATCGGTTTTACGGTGCTGACCCCCCAGGCGCCCTGGGTCTATCGTACCGCCGACCGTCTGCGGGCGATGGGGAGGCAGGTGCTGCTGGGTGGTATTCACGTTACCGCCCTGCCGGAGGAGGCGTCACGCCATGCCGATGCGCTCGTGCTTGGTGAGGCCGAGGAGATCTGGAAGGAGCTTCTGGACGATGCACAGCAGAGACGCTTGAAGCCGGTCTACCAAGGCGGTTTCCCCGAGTTGAATGGGCTCCCGCGACCGGTCACCACCCTGTGGGAGAGCAACTACGTCTACGGTTATTTTCAGACCTCGCGCGGCTGTCCGCATCGCTGCAGCTTCTGCTCGGTGCATGAGTTTTTCGGCGGTCGCGTCAGGACCCGTCCGATAGACGAAGTCGTCTCGGAAATCGCCGCCAGCAAGCGGCGTCTCTTCTGGGGGATCGACGACAACGTCTGGGGCGTCAACATGAACTACACCATCGAGCTGTACCGGGAGATGGGCAAGACGCTGCACGGCAAATCATGGTTCGGTTCCGGCGACCTGGTGTCGGTGGATCATCCCCGCTCCGAAGAACTGCTTGTCAATGCCCGTAAGGCTGGTCTGACTGCGGTGCTTGTGGGGTGGGAATCGAACAACATCAGCAGCCTTGAAGAGTACAAGGCGACAAACAAACAGGGGCGCGAGCGCCGTGACGCCATCAAAAAAATCCGCGATCACGGCATCGAGGTGATGCTGTTTGTGATGATCGGCGGCCGACAGGATCGGGTCGAGGATTACGAGGGCATTCTGAAGCTGTGTGACGAACTGAAGATATCGGCCCATCCGGTGATGACGACTCCTTTTCCGGGGACGCAACTGTATGAACTGTACAAACCATTTCTGATCCCGGGTTATGACTGGGACTGTTTTGACGGTAACCATGCCGTTTTTACCCATGATGATCCGGCTATGAGTACGGATTTTCGTGAGGACGCGATCGTAAAGCTGCGAGCCGAGCTGTTTACAATTCCGCGCATTCTGTCACGCATCCCGCAGATATCGTGGCGCGGTTTTCCGATGTCGCATATTACCTCATGGATGATTCAGTATCCACAAGGGCGGGCCTTCAAGCATTTTGCCCGTGAACGGGAAGAGATGCAGCGCCAGGGGTTGATTCCCGCCTCTCAGACAGCGATCGTCTGTAAATAACTATCATGGAGACTCTATGCAGATAACCCCCGGCCTCGGTGTGGCCATCATGATGAACAACTACTTTCACGATGTGGCCACGGCGCTACTGGCGGCCAGCGCCTTTACCCTGCATGCGATTGTCCGGGTCCAGGCGGTCCGGAATGACGCGGCTTCAACGCGGTTTTTTATTGCCACCTACGACATGATGGCCAAGTTTTTCCGCTTCGCCCTCTGGTGGATCATCCTCGGCGGCATCCCCCGGACGATCTTCTTCACGAGTTTCGAATGGAATCATTTTGCCGACAAGCTGCAGATCCCGGCTCTGATGGTCAAACATGCACTGATGTTCGTGCTGGTGGTCTGGGGCATCATCGCCTGGAGACGGCTGAAGCGCAAGGTGGATACTCTCAGAGAGTCCGTTCAATCCACCATCCCTGCTCTGTAAAATGTATACCACGATACCTGCCATGCTACCTCTGATCACAAAAAAAACGCTCCTCCGTTGTCCCGCTTCAACGCTGTTGCTCTTTGCCGTGGTTCCGGAGGCCGCCGTTGCCGTACTGGCCGGCGGGACGCCGGGATGATGCTGCTGCGCTCTGCTCTCAGCGTGGCCCTGCTCTGGGGTCTGCTCTCCTGGTGCCTGCTGGAGGCGGGAGAGACGGGGCGTCTGCGGCGCCGGCTCGTGCTTGCATCCGGTTTTACGGCCGGGGCGGGGAGCATGTTGCTGCTGCTGGCGTCCACCGCCGGTGATCTGCCGTTTGCCATCCTGCGCATGATCAGCGCGGCCCTGTTAGGGATGATGCTGGCGATCTCGTGTGCCGCGCTGCTCGGCACCCCGGCGAGGGACACACGGGGCGCCGTCTGGCACGACCGTTTTGCCGGTTGGGGTGTACAGAGCGTCCTGTATTTGTTCCCGGCTCTGAACGGGGCGCTCGCCATTGCGCTCCTGGCCGGGAGCCCCTCCGCATCCCGCCTGGTGGTTGTTGCCGTGACGGTGGTGACGGCCTTTCTTGTCTCCAGCCTGGTCCAGCTTTTGATCAACCTGTTACCATACCGGCCGCGTTTTACCCCGCTCTCGCTGTTCCTGATGGCCGGTTCCCTGCTGTTCTGCTGCGCGGCCCTTTCGCCACGGCTGGATCTGTTTGCGCCGCTTTCGATGAAGATCATGAAGTTCACCCATGATTTCCTGCACCAGTTCATGGAGTCCATGCTCTTTCCCGACCACATCTTCATCAACCAACAGACATGGAGTTTCATAGGTTTTTTCTTCAGCCGGGAGGTCGGTTTCTGGGGCGCCCTGCTGGTCTGGTTCGTGCCGGTTGTGTTGGTCGGCCTGGTGATTGTCCGCACTCCGCTCCCCACGGTGGCCCATGTCCGCCAGGGCGCTCTGCGGCGCAGCCTGATTGCAGCCGCCCTCCGCGAACGGCGCAGGCTGCTGATCATGCCGGCGGTTGCCGCCCTGTTGCTGGCGTTTTCGGTCTACCGCAGCCTGTTCCCTGATGTCCAGTATTGGGACCCGGCCCCGATCGCCGTGGAAGCGACCCCGGCCGGAGAGATCGTCATCCCCTTGAAACAGGGTGAACTGTCCCTCCAAGACGGCAAGCTGCATAAATTTTCCTACAGCCAGGACGGCTCGCTGGTCAGATTCTTCGTGCTGGACCGGGGTGACAAGGTGGTAGTGGTGCTGGATGCCTGCGCCATCTGCGCTCCGGACGGTTACGGACAGGGCCAGGGTACGGTGCTCTGTTACTACTGCAAGACCCTGATTCCGCTGGAAACGGTGGGACGCCCCGGGGGGTGCAACCCGGTGCCGGTGCCGTTCACCTCCAGCGGTCAGACGCTGCGGGTCTCCGCCCTGCAACTGGTCAATCTCTGGAACTCCACGGTGCGGGTTACCGCGAAGAGCGCGGGAGGGAAGCGATGAAGCGCATGCTCGCCCTCCTGTCCCATCGCCTGCTGCTGCCCGCGGTCTGCGCACTGTTCCTGCTGCTGTATATCGCCCTCGCCTTTTTTACCGACGAGGCCTTGATCACCCTGGTGCAACTGGTCGGGCATAACCCCCTGGCCCTGGGGATGCTGCTACTGGTCGCCGTAAACGCACTGCTCCGCATGGTCGCCGACCTCCGCAGCTGGAGAGCTGCCGGAAAGGCCACTGCCGGCCGGCTCTCCGCCGACATCGATAGTGACTTTCATGAGACGATTGCCGTTGTCGGACGGCTTGATACTGACGAAACGGCCCGTATCCTGACGGCCGAGGGGTATCGGGTGACCGTCCGGGAAGGTTTCGTGAACGCCCGGCGGGGGCTGGGCCTGTTCATTCCGCGTCTGTTGTGGCGGCTGACCGTTGTGCTGTTGTTTGCCGGGGTGGCGCTGAGCCTCTCGTCGCGCCTGTCGCTGCGCGCCCCGGTCATCGAGGGGGAAACGGTGCAGATTCCGGGTGCACCGCCGCACAGCGTGGAGCGGATCGCGCTGGAGGATGCGCCGGGGCACTGGTTCCTGAAGCGCCGGCTGACGATTTCCCTGCTGGCCTCCGACGGCGGGCGGGACATCTACGGCATCTATCCGCCAGGCATTTCCGGCAACAGTTTTCTCTATCCCCGTTACCTGGCCGTGGCGCCTCTGCTGCGTATCAGGGCGCCGGAGAGCGTTGAGCTATCCACTAACTATCGGCTGATCATGATCTACCCCCCCGGACGGGAGGACGAGATTGCGCTGGCGGGCGATTACCGGCTCAGGCTTGTTATTCCTCAGCGGGCGGGGATGGCGGACCCCTTCGTGAGCGGGCGCTTCGATCTGCATGTCAGGCTGCTCAAGGGGGGGCAGCTGGTTTCCGAGGGGGAGATCCCCTTTGGCGGCCGTTTTGAATCCAACGGCCTCTCCGTAGAGCTGCTTGATGCGCGTCGCTATGTGGTGACGGATTTCGTGCGCGATTACGGGGTGCCCTGCATCTGGATGGCGCTTTCTGCCGCCCTGCTGGCCGCCTGCCTTTATTTGCCGTTGCGTCTTATCTGGCCTCGGCGCGAGATGCGGTTCTCTGCCGACGGGGAGGGAGTGGTAAGCGCATGGAGCAGTTCCGAGGGGTGCACGCGCAGACATGAGGCGCTGTTTCATGACCTGCTGGACAGGATCTGCCGTGATAATCCGGCAGCCGGGCAGTATCCTGCCGCTGTGACAGCTCCCGCAACAGCAAGTTACAACCGGTAAATCGGTAGTGCCGAAAAGGCAGGGGTGTTCTCATGCTTAAAAAAACGCTGGTTGTCCTGAACGGCTTCATCCACGACTTTGCGGCCGGAATCTGGCTGGCAACCATAGTTACCATCGCGGTACTTCATCAAGCTCATCTGAAGGAGCCTGCCGTCGCCGGCACATTAAACGGCCTGGAGCGAATGTTCTTCTGGTGGAGCGTGACTGCCGCGGTCGTCATAATGCTCACCGGAGCCGGGCGCACCTTCACCTACGTCGACAACTGGTACGGCGAGGATGCCGAAAGGCAGCGGCGCAAGGCGCTGATCATCAAGCATGTGGCCCTCTTCTCCGCATACACGCTCGGCTACCTTTGGGTTTGGGATAAAGTGTTTCACTGATCGGTGAGTTTGGGCCTTCAATACTGTTATTGGTTTAAGTTAAGAAAATTGCGGACAAAACAAAGATAATGGGATAATGTGAAGCCAGTTTCAACCCGGCCGAAGTTATTACTTCAATGAGGGACGTTTATGACAATCAAACGTATTGCCCTTATAACCCCCCCCTATCATTCAGGTGTCGTTGAATCAGCCGGTACATGGCTGAATGCCGGCTTTGTATATATTGCCGGCTCATTACGCGCTGCCGGGTATGAAGTCGATTATTACGATGCCATGTCGCTCTGGCATAAATGGCCGGAAATAAAGGCCCGCATCGAAGCCTTCAAGCCGGATGCGGTTGCCACCACCTCCTTCACCGCCTCCATTGTCAAAGCCCTGGAATTGTGCGATCTGGCCAAGCAGGTAAACCCCGAAATCGTAACGGTACTGGGGAATGTGCATGCCGCCTTCTGCTATGATGAAATCCTGAAAGATGCTCACGATACCCTTGACTACATCGTGCGTGGTGAAGGGGAGGTGACGCTGGTCGAATTATTCGGCTGCCTCAATGCCGGCGAAGAACCGGCGGCGGTCAGCGGCCTCGCCTTTTGGCGTGATGGCTCTGTAGTGGTTACGCCGAAAGCTCCCTATATCCAGGATCTGGACAATCTCCCGGCAGCCTGGGACCTGGTTGAGTGGCCGATATATTCGTACCGCGCCAAAAATAATGCCCGCCTGGCGATAATATCGACCGCACGCGGCTGCAAATCACAATGCTCCTTCTGTTCGCAGCAGCTTTTCTGGGCCCAGACCTGGCGCGGCCGTTCTGCTGAAAACGTGGTCAACGAGATTGAGATGCTAGGGCAAACATACCGGGTTGAAGTGGCCATGCTTGCGGATGAATTGCCGACGTACGACCGTGAACGGTGGGAAAAAATTCTGGATCTGATGATAGAACGCCAGGTTCCGGTCAAGCTGCTGATGGAAACCCGCGTTGACGATATCCTGCGTGATGCCGATATCATGTGGAAATACAAGAAGGCCGGTGTCGAGCATATCTACGTCGGTGTGGAGGCCGGTTCGCAGGAAACGCTGGACCTTTTCAACAAGGATACGGAGGTGCGCCAGTCCAAGCAGGCCATCGATATAATAAATGGTGCCGATATCGTCTCCGAGACGTCGCTTGTTCTCGGCCTGCCGGATGATACACACGAGTCGATCGCGCAGACGGTCGAGCTTGCCAAACATTACAACCCGGACATGGCATTTTTTCTGGCGATTGCCCCCTGGCCGTACGCCGACCTGTATCCGCAGCTGGAAGAGTTTGTCTTCACGAAGGATTACAGCAAGTACAACCTGGTCGAAGCGGTCGTCAAACCGAAGAATATGACGGTTGAAGAGCTTGAAAAGGAGCTGGGCAGGGCGGCGCAGAAGTTCTATATGCACAAATTTCAGCATCTGCACGAACTCTCACCCTGGAAGCAGGAGTTCATGCTGTCGGTGCTGGATATTTTCATCAATCATTCATATCTGGCGGAGCAGATGAAGGCGGCCATGAAAGAGGGCAAAGGTATGCCGGAAGAGGTCAAGGCGTTGATGAGAGCGGTGAAGGGGCATGCCATGGGACAGGAGCTGGACCGACATCCGGCGATTGCGCCGATCCCGTAGAGTAAAAACCTTGTCACTCCCGGCGTCTCCCGAAAAAGGAGTGGAAATCAAGCCCTGCACAGCGTTGTTGTCAGGGCTTTGCCGTATCCGTTTTTCTGCCGCAGACCGGACATCCCTGCATCACGAAAGGCTTCTCCAGCCGGCAGGCGGCGAGCAGTACGTCATCTTGAAAGATGTCAGCGGTCGGTCCATCGGCCACTATTGCCCCTTCGTGCAGAATAATCGTCCGCCGGCAGAGATCCAGCACCATGTCGAGATCGTGGCTGGTGAAAATCTTCGTGTGCTGAAATTCCCGTAACAGGGAAATAAGCCGACGCCGCGCAAACGGATCGAGTCCGCTGGTAGGTTCATCCATTACCAGGATGTCGGGTGACATCGCCAGAACGGTAGCAATGGCGACCCGCTTCTTTTCTCCGCCCGAAAGATGATATGGGGGCTTGGCCCGCAGGTGCCCGGCCCCGACCCGTTCGAGGACTTCAGTTACCCGCTGGTCGATGTCACTGCCGGAGAGACCTAGATTTAAGGGGCCGAAGGCAACATCTTCAAATACCGTCGGCATGAAGAGCTGGTCGTCGGGATTCTGAAAGACCATGCCGACCGTGCGGCGGATATCGGGGAGAGTTCCCTTCGAAAGCGGCGTGTCCCCGATCCGGATCTGTCCGGCCGAGGCTTCCAGGCAGCCGTTAAGATGCTGCAGGAGAGTCGATTTACCTGCCCCGTTGGCGCCGATAATCGCGACCGACTCACCATGGGTGATGCGAAAGGAGACATCCTTGATGGCGACCGTGCCATCCGGATAGACGTGGCGCAGATTCCTGACCTCGACGATGTGATGGCTCATGGAAAGGCTCCGGTTACGAGCGCCCCGAGGATGCCCGAAACATCCATGGCGCGGAGCGCGATCAACAGGGATGACCAGCCGAGCAGAAAGCAGAGCTCCGGCACGCCGAAGCGCGATTGCCTATGGGCGTGGAACAGGCCGACGAAGCCGCGTGCCAGCATGGCGGTGTGAATGCGTTCCGCGCGCTCCCAGGTACGGAGCAGCAGGTGCCCCGCAAGGGAGCCGAAACTGATGACTCCCAGCCCCTTTTTTCCGCACGAGCGCAGCTCGCGAGCCCGCGCCCCCCGGCCGGTTTCATCGGCAAGCACGAATATATAACGATGCAGGAAAAGCAGTTGTACCGCGAAGATTTGCGGGATTCCCAGGCTCTCAAGCGCCTGGCAGACGGCAGTGAAACCGGTTGTCCCTACCAGGATAAACGCCGCACCGACGGTGAGCAGAGAGCGGAGGAGCAGTGAGAGGAGCGATATCCAGCCGCCGGAAATCTCCAGTTGGCCGAACTGGTACAGTGCGGCGCGGTCAAAGACCGGGTTAAAGAGTCCTGCCATCAGCACGAAGGGTGATATGAATATGATTTTCCGGGCAAGATAGAGCGGCGGCAGACCTGCTAGCGCTATCATGACGGCAGGGAAGATAAAGAACGGGAGCAGGCGGGCAAGTTCGTATCTGTCGAACGATACGACCGCGGTAATGAAAACAAACGTCACCAGTACCTTGGCGCGGGCGTCGAGGGCGTGGATCGGTGAATCGCCGTCAGCCAGCAGCTCGAGACGCTTTAAATCTATGACAGCGGCATTAATGGATATCATCAGCTTTGTTAGATCCTTTAACCGGGAAAAACCTTAAAGCTATCAGGGAGTGGCAGAATTTGTAACACAAAAATAAGAATAATCACACGAAAAACAGAGCGCAATCCGGATCGTGACATTTGTGATGAAATCGGCTACGATGCGGGCGGCAGATCAACTGCAAGGGGGCATGGTGTGGGACATACGGTCAGGTTTGGTATCTCGCTTGATGAAAAGCTGCTGCAGAATTTTGATCAGCTGATTGAACAAAAGAGCTATATGAATCGCTCCGAGGCGATCCGGGACCTCATCCGGGCGTCCCTTGTCGAGGAGCGCTGCGGAGCGGAGGATCAGGAGGCGGTCGGCACGGTGACGCTGGTCTACAATCATCACGTGCGGGATCTGGCCGATAAGCTGACGGATCACCAGCATGCCCACCATGATCAGATTATTTCCGCCCTGCATGTTCATCTGGATGCCCACAACTGCCTCGAAGTGCTGGTCATTCGTGGCACGGTTCTGGTGGTAAAACAGATCGCGAATGAACTGATCAGCGTCAAAGGGGTAAAGCATGGCAAGCTGGTATTGACTACGACCGGAGAGGATCTCTAGTCCATGGGATGTGAGGCATGCAAGGAATGAAAACAGCTGCTGCAATAGCCCTGTTCTGTGCGGGGGGCGGGCTTACCCGCTATTATCTCTCCGGGTGGGTCTACAGCCTGCTGGGACGGGCTTTTCCGTACGGCACCTTTGCGGTTAACATTATCGGCGCCTACATGATCGGATTCATTATGGAGCTCGGACTGCGCAGTACATTTATTCCCGATACCATGCGGCTCGGGTTGACGGTCGGATTTCTTGGCGGCTTGACGACGTTTTCCACCTTCAGCTTTGAGACTTTTTCGCTGCTGGAGGATGGTCGGTTTCTGGTGGCTTTTGCCAATATTCTGGCAAGTGTTGCCGTCTGTCTGTTATTCACCTGGCTGGGGATTATAACGGTGCGAACGCTGGCATAAGGATATTGATATGACAAAATTGATTGGTGAGCAGCTGTTGATGAGGATCTTTATCGGAGAGGGCGACCGTTACGGGCATAAGCCGCTCTACGAGGCGCTGGTGGAACTGCTGCGGAGCGAGGGTTTCGCAGGAGCGACGGTGATGCGCGGGGTATGCGGTTACGGTGCCAACCGGGTCTACCACACCCAGAAGCTGCTGGATCTGTCCGCCGACCTGCCGCTTGTGGTTGAGGTGGTTGACACCCAGGAGAAAATCGACGCCATAATGCCGCGCATCGACGCCATGATGGGCGGCGGCATGATCACGCTGGAAAAGACGACGGTTATCCGCTACAGCCATGCCGAAAGATAGTATAAACACGCGGCTGCGCAGCCGTTGTTACCAGACCTGCCGGGCACTTGGATGGCGATACCATAAAATTTCGGGATGGGTCGAAGGGGCGTACCGGTGGTTTCTTGAACAATATCCTGAAGAAGACCCTCTACGGCCATGATGTTCACGATATGAACAATCCGCTTGCATTTCCCCCTTCTTCTATATTATTGTTCAGAATATGAACAATATCTTCGAAAAGCCTCTTGATTCATCCCGTTCCCTCCAGCTTCTTTCCGAGATCAGCGGCGAAGAGCCGCTTTCACAGCGTGAACTCTCCCGTCGTCTCGGCATCGCCGTCGGTCTTGTCAATTCATATCTTAAAAACCTGGTTTCCAAAGGGTTTGTGCGGGTCAAAGACTTCCCAAGTAACCGCTACGCCTATCTTCTGACGCCACAGGGGCTGGCCGAAAAAAGCCGCCTCGCCTATCAGCATCTCAGCTATTTCACCAGTCTCTACACCGTGGCAAGACAGGATTATCTGGACCTGTTCCGCCGTCTGGAGGATGCCGGAGTGCGGGAGGTGGTTTTCTGCGGAGTGGATGAGGTGGCTGAGGTAGCCTATTTATCGCTTAAAGAAACGGGGCTTGATTTGGTGGCTGTCATGGATGATGAACGCCAAGGGGGGGTGTTTTTCGGATTGCCGATTGTTGCATTGGCCGAGGGGGTATGGGAGTTTCGCACTCCAGTAGTGATATCATCTCTGAAACAGCGGGATGTAATGGTTCAGCTTCTTCAGCAATTGGGTGTCGCATCTGGCCGGATATATGTTGCCGGTACTGTGACTGCTGAAAAACCTTAATTCAATGGGCAGTAATTGGCTTACATACCTGCCACCATTTATCCGGAAACGAGTTGAAGGTCGGCATACTTTGCAGAAGATTGTCGGTAACACCGGCTGGCTGTTTATCGACAAGGGCCTCCGTCTGGGGATGGGGCTGGTTGTTAATGCCTGGATGGCTAGATATCTGGGCCCCGAGCAATTTGGTGTTTTCAATTATGCTCTCGCCTTTGTCATGATCTTTTCGAGCTTGGCCAACTTGGGACTTGATGGAATAGTAGTGCGCGATATTGTTCGTGATCCATCATGTAGAGACGAAACCCTTGGTAGTGCCTTTGCGTTAAAAATTTCAGCCGGATTTCTGACACTTCTGATCACAGCCACCTCAATAGCCCTACTCAGACCAAACGACAGCCTGACATTCTGGATGGTTACGATAACAGCTGCTGGGACCATATTTCAGGCGTTCGATACTATTGACTTCTGGTTTCAGTCACAGGTGCGCTCCAAGCATGTAGTGTATGCCCGGAGCGTGGCCTTTATGGCGATGGCTTTTTTGAAAATTGCTCTGATCCTGTTGCATGCTCCACTCGTGACTTTCGCGCTGGCAGGTTTGGGAGAGGTAGTTATTGCAACGGCGGGACTAGTAATCTCCTATAAGAAAAATGGGCAGTACCTTCGGGCATGGTCTGCAAGCAGTGTGCGGGCAAAAAAACTGTTAAACGACTGTTGGCCGTTAATTTTGGGAGGGGTTTTTCTGTCAATCCATGCCAGGATTGATCAGGTAATGCTAGGCCAGATGGTCGGCCAGCGAGAGGTTGGTTATTTTTCCGCCGCGACAAAGCTCATAGATGTTCTTGGTTTTATACCGGTCATCATCTGTAGTTCAGTGGCACCAGAGATTACTAATGCCAAGGTTCAAGGCGAAGAGATTTATTTCGATAAACTTGCCCACGTGTACCGGGTAATGACAATCCTGTTTCTAATGACGGCTATTCCGGTGTTTTTTATTGCCGATCGGCTGGTTGTGTTACTGTATGGCAACGAGTACCAAGCTGCCGGAAAACTCCTTTATCTTTATGCGATACGGCTTTTTTTCACTAATATCGGATCGGCAAAAAATCTCTTCATCACCAACGAGAATCTGTTCCGTTATTCTCTATTGACCGCGGTTGTAGGCTCGGTAACCAATGTCGGACTCAATTATCTATGGATACCCAAGTACGCCTCAGTGGGGGCGATCTGGGCGATGATTGTTTCGTTCGCGGTGGGCGTTTTTGCAGTGGATGTATTATTTACGCGTACGCGTCAACACCTGTTTGTCATGGTCAAGGCGATATTCACGCCTTGGCATATTAGGGTCTAGTTCCTTGGAGGTTGTGTGAAAGAATGCATTAAACGCTGGTTATATCTTGCCCGTTACTTCAAGGCGAAGTATTTAGATACGAAGAAGTCGTACGCGCATGATGGCGAAGATGAAAAGATACTGGAGTTGCTGGGAAAGGTTAATACTTTTATTGATATCGGCGCAAATGATGGGCTAAGCTCATCCAATACACTGTTTTTTGCTTTACGGGGAGCAACCGGGGTATGCCTGGAGCCGGTGAATAATATTTTCCAACGGTTGCAGATGCTGTACAGGTTCAATAATCGTGTGACGTGTCTGAACTATGGTATTTCCGATAATGACACCGAAACAGAAATAGTGACGTCCGGCCTCCTTTCGTATCTTCCTGATACTCAGGATCTGGAACATCGTGAACTTGTCGGCCAGCACTTTGACCATTCACTGAAAAAGGAAACCATCCGACTTATAACTTTTGACAGCTTGGCGAGAATAGTCGAACTGCCGCAAGTCATCGACCTGTTGGATATAGATGTAGAAGGTCATGAATTACAGGTTCTTCGCTCCATCGACTTCAATTCCTATAGCTTTCGGCTGATTATTTTGGAAACCCATACATTCAATGAGCATGGGGAAGTTGTCTGGACCCATCGGGACTTGTCGGAGATGGAAGCGATACTGGGCAGGCATGGGTATAAGTGCGTTTTCAAGAGTTCTGCCAACACCTTTTATATGCGGCAGCAGAAGGATTGATAATGGGAAAACTCGGTGCACTCAAAAAAATGGCAATAGTGGTGGTTCCGTATCGATTGCTTAAAACTTTACAACAGGATTTCGGCCTCAATTTCAGATGGCTAAAAGGGATTGTCGCCATTGCCATATTTGTCAGAGAATTCCAGGCTTATCTGAGGCATAACAACAATCCCAACTTTGCGGTGAGCTCCGTTTGGCTTAACCCCTGCCTTCTGGACAGGACCGAGATGACGCCGCTGGAGCCCACCTATTTCTTTCAGGACAGCTGGGCTGCCGGAAAAATTTTTAAAAATCCGCCAAAGCATCACCACGATGTGGGTTCATCAGCCAAGACAGTTGGCATCATTTCTCAGTTCGTGCCGACCACTATGATTGATATTCGGCCCATTGACCTAGAGTTACCTAACCTCCTTTTTATTAAGGGGTCAATTCTCGCCATGCCGTTTTCCGACGACTCCATCGAAAGTCTCTCCTCACTCTGCGTCGTGGAGCATATCGGTTTGGGCAGGTTTGGTGATCCCGTTGATCCCTATGGAAGCGAGAAGGCTGCCAAGGAGTTAAAGCGAGTTCTTAAGCCAGGCGGCAACTTGTATTTTTCGGTGCCCGTGGATTGTGAATGCCGCGTATATTTCAATGCCCACCGCGCATTTACGCGTGATTACGTGCTGCAGTTGTTTGCCGGACTCGAACTGGTTGAGGAAAAATATCACTACGGCAGGGCCATGTACGATGCCTATGACCTGTCCAAGGGGTTTGGCACCGGTCTGTACTACTTCAGAAAGGTTCTCCGGGAAGCGAACTGATGATCGAATTGAAGCCAAATAATTATCGAGCCTTTGACTGCCCGGCCTGTGCTTCGGGTAACGTCGATGTTTGTGAAACGGTTTTTCAGGGGATTCACGTTCTGGCGGATTGCCGTTGCATGGATTGCGATCTGGAATTTTACCATGACTATCCGACAGGGAATGCGCGTCATTATCCGACGGTATTCGGTAAACATGAAAGTAAGTTGTATGCCGGAGAATTAGTCCCGTGGTATTCCAAACCTTTGTTGTCTTCCTTTAAGAATAAGTGTAACGATGCTGTTTCAATTGAAAAACGCGTTTATAAGCAGTGCGACGACGTGGTCATTTTAAATTGCCTGGATTTTCTCTACGGGCATGTGCTGCTCAAATTACTCAACGCCCAGTATTATATCGAAAAGCGACAGGATCTTGGGCTGGTAATCATTATTCCAAAAAGCTTTGAGTGGCTGATTCCCACCGGTATTGCAGAGGTTTGGCTGGTTGACATAAATATATATAAGAATTCTCAAAATTGGTTCATAGAGCTAAATCGTTTTGTCTCATCAGCGTTACAAGAATACACTACAGTTTTCCTTAGTATGGCATTCTCCGAGCCTGATTTTGCTGAAATTGATATTTCTGCTTTTACAAAAACCAGGCGATTCGAATTATCGAACTTTTATAACACCAAACCGACGATATCTTTTATTGCTCGCAAGGATAGATTATGGTTCGGTTCATATGCTGAAAAATTGCTGTATAGAATATTTAGAAAATTAAATATGTTGAAACTGGTCGGCAATGTTTTTTTGAAAAGGCAAAACAAGAGGATTGAAAAAACATTTGATTCCATACGGAAAGCGATACCGGATGCCGAGTGCAATGTTGTAGGCATGTATGAATCCGGGGGTTTTGATCAAAGTATTATCGATTGCAGGTCGAGTTATTTAAATGAGGATATTGAGCGGAAGTGGTGCGAAATATATTCCCGGTCACATGTCGTCATCGGAATACATGGTTCAAACATGATCATCCCAACGGCATTGTCAGCCGGTTTTATAGAAATTCTTCCCAAGGACAGATTCGGAAATATAGTCCAAGATATCGGCTCTCCTTACAGGGACAGATCTCTTCTTTTTCTTGGGCGGTTTGCACGAGAATATGCCAGGCCGGGTGAAATTGCAGATGTTGCCGCTTCAATATTCAGGGATTATGAAGGATTTAATCTCTATATGGGGCCTGATAATCTTAAACACGGACTTTATTGTGATGCGAGAAAATTTCGTGCAAATTGAGTAGATAGATCGAGTGGCGGAACACTGGATACAGTAAGCCTGACCGCTGCTCCTGTTTTTAATTTGCAGTGTGCCTGGAGTTTTCATGAATATTCTCATAACCGGTGGTGCCGGTTTCGTCGGTTCTTCTTTAGCAAGAAATCTGAAGCGGAGATATCCCGCTGCCCGCGTGACCGTATTCGATAATCTGAGACGTCGCGGTTCCGAACTGAATCTGGCTGATTTCAGGAAGGAAGGTATTGAATTTGTCCATGGCGATCAGAACGTTGAGTATTATGAACTCTTAATGGCTGGCTATTAGGGAAAGATAAGTGCCGTTTTGGCTGATTGATCGGATACCTGTCCAAGCAAAATTTTTTTCAGAACTCACCACCATGAAAGGTGCAATGTGTATGACGGACCTTATGACATCAAAATCAAAAAATATTTCCGTCGTAGTACCGGTTTTCAAAGAAGAAGCTAATATTCGCCCATTTCTTCAACGGACCGAAGACGTTATGGCTAACATGGGGGTATCCTACGAAATCATCTTTACCCTTGATCCCTCTCCGGACCGAACGGAAGAAGTCATCCTAGAAGAAATCAATCGCAACCAGAACATAAAGCTTATGGTGTTCTCGCGCCGCTTCGGACAGCCTGCCGCCACCATGGCCGGCATTCTCAGTTGCACGGGCGATGCTTGCGTAGTAATTGACGTGGATTTACAGGATCAGCCCGAACTCATCGAACAGATGAACGCCAAGTTGAACGAAGGTTATGAGGTTGTTTACGCCACACGGCGTTCTCGTCAGGGGGAAACGCTGCTTAAGCGCATCATAGCCCATATTGGATATACGGCTATTAATACGCTTAGCGATGTGCAAATTCCCCGCAACACCGGTGACTTTCGCATTATGACGCGACGGGTGATCGAGGAACTGCGGCGTTTGAATGAGAGCCACGGATTTCTGCGTGGCTTGGTGGCCTACGTCGGCTTTAAACAGGCATTTATCGAGTATGACCGCGATGAACGACATGCCGGCAAAGGCAATTACAACCGTCTGACCGGTTCGCTCAAAATAGGACTGAATGGCTTGATCAGCTTCAGTTCTCGCCCTTTGTTCATGATGTCCATTGCCGGTTTTGTGCTGGCAGGTTTCAGCTTTCTGCTCGGTTTCTGGTATGTGTTACAAAAGCTTATCGGAATCGATTTAACTCCTGGTCTTTCCACGATTGTATTGTTGGTAACTTTCTTTGCAGGCATGCAGTTGCTTGGCCTTGGCCTGATCGGTGAATACGTCGGACGTATTTACGACGAAGTGAAACGTCGACCAATGTATATCGTGGATCGGCACGTTAATTTTGGAGAGCACAAATGATGCTGCCTTTTGACTTGCCTCCGCCGGTGGGATATTCGGTTTCCCCGAAGTGGGATGGCCAGAATTTTGTGTTTGGCGATCAGATCACCCCTGTACTTGAATATAGTGAAAATTTTGCTGGGTGGTCAGATGATCTGACGGCGCTCCACGAAGAAGCTGCAGGAGAAAGTCACCCCATAGATCGTGCTTCGCGAAATGACGCGGTGGCGCAAGTAAAAAAACTCATGCCATCAGCTCAAGCAGTGATCATGGAAATTGGGTGTTCTTCCGGTTTCTTAATTCGAGATTTAACTAAGTCTTTTCCGGAAGCAGTAATAGTGGGCGCAGATGTGGTCAAGGAGCCGCTCTACCGGTTGGCAAAGAGTTTACCGGGTGTCCCTCTGATTCGTTTTGATTTGCTCCAATGCCCGTTGCCGGATCAGAGTATCGATGTACTGATCATGCTCAATGTTCTGGAACATATCGAAGATGATGTTGTGGCACTGCAAAAAGCGTTCAATCTGTTGAAGCCGGGAGGAGCGTTGGTAATTGAAGTGCCGGCCGGCCCAAATCTTTATGACGCTTACGATGCTGAGTTGCATCATTTCAGACGTTACTCTACATCTGAATTACATAATAAACTGACGAAAGTTGGGTTCATTGTACGCAGAAAATCACATCTTGGTTTTGTTCTTTTTCCAGCGTTTGCCGCAGTAAAGCTGCTGAACAAATGGTCACCCTTCCGGAAAAACAAAGCGGTCGTAAGGAAGCAGGCCGCTAGCACATCTGGCAATAGCTTGGTTAAGCTGGCGCTGGAATTTGAATCCAAGCGTTTACCCAATTTTCAACTGCCTTTTGGCATAAGAGCTCTTGCCGTTGCGGTCAAGGACGGACGTTGCAACTATTACGGAGATCGGCGAGATGGAGTCAAAAATAGAGCAAATAAGTGGCCCAAGACTTTTCCTCCTCTTAGCCCTGAAAAAATCACGATAAATGACGATTTTGTTCTTTATTGGCATGAGGTGCTCCCAAAAAAGTACAGTATTGTCGATGGGTTTAACCATAACTATGTTGTTAAAGCTGCTTCGCAGGAATTTACTCGAACATTGGAGATAGGCGCTGGGAATGGTGAGCATCTTAAGTACGAGCGTCTCAACGAACGTCAGAAAGAAAACTATTTTGCTGTAGACATACGAGAAAACATGGTTGCGGAATTGCGTAACCAATACCCGGAGATTCGTGCCGTTGTCGGCGATTGCCAGAAGCGCATGAATTTTGAAGATGGCTACTTTGATCGTATATTGGCTATTCACGTGCTGGAGCATCTTCCGGATCTTCCAGCAGCGGTTAGGGAAATGCACCGGCTTTGTGACAAAAATCGTGGTCTGCTCTCAATCGTCATACCGTGTGAAGGTAGTCTGGCTTATTCGGTTGCCCGAAAGATATCCGCTCAACGGATTTTTGAGGCGCGATACAAGCAGAGTTATTCCTGGTTTATTGAGCGGGAACACATCAATCTTCCTCACGAGATCTTTGAAGAATTGTCCCCCTATTTTTCACTGACGGCTTCTACGTATTTCCCGATTCCGTTGAAGGTAGAATTTTGCAACCTTTGTATTGGCGCAACGTTCAAGCCAAACCGGTTAACTGCCTGATGATGTTGACCGATAAAATAATAAATCGAGAGTTTTTGACATATCTGATTGTTGGCGGGTTAACAGCACTTATTTTTTTTGGATTTATTGCTTTATGTATTGAGGCTTTTCAACTCGGCTACCGTTTTGCTGTGAGTGTTGCCTATTTGCTTGCCGTAAGTTTTCATTTTATGGTCAACCGTAAATATACCTTCCGTATTGAAGATAACCAGTTGATAACACAAGGGCTTCGTTATATGGGCGTATTGATAATTAATTATCTTATTACGATAGGTGTGGTGTCTTTTTTTGTAGATGGCCTTGGCGTTTCAACTTATTTGAGTGCTGCGATATCAATCACAGTTACTGTTGGCGTCGGATATATAGCTTCAAAATATTGGGTTTTCCGTAACAGGGAGTATTTTAGTGACTAAGAAATTTATTGTTACCGGTTGTGCAGGCTTCATCGGAAGCAACCTTGTAGACCGGCTTTTATCTCAAGGGCATTGTGTCACAGGGATTGACAATTTCTCTACAGGGCAGCGCAGATTCCTTGAAGGAGCGTTGGCGCATCCAAATTTCCGACTCTTCGAAATCGACCTGTTGGACCTTGATTCTTTGAAGCAGGCTTTTTCTGGTGGTGAGGCGGTTTTTCACCTTTCAGCCAATGCCGATGTGCGGTTCGGTACCGATCATCCGCGCAGGGATCTGGAACAGAACACGATCGCCACTTACAACGTCCTGGAGGCGCTGCGGGCGAACGGTATCAAGAAAATCGCCTTTTCATCAACCGGATCGGTTTATGGCGAAGCGCACGTGGTGCCGACGCCGGAAGATGGGCCGTTCCCCATCCAGACTTCGCTCTATGGCGCATCGAAGGCGGCTGGAGAAGGCCTTATTGCCGCGTACTGTGAAGGTTTTGGCTTTCAGTCCTGGATATTCCGCTTTGTTTCCATCCTCGGCGAACGCTATACACATGGCCATGTCTTTGACTTCTACCAAAAATTAAAAACCGATCCGTCACGCTTACCAGTACTCGGCAACGGCAAACAGCGGAAATCTTACCTTTACGTCCAGGACTGTATCGACGCCATTTTGCTGGCCATGGACGAGGCCAACGACAAAGTCAACATCTTCAACCTCGGTGTTGACGGCTACTGCGAGGTCAATGATTCCATTGGCTGGATTTGCGAAGAACTGGGTGTCAAACCGCAATTGGAATATTCAGGTGGAGATCGCGGATGGATTGGTGACAATCCATTTATTTTTCTGGAGACAAAGAGGATTCAGTCGCTGGGGTGGAAGCCGAAGCTAAGTATACGTGAAGCGGTGATCAGGACGGTCGACTATTTGCGGGCCAACGAGTGGGTGTTCGAGGAGCGGGATTAATCATGAAAGTTTGCGTACAAGGTCTTTGGCATCTGGGCTCAGTAACTGCCGCTTGTCTGGCCTCGGTTGGCCATAATGTTGTGGGACTGGATGCAGATCAAAAAAACATATATAGTTTGAATCAGGGTAAGGCACCAATTTTTGAACCCGGTCTGGATGATCTTCTGCAAGCGGAAATTGCCAATGAGCGACTGCGCTTTACGAATGTTATAGAAGATGCGGCTTCTGATGCTGAAGTGCTCTGGGTGGTTTTTGATACCCCTGTCGATGACGAAGACAGAGCTGATGTTGAATTCGTCCTAAACCAGATCAAAGGGACCTTGCCAATATTAGCCGATGGGGCAATAGTTTTGGTGTCTTCCCAAATGCCTGTAGGGTCGATTCGAAATCTAGAAAATCATGTTCGACAAAGCCTCCCACACAAGCAATTTAACTTTGCCTGTTCCCCTGAAAACTTGCGCCTTGGCAAAGCCTTGGATGTTTTTTTACATCCAGACCGGATTGTGGTTGGCACTCGTACAGATGCTGTCCGATCGAAATTGGAAAAATTGTTGTTTCCGATCACTGACAGGATTGAATGGATGTCAGTGGAGTCGGCAGAGATGACAAAGCATGCGATCAACGCTTTTTTAGCAACATCTGTAACCTTCGCAAACGAAATCGCATCGATCTGCGAGTCGGTCGGCGCAGATGCCAAAGAGGTTGAGCGCGGCTTGAAAACTGAGATGCGCATTGGCCCTAAAGCTTACCTTTCTCCCGGCGGGCCATTTGCCGGAGGAACTTTGGCTCGCGATATCGAGTTTTTATGCGTAGCAAGCAGATCTGAGCAGTTGGTCACACCGCTACTTTCCTCGGTTAGAGCGAGCAATGACGAGCACAAGAACTGGGTGCGGCGTAAATTGCTTGAGAGATTCCCCAACCTAAGCGGCGTCACTATTGCTGTGTGGGGGTTAACGTACAAGCCAGGTACGGATACCTTGCGCCGCTCTCTTGCTGTAGAACTCTGCGACTGGCTGATCGAACAGGGGGCAAATGTATGTGTGCATGATCCGGTTGTACAGGATTTGCCAGTGCGTTGGTCTGGTCAAGTGTTGAGACTTTCCCGAGCGCTTGATGCGGTGGTTAAAGCAGATGTGCTGGTGGTTGGGACGGAATGGCCAGAATACCGCCAAGTCGCGGGGGAACTTTTTAACGCAAACCCCAATCTTGTGGTGATTGATGCCAACCGGCATCTTCAGGCGATGGTAGCGCCTTTAAGATTGAAATACGTTGCCGTGGGTACGCCTTCGGAAAGCGAGGATTGATCATGGGGAAAATTTTATCGGGGAAAATTGCACTCATTACAGGCGCTAACCAGGGTCTCGGTCTGGAAATTGCCAAAAAATATGTCTTGGCCGGGGCTGATGTAATGTTGTGTGCTCGCAACACCACCTTGCTAATGAAAGCTCAGGTAGATCTTATCAAGCTTGCAGTGCCTGGACAAAAGATTCTTGCCAAAGCCTGTGATGTTTCGGCTGAGGCCGATGTGCAGGTATTGGTGCGTGAGACGATCGAGAAGCTTGGCGGTTGCCATATTCTTGTGAATAACGCCGGAATCTATGGCCCGAAGGGCGAGATCGAGGTGGTTGACTGGGCTGAATGGACCAGAGCGATCGAGATTAATGTTTACGGCTCGATTCTGATGTGTCGGGAACTTGTTCCGCACTTCAAGGCACAGGGCTACGGGAAGGTGATTCAACTTTCGGGTGGCGGAGCAACTAATCCGCTGCCTCGAATCAGTGCCTATGCGGTTTCAAAAGCTGCAATTGTCAGGTTTGCCGAGACGCTTGCTGAAGAAGTGCGGGGTACCGGTATTGATGTTAATGCAATTGCGCCAGGCGCTTTGAACACCCGCATGCTGGATGAGGTTCTGGAGGCGGGACCGGATAAAGTAGGTCAAGCGTTCTACGAGCGTTCATTAAAACAGAAAGAAACGGGCGGTGCACCGCTTGAATGCGGGGCTGATTTAGCACTGTTTTTAGCTTCTTCGGCAAGTGATGGAATCACCGCTAAACTTATCAGTGCGGTTTGGGATGACTGGGAGCATTGGCCGGAGCATCTGGATGAGTTGTCTTCGAGCGACGCTTATACTCTGCGCCGCATAACAGGTCGGGATCGTGGTTTTGATTGGGGTGACAAATGAACGGAGTTGATAAACCGCTTGGAATTGGTATTGTCGGCTGTGGCCTGATCGGACAGAAGCGCGCAAAAGCGCTTGGCACCGGTGGGCAACTGGTGGCCTGTGCCGATATTGATATACGTCGGGCCGAAAATTTGGCAAAAGATACAGGGGCCAAGGTATTCAGTGACTGGCGGGAACTTATTGGGTTGCCGGAAGTGGATGTAGTTGTGATCTCCACCCTTCATGATTCTCTTGCAACCATTACGCTTGCTGCTATTGAAGCCGGCAAGCATGTGCTCGTGGAAAAACCTGCCGCCCGTTCGGCTGCTGAACTGGAACCGGTAATGGCTGCAGCAGAAAGACATGGCGTCAAGGTGCATGTTGGCTTCAACCACCGTTACCACCATTCACTGCGCAAAGCTAAAGAAATTTATGATTCCGGCGCGCTCGGCGAATTGATGTTTATCCGGGCGCGATACGGTCATGGTGGGCGGATTGGCTACAATAAGGAATGGCGCGCTAATCCGAAACTCTCTGGTGGAGGTGAACTGATCGACCAGGGGCCGCATCTGATTGACCTGTCGCGCTGGTTTCTTGGGGACTTCAGTGAAGTTCAGGGATTCGCACACACCTACTATTGGGATATGCCTGTGGACGACAATAGTTTTCTCATGCTTAAGACAGAGAAAAAGCAGGTTGCATTTTTACATGCATCCTGCACGGAATGGAAGAATCTTTTTTCAATGGAAATCTATGGTCATGACGGCAAGCTGGATCTATCCGGTTTAGGTGGCAGTTATGGTGTGGAAAAACTTACCTACTACAAAATGCTGCCGGAAATGGGCCCCCCGGAAACGACTTCGTGGGAATACCCAAGGGGAGATGATTCCTGGGGGGTTGAAATGACCGAGTTCTATGAAGACATCCGCTTTAATCGCACCCCAGCTTCCGGATTGAGTGATGCCTATGCCGCATTGAATATTATTGAAATAATTTACAAGGAGTCTGGTTATGATCATTGCGCGTAGCCCTTTGCGGATTACTTTGGGTGGAGGAGGAACAGATCTGCCCTCTTACTATCGCGACCATGAGGGGTTTCTGGTTTCGGCAGCTATCGACAAGTATGTTTATGTAACCGTTATGCGGCCCTTTACGGAGGGTATCTACCTCAAGTATTCTCAGCTTGAGCATGTTGACCTGATTCCGGATGTGAAGCACCCTATCATTCGTGAAGCGTTGCAAATGCTTGGCTTCAAGACCCCGCAAGTTGAAATCACTACGCTGGCGGATATCCCTGCAGGCACCGGATTGGGCTCTTCGGGGAGCTTTACTACCGCGCTGTTGAAAGCGCTTTACACACACCGTAAGCGCCATCTGCACCAGGAAGAACTGGCAGAATTGGCATGTCATATAGAAATTGATCGCCTTGGGGAACCAATTGGCAAACAGGATCAGTACATCGCTGCCGTGGGTGGCATTACCTGTTTTACGTTCCATAAAGACGACAAGGTTACTGCCGTACCCTTGGGTATCAGCATGGACACCATGTTTGACCTAGAGGACAACCTGTTGTTGTTCTTCACAGGGTTTTCACGTAGCGCCAGCGGAATTTTGAAGGACCAACAAGTCCGTTCACTTCAAAATGATGCCGACATGTTGAACAACCTGTCTTACGTTAAAGATCTGGGTTACCGTAGTAAGGATGCCCTGGAATCAGGAAATAGTGTGCTGTTCGGGGAACTGATGCACGAGCATTGGGAACATAAAAAACGCCGCTCAGGCGGCATGAGCAACCCGAAGATTGATGAGTGGTATGAACTGGGAATGAAGAATGGTGCGGTAGGCGGCAAGCTTGTTGGAGCTGGCGGTGGCGGCTTCCTGATGTTTATGGCTCACGATCGGAATAAGTTGCGCCGCATCATGTCTGCAGCCGGCCTTGAGGAGGTGCGTTTCCGCTTCGACTTTGAAGGCTCCAAAGTGGTAATGTCGTCCTGATGTTCCCTGTTGCGATTCTTGCGGGTGGGCTGGCTACACGATTACGTCCAATTACTGAAACCATCCCCAAGGCCTTGGTGGATGTTGCCGGCGAGCCGTTTATTTGTCGACAGTTGGATTATCTCCATGCTCAGGGCATTCACCGTGTTGTTTTGTGCATCGGGTATCTGGGAGAAATGATCAGAGCAATAGTAGGTGACGGTTCAAAATTCGGTCTCGATGTCTCGTATTCGCCTGATGGTCCAGTATTGCTCGGAACAGGCGGAGCGCTAAGACAAGCTCTGCCTCTGCTAGGGGAACATTTTTTTGTGTTGTATGGCGATTCGTTTTTGCCGATCGAATTTGGACCGGTTGAGCAGTCTTATTTTGAGAGCCAAAAAACCGCGTTGATGACAGTGCTGGAAAATGGCGACCGGTGGGACAAAAGCAATGTCTTATTCCGTGAAGGTGAATTGCTGGAATACAACAAATATGAGCCTCGCCCAGAGATGTCATTTATCGATTACGGCTTGGGAGTGATGAACATTCGTGCGTTGGAGACATATCCCGCTGGACAGGCATTCGATCTGGCAGAAGTTTACCACACCCTCTCTTTGCAGGGACAACTTGCAGGCTACAAGGTGTATGAACGTTTTTATGAGATTGGTTCACATAGCGGCCTAAAAGAAGCAGAAACCTATTTTCTAAAAGAAAGGTGAGACATGAGTTACGCACAGCAGCATTTGATCGAAGCAGTTGATATTATCCAGAAATTGGATGTAGCTGCCATTGAAAAAATGGCAGACCTGCTAGCAACTTTAAGAGCAGATGGAGGCCGGATTTTCTTCCTGGGTGTTGGTGGCAGTGCTGGTAATTGTTCTCACGCCGTTAACGACTTCCGAAAGATTGTCGGGATTGAATCGTACGCACCCACGGACAATGTTTCGGAGCTGACTGCTCGAACCAATGATGAGGGCTGGGCCACAGTTTTTGTGGAATGGCTTAAGATCAGCAAGCTTGCAGCAAAGGACGCCTTGTTTATTTTTTCCGTGGGCGGGGGCAATCTGGAAAAGAACATCAGTCCCAATCTGGTGGAAGCTCTGAAATACGCTAAAACTGTGGGTGCCAAAGTTACAGGGGTTGTTGGACGCGATGGCGGCTATACCGCCCAGGTTGCAGATGCATGTGTAATAGTGCCGACAGTTAATTCCGACAACATTACACCGCACTCAGAAGCCTTCCAGGCAGTGATCTGGCATCTGCTGGTATCACACCCCAAGTTAAAGTTCAACGAGACCAAGTGGGAATCGGCGGTAAAGTAATGCGACGAGCTGTTTTCCTTGATCGAGATGGTGTGCTCAATCGTGCCGTGGTGCGCGATGGCAAACCGTATCCACCGGCAAACCTTAAAGAAATGGAGATATTGCCGGGAGTTTTTGAAGCGCTGACAGCACTTAGTGATGCCGGCTTCATGTTAATAGTGATCACGAATCAACCTGATGTAGCTCGAGGCACGACATCAATAACCGTTGTTGAGGAGATCAACAATTATCTCGCCGGCTGCCTGCCAATTAACGAATTTCGAACATGCTATCACGATAGTGGCGATGGCTGTGATTGTCGCAAACCCTTACCTGGGGCGTTGTTGGCATCAGCAAAAAAGAACGGTATTGATCTCGGCAAAAGCTACATGGTTGGTGACAGGTGGCGAGACACCGAGGCAGGGCAGCGCGCCGGTTGCAAAACAATATTCATCGATTATGGCTATGCGGAAAAACAGCCCGAGTTCTGTGACTTTCGTGTCCAGTCACTTGGAGAAGCAGTTCAAATTATTTTGGGGGAAATGGAATGAAAACAATCGAAGAGCTCAAGGTAAAAATTTTTGCAGATGGGGCCGATAAGACCGGAATGTTGGAGATGTACGCAAAGCCTTATATAAAGGGACTTACAACCAACCCGACGCTGATGAAGAAGGCTGGCATAGCGGATTACCCAGCTTTCTGTAAAAATATCTTAACCTTCATTGGTGACAAGCCGATCTCGTTTGAAGTGTTTTCCGATGATTTTTCCGAGATGGAGCGTCAGGCAATGGAGATCGCCAGTTGGGGCGATAACGTTTATGTCAAGATCCCGGTTACCAATACCAAACAGGAGCCATGCTATGCTTTGGTTGAGAAGCTGGTTGCTCAAAAGGTCAAAGTTAATGTGACAGCCATCATGACTTTGTCGCAGATCCGAGATGTCGTTTCGTCACTTGATCCGCATGTACCGAGTTATGTATCTGTGTTTGCCGGACGTATCGCCGACACAGGACGCGATCCGGTGCCTCTGATGGCTGCGGCTGTTGAACAACTGAAGTTGGCGCCGGCTGCGGAACTGATTTGGGCCAGTCCGCGTGAACTTCTGAATATCTTCCAAGCGGATGAAATCGGCTGCCACGTGATAACAGTGACAAATGATATTCTGAAAAAACTTTCACTTATAGGGTTTGATCTGGAGGCCTATTCTTTGGATACCGTAAAAATGTTTCACGATGACGCCAAACAAGCTTGCTTCAGCTTGTAGCAAGAGGTGTCTGCTAGAGGCATGGACATGGAGAAAATTGAATGCCCGAAGTTTCGTACAGACATACTGATGAAACCATGAGAAACAATCCCAGAAATTGGTTTGAGAAGCTATTGCATCCAGATCGACGGATTATTATTTACTGGTATATCCTTACGCTTCTGCTCCTTGCTTGCCTTGTATATGTGAGGCGGCCGGAGGCACTGAACAATCCACAGTTCTGGGCTGAAGATGGAGGTTTGCTGTTCCAGGATAATCAGGATTTGGGTCTTTCGGCAATCTTTCTGCCGAAAGGCTACCTGTTGGTCGCTCAGCGGTTGTTGGCCGCAGTCGCAGGTTTTTGGGGGGCAGCGCTTGCTCCTCTCATCTACCATCTGTTCGCCCTTTTTTCTACCTTGTTAGTTGGTCTATACATCCTTCGATCACGAGTCGGAATATCGATTGCTGGCAAGTCACTGATGGTTTTGAGTCTTGCGTTGATCCCCCACTCCGGGGAGGTTTTTCTCAATCTTTGCGGCGTGCAGATCTTTACGGCTTGCCTATTGGTGATCCTGGCGTTGCAGGGAGAACCTGTGAGACAAAGGGATATTGTTATAGACTTATTGTTGCTTGTGCTTGCCGGTTTATCGGGCCCTTATATTCTCATTATTTCGCCTCTCTTTGTTTTTCGATGCTTCTATGCAGGCTGGACAAAGCACAATATCCGACTACTCGCCGTCGTAGTCGGCCTCGTCACTGTTCAGGGTACGATTTTTGCCACCAGTTTCAGGATGGCGACGACCGAGGCGCCTTGGTCCAGTTCGATCAGCGACTGGTGGACGACCATAGGGATTGTTATTCCAGGTCATCTTTGGTTGGGATGGTTGTCGGACTTCGCGCCGCACGACACATTCATGGTGTTTTACGACCGGCTCGTCATGACTCCTCATAAGTCGGTGACGAACTTGGTACCCCCCTCGGCATTCCTTGTACTAACACCGGTCATTCTGCTGGTTCTGGTGTATATCACCAAGACCAGTGGCCGACGTTTTCCGATCTATATCTGCTTTGCCGCCACAGTTCTCTTCTTTGGAGCCTCACTCATTGACAACAAAGATGATCCGACACGTATCTTCATTTTCTGGGGCATCGGACGTTATTTCTATCATCCATACCTCTGCGCGACCTGGGCTTTGATATTTCGGGTGAGCGAAAAAACGATCGGTCCATGGTCTCCTGCAAAACTGGCGGCGTCGGTTCTTCTCGTGCTGACGATAATATCTGCGAGCAGTAATTTTGTTTGGCCTGCCCTTCCTGACTTGCATTGGCGAGAGTACGTGGAGATGCGAAATCCGTCGGAAGAGACCGTTATTCCGACCAATCCCAGACCGTGGCGTGTGGTGTTAAAGCCTGAATAACTCCTTGTAAAATAGATGATGTTACTTCTGTGGAGGAACAATGAATTTAAGCTGGGTGATACGCGAATATTTGTGTAATTATAAAAAAATGGCGATGGATCTGTTTTCCGACCCTCTGTTGAACGAAAACAGAAAATTTCTGAATTGCCATCAGGGAGAGCGCTGCTTCATTTTAGGCAGCGGTCCCTCGATCAAAGAGCAGGATATGAAGCGGCTTGCCGGCCGGATAGTCATGACCCAGAACCATTTCCACGCCCATCAGGACATCCGAATTATCAATCCGAAATACCATGTGAATGTACCCAAGTATCAACCACGGGAATACGACGACGATTGGCGCGTCTGGTTACGGAGCATGGATGAACGTCTGCCTGCTGATACGACTCTCTTCTTTGGGAAAAATACCAGCTATCTGGTGGATGAAATGGGGCTGTTTCAGGGCAGGGTTCATTATGTTGAGCAGGGGGGAGGGCTTGCTATGAGGCGTAAAGCGCCGGTTGACCTTGCCAAACGCATCATGCCGGTTCCGACGGTCTTGACCCAGTGTCTTGCTATAGCAATCTACATGGGGTTTAAGGAAATTGTTCTTGTGGGGTTCGATCTAGACCAGTGCTGCCGGATGAATGACCGTACAAAGGTTCGTTTCTATGGTCTGTCGCCGATAACGGACAACAAAGCAGAGTGTGACGTTGAAAACGATGCGGCTTACACCGGTTATGAATGGATGAATATGTGGATTATTTGGCGTCAATGCAATCTGTTACGTATCGAGGCTGAAAAACGGGGTATAACGGTTATCAACGCCACCAGAGGTGGTTTGTTAAATATGTTCCCTCGTCAAGACTATGAAGATTTGGTGTAAGGAGGGCGCATGGACGTAATCGCCATAATACCTGCCCGGGGCGGCTCCAAAGGGATCAAGCGCAAGAACCTGGTCCTGTTCAACGGAAAACCGCTGGTGGCTCATTCCATCATCCACGCTCTTGAGGCCAGACTGGTCAGTCGTGTCCTTGTCTCAACCGATGACGAGGAGATCAGGCGCGTTGCGCTGGATTACGGCGCCGAGGCGCCATTCCTGCGACCGGATGAATTGGCGGAAGATCATGTTCTCGACCTGCCGGTGTTCGAGCATGCCCTACGGTATCTGGCAGACACTGAAGGCTTCCATCCTGATTTGGTGGTTCATCTACGTCCCACTGCGCCCCATCGCAAACCTGTATGGATCGATGACTCGGTGCGGCTCCTCATGGATCACCCGGGGGCGGATTCGGTGAGGTCGGTTTCCGAACCGGACAAGCATCCCTACCGGATGTTCACTATAGATGGAGATGGTTTCCTGGACCCTATCATGAAGCATGAACATCCCATTCCTTACCTGCTGCGCCGCCAGGATCTGCCGCCTGTTTACTACTATAACTGTGTCATTGATGTTACCCGTCCCGCGACGATCTTCGCCAAGCGGTCCATGACCGGCGACAGGATCTATCCGTATATCATGGATCCGGACGAGGTAATAGACATCGACACGCCACGCGACCTGGAGGTAGCTCGCTGCCTGTTTGGAGGGAAAGCATGAAAATCCTGATCATCGGTGCCGGCATGTACGTGACCGGCCGTGATGGAACCGGCACCGGCACCATCCTTTCGTCACTCGCTGAAGTTTCCAGGGTGCTGCCGATAGACGAAATAACGGTAGTGGCCACCAATCCCGCCAACGAAGCGGTTGTGGCCGAGGCAACGGCACGGATCAATGACATGCTTGCAACTTCACTGAACGTTTGCTATCGAACGCTTCGGGGCGATGCAGCTGCGGACATCCCGACCCTGTGCGCCGAAAACCGCTACGATGCCGCGATTGTTTCAGTGCCGGACCACCTTCACTTCGACTACACCAGCGTGCTGTTGCAGCAGGGGATCCACTGTCTGGTGGTCAAGCCGTTGACTCCGACACTGGCTGAAGCATGCGAACTTGAGAAGATCCGGGCCGAACATGGGCTCTATGGAGCGGTGGAGTTCCACAAGCGCTGGGATGCCACCAACCTCTGGATCCGCAAGGCCCTGAACGAGAAAAAACTCGGCAAGATATTGTACTTTACCGTAGACTACAGCCAGAAGATCACGATTCCGCTGACCACCTTCAGGGGTTGGTCGGACCGCACCAACATCTTCCAGTATCTGGGGGTGCACTACGTTGACCTGATCTGGTTTCTGACCGGGTATATCCCGACACGAGTCATGGCGGTTGGTACGGATGGCGTCCTGAGACAGAAGGGGATAAATACCTGGGACTCGGTGCATGCCACCATCTTCTGGCAGAATCCGTCTGACCCGGCTGACCGCTTTGTCTCCCAGTTTGCCACCAACTGGATCGATCCGGCCTGTACCAGCGCCATGTCGGACCAGAAATACAAGGTGATCGGCACAAGGGGGAGGATCGAGTGTGATCAGAAGAACCGCGGGGTGGAGCTGGTGCATGAGGAAGCGGGGATCCAGCAGATCAATCCCTATTTTTCAGACTATCTTCCCGATGCGGACGGCCGGTTGCGCTTTTGCGGCTATGGTCATGAGAGTATCAGCCAGTTTGTCCGTGATGTTCTTGATCTCTCCGCGGGGCGAACCACGGTCCCGACCTTGGAGCAGAGTCGTCCAACCCTGCGGCAGTCGCTGGTCTCTACCGCGGTGATAGACAGCGTAAACCGGAGCCTGGCTGAAGATTCCGCCTGGAAGGAAATCAATGCGCCATTTTGATGCGAAAAAACTTGCAGAACTAATGGCGACTGAACTGGCCGGGCGCAACGTAGATCCCGAGTCGATTCGCAACGTGGTTGCATCCCTGATCCAGACGTCGTTGCGGGGTGTGGACTCACACGGAATCAACATATTCCCCCATTATTGCCGGGCAGTTGCCGCGGGGCGGGTAAACGCCCGGCCGCTTATTTCAGTTAACCGGACCGGATCGGCAACCGCTGTTGTTGATGCCGACCACGCCTTTGGGCATCACTCCGGGGCCGTTGCCATGGAAGAGGCTGTGGCACTGGCATTGGAGAGCGGCATGGGTGCTGTCAGCGTGCGCAATTCCACCCATTTTGGCGCTGCTGCCTATTTTGCCCTGATGGCTCCGGAGAGGGATTGTCTCGGTTTTGCCTTCACCAACGCCGATGCCCTGGTAAAGGCATTTGGAGCCAGGGAGGCTTTCTTCGGTACCAATCCGGTCTGTTTCACCGCCCCGATGGAAACGGAAGGCCCCTTCTGCCTCGACATGGCTACCTCACTGGTCTCCTGGAACAAGATCAATAACTATCGTCGTGAGAACCGGGAGATCCCGCTTGAATGGGCATTTGACAGCGAGGGAACTTGTGTGACGGATCCTCATATTGCGCGCAGCCTCAATCCTTCCGGCGGATACAAGGGATTCGGTCTGGGCATGATGGTGGATATCCTCTGCGCCGCACTGGCCGATGGGCTGATCAGCAAGGATGTAAAGGCCATGTATGCGCCGCCCCTGGACTGCAGCAAGCGGGGCATCAGCCATTTTTTCATGGCGCTCGACGTCTCCCGTTTTTGCGGCGCCGATGTTTTCCGTAATTCTGTCCAGTCCATGGCAGACCGAGTCCGTTCACTGGCGCCACTGGCTGCAGGGGACGAACCGATGGTTGCCGGTGATCCTGAAAAACGGAGCTTCACCCGTCGCAGCATCGAGGGAATTCCGGTAGATGATGCCAAATTTGAAGAATTTGTTGCCTTGAACCAGGCGTTCGAAACGGTTGTTGTGCCATGAAGCGAATAGTTGATGTAGTCAACTTCAATGCAGATGCCTCCTGCCTTTCTTCGTCTTCATGGCTTGCTATGCTGCAGAATGGCGATGGGTCGTTGATGGTGCAGTGGTTGCGGCTATATGTAAAATATGGGAAAAAGGTAACCCTTGGATTCCCCGGTAGTACGGTAGCGGATATTGTCATCCACAACCCGGAAGCAATTAATTTGATAAATAGCCATCCGGATATATTCGAAATCGTCCTGCGGCCGTTTGCGCATGACATCGCTTTGCTTCGGCTTGGCAAGGGTTTTGCCGTAAACTTCGAAAGCGGCTGTCGTGTTATCATGAACGAATTCTGTCAGGTCACTCCGTGGTTCCTGCCACCTGAATTCATGCTGACCAATGAACAACTGTCGTATCTTAAGTGCCAGGAGGTAGCGGGAGTTTTCATTAACCCGGCACGTTTTTCTTTAGAAATAAAGAAGCGTATTCCGACTCTTCCTTATCAAGTAAAGGGGTTGTTCGATAACGAGTGCAACTGTATCCCTTTTCATGGAGAACTGACAAACGCATACCTGCATGCGTTACAGCGTTATGATGCTGAACAATGGAACCGGATTGTTGTTGACGCATTGGAGGGGATGCTCTTCTCATGGCGGGATGGCGAGAGCCCGTTTTTTTTACCAGACGGCTTGGCACGAGAAGCCTGCTGGTTGGAACAGGAAACGGAAGAAGTTGAGCGTAGCCATCTTCGGGATATTTCTCATTCGTTCCTGCCTGGTGAACTTCTGGATGGCGGCTATTACCGCTCCTTTCCGATACACTCATTCACCGCCTGGATGAAGGAATTTCGAATGCTCGGCTTCATTAATAGGGTAGCTGATGTCGAGCGGGAGCTTGAACGGATGACCGTTGACCAACGTACGCTATGGCTGGCAGTAATTAATTCTGATATTATGTCGGCAGTTGAAAAACGGTCTCCGATGGTTGTTCTCACAGACTATAAAGGGGGAACAACACTGCATGAACACGTGATACGGCGAAGTGAGCGGGGTTTAGAGGGTGAAGAGTTTCTCGTGTTATTGGAAGAGGCGTTGGTAAACGGTGGAATACCTGACTATGTGTCTGAATCGAATAACCCTCATATAGTAAAACTACGAGGCCGGATGAAGTATTTGCGGAAAGTTGGCATTTCTGACAGTCCGAAGAGGATCATGGATTTCCATTGATTAGATTACGAACGTATAATTGTCAGTCGGCCTGATAGTAAATAATTGGATTTTGTATTGGAGAGAGCACGCATGAATTCTTTGGATACTGAAATAATTAAACAAATTGATGAGATGAGCCAATGTCTGTCTGAACAGACAAAACGTAATTTGTACGGAGCGGCTGCTTTTTGGGAGACGTTGGGTGACAAGCACAAAATGCTTATCAAGGAAAGTGGTTTTGATAAATTCAAACAAACAATCAATTTCGAATATAATCAGTATGAAATTTCTTCCTTGCGTGACAGAAAAATACTGAGTTTGTTTATTCGATTACTTCAAGAGCTTAAAATTCCCTATGGAATGTTTCTGACTGAGATTGACGCCACTAATGCCTTAAAAGATCTTCCTAAAATCCGGTCTGATTTCTCTTTCAAGCCGAAGCTATATGCTGTTTTCATGGGATTGCTTTGGCAATACGCACTTATCAAGGATCGCCTTGGTTGTTTGAGCGTCTGTGAAGAACCTCTGGTTGGGGATCCCATTCCTGTGTATTACAAGGGCAAATTGATCTCTCAGGATTTAGCCACCAGTTCCATAGAACTTAATTGTGTTGCCCGGCATGTGGACATGTCAAAAATCAAAAAAGTGGCTGAAATCGGTGCCGGATATGGACGGTTTGCCTATTTAGCAGCATCAAAATACACAGATATGGAATATTGCATATTTGATATTCCACCAGCTTTAGCCGTCTCACAAAATTATCTTTCAATGGCAATGGGCGAAAATAACGTTCAAATGTTTTCTAAAAATAGAGATTTCAGCAGTGGACATGATAGCTTGTCCTGTAGGATCAAGTCCTTTTTGCCTCACCAGTTGGAAAGCTTCCCAGATGGATATTTTGATCTTGTCGTTAATATCAGTTCGTTCGATGAGATGAATCATGAACAGGTGGAAAACTATTTTTCTCTGATTGATCAGAAATGCAGTGGATGGATGTACGTCAAGGGCCATGAGACCAGACCAAAATGGTGTAAAGTGTCGGGTGGCGGACTTGCGGAGCTGCCCTATAAAACAGGATGGAAATTGGATTTTCTTGGTAAAGATCCATTTATTACCCATTTTGAAGAAAGAATATATTCCCTTCATCCGTAAGTGGTTGCCTAACTAAAAATATAAATGAGGATCATGTTATGAGAGAGTGTCTGATCTGTAAAGCCCCTGTGGAAGCGTTCATAGATTTTGGAAACATGCCGCTGGGAAATGGTTTTCTGAGCCCCGACCAGTTTGCAGGCGAATACCGGTTTTCCATGAAGGTCGCCTTCTGCAAGGAATGCGGCATGGTGCAACTGCTTGACCAACCAGACCGGGAGCAGATGTTCCATGAAAATTATGCATTTTTCTCCGGCACTTCCCGTTTTATGGCCCTCCACTTCAAGGCTTTTGCCGATCATGTGACTGCCGACTATCTGACCGGCGACGATCCGTTCGTTGTTGAAATGGGGAGCAACGACGGCATAATGCTCCAGAATTTTGCCAATGCTGGTGTCCGGCATCTCGGGATAGAGCCTTCCAAGAATGTAGCCCAAGTAGCCATTGATAAAGGCATCCGCACCATCACCCAGTTCTTCGATGCCGACCTGGCGGACAGGATTGTTGCGGAAAACGGACAGGCCGATGCCTTTCTGGCGGCCAATGTCATGTGCCATATACCCTACATGCATTCGATCGTCGAAGGGATCAGTCGTCTGGTGAAGCCAACCGGGATCGTGATGTTCGAAGATCCCTACCTTGGGGACGTGATAGAGAAGACTTCCTATGACCAGATCTACGATGAACACACCTTCCTGTTCTCGGTCTCTTCGATCAATTACCTGTTCGGCCGCTACGGCATGGAGGTGGTCGATGTCGAACCGCAGGTCACCCATGGCGGCTCGATGCGCTACGTTATTTCTCACAAAGGCGCACGGCCGGTATCTGATGCAGTGATCCGGCAAGTAGCCAGGGAACGAGAGATTGGACTCCATCTTCCCGGGACCTACGACCGCTTCCGGCAAAACTGCGAGGCGTCCAGGGACTCCCTCATGGCACTTCTAACCGACCTGAAACGGCAGGGGAAGAGGGTGGTCGGCTACGGCGCCACCTCAAAAAGCACCACCATCACCAACTACTGCGGCATCACTCCCGATCTTGTCGAGTTCATCAGCGACACCACACCGATCAAGCAGGGAAAATTCAGCCCCGGAGCCCATATTCCGGTACGCCAGTATGAGGAGTTTATTGGCAACTATCCCGATTATGCCCTCCTGTTCGCCTGGAATCACTCCCGAGAAATCATGGAGAAGGAAGAGCAGTTCCGTGCCAGTGGCGGTAAGTGGATAGTGTACGTACCACAGGTGGAAGTACTGGATTAACGCTGCCGACTGTAGTGATATGTTTTCGGGGAGATACAGGGATGATTGAGGGAGTTAAAATCAAAGAGTTGGTGACCAACATCGATGAACGCGGTTTTTTCCGCGAAATTATCCGGGGCAGCGATGAGTTTTTTGCCGGGGGGGTCGGCCAGTGGAGCCACTCTCTCATGTTCAACGGTGTAATCAAGGCCTGGCATTTTCACCACGTTCAGACCGATTGGTGGTATGTGGTGACCGGTGTTCTGAGGGTAGGGCTCTGCGATATGCGCCCAAACTCCGCTACCTACAAGAAGACGATGGATTTTCTGATGGGTGATCTGCAGCCGGCGGGGGCACTCAGGATTCCAGCCGGGGTCGCCCATGGCTGCAAGAGTGTCCAGGGTCCGGTCAACCTGTTGTATGTGACCTCTCACGAGTACAACCCGGCCGATGAGATCCGCATTCCCCATGATGACCCCGGCATTGATTTCGACTGGTTGCGCGGGCCGGCCATCACCTGAAAGAAGATGAGTTTTGCTAATTAAAGGATGTTTTCGGATATGAAAACGCATCATCAGGACAAACTACAGGTCGAATCGTTCAAAGGGAAAAACATCCTTATAACCGGCGGCGCCGGCTATCTGGCTTTCAATCTGCTGTCACTCTTGAGCCAGACGGAATGCCGGATTATCAGGATGGGCAGGGGCGATGCCGGTTGGGAAAAAGTTGTTGGTGCGGCAGAGGTATCCGATCTCTGCTGCGATATCCGTGACCCGTCCGTCTGGGAAGTTCTTGAAGGGATGGATTTTATCTTTCATTTCGCGGCCCAGACCAGCACCTATGTTGCCAATGCCAACCCTGTAGATGATCAGGCAATCAACGTCATGCCTATGCTGAATCTGCTGGAAGCCTGCCGCCGACTGGGAACATGTCCTACAATCTGTTTTTCAAGCACGGTTACCATTGCGGGCATACCTGATCGACTGCCGGTGGATGAAACACATCCGGATCATCCGCTTACCGTGTACGATCTCCACAAATCCATGGCGGAACAGTATCTGCGCTGGTATGCGGAACAGGGTTTCGTGAATGGCGTCACACTGCGCCTTGCAAATGTTTATGGCCCCGGCCCACGCAGCAGCCGTTCAGATCGCGGCATACTCAACCAGATGGTCCGTCGTGCCCTTGAAGGAAAAGAGTTGACTGTTTACGGAACGGGCGAATACGTGCGGGATTACATCTATGTGGAGGATGTCGCCCGCGCCTTTATGAGCGCAGCCATGCACAGCAAAAAATTGAATGGCCGTTATTTTGTTATCGGCAGCGGCAAGGGGCATTCAATTGCCGAGTCGATGCGGATGATTGCCGATCATGCCGCGGCAAGGACCGGATCACTTGTTGAAGTCCGGCACGTCGCAGCTCCCGATGCTCTCTCTCCCATTGAACAGCGCCACTTTGTGGCGGATTCGCGGCTTTTCAGCTTGGCTACCGGCTGGAACGCAAGTTATTCACTCTCTGAAGGTATCGACCAGACAATGGAGGCTTTTAAATGAATGTGTTAATCGTCGGAGGAGCGGGGTTTCTTGGAGCCAATCTTGTGCGTCGCTGTCTGGCGGAACCGGACGTTCAGGTTACGGTCATGGATTCACTTGATCCTCACCTTCACGCAACCACCAGGAACCTGAAGGAGGTCTGGTCACAGATACGTTTTGTACGGGGAGACATGCGAGATGAAACCCTGCTGGCGGATATCGTCCAAGGTAAGGATGTTATTTTCAACTGTGCGGCCCAGACATCACATCCGCTTTCGATCCAATACCCTCTGCTTGACGCGGAGATCAACTGTCTGGGCAACTTGAAGCTGCTTGAAAGTATCCGCCTGCTGAACAGTACGGCACGAGTCGTATATACGTCGAGCAGCACCGTCATCGGTAAGGCCCTGACACCGGTGGTTGACGAGGACCACAGGGAACAACCGCTGGAGATTTACTCGGCCAATAAAGGGGTAGCGGAAAAATATTATCGCATCTACCACACCATTCATGACCTAAAGACTGTTGCCCTGCGTTTTGCTAATCTCTACGGGCCATACGGTAAGGGATTTCAGGAGTTTGGTTTCATCAATTACTTTATCCATCTGGCCTGGACCAATCAGGAGATCAGAATCTTTGGTACAGGAAATCAGACACGCAATATCCTATACGTCGATGATGCCGTGGAGATCCTGTGGCGCGCGGCACAGGAACCCTGTCTGGTTGGGGAAAGCTGGTTTGCCACCAGTACCCAGCACCTGACAGTTCGTGAGATAGCCGAAAAAATTGTTCAGGTGTTTCAGCGTGGGAGGGTTACGCATATCGAATGGCCGGATGAGCGTAAGCGGATAGAAATTGATCATGTAGAGTTCTCCTCAGAGCGTTTGCGGTCTATCGTAGACTGGACGGAACAGTATGATTTCGAATCAGGACTTCGGCGCATCAAATCAATTCTTGAACAGCAGTGTCAGGGAGTCTGAATATGAAAATTGTTGTTACCGGGGCTCTGGGACATATCGGTTCCAGTTTGATTCGATACATTCCCGAGCGTTTTCCGGATGCCGATATCGTAATGCTTGACGATCTCTTAACCCAACGCTATTGCTCGCTCTTTAACCTTCCTCCCCAAGGTCGTTACCGCTTTCTTGAAGCAGATGTGCTGACTGCCGATCTTGATTCCTTATTTAGCGGAGCCGATGTTGTAGTTCATCTGGCCGCAATCACAAATGCTGCCGGAAGCTTCCAGAACCGGGAACAAGTCGAACAGGTCAATTTTGAGGGTACCGAGCGAGTTGCCCTTGCGTGCATCCGGACCGGAGCGCCGTTGATATTCCTTTCCACTACAAGCGTTTATGGTACACAGGCCGAGGTTGTTGATGAGGACTGCTCCCCTGATGAGTTGAAGCCACAGAGTCCATACGCTGAATCCAAGCTGCGTGCGGAACGGATGCTCCACTCTTTGGGGCAGGAGCAGGGACTACATTTTGTTACGTGTCGCTTTGGAACGATCTTCGGTGTATCCGCAGGCATGAGGTTCCATACCGCGATTAACAAGTTCTGCTGGCAGGCGGTTATGGGACAACCTATTACCGTTTGGACGACTGCATTGCACCAGTATCGTCCTTACCTTGATCTGACTGATGCGGTGCAAGCTCTGGCGTTGATAATGGATAAAAAACTGTATGACGGGCGGGTATACAATGTTGTTACCGTTAATACTTCTGTGAATGATATCTTGACGAGTATTCGAAAATTTGTATCCGATATCTCCATTCAGTACGTTGATACCGAGATTATGAATCAACTATCATACCATGTCGGCAACCAACGTTTTTTGGATAAGGGTTTCGTATACAGAGGAGAATTGTCCTACGGGATTCAGGAGACGGTTGAATTGCTTAAAGGAGCATACTCATGGCGGAATTGAACGAAGGACGTGAAGTAATAAAACTGAATATAGGTTGTGCAGGGCGCCCCTTGCCGGGATATGTGAATATAGATATGGATAGTCTTGATGATATTAAGAAGCGTTATCCATCTCAAAAATTCCCTGAAGGGATCGAGATTTTCAATTACGATATTCTGGGACTGCCGTTTCCTGATAACAGTGTTGATGAAATTCGGGCTGATTCGTTGGTTGAGCACCTTTCATTCAGTGAAGAGTCAAGGTTTTTTCAAGAGGTTCGCCGTGTTCTCAAGCCAGGGGGTGTTTTTCAGTTCGAAACGCCGGATTTTGAGGATGCTGTCAAACTCTGGCTTGACGCCAAGGATGAATGGAAGGAATTTTATCGTAACGATCCTGAAGCTATTGAGAGTAAACACTGGTTTGGGCAGTATTCCTATGGAACTGATAATCGTTGGGGATATTTGATGGCTATGATTTTTGGTAGCCAGAATGGTCCGGGTCAGTATCATAAAAATTGTTATACCGTTCCTAAAATCAGGGCAATATTAAATTTTATTGGGTTTAAAGAACTGAGTATTTCAAATTATCGCTGGAAAGGTGATCGCGATCTTATGATTGCAGTTCGCGCAATGAAATTGGATCCGGAGTCTGTAGTGATGGAAGCAAAGTGACCCCGCCGTTTATTTCCATAGGTGTTACGACGTACAACAGACGTGAACTACTACAGCAGACACTTACGTCGATACTTGCACAAAGCTTTACTGATTTTGAAGTTATTGTAGGAAATGATTATACCGACGAAGTGTTGACAGGTGAACTTCTCGGTATCGCAGATTCTCGTATCCGTTTTGTTAATCATCCGCAAAACCTGAAGGAAGTTGGCAACATGAATGCCCTGCTTGCAATGGCTTCAGGGCGCTACTTTACATGGCTTGCAGATGATGACCTTTATGAACCTGATTTTCTTCAGTCCGCGCATAAACTGCTGGTAAAATATGATTATCCTGCCGGATTCTTTTCTTCTTACAGGTATTTTAAGGGGCTGGACGCACCACAATATTCAACAGGTGCTGCTGGATCCGAGCAACTATTAAGCGGCAGGGAATTCCTGGCCAACTACTTTGCCGGTAAGTTGAAAATCATTTCAGTCTATGGGGTGTTCGATACCAAAATTCTGAAGCAAGATATTGGCGGCATTGAAGAATTGTGCTCATCGCCTGTTGGGCTCTATGGTGAATACTATTTTCTTGTCCGATGCGCGATGCTGGAAAATATTATTTATTGCGACGCAGCCTCTATTCTATACCGGTCGCACGCTACTTCGTGGAGTGGAAACAATATTGAAATTGTTACCTACCTAGAGGCTGGTCACCAACTCATACGTAGAAGCGCAAAAATTTTTCGAATACCCCATCTATCAGGCAGCTTGAATAGCAATTTATTGGCATTATGTAAGTTGCATCTTGCTACTTTCGCCGGCAGATCAGTTGCACCGGAAATAGCTCAGGGGGATTGTGGATATGCCGCGGCATTGCGCTCCACGGCGATTTTTTTGAAAGAGGCGAAAAAAACCAGACAGGTTTATATCAGTGAAGGTGGATCTGCCGGGTATTCTTCTGTCTCGGCTTTTGTAATGATGTGCGTCAAAGGATGTTATACGATTTTTGGTATGCTGGTAATGAACTGGTTGAGGAAGTTATGATTGAATATGAAAACCTTCGCAAGGTAAACGAACCATATTTTGCCGATTTCAGGCAGGCTTTTAGCGAGACGCTGGAAAGCGGTTGGTATATCCTTGGGAAAAAGGTTGAGCGTTTTGAGCGCGAGTTCGCTGATTATTGTGGAACGCAGCACTGCGTTGGCGTGGGCTCGGGTCTGGACGCCCTGGTTCTTTCTCTCAAAGCCTATGATTTCCCACCGGACAGTGAGGTCATCGTTCCCTCCAATACCTACATCGCAACAATCCTTGCCATCTTGCAGTGCGGACTGAAACCGGTGCTGGTCGAGCCAGATCTTCGCACATACAACATCGCTCCGGAGCAGATTGAAAAATGCATAACGGATGCGACGGTGGCAATTATGGCTGTTCATCTCTACGGCAAATTATGCGAAATGGAGAGGATATCGGAGATCGCCGGACGTCACGGCTTGCGGGTTTTTGAAGATTGCGCCCAGGCACACGGGGCCAGCTTGAATGGCCGCAAAGCCGGAACATTTGGCGATTGCGCTGCGTTCAGTTTTTATCCGACCAAGAATCTGGGAGCTTTGGGTGATGCGGGAGCGGTGACTACAAATGATGATGCCATCGCCGCCAGGATCAGGGCATTACGTAATTATGGCTCGGCAAAAAAATATCATAATGACATGGTCGGCATGAACTCACGACTGGATGAAATGCAGGCGGCGTTTCTGTCGGTGAAGCTTCCTGGTCTAGATCTTGTCAATGCTCATAAACGTCACCTGGCTGATCTCTATCATCAAGAACTTCGGGAAGACTTTGTCAAACCCCACATCCAGGATGGCTATTTCGATGTGTATCATATTTATAACATTCGTTATGAAAGCCGGGATAAGTTGAAGCAGTATTTGGCCGATCACGATATTTTGACTGAAATCCATTATCCGGTACCGCCACATCGACAAAAGGCATTGCACGGTATGTTCAATGCGGATGCGTATCCTTTGGCCGAAGAAATTCACGCTACTACACTCAGTCTTCCGATTTCATTATGTCATTCCGAACAGGATATTCTGCGCGTGATAGATGTCCTGAACCGTTTTGATCGCTGAAACAATTCAATGCTGATATCGATAATCACCATAACATTCAACAGTGTTCGGTATGTTGATGAGGCTATTGTAAGTGTTCTTTCTCAGGATTACCCTGACATCGAGTATCTAATCATTGACGGCGGTTCAACCGATGGGACGGTCGATATCATCAGGCGTCACGCGGAGATGGATACAAGAATTCGCTGGATATCTGAACCGGATAATGGTATTTCCGACGCCTTTAACAAGGGAATCAGGATGGCAAGCGGAGATGTCGTAGGCATTCTCAATTCCGATGATCGCTACGCCTCAGGCGCCCTTAATCTGGTGGCGGATTCGGCTGCTGAACACCCTGAATGCGCCATCTTCCATGGCAACATGCTCCGTTTTCAGGGAGACCAGCCGCTTTTTATGCTCAAGCCTTCTGAAGTGGAGGATAAGATCTGGCACGAGATGCCTCTCAACCATCCAGCGACCTTTGTTACGCGGTTCGCTTATGAACATGTAGGCCAATTCGATACAGGGCTGAAGATCGCCATGGATTATGATATGATGCTGCGTCTCTACCAGTCCGGTTTCCGTTTTTGGCATATTGATGAAGTGTTGGCTCACATGCGCTATGGTGGTGAGAGTGATACTGCCATTATCGATGGACTCCGTGAAGTATATAGTGTGTCTGTGCGTTTGGGATACCCGCGTTGGAAAGCGCGTTACTGGATGCTGCACAAAGGCTTATTGCGTGGCTGTAAAGTGATTTTGAGAACCTTGGGACTTTATTCGCTGTTGCGGCTGAATCCAAAATTCAAGCAGTTATAGGGCAAGATGATTTGAAAATACTTTTTATCGGCAAACAGGGTGACTCCCTTACAGGTGCCGGAACATACGATAAGCTTCTCTTTCGCGAGCTCAGCAAACGGCACGACGTCACTCTCTTCAACGACCAGACGGTTTTACCGGGCGACTGGGATCTTGCCCACTGCTCAGATTTGAAACACCTGTCTCTTGACGTTGCTAAAAAGTTGAACTGCCCATTGGTTGTGGACAGCCATGATTATTACTGGATTCGTTACTTCCACTTTTTCTGTCTAGACTTCCCGGTTCGCTTTCTGCTGCAGCAAATCCGCAAGATAAAGTATCGTTCCCTTTTCCATCATATTGACGGCATTATTCTGCATGGTCGCTATGTATTTGACCTTTATGTACATCCGCACAAGTTTTTGAATTTTTACTACGGTCTTGACTATAGTGAGATCGAATCCCAACCGTGGGAGAAAAAAGAAAATCTGATTCTGTTTGTAGGGGGGGATTATTTCCGTAAAGGGATTCACCGCTTGTTACGAGCCTTGCCGCTGGTACTCAAGTCAGTTCCGGATTCCCGATTGATGGTGATAGGTAACGATTACTGCTATGTTAAATTTTTTGCGCGTTTTCTCGCTCGAGGACTGCCGGTGGAATTCGTCTACGGCATGCCACGCGCCGAGCTTTACAAGACTTATGGCAAAGCCAAGGCCTTTGTCATGCCCTCAGAGATCGAGGCGATTCCACTGGTGTCGTCTGAAGCTACTATGGCCGGTGTCCCCGCAATACTCTCTGATGCCGGGGGAAATCCTGAGATTGTCCTGGATGGGGAGACCGGCTTTATTGTGCCATTGGACGATAAGGAGTTTCTGTCCAGGCGAATCGTTCAATGTCTAAAAGATCAAAAGCTGTCGGAACAACTGGTACAAAAAGGTAAAGAATTTATCAGTCAGTTTACCGCAGAGAGAATGATGGACCGCCTGGAAGAAATCTATCAGGATGTGCTCGCTTTAGAAGAGAGGAAGAAGTGAAAAATAAAGGGTGTGTAAATTTTTATCGTGGCAAAAAAGTTCTGATCACCGGAGGATTGGGCTTTATTGGTCTGAATATACTGCAACATTTGTTGGATCTAGGTGCAGATGTCACGGTGCTCGATAATATAATGCCTCCCGATCATACGGGACAACTGCAGAAAATGCTGACACATGTCCGGGTCGTCATTGCGGATATTCGAGACGAGGATAAAATTGAGCGTCTGATAAAAGGGCAAGAGGTAATCTTCAATCTGGCCGGGAAGTCAGGTGCGGTCGACAGTAACAAGGCCGCCTTGAATGACCTGGATATTAACTGTCGGGGACATCTTGTGCTGCTGGAAGCGTGTCGCCGCCTGAATCCTGATGTTGCCATAGTTTTCCCAAGCAGCAGGCTGGTGTATGGCAAGCCCCGCTATCTGCCTGTTGACGAGTTGCATCCCGTCGCACCACAATCTATCTATGCTGTGCACAAACTCACCGTGGAATATTACCATCTTCTCTATGGTCAGTTATACGGAATGAAGTCAACGGTGCTGAGAATTTCCAATCCATATGGTCCTATGCAGGCAGGTGATAAGCGTGCATACGGTGTGATAAACAGTTTTCTCAGGTCCGCCGCTGCCGGAGGAGTGATCACCCTTTTCGGACAGGGCGAGCAGACCAGGGATTATCTCTATGTCGCTGATCTTGTGGAAGCGTTTTTGTTAGCAGGTTGGAAAGAGGAAGCTCGGTCGAAAATATTCAATATCGGGAATTCAGTATCAATTTCCCTGCGTGAACTTGCGGAACTGGCCGTTACAATCGCTGGTAATGGTGAGATAGTCACTGTCACATGGCCGGAGGAATATCGGGCGATTGAAACCGGCGACTACCTCTCCAACGCTGGGTTAGCGAAGAGAGAACTGGGATGGACTCCCAAGACGGAGCTCAAGGATGGTCTCGTCAGGACTGTTCAGTGTTACAAATATTGAACAATAAATTAATCGTGATGTATTGATTGGAATGGCAATGACTGCACTTAAAAAAAACTGTATATCCTTGGCACTGTTATTCGTGCTGCTGGTACTGTTCTTTTCTCAGATCCTTTTTACGGATAAAATTATCCGTGCTCCGGACATACTGCATGAATACTATTGGTCAGCTATTGGAATGTCCAAGCTTAACCTCGGCGACGTTTTCTGTTTCAACCTGAAAGCAACCTGGGCCATTGAGCCGAATTCCGGCTATACCTTGCTTGGTGGCGGGGTAGGAGGAAACTTCAATTTCTGGCAAAAATTGATTTATATTTTTATTCCCCTGCCGGCGGCCGTTGCCTGGCATATCGTATTTCATCTGTTTCTCGGCGCTTGCGGATTGTTCTGCTACTGCCGTGCCATTGGCACCAGTCGTTCAGCCGCTTTTATCGCCGCTGCCATTTTTGCCCTGGCGCCCGAAGTGGCGACACTTATCAATGCCGGTCATGTGGCAAAGATTGCCACCATCAGCGTGGCACCCTGGGCGTTTTTCTTTCTGGAAAAGGGATTACTGCGACGTAGAGTCATCTGGTTCATGACCACCGGTCTGGTGCTGGCGCTGCAGTTCTTTTACACTCACTGGCAGATTGCCTACTATACCTGTCTCGCGGTCGGGCTCTATGGTGTCATCAGAACGATCCTGGTGATTCGTGAAGAGCGAAGCGACAAGGCGATTGCCAGCCGGTTGATCGGTATGAATCTGGTGACGCTGTTTTTTTTCTTGTCCACTGTTGCCATCTCACTTATTCCGCTGGCGTCATGGTCAACTGACACTAACAGGGGGGCGCAGAGTGGAGCCAATCAGGGTAAGGGTGGGTTGAGTCGTGAGGAGGCGATGTCATGGTCTATGCCTCCCGAAGAGCTGGCCGCATTCGTTATTCCCGGTTTGTTTGGCTTTTCCCGTCAGGAGGCTGGTGAAAATCCTTCCAATATTCGATCATACTACTGGGGCAGGATGAACTTCACTCAAACCACCAGTTACTTTGGACTGCTCCCATGGCTGCTGCTGCCGTTACCGTTGCTATTCAGACGCGATCGCTACACACTCCTGGCAATGCTCGGCATAATCGGCGGCATTATCTTTTCTATGGGCAAATACACGTTTTTTTATAATCTTCTGTTCGATTATTTTCCCGGCATCAACCGTTTCCGCGTGCCCAAGATGATGATGTTCATACCGGTTATCGGATTAGGAGTCATGGCAGCGCGGGGAATCGACATCCTTAGAGACGAGACCCTGCGTGCAACAAAGATATTTAAACGCTATCTGCTGGGAATTGCGTTATTGCCGTTATTTTTACTGCTGCTCATGGCATCGCTGAAGACGGGACAGAATCTGTGGCTGAATATGCTCATGGATATGATATCCCAGCCCACCCGCTATGAAGCGGGCGAACAGCTTATGTGGCAACGCTGGAACAATATTTTTTATGAAACCGGAATTGCGGTTGTTGTGTCAGCTTTGTATGTCGCAGTCATGGTTGCGGCATGGCGATGGCGTCGTTTTTCTCTGATTGCACCGCTTGTTTTACTGTTCGTATTTGTTGGCGATGTCGGTCGGGTGGATTATAAATTCATGCCTCTCACTCAGGTGCCCCAACAATCCACAGGTGCTAAAACTCCCATAGTTGATTTTCTTGCGTCTCAATCCAAGCATTATCGAGTACTGTCTCTCGGCGGAGACAACAGCTATTTCGCTGAACATGGTATTCCGATATTCTACACCTCACAAGCGGTGCAACAGGTACGCTGGCAGGAAATACTCGATAGTTTTTCTGTCGTTTCTCCCATAGCTGATATGCTGAATCTCAAATACCTGATTATGTCCAAAGATGATTTCAACAAGGAAGGGGCACCGATTAGCAATAAGTATGCTCTGGTTTTTACTTCTCCGAATGGAACGGAAGTCGTGCTGGAAAACAGGAACGTAATGCCCAAGGCGTGGCTTGTGCCTTCAGTCTTTGTCGTCGAAAACCGGATGCAGACGCTGCAGATTCTGCAAAACCCCGCTTTTAACCCGCGTCAGGTCGCTCTGGTGGAAACAGCGCCGCAGATTCCCTTTGAGGGTCAGCTATCATTGACCGATGGGGTTACTGTTAATCGCTATGAGGGGGAACATATCGAGTTGACAGCCGTCAACAAGGCGAATGCCCTGCTCGTGCTTGGGGAAAAATATTATCAGGGATGGAAAGCCTTTGTAGACGGAAAGAGGGTCGATATTTACCCGGTAAACAATGTTCTTCGCGGAGTGTATCTCACACCCGGCTCTCATAAAGTTGAATATGTTTTCGATCCGCTCCCCTTCAAGATCGGCAAATATCTGACATTAGGCTCCTTTGCATTCTTTGCAGGAATGCTGATTCGTGAATTGCTAATGCGTCGCAAAAGGGTGACGGGTGAAGGGTGACGATAGACGATCTCAAGCTGTTCGATTTGCAGATGTTCCAGCCCCGTCATGGTTATCGTTATTCACTGGATCCCCTCCTGCTGGCACGGTTCTGCCGGGAATTAAAACCGGGGGGAAGGATAATCGATCTGGGAGCCGGCTGCGGCATTATTTCGCTGCTGCTGGCCCGGGTCAACCCGGCGGCTTCGGTGGTGGCGGTCGAAATCAATCCGGAAATGGCGGCACTTGTAGAACGGAATATTCGGCACAATGATCTTGCCGGAAGAGTGTCAGTGCATGTTGAAGACGTCATCAAGCTGCGCACCAGCTATCCTGTCTCAACCTTTGATCTGGTAGTATCCAACCCCCCCTTTCGGACAGCCGGCAGCGGCCGTATCAGTCCCCATGCCGGACGTGATGCGGCACGTCATGAAACAACCGCCGGGCTTGTCGATTTCATGGCTGCTGCCAAGTATTTGGTGAAACCGTCGGGTAGAATCTGCTTCATCCAGCTTCCGTCGCGCCTGCCTGAATTCATGGCGGTGGCCGCCCGGATGAAATTGTCCGTGTTGCGTCTGCGGATGATTCACAGCAATATGGAATCGCCGGCAACGATGTTCATGGCCGAACTGGCCAAGGGGAGACGTGCTGCGCCGGTTGTGGAAGCGCCCCTTTTAGTGAGGGATATGGAAGGTAAATATACGAATGAGGTATGGCAGTAACGCCGCAATAAAAAACCTCCGTGGTTTTTGAAACTCCGGAGGTTTGGTTGCCGATACGTGGCGGTTATATTACTCTCTGATCAGCAGAATCATCTCCATCATGTCGCCGTCAACAATATGAATCGGGAAGTTGAGCGCCGTGTGGCCGTCAGGTATCGGCAGGCCGTCTGCCGGCGGGTGGACAGTTACCGGAGGGTCGATATTGAACACGATCCCCATTTGGGAGGCTTTGGCCGCCACATTGCCGCAGACAACGTTGGCAAACTCCATGACGGTGTCTTCCAGTAACTCGGCCGGTTCATGATCGACGGAGACTTCACCAAGAATCGCCCTGGCGATTGACTTCTGCCCTTCCTCGGATACGGAGATCAGATAACGGGCCTCAATATCACCGCTCAGATCCATGGCTGCCAGCATGAAGTTGGGGGAGATGACTGTTGCCAGAGTGCATTTTCCGGGGCGGAACTGCAGGCCAAGCACACGGGTGATCATCTTGAAGGTAAGATCAGCCGTCATTTCCCAGATTTTACTGTTGGCGGAGGTAATCGGAAGCTCTATGCCGCTGGATACATACCGGGCCTGATCGGCCTTGAAAGCATCTAACTGCTTCATGAGTTCGTCCTTGGTCAGAGCCCCGACCTGTACCAGCGCCTCGCCTATATACATATGGGTGTTCTTCTGGCGGGCAATAACATCATTCATCTGAACGAGCGTCAATAGTCCCATCTCGACCAACATATCACCCAGCTTCAGGTCCTTGGACATCTGAGCGTTATGAGCCCGCTGAATGTCCGCCGGAGTGACCAGTCCCATCGCTACGGCCATCTCGCCAAATTTCAGGTTGTTCTTCTCCTGAAGGTTGATGGCGTTCACCAGCTCAGCAGTGGTAACAATGCCCTGTTCTGCGAGAAATTGTCCGAAAAATTTTACAGCCATATTCCGCCCCTTTGCCTATTGTCTTAGATTGAAGAATCAGAGCTCCCGCAGAATCCGCAGGACGTTGTCGGCTTCGAACGGTTTCGAAATGACATTTTTTGCGCCGAGTTTAAGCGCCTCGGTAAACTTGTCACCCACCCCGCCCAGCGAGGTCACCATCACGACCTTGACCTCCTTATCCATGACTGCAAGCGTCCGCAGAGCCGTCAGGCCGTCCATGCCGGGCATGTTCATATCCATGCAGATAATTTCAGGATCTTCGGCATGATTCATCTTGATCGCCTCGGCGCCATTTTTGGCATGTCCGACGCAGGTGAAGTCGCCCGATTCACTGATAATCTTCTCAAGCTGGCGGCCAACCGAGAGGCTGTCATCGACTACGAGAACCTTTTTCATTTCTAAATTACCTCCTGATGAATCTTCTGCCGGCTGACTGAACAAAAACAGAGCAGATTGGCACATAAACGGATTGTAAACATATCTGAAAGCAAAACAAATGTCAAAAATATGTTTGGCTTTTCATGCCCGGGTCAACTGTGCTATATTTGTTAAAATCTTTTCTCAAGGAGGAAACCGGTACGATGCAGAACGCTCATTCATCAGTATGGTTATTAAAAGGATTTCTGGTTGCCGCACTTTTGTCATGCGGAACTCTTGTTGCCGCCGCTGAACCGGAGGTGAAAAAAGAGAATGCCGCTGCAACTGCTTCATCCTCCGCCCCTGTTGCTCTTCAGGGTGCTGTTGCGCGCGTCAACGGGACGGCTATCGACGCTGTCGAGCTGCGCCGTGCAAAAAAAGTTCTGCAGCGCGGACGGACGGCAGCGGCTGAACAGCAGGCGGCACTCGACAAACAGGCCGTGGAACAATTGATATCGGCGGAGCTGTTGTATCAGGCCGCTGCGAAACTGGAGATTACCGATCTGGATAAACAGATCGATGCCAAGATCGCTCTGGGTAAGGCGCGCTTCAAGGATGAGCAGGAATTTGCAAAGGCGATCAAGGATCTGGAGATGAACGAAAAGGATCTCCGTGAATATACCCGCCGCGACCTGTTGATCTCTCGTTTCGTTGAAACAACATTCGTGTCGAAAGCGGCCGTTTCAGAAGCTGAAATCCGCTCCTTCTATGATAACAATCAGGACAAGTTCAAGCGTGACGAGAGTGTCAAAGCCAGCCATATCCTGATCGGAGTGGACAGCGCGGCATCTGCGGAAGACAAGAAAAAAGCCCGTGAAAAAGCTGAAAAATTGCGGAAAGATCTGGCCGGCGGGGCTGAATTTGCCGCACTGGCCAAAGAATACTCAACCTGTCCCAGCAGTAAGCAGGGGGGGGATCTCGGTTTTTTCGGCAAGGGGCAGATGGTGCCTTCGTTTGAAAAAGCCGCCTTTGCGCTTAAGCCCGGTGAGATCAGTAATGTCGTAGAGACCCAGTTTGGTTATCATGTCATCAAGCTTACGGAGAAAAAACCTGCCGTTACTACGGATTTTAACGAGGTGAAAGCAAAGATCGAAGAGTTTCTCAAGGGGCAGAAAGTTAACGAAGCCATCCAGAAATACCTCGCTGAAACTAAAAAAACTGCCAAGATCGAAATTCTTATGAAATAACCCGACTCATTAATTACTGCCGCCGAGTTTGAAACGGCCCTCCGGATGTAATCGGGAGGGCCGTTTTTCAGGTTCAGGCTTGGGGGTTAACTGCCGAGTGAAACAACCCTGCTCCGCCCCGATGAAAGACCTTCAAATCTGAATCTCCCCAGGTAGGTTCCTCCCCGGTACAGCCCGGACTCTCCGGGCGGCAGATAGTGTTCGCTGTTGTTGGTTAACTTGCCGGAAAAGCTGTTGAAAATTCCTTCAACATAGCGTTCTTCCGAAATCGGCACACTATAGCTGGCCAGGATCGCACTCTCTGGCTGAGTCTGAAAGGTTTCCGCGTTGGCGCTTTCAGCAAGCGATCCCGCGGAGACACGGGTCTGAAGTCTGTTTCCGTTTCCGTTTATTCGCGCGGAAAGCTGCAGCCGGGCAGTTCCCCCGCTTGTCAGGTACAGATTGTACTGCGGATGCCAGCCGATCTCAGCCGTGGCATAGCGAAGCGTCACCCTGCCGCGGCCCGGTGTGACCGTAATCCGTACGGTGCTCTCAGTCGGCCGGCTCCCTTTTCTGCTAGCAGCAAGGCGTGCATCAATTTTCTGGATCTCCTGTTTTGTCCTGCGGCGCGCTGTATAGACCGCCTCCAGCTGGGCAATGGCAAAGTCGGTGCCCTGGCGGATGGTCTGCATGGGTTCGGGATTCGCCTTGCTCTTGCGCGGCGCCTTGCCGCTTTGGGCCTTGGCTGCGGAGGTGAAAATAGTCTCGCGGGTCTCCAATGCCTGCAGCCGATCCTCCAGTCTCCGCCGCACCTCGACCAGCGCTTCGAGCTCTTTATCAGCTGTGCTTCCCGAACCGGCGTTGTCGGTTTTAACGCCAAGGATAGTGGTGCCGGGAGCGGGAACAACCGTGAGCGTATTTTCCAGCAGACCGGCAGCGAGCGGTATATCGATGATGCCTTTTGCTGCGACCGCTTCCTGTTGGAGCAGGGCGCCATCACGGTAGAAGGTGATTTTATTCTCCGCAGCCGCGGAAATGGCGGAGAACACTACGAGGCAGAGGCAGATCAGCGAGTTGGAATATATCCTGTCTATCAGGGGCGGTTCGATGCGCATGTAGTTTCCTCCGGGTCGGGCATTGCCCTTTTTTTTTGGAAGTGCCGCGATGATGTTGCGCATAGGAGCTCTTCCGGCTATACTCACCCAAAATATTCGGAAAGGCACCTGACATGAAAATCGATGTAGATGCGGAAGTATCGGTCAAAGACATAGTCAATTTTTATGTAAAAATCAATGATTCATCCAAGGCCAAGAAGGATATTGCCCGGCTCTCGGCCAAAGACAAGGCTTTGGCGCTCGAAATAGTTGCCTCGTCTTCCTCCAGCCGTGATTTCCGGATCGATGTGGCGCGCTATTTTATCTATGATCTGGATGCCGTGGTTCGAAGAAAAGCCGAACGCGTAATGGAGGAACTTGTACCCGACTGGGTCACCGATCCGGCTGAAAGCATTCTGAAGCTGCTGAAGTCTGCCGACAGCAAGGAGGCCGCAAGCAGGAATTCGGCCGTAAGGTTTCTGTTCGGCATCGTTGATTCGGGCAGCTTGCGTGATACCTTCACGGCGCTTCTCAACAGCCGTAACCGCAAACATATGGATGAAATTCTGGCAATCGTCGAGGATTATATCGATTCGTCCCGCGACGAGAGTGAACAGGTCAAAATATTTGATGCCTGCCTGGATATCGTTGTGTCTGATGACATAGACAACAATATCAAACATCATGCCTCCAATCTGCTGAGCGCCTTTTTCAAAAAAGTGCAGTCCACCCAACTGGGTGAAACACTGCACCGCAAATACATTGAAAAGCAGGTTGACAAGGCTGAAGGGGTGTATCGCTATCTCTGCAGCGGTGCCTCCGGGTTGAGCAGCGCTTTTCTTGATGATCTCATCAGGCCGCTCAAGGAGGGGGGCAGTAACTATCAGCTCAAGATCCTTGGCTACTTCATGTCCGTTCTGGAAAAAGCAAAAAATCCGGAAGAGGCCGATATCGTCCTTGATACCTACCCGGACTACTGGAATCAGGAAGAGCAGGGCAAGCAGGAAAAGATCCGCTCCCTCTGCAGCAGGATTTTGCGGGCTGTTGATGAATTATGGGATGCAGTGGAAGATCAGCAGGTCCGTGCGTTGATCGTCCGGATCCGTTTCGGCGAATATGCCAACAAACGCGAACTGCTGGAGCAGATCCGCTCAAAGGCGGATGATTCTTCCCTGACACCGGCTGCCCAAGGCAAGCTGGCCCTGATGCTGCGCTGTTTTCTCCTCCCTGACCAACCGAATGTTCTGAAGTTGCAGGCGGTGCAACTGCTGCTGTTTAAAATCGGAGGTCCTTCAAGCCGCCTGGCTGCTCTGGAGTATCTTGCCTCCTACCTTGAGAACAGCGACCTGAATTATGCCGAACAGGGGAGTATTGCGACGGTCGTTGAATCGCTTCTGGAGGATAAACATCTGGGTGGACCGGTACGCGACAAGGCCCGGTATCTGTTGTTTATTGCCGATCCGAAGCGTTTGCAGGGGGAAGAGGAGCAGAAATCGCTTTTAGGCTACCTGCGGGGCATTGTCGAAGGGGCGGGCTTTAACAGTCAAAATGCGGAAAAAAGGGTGCTGGATGCTCTCGGCACGTTTCTGGATATGACCATAAACAACGAGAAACTGAAAAAAGCGGCGCAGTATCTGGAATTCAAGATAAAAACCCCCAGGAGCCCCTCCGCCTGGAGTAATATCTCAACCTGACCCTGGTAAACAGGATACGATCCGCCCGCCGCCCAGTATTTCATCTCCCCGGTAGAACACCAGCGCCTGTCCGGGGGTGATAGCTTTCTGCGGCTGGTTAAAATCGACTTCGCAGCGGCCTTCCGCCAGCAGTCGCACCCGGCAACTTACCGGCTGGTGACGGTAGCGGATTTTGCAGGTCGCTGCAAACTCCTCTCCCTCCGGCGCAACAATCCAGCTGAGGGACTCCGCCTGCAAACCGGCCGCATAAACATGCTGCTGTTCTCCGACAAGGATGACATTTCGTTCGGCGTCAATAGCCGTAACATAGAGCGGTTCGCTCCAGGCGACCCCCAACCCCTTGCGCTGGCCGATCGTGTAGCGGTGTGTGCCATGATGGCGTCCGACTACCCGCCCGTCAAGATGGATGATGTCTCCAGCCACAGCGCCTAACGATCCGCTTCCTTCCAGAAAAGCCACATAATCATCATTCGGAATGAAGCAGACCTCCTGGCTCTCGCTTTTTTCCGCAACCGGAAGGGCGAATTCGCGTGCCAGACGGCGCACTTCGTCCTTGCTGCCGACCGTGCCGAGCGGGAATATTACCTGCCGCAACTGCTGCTGGGTCAGGGTATAGAGAAAATACGACTGGTCCTTGCGGGAGTACTCCGCAATCCTCAGATGGCAGGTGCCGTCCGGATCGACCGTTTTTCTGACGTAGTGCCCGGTAGCCAGCAGTTCGGCCCCCAGTTCACGTGCCTTCTCCAGCAGCAGCCCGAATTTTATGTAACGGTTGCAGCGAACACAGGGATTCGGTGTGTGACCGACCCGGTATTCTTCGATGAAGTCGCCGATGATCAGCCTGCTGAAATCCGGGGCAAAGTCGGCGACGTGATGGGGGATTCCCAGATGTCCCGCCACAACGGCGGCGTCGTGGACGGCCGAACCGATGCCGCTGCTGTGTGGTGCAAAGAGGCGCATGGTGATGCCGATCACTTCGTGTCCCTGCTGCTTCAGCAGGGCGGCGGTGACGGAGGAATCGACTCCGCCGCTCATGGCTACGGCAATTGTACTCATGGCTCTTCCTCCAACAGGATTCTGACTACCTGATTGGCCTGATGATGTGCGGCGATGCCGACTCTTGGAGCCATGAGGCCGTTACCGGGCGCCGCTTCCGATACGGAATCGCCGGTCAGGTAGAGACGCCGTGAAACCCTGCGTGTTGCGATGCTGTTGTTGGATCCGTATCCGGCCAGTCCGGAAGCGGCGACAACGATGCTCTGCGGCATGCATTCGAGGACGGTGTTTACCAGCATGGCTTTCATGTCGGCGCGGTCAAAGGCTTCAACAACGACCGAACATTCCGAGAAGATAACAGGGATGTTCTCCGGGCCGAGAAGTTCACGATATGCTTCAACGTTTACGTACGGATTGATGCGGTGCAGGTTGCTGGCAAGTGCTTCGACTTTGTAACTGCCGATCTGGTCGATAAAATACTGCTGCCGATTAAGGTTTGAGGGTTCCACGACGTCAAAGTCCGCGATCATCAGTCTGCCGACGCCGACTCTTGCCAGGGCGACCGCCACCGACGAACCAAGACCTCCGACGCCGGCAATTCCCACCACCGCCCGCTTCAAACGGGCATGAACACCGGGTGTATGCCGGGCCGCCATCAGGTACTCCAGCTCCTCTTCCGTCGGCACTTCACCGCGCCGGATCAAGAACAGCTCGTCCCCATCGCTCAATGCCGTCTCCGCCGGCGCCGGAAAGCCGTTCAGGATCAGCACGTCGGCGCCGGCCTTGTAGAGATCCGCAACCGCGCCAAGGGTCAGGCCGTCCATGATATCGGCAGGCTTTTCGTTGATACGGAGGTTCACCGTCTACCCGATCGCCGACTTGAGATCCGCTATCAGGTCGTCCGGGTCTTCCAGGCCGACCGAGAGGCGTACCAGAGTATCGGTGATCCCCTTACGCTCCCGTTCTTCCTTGGGCACCGAGGCGTGCGACATTCTTGCCGGATAGGAAATGATGCTTTCAACCCCTCCCAGACTGACCGCAAAAGCCGCCAGGTGTGAATTTTCCAGTAGTCGCCTGGTTGTTTCATACGAATCCAGTTCGAACGAGAAAACCGCGCCCGGCCCATCGGCCTGAGCGTTATGGACGCTGTAGCCGGGATGTTCGGGAAGCCCCGGATAATGGACTGCTGTAACGCGCGGATGTGCTTTAAGCCATGTGACTATTTTGAGTGTGTTCAGCTGGCTCTGATCCATCCTGACCTTGAGGGTCTTGACTCCCCGCAGCGTCAGGAATGAATCCTGCGGTCCCAGGCCGGTGCCGAAGGCATTCTGGATATAGCGGATCCGCTGCCCCAGTTCCTTGTCTTTTACTACCGAAAAACCACAGAGAACGTCGCTGTGGCCGTTGATGAACTTGGTGCCGCTGTGCAGGACGATGTCGCACCCCAGTTCCAGCGGGCGCTGCAGGTAGGGGGTCATGAAGGTGTTGTCCACCAGGGTGATGATGCCGTGACGGCGGGCGATTTCGGCCGCTCCGCGCAGGTCGGTGACCTTCAGGAGCGGGTTCGACGGTGTCTCAAGGTAGATCCCCTTTGTTTCGGGGCGGATAGCGGCTTCGATGAGGGCGAGATCGGTGGCGTCGACGAAGGTCGAGGTGATCCCCATCCGGCTGAAGATGGTCGAGAGCACCCGGTAGGCGCCGCCGTAGACATCGTCGCAGACGACCAGATGGTCGCCGGGGGAGAAGATCATCAGGGTGGTGGAGATGGCGGCCATGCCGGAAGAAAAGGCCAGACAGTGAGTCCCCCCTTCCAGCACCGCAATCGTGTCCTGCAGCGCCTCGCGGGTCGGGTTGTCGCCGCGGGCATAGTCATATTTGCTGAAATGGTCGACCGAAGTCTGGCGATAAGTTGAAATCTGGTAGATCGGCACGCCGAGAGCCCCGGTCTGCGGGTCGACGGTCGGGCCGCCGTGGATCAGTTTGGTTGCAAGTTTCATGTTATCCCTCCAGCCCTGATAAACAGGATAAGTGCGTTAACGAAATTATTTTCTGCCAAAAAAGTGCAGAAACAATTTCTAACTTACTAATGCTTGTCTCAAATCCTCGATCAGGTCATCGCAATTCTCGATCCCGACCGACAGGCGCAGCAGAACGTTGTTGATTCCCAATCTGGCCCGCAGTTCAGGCGGGATGTCGGCGTGGGTCTGCACCTCCGGGAAGGTTATCAGGCTTTCAACCCCCCCGAGACTCTCGGCAAACGAGATCAGGGCCGTCTTCAGCAGAATCTGCTCGACCAGTTCGTGCTTGTCAACCTCAAAAGCGATCATCGCGCCGAAACCGCGCGATTCACGGCCCATCAGGAGGTGATCGGGGTGATCTTCGAGGCCGGGATAATATACCTTCGTGATGCGGGGGTGGGCTTTCAGCCACGCCGCGATCCGTCCGGCATTCTGCTGCTGGCGATCCATCCTGATCCCGAGCGTCTTGATGCCGCGGGTTGTCAGCCATGAATCCTGGGGCCCAAGGACGGCTCCCACCGAATTCTGGTGGAAGTAGACCGTTTCGGCAAGCTGCGGATCCTTGACGGTTACAACGCCGGCTACGGTGTCGTTGTGACCGGCCAGATATTTGGTCGCGCTGTATACGGCGATATCGGCGCCCATGTCGAGCGGACGGAGCAGGTAGGGGGTCAGGAAGGTGTTGTCGGCAATCAGCAGCAGATTATTTTCTTTGCAGAGCATGGAAATCGCCCGGAGATCGGCGAATTTAAGGAGCGGATTGGTGAGGGTCTCGACAAAAACGGCTCTCGTCGCCGGCTGGACGGCCGCGACAATTGCGGCGTTGTCACTGGTATCGACATAACTGAAGGTGAGGCCGTACTGGCTGAAGATCTTGTCAAACAGACGGCAGGTGCCGCCGTAAAGATCCTCGGTTACGATCAGGTGGTCACCCGATTTAAAAAGCAGCAGCAGGTTGGCGATGGCCGCCATGCCGGACGCATAGGCGAAACCGCGGGCGGCGCCGTCGAGGCGAGCCATGCCGTCTTCAAGCGCCTGCCGCGTCGGATTTCCCGAGCGGCTGTAGTCATAACCGGTGCTCTGGCCCAGTCCCGGATGTCTGAAGGTGGCTGTCTGATAGATCGGCACGGTGACCGCTCCGGTGCGGCTGTCCCATTCAAGTCCTATCTGTACCGCCTGAGTTGCGATGTTCATACAAATATCCTCCCAAAAAGTAAATCCCCTTCCGGGGTGCGGAAGAGGATCTTGTGGATGGCGCTCTTCCTTATCTCCCGAAACCTTTGTAAAGGTTCCGCTGGAATTGGCACCTTGCCAAATGGCTGGTTGCCGCGACGTCACAGGGCCAGTCCCTCGGTCGCTCTCGATAAGAATATGTATGTTGAGTAGATCGGTGTAAAAATATGAGTTAAAAATATCAGTTGTACGGTGAACGTGTCAATAAATATTTTACAATTCCCATACATGGACGGCGAGCGGTTGCCGCGGGATCATATTCCGCCCATGCAGAGGTATTTGACTTCCAAAAATTCTTCAATGCCGTAGCGGGAGCCTTCCCGCCCGACCCCGGACTCCTTCATGCCGCCGAAAGGGGCGACTTCGGTCGATATCAGGCCGGTGTTGATGCCGACCATGCCGTATTCAAGCGCTTCGGCGGTCCGCCATACGCGGCTTATGTCGCGGCTGTAAAAATAGGACGCCAGGCCGAATTCGGTGTCGTTAGCCATCCGGACCGCCTCCTGATCGCTGTCGAATCTGAACACCGGAGCCAGCGGCCCGAAGGTCTCTTCACGGGCCACCAGCATCTCCGGGGTGACATCCACGATTATCGTCGGCTCAAAAAACGTGCCGCCCAGAGCGTGGCGCTTGCCGCCGAGCACGATTCTGGCCCCCTTGGCGGTGGCATCGGCGATATGTTCTTCAACCTTTTCGACGGCCGCCATGTTGATCAGCGGTCCCTGCTGGACGTCTCCGGTCAGGCCGTTGCCGACCTGCATGCCGGCAACGGCATCCGACAGTTTCTGTACAAACAGGTCGTAGACACCGGACTGCACCAGCAGCCGGTTGGTACAGACGCAGGTCTGGCCGGTGTTGCGGTACTTGGAAGCGATCGCCCCCTCGACGGCGGCATCGAGATCGGCATCATCGAAGACTATGAACGGGGCATTCCCCCCCAGTTCCAGTGAAACTTTTTTGACGGTGGCGGCGCATTGCGCCATCAGCTGTTTGCCGATTTCAGTCGATCCGGTAAAAGTCAGTTTGCGGACGATGGGATTGGAAGTCATTTCGTCGCCAATGGCGGCTGCGGAGCCGGTGACGACACTGAAAACTCCGGCCGGAATTCCGGCGCGCTCCCCAAGCTCCGCAAGCGCCAGAGCCGAGAAAGGGGTGGCGCTTGCCGGTTTTACGACCATCGTGCAGCCGGCAGCCAGCGCCGGTCCGGCCTTGCGGGTAATCATGGCAGCCGGAAAATTCCAGGGTGTGATCGCGGCGCAGACCCCTATAGGCTCTTTAATGACAACTATGCGCTTGTCGGCGGTGTGGCCGGGAATTGTGTCCCCGTAAACCCGCTTCCCCTCCTCGGCAAACCACTCGATGAATGAGGCCGCGTAGGCAATTTCACCCCTTGACTCTGCAAGCGGTTTCCCCTGTTCTGCGGTCATGATGACCGCAAGGTCGTCCTGATTGGCCATGATCAGCTCAAACCAGCGCCTGAGAATAATGGAGCGTTCTTTGGCGGTTTTTTTTCGCCAGGCGGGGAGGGCGGCGGAGGCGGCATCAATTGCCCGGCGGGTCTCGGCAAAACCCATTTTGGGCACCGTGCCGAGTGCCTCACCGGTGGCCGGGTTGGTAACGGTGATTGTTTCACTCCGGTCGGCATCGCTCCAGCCGCCGGCCAGATAACAGCGCTGCTTCAGCAGGGTAGGGTCTCTCAGTGGCAACATGCTTGATTCCTCCGGATTTTTGTATTAAAAAAGGCTGCCCGAATTCGAGAAGCCCTTTGATTGTTGCGAAACAAGCGGCATATATGCCGGTGCCTGCCGGTGAAATCGCTTCCGGGTAGACCGGCGCAAGCGCCCTGCCAAGCCGGAAATTAGTATACAGAGCCGAGTATACACGATGATTGTGAAATTGAAAGCGGTCATTACATAAGCAGGATGTAAATGGGCATGAAGTAAAAAAAATGGTGCATTTTTCTTGAGATTTGGGTTATTGTTCGAAAGTTAATGTAATACATTCCCGTACAGCAGTTCATACCCTACACCACTCTGGAGATTCCATTGGCAACTACCGAGCGAAGCTTTATCAACAACGTCTGGGATTTTTTCTGTTCTCTTAAACTGACCCTCTTTCTGCTGATCTCGCTGGCCCTGACATCGATAATCGGCACGGTTCTTCCGCAAGGGGCGCTGCCGCCGGAATACGTCGCCGAGATCAGCCCAACCAAGCTGCAGATATATTCCAAACTTGGATTCTTCGACATGTACCACTCCTGGTGGTTCATTTCCCTGCTGTACGTGTTCAGCCTGAATCTGATCTCCTGCTCGATCAAACGTTTACCGCACGTATTCAAGTTCATCAGTGAACCGGCCCTCGTCCTTGGCGAGGGACAGCGCAACTCATTTTCGTTAAAGAAAGAGCTGTCGTATTCCGGCTCCATCGAAAAAGGGAAAGAGCGCCTGGCCGGGTTTCTCGGGAAAGAATTTTCGGCTCCGGTGATTACCGAACATAACGGTGAATACCACCTTTTCGCGCAAAAAACCGCCTGGTGCCGCCTGGGCGTCTACGTCGTCCACTTCAGCATACTGGTGATCTTTGTCGGGGCCATTATCGGCTCGCTGTTCGGATACAAGGGGTATGTCACCATCGTCGAGGGGACCAGTGTCAACTCCTTTGAAAACAGGAACGGCCAGAAGATGCCGCTCGGATTCGAGCTCCTCTGTGAAAAATTCAACGTGGATTTCTATCCCACCGGTTCACCCAAGGAATTCAGAAGTACGCTGACGGTCCTGGAAAACGGCAAGCCGGTCCCCGGTCATTCACAGGTGAAGGTTATCGTTAATTCGCCGCTGACCTACAAGGGCATCACCTTTTACCAGTCCAGCTACGGACAGTCCAGCGAGGGGAGCGATCATTTCATTTCCGCCACTCCGCGAAATGGCGGAACCCCTGAGAAAGTCGCTGTTCGTGAAGGTGTTGCCGTCACCATGAAGGATGGCACGACCCTCAAACTGCTGGAAGCGACCCAGGAAGTCCGCCAGTTCGCCCCGGAATATTCCGGCCCGGCCGCCCGCATCGAGGTGACTCGAAAAGGGGGCGTACCGCAAACCTTTATCGCCTTCAAAAATTACCCCGAAGTCAATGCCCAGCGCGGCGACCCCCTGATCTTCAGCTATGAAGGTACAAACGCCAAACAGTACACCGGTCTGCAGGTCGCTAAAGATCCCGGCGTCTGGATAGTCTGGCTGGGATGTACCCTGATGATCGTCGGCATTTGCATCGCCTTTTTCATGTCGCATAAACGGATCTGGGTGATTGTATCGAAAGGGCATGTCCGCATGTACGGCAATGCCAGTAAAAACCAGGCGGCGTTTCTGATGCAGTTCGAAGACATCTCTGAAAAGTTCCAGGAAATAAAAATCTAGCGGAGGACTCCAGCTTATGACCAGCTCCATGCTTTTTAACGTTACAACCTTCACATATTTGATCTCGATGATCGTTTTCTTTGCATTCCTGGCCAGCAAAAACAGGACTCTCGGCCTGGCCGGCAGCTTCATCGCCTATGCCGGTCTCGCCGTGCAAACGGTCGCCATCGGCCTGCGCTGGAAAGAATCCTACGACATGGGCGTCGGGCATGCCCCGATGTCCAACCTGTACGAGTCGATTGTCTTCTTCTCCTGGACGATTATCCTCCTTTTTGCCTACATCGACATTCGTTACAAATACCGCATCGTCGGAGCGTTTGTCGTGCCGTTTGCGCTGCTCGGCATGGCGTGGGCGCAGCTTGGCATGCATACCGGCATCGAGCCGCTCGTTCCGGCGCTGCAGAGCAACTGGCTGCTGTACCACGTTATAACCTGCTTCCTTGGCTATGCCGCATTTGCCGTCGCCTGCGGCATTTCAATCATGTACCTGATTAAAACGGCCGCCGAAGGCACCGACAAGTCGGCTCCGGCCGGCGGGCTCATGTCGATGTTTCCACCCCTGAAAGTACTTGATGACCTCAACTACCGCGCGATCATGATCGGTTTTCCGCTCCTGACGCTCGGCATCGTCACCGGCGCCGCCTGGGCCAACTACGCCTGGGGCACCTACTGGAGCTGGGACCCCAAGGAAACGTGGTCGCTGATTGTCTGGTTTGTTTACGCCGCCTTTCTGCATGCCCGCATCACCAAGGGATGGGTCGGAAAGCGCGCCGCCTGGCTATCGGTCATCGGCTTCGCCGCCACCATCTTCTGTTATCTCGGCGTCAATCTGTTCCTTTCCGGTCTGCACAGTTACGGCAACTCGGGGAAGATGTAGCTTAAAGGCAACCCCTCCCCGCTCCCCTTGACAGGGGAGGGCTTTAACTTCCCCCTGACAAGAGGGGATCGAGGGGGGTGGTTTTTGCTTTGGAATAAAACAAGGACTATGGTAACGCATGAAGTTTTCGTCCGGCAAAATCGTCTGCCTGTGCGCCGCACTTCTGACCGGTATTGCCGCCATCTCTCTGATTGCCAAAGAGCGTACGGCAGAAGCGGCCGGGACGGTTAGCTGCGGCTGCCACACTCATAAAGACGATAAGGCCTTTGTCCATCTGCCGGTCAAAAACGGTGAATGCACGTCATGTCATAATCCGTCGGATAAAAAACACCCCGCCTTCAAAAAAGAGGCTTTTTCACTGACGGATAACGGTAAGGCGGGGCTCTGCAACGAATGCCACGAGCGCAAGAACACCAAAAAATACGTGCATCCCCCCGTTGCCGCCGGCGATTGTCTCGATTGCCATGACCCCCACCAGAGCAACAACAAGTTTCAGTTGAAAGAGGCGGGCGCCGCACTCTGCTACATGTGCCACGACAAGAGCAAGTTTGACACTCCCTTTCCCCATAAGCCGGTTGCGGAGGGAAAGTGCCTGAGTTGCCATGACCCGCATCAGTCCGAGCACAAGTACATGCTCAAGGCGGAGGGGGCGGCTCTCTGCATGACCTGCCATGACAAGGCCCTGATTGCCGGGAGATCGGTCCACGCGCCGGTGGCTGCGGGAGAGTGCACCGAGTGTCATGCCCCGCACGGAACGCAGCTGCACCATCTGCTGAAGCGCCCGGTTCCGGACGGGATGTATCAATCGTTTGATAAAGCGAACTTCGCGCTCTGCTTCGGCTGTCATGCCGATACCCTGGCCGACAGCCAGCGCACCGACTCGGAAACCAATTTCCGTAACGGCATGTTCAACCTCCATTATCAGCACGTCAATAAAATTGACAGGGGGCGCTCGTGCAAAGTCTGTCACGATCCGCATGCCGCCGCCCAGCCCTCTCTGATCGCGAACAAGATCCCCGGATTCGGTCGCTGGCGGATACCAGTCCGCTACACCAAGACCGCTTATGGCGGCACCTGCGTTGTCGGCTGCCATAAACCAAAGTCGTATGACCGGATCAATCCGGTACTGAATCCCTAGGGAGAGTTTGTGCTGAAGCGGTTGTTGATATATATCCCGGTTGCTCTGTTCATGTTTGCTCCCCATGCCCGGGGTGCGATCAACTTTATCTATCCCTCGCCAAACTCTGCCGTCACCTCTTCCGGCCACCTGATCTTCAAGCTCAATCAAACAGAAGTCTCCACGCTCCGCATCACGCATAACGGGAATGTGGGGGAACCGGTGGAGGTCGGATCGCCGGAATTCCGCAAGCTGTTTCAGGACTTTTTTATCGCCCAGTCTCTATGGGATCCCGGGGTCAACAAACTTGTCGTAGACCTGTTTAACGGCGGCCATAAGATCGAATCCGCCGAACTGTCGGTTTTTTATGCTCCGGAAGACGGCAATCAGAAGGTTCTGCCGGAGTATACCCCGGTGACCATGCATCGGCCCGAAAAGGAGCGTCTCTGCCAGTCCTGCCATGTTATGAATCCGACGTCGGCACAGATGAACAACAGCGTTGAAAAGAATAATCCCTGTTTTGTCTGCCACAAGAAAATGCTGGCGGTAAAATACGTACATGGCCCCGCAGGCACCTATTCCTGCGGTTATTGCCACGCCAGCAAGGGTGACCCGAAGCACGCCGTCCCCAAGCGCGGAGCTGCCCTCTGTTATGAGTGCCATTCCGATATGGCGGCGCAGATCAAGAAACTGAAGTTTCTGCATGGTCCGGTCGAGGCGGGGATGTGCGAAGCCTGCCATGACCCGCACGGCAGCCAGAATGAAGCACAGCTGCTCAAACCGATCAATGAGCTCTGTCTCTCGTGTCACGGCCATCTCATCGGCCAGACGCACGTCGTGCGGATACCGAGCGGAGAAGGGCATCCTCTCAAGGGCAAGCAGGACCCGGCGAAAAAGGGGAGCGGCAGGGAGATGAGCTGCATCTCCTGCCACAATCCCCATGGCGGCATGGTACGGTATTATTTTGTCAACAATTCGGAGGACCGCTTGGCGCTCTGCCAGCTGTGCCACGGCATGTAGCACCGATCTTGAACCAACGCGGGAATCAGCTCTTGTTTGTTTCATACTGTCTGCAATTCTGCTTGAGGTGACGCATGAGAAAGATTCAAATATATCTACTGTCGCTCCTTATCGCAACTATCCTTGCCGGATGCGCTCCGGACGTGCTGGTGCCGCAGGAACGCTATTTATGGCCTCCCCCGCCAATGCCCCCGCGCATCGAATGGCTGGGCGCTTACAGTAGTCAGCTTGATTTGAAAATGACCACAGCCCGGCGCATCAAGGAGTTTATTGCCGGACAGGATATTCCGCTCTCGCTGAAAAAACCGGTTGAAGTTCGTGCCGATCCGGTGTCGGACAAGGTCTATGTTGCCGACACTGAAATTGGCGGCGTGTATGTGTTTGACCTGAAGAACAGCGAGTTGCGAAAACTTTCCATTTCCGGCAGCCGGTTCTCAGAGCAGATTGTCCCGGTAGGTCTGGCTCTCGACGGAGACATGAACCTCTATGTTCTTGAGGCCCGGCTCAGGAAAATTCTGGTATTTAATCGTTCCGAAAAATATGTCCGCAGCATTGATCTTGCCGATATCTGCAAGAGGCCGGTAGCTATTGCCGTTGATAAAAGCAGGGGGCGTCTGTATGTTTCCGATGTCCAGCTAGATAAAATATTTGCTCTTGATCCGGCGGGCAACCGCCTTTTTGACTTCGGGAGGCCCGGCAGCGGCGATGGCACTTTTAACAAGCCGGTGGGCATCGCTGTCACTTCGAAAGGTGACATTATCGTTGCCGACTCTTTTAATGCCCGTATCCAGATATTCAGCGAATCCGGAGCTTTTCGCCTGGCATTCGGCACGCGCGGGGAAGGCGCCGGAAATTTTCAGCTGATCAAATCGGTTGCCGTGGATCCGGATGACAATATCTACGTGGTTGACGGTCGCTCGAGCTCAATCAGTATATTTAACCAAGGGGGTGAACTGCTGCTGTCTCTCGGCAGTTTCTACGCGGTCTCATCATCAGGCAAGAGGGCTCCCGGCGGATTTTCGTTGCCTATGGGGATTGATATCGACAATCTTGGCAGGATATTTGTCGTGGACCAACTCAACGCCAGGATTCAGGTTTTTCAGTATCTGTCTGATAAGCCGTCACCGGCCAAATCCCCGGAAACCCGGCAAGTTAAATAACCATCTTGTGTCGTTATTTAACTTGTTGACAGCCGGAAATCCGGAACTAAGGCTTATGATGCCTGACGGCAAATCCCTCCTGCCCCCCTTTTAAAATGGGGTAATTCTAAATATACCCCATCAAAAAGGTAGGATTTTAAAGCCTCCCCCTTTACAAAAAGGGAATCGAGGGGGATTTGATCTTGCGTGTGTCAAAGGGTAAATCCTCCTCGCATCCAGACCACCCCACGGCAAGCTTTTTATGGCGCGTTTATTGCACTATTTGTCTCGGAATATCAATACCAAGATGCCGGGCAGTCTATCTAAAATGAATAGAAGTCATCACATAACGATCGGTTCAACCCTCATCATGCTGGCCCTGATGAGCGTTTTCCTGTTGCCTCGCGAGGCCTCCTGCCGCCTGTCAGGTGAAGGCGAGCTCAGATATGTCAATTTTGAAGCCACTGATAGCAGCGGACACCTTTCCTCTCACTCCCTTACCCAGCGCTATTCAGTCCTTTATGATGCCTCCGGAAGGCTGGTTAATGGACGTTTAGGCAGGTACGACGTAGCTTTGGGATACGAGTTTCTCACCTTTGATACCGGTATTAAATCAAGCGCTGCTCCGGCAGAAAGTTTCGGTGAGAGTAAAGGGCATCTTTTTTATAAAGGAGAGGTGCTTCTGGACCCGAAGGAGATCCCGTTCCGCTTGAACATCTTCAGTCGAGATATGAACAGGAGCTCGTTTTCAAAGGATAGTAGAGACAACCAGCTTTTTCTAGTTCCCTCCATTGCCGGCGGCTCAGCTACCGATAGGAGGGCTCTTGACATGGATGACGAACGGATATAACGAAATACTGCGGCATTTTCCGATGCTGATGCTTGACTATCGCGACATGATTAACAAGGACCTCGGCGCTGTCTATCCGGTTGACAATCGCTTGTCAAGGCTGGCGTTCGTCAGTCTCAATAAAAAAGACAACTGGTTTCATTATCGCTATGTGACGTATAACGATTACATCGATCACTCCAATAACTATAATGAGACCCAGGTACAGTTGGGCACTGTCGATCAACTGCTGGCGCGCCGCTGGATCGATTTTACCAACTGGCTGAGAGTGTCGGCTGATGGTCAGCTGACCAAGCGGATTAATGAAAAGTCCAATGAAAATTTCGAGGAGTTCAGTCTCAATTTTTTCGCGACCGCCAGAAGAGAATCCTGGGAGCTGCGCACTTTTAACAATTTTACCAGACTTAACGAAGTTAACCGCGACAGGCTCACCTACAAAACTTCGCTGCCGCTCTATGCGAGCGGCATTATCACCCCTACCGCGAAATGGAGCGCCTACTCAAAGTACGATGACAGTCACACCGAAAAAGGGGAGTATTTTACGACTGTTAACGGTGGTTACAATGTTGATTCCTTCAGCAAATCCTCCTTCACACTCAGTCATGGCCTGAGTGTTGAGCAGGTTGACAATTCCACCGGGCAGAGTTCCCTTATTTTAACCGGCCGCGTCGCCACCGCGAGCAGTCCGAAATTTTCCCGCGATTTATCACTGAAGTCGGAATATAGCATTCGGGAATATCGCAATACCAATAGCAGCGGCTCGTCCAATTTTCTCGATCAGGATTTAACCACCAATGTCAGTTATAATCTGACCAACAAGCTGCGCATAATGGTATTACAGAAAAATCGTTTTACGAGCGGTACGTCCCAGGTTTTTTCCAACACCGAGCTCGGCGCTACAATCAACAACGCTCAATATCAGGCGCCCCGCGGGAATTTAAACAGCGGCGATTCAGGGTACCAGTCAGTAACCACTCTTGTAACAAGCTGGATCCCGAAACCCCGCCTGAACCTCGGTATGACGCTGGCCGAGGATATCTATGTCCCGACATCCGGCCAGAAAAGCGCTGTTTCCAAGATGAGCGCCACGGCAAACTATACTAGAGATAAATTAAAAATTTCCAGTAATACCTCTTTCAATTACAGCGATGGAAATAACGACGATACCTATAACAGGCTGGAGAGTGCCAACGATGTAAGCTATATTTTCAGCAGGAACCTGGACGCAAAGATCGGATTTACCTATTTAAAGTCGTTTGGCGTTATCGATCCGGTTGAATCAATCAATGCGCTGCAGTCTCTTAATTATCATCACTATCAGGCCAACGGCTTTGCGCGAATAGTCTTCGAAATCAATGAAGCATTTACTTCTATCGAGGAGTCGGCCAGCTCTGCCGGTATTGCCGGCAATGCCGTTACAGCAAAACAACGCACCAATACTCTACTGCTCGGGGCAAAATATTTTCCGCTGCGCCAGATAATGATAGCCGCCGGCACCAGATATTCCTTTGTGAACCGCTTTGAAAATGACACCATCAGCTATTATGGTTCTGTCTCGGCACATTACCAGCTTCTGGAAGCCGGTCTCGATTACACCTACAGTAAAAACAAGACGGATAACAGGATGGAAAAGAAAATAATGGCCAATGTAAAGAAAAAATTCTGATCTGCGAGCATGGACAACATTTCGAGACAAAGCCGCAATGACGCGAAGACGCAAGGGAAAACCTTGACGTCTTTTTTTGGTTTTACCCTTGTTTTAAGCCCGTCTTTGCGCCATTACGTCTTGCCTGGGGCCACCTGCCTCTGGTTGCGTTGAAGAATTTACAACCAATAAAAAATCTCCATATTATTCCCGAGTTCTCTTAAATTTGCTTTGACGGTGTCCCGTCAGGGGTGGTAATCTGCGCAGTCAAACGTATATGGACGCCGCTTAAGTGTCACAACCGCTAAAGGAGATTGAAATGAAAATGATCAGCAACATGTTCGCCTTGTCAACCGTTCTGCTGGCGCTATGTCTGGCCGGGTGCGCCGCCCCCAGGGTCGCCGAACGTTATGTCTGGCCGCCTCCGCCTGATGAGCCAAAGATCGAGTTTCTCGGCGTTTATAAAACTCAGTCCGATCTGGCGGAGGAGGGGCTCGCCAAACTTATCCTCGGGTCGGATGTTTCCGCATCCCTGCGCAACCCCTTGGCGATTACCGCCGACGGTCACGGCAAGGTCTATGTCACCGACCTGAAGCTGAATGGGGTGCTGGTTTTCGATTTCACGACCAGAAAGGTCGATATGCTGGCTGTTGAAAGCGGCCAGATCTTCAACAAGGTAAGCGGGATTGCCATAGATAATGACGGGAACATCTATGTCGGCGATACCGATCTGAAAAGGATCGTGGTCTTCGACAAGAACGAGAAGTTTGTCTCCAACATCGATCTTTCCGCACAGGCCAAGTCTGTCGGTCTTTTCGCCATCGACAAGGCGAGGAAACGTATTGTCGTCCCCGACCCCGCCGCGCACAAGGTACATATCGTCGATTTCAGCGGTAAATTCATCAAAACCATCGCCAAACACGGGGGGACGGAAGAGGGTTTTAATTATCCCACTGCCGCGGCGTTCGACCCGCAGGGGAACATCATCGTGGCCGATACGATGAATTCGCACATAGAGCGGTTCGCCCCGGACGGTACATTTCTTTCCCTGTTCGGCAAGCGTGGTGACAGTCCGGGCGAATTTGCCGTCATCAAGGGGATTGCCGTCGACAGCGAAGGGCACATCTATGTGACCGACTCCAAAGCAAACCGGTTTTCCGTCTTTACTGAAAAAGGTGAGCTTCTCCTTGTCATCGGCACGCTTGACGATGCAGACAAGGTAATCGGCGGCATGGTAACCCCTCTGGGGATCTATATAGATCAGAACGACACCATATATATGGTGGAAAAAAATTACGCGCGCTTTCAAAAATACCAGTACCTGAACTCCGCCTACCTGGCCAGTCATCCCATCACCAAGGATACCGTGCTGGCGAAACCTGTTGTCGAGGAAAAGCCTTCTCTCAATAAGGACACCCCGCCGGCGAAAACGTTTTTGCAGCAGAAACAAACGCCGTAAGGGAAAAAACTGAACTGCCGCTTGGTACCTGTTGGCCATTTGGCCGGTCGATGGATGCTAATTGACAGTGTTGTTTCGTTACTGCGCTGCGAACAGAGTGAAATACCCGTAATTATCGCTAGTTATGCAGCTTGTATATCTTGGCATGGCAATTGTATAAACAATAATAGCTATAAGCAAGGTTTCTTTAAGTTAGTGGAAGGTGCGGTTGTTTACAAATCTGATGAAAGGAGGGGTAGTTGGGTAGTTGGATTTAAGGATAAGCAGACTGAACATTGACAGTAAGAAACCAAAAACGAAAAGGAGTAACACAATGAAAAAGGTTTTATTGACAGCAGCACTCGTAATGGTCGCAACCAGCGCATTCGCCACCAACATCTCCACCACCAAGCACAACCTCTCTTCCGGTGGCACACAGTCCATCAAGGGCGCTAACGGCGAAATCTGTAAATACTGCCATACCCCGCATAACGCCGGCGCTACTGCTCCGCTCTGGAACAGGCTTGCCCCTACAGCCATCACCACCAAGTACACTTCGACCTCCATGAAAGCCACTCCTGCAACTCCCACCGGCACTTCCCTCATGTGTCTGAGCTGCCAT
>WNGL01000838.1_pt1 | contig 88079 bp, 57 predicted proteins | sample 5400591 | NCBI WGS metagenome assembly WNGL01 (sample SAMN13153377, study PRJNA577476) | soil metagenome | isolation source: 80 cm soil or saprolite under Garry oak tree replicate 1 | place: USA:California | collected 2016-06-15 | reverse complement strand
TAACGCGGATCGACCATCCAGACGCGCGGCACTTTGAATTCCTCGTAGATCATTTTCTTGGCGACGGTATCCGGATGATGATCGTCGGAGCTGATGACTTCCGCCACGAGCCAGAGCTTGTTCGTCGCGGCGGTCACCAGCGCGAGGTCCGGCCGCAGCAGCGTTCCCGCCGAGAGTTGCACCACCGAACGCGGCGGCAACAGCCGGGTGGTCTTCAGACCGAGGAGGCAATTGGCGACGCGGACGTGCAGGCGGGAGAGGACCCGTTCGTGGCGCTCGCCCGGCGGGAGACGCAGCAGCGTCTCGCCCTCGACAATTTCCTGGTAGGTTTCGCTCAATGCGCGGCGAGCAACTTACGCAAAAACCGGCCGGTGTGCGAGCGTTTGTTGCGCGCGAGGGCTTCGGGCGTGCCTTCCGCGACGATCTGGCCGCCGCCAGCGCCGCCTTCGGGGCCGAGGTCGATGATCCAGTCCGCCTCGGCGATCAGCTCGAGATTGTGCTCGATCACGATCACGGAGTGGCCGGCATCGACGAGGCGCTGGAGCACCTGCACCAGCCGGTGCACGTCCGCCATGTGGAGGCCGATGGTCGGCTCTTCGAGGAGGAACAGGTCCTTCTTCCCGCCCGGATCCAGCAGCGGCAGTTGGTCCTTGAGACCGGAAAGCAAATGCGTGACGAGCTTGACGCGTTGCGCCTCGCCCCCGCTGAGGGTGGGACTGGTCTGGCCGAGTTTCAGATAGCCCAGGCCCGTGTCGCGGAGCGCCTCGAGCGGGCGTTTGAGCTTGGGAAAACTGGCGAAGAACTCCAGGGCTTCCTCGATCGACATCGCCAGCACCTGCGCGATGTTGCGGCCGCGGAATTCGATGTCGAGGGTCTCCCGGTTGAAGCGCGTGCCGCCGCAGGTCTCGCAGCGCACAAAGGCGGGCGGCAAAAAGCTCATCGCCAGTTTGATCGTGCCGGCGCCTTCGCACTCGGGGCAACGGCCGCGCGGGCTGTTGAAGGAGAAGCGGCCGGGCGGGTAGCCGCGCAGGCGCGCCGCGGGCGCCTGGGCGAAGAGCCGGCGAATCTCATCGAAGAAACCGACGTACGTCGCCGGGGTCGAACGCGGCGTGCGGCCGATGGGCGACTGGTCCACTTCATGAACGGATCGGATTGACTCGCCGCCGGCGAGCGATCCGTTTTTGCTTTCGGAGCGTGGATGTTTGAGCCTCGTTCGCACCGCCGGAAACAGGCACTCCCGGACCAGGGTGCTTTTGCCCGAGCCGCTGACGCCGGTGACCGCGACGAAACGCCGGAGCGGGAATTTAACGGCAAGGTTCTTCAAATTGTGGGCCGAGGCGTTGCGCAGGAGCAGGGCCGAACCGTCCTGGCCGGAGGTGATGGACACTGGCCGGCGTTGTCCGCGGGCGGGAAAAGTCTTCCGGGCGCGGAGCCATTGGCCGGTGATGGAGTTGTTGTGGCGGAGCAATTCCCGCAAGGTGCCGCGGGCCACCAACTGCCCGCCGTGCGCGCCGGCGCCAGGGCCGAGGTCGATCACGTAATCGGCGCGACGCATCGTTTCGGCATCGTGCTCGACGACCACTAGCGAGTTACCGCGTGACTGGAGCGTCCGCAACGCCGCGAGAAGTTGTTCATTGTCGCGCGCATGGAGGCCGATGGTTGGCTCGTCGAGCACGTAAAGCACGCCGCTGAGATTGGAGCCCAGTTGCGCGGCGAGTCGGATGCGCTGGCCTTCGCCGGCGGAGAGGGTGGTGACGCCGCGTCCCAATTGCAGGTAGCCGAGGCCGACCGCGCGCAGGAACTTAAGGCGTTCGCGAATTTCCGGGAGGATGTCGCGGGCGATGACCGCGGCCCGTCCGGTAAACCTGGTTCTGGCGAAAATTTCGCCAGCCTGTTCAACCGAGAGTTGGGAAAAATCGTCGATGGTCGGAGCGGAGTCGCGCCAGCCCGCGTTGCGGCCTGGCGGGCGCAAAGGGCGCCCCAGGTTTAAGCGGACGGCCCGCGCGATGGGGTTCAGGCGGGCGCCCTGGCACGCGGGACAGATCTCCCGCTCGCCTTCCTGCCAGTCAAACCACGATTCCTCGATGGCGTCGGCGCGCGCGCCGCGCTCGACCTCCGGCAGATAGAACAGCTCGCCAAAACCGCGGCACGCGGGACACCAGCCTTGCGCGGAATTGTAGCTGAACAGCTTGGGGTCGAGCGGCTGGAAGGAGCGTCCGCAATTCGGGCAGGCGCGCTCGGTCGAATGGATGCTAAGGGTCTGGGAATTGTCCAGCGCGAACAAGGTGCCGCGCCCAAGCTTGAGGGTTTCATCGATGAGCTGTTGGGCGGTCGACCGAGCCGGGAGCGCGCGGCGGCGGTAGCGGCTAAGCACTCCCACGACGATTTCGACATCGTGCTCCTTGAAGCGGTCGAGGCGGAGCGGCCGGCCCGTCGAGTAGATTTTTCTGTCGGCGCGAATTTCCGCATAGCCATGCCGGGCGGCCCACTCGGCGACTTCGGTGTGGTAACCCTTGCGGTTTCTCACGACCGGGGCCAGCAGCAGCAGGTCGCCGCGCGGTTTGAGTTCGGCTTGCAAGCGCCGGGCGAGCTGATCGCGGGTTTGGGCTTCGACCGGCCGCTCGCAGTCCGGGCAATGCTGGGCGCCGAGCCGGGCGAAGAGCAGGCGAAGAAAATGGTAAACCTCGGTCACGGTGGCGACCGTGCTTTTGCCGCCGCCGCGCGCCGCGCGCTGCTCGATGCTCACCGTAGGCGGAAGCCCCTCGATTAAATCGACGTCGGGCCGCGCGAGCTGATCGACGAATTGCCGCGCGTAAGTGTTCATCGAATCGAGGAAACGCCGTTGGCCTTCGGCGAAGAGCAAATCGAAGGCGAGCGTGCTCTTGCCCGAACCGCTCACGCCGGTGATGACGACGAACTGGTTGCGGGGAATGGTGAGCGAAAGATTTTGCAGATTATGCTCGCGCGCTCCGTGGATGGCGATGACTTCCGGATCGTGAGATTCGCGGCTTCGGTCCACGCTCAGATCCTCCGGAAAGTTTCGCGCAAAGCCCGGCCGGTGTGGCTGGTGGCCCCGGCGGCGACTTGTTCGGGGGTTCCTTGCGCCACGAGCCGCCCGCCGTCCTCGCCGCCTTCGGGGCCGAGGTCGATGAGCCAATCGGCGGCTCGGATGACGTCCAGATTGTGTTCGATGACGAGCAGCGAGTGCCCGGCATCGACGAGGCGCTGGAAAACCTTCAGGAGCACGCGCACGTCGTCGAAGTGCAGGCCGGTCGTCGGTTCGTCGAACAGGAAGAAGGTGGGCTTGGAGTCGGCGGCGTCGGCGTGGGCGAATTCGGCGAGATGGCCGGCGAGTTTCAATCTTTGGCTCTCCCCGCCGGAAAGGGTATTGAGCGGCTGGCCGAGCCGCACGTACCCCAGGCCGACTTCCCGCAGGAGATTCAAGCTGCGCAACGCGCGCCGCCCGGGCGGAGTGTGGCCGAAAGGGAGGAGGAATCGAATGGCTTCGTCCACCGTGGCCTCGAGCAGATCGGCAATGCTCCATTCATTGTTCCGATTTTGAGGGCGGGGCTTGGCCATTCGCGCTCGGCCAGCGGCGGGCAGTGGCGGAACGCGGAGTTTGATTTCCAAAATGTGCGGGCGGTAGCGGCGGCCGTTGCAATCGGGACAGCGGAGATAGACGTCGCTCAGAAATTGCATTTCAACTTTTTCGAAGCCCGCGCCGCGGCAGCGCTCGCATTGGCCCTGGCTGGAGTTGAAGCTGAAGGCGCTGGCGGTGAGGCCGCGCTGGCGGGCCAGGCCGCTCCGCGCGAAGAGTTCGCGGATGTCGTTGAAGGCGCCGAGGTAAACGGCGGGATTGGAGCGCGGCGTTTTGCCCAGCGCCGACTGGTCCACGAGGACGGCGCGGCCAACGTGCTCCGCGCCGTGAAGCGCGAAGCCCGGCGCGCGCAGGGCGGACGGTGCGGGAGGATCGCCGGCGTCCTCGAGTTTTTCGGGAAGGACGGCGCGGGGCTCCGAATTTGCGGGCGCGGACCTTAGATGGGTTTGGAGGGCGGGAAGCAACACGTCGCGAGCCAGCGTCGTTTTGCCGGAGCCGCTCACGCCGGTGAGGCAAACGAAGCGGTTAAGGGGAATGGCCACGGTGAGATTCTTCAGGTTGTGCCGCCGGGCGCCGGTGAGCCGGAGTATCCGGCAGGGCGACCGGGATTGGTCGTTTGCCAAATTTACCGGGCGGCGGGCCGGCGTCTCCCTCTGTTTCGCGCCGCTGAGATATTGACCAGTGAGGGAATGCCGGCACTTCATGATTTGCTTGAACGGTCCTTGGAAGACAACACGGCCCCCCGCCTCGCCGTGGCCGGGGCCAAGATCAACGATCTGATCGGCGGCGCGCATCAGGCCGGCATCGTGTTCGACCACGACCACGGTATTGCCGGCGTCGCGCAGGTTTTCCAGGACGCGCGCGAGGCGGGAGGTATCGCGGGGGTGGAGGCCGACGCTTGGCTCGTCGAGGACGAAGAGGGTGTTGACGAGACGGGCGCCGAGGCAGGCGGTGAGGTTTACGCGCTCGGTTTCGCCACCCGAGAGCGTCCGAGTGGAGCGGTCCAGTGTGAGGTAGCCGAGGCCGACATCAACGAGGTAACGGAGGCGGGAAAAGACTTCGTTGAGAGCCAGCGCGAGCGGATCGGAGGGCTTGGCCGGGGTCTGCTCGACGATCCGTTCGATCACCTGCAAGGCGGCGGCAACGGGTAGCTGGTAAAAGTCAGCCAGGGAAAGTTTGGACGCCGAAGGGGCACCGGCCGGGACGCCAGGGTCTTGCAGTGTATCCGGCCGCGCACCCAGGTCGGTGACGAGACGATAGAGAAGGGACTCGGGCTGAAAGCGCTGGCCGCGGCAGTCGGGACATGTCGAGTAGGCGCGATAGCGGGAGAGGAGCACGCGGATGTGCATTTTGTAGGACTTCGATTCCAGCCAACGGAAATAGCCTTTGACGCCGTACCAGGCGCGCGGCCATTCGTGCGCTTCGTCTTTGCCGTAGTCGGGGTCGCCGTGGAGGATCCAGTCCTGCCAACGGACGGGGAGTTGGTTGAAGGGGACATCGAGGGGGATTCCGTAATGCCGGCACATGCGCACCAAATCCTTCTGGCAGTCGGCGCCGTGGCCGGTCTGCCACGGTTTGACGGCCCCTTCGGCCAGTGTGCGGGACCGGTCGGGGAGGGCGAGGTGGTAATCGATGGTGATGATGCGTCCGAAACCGCGGCAGGCCGGACAGGCGCCGATGGGGTGATTGAAGCTGAAGAGGGCGGGGGTAGGCTCGCGGTACTCAATGTCGCAGGTCGCGCAGTGGAACTGGCTTGAAAAGAAGTGCGCGCCGCGGCACGCGGACCGCCCAGCGCCGTCCAGCAGATGAATGGCGAGCCGCCCCTTCCCAAAGTGGTAGGCCTGTTCGGCGGCTTCAGCCAGGCGGGCCCGGTTCTCGGCGGTGAGCTTGAGACGGTCCTGAATCACCGTCAGCGCGGCCGGCGGTTTTTGTTCCAGGCGCGACAGGAGCTCCTCGAGGCGGGCGATTTCGCCGTTGTGGAGCAGGCGTTGGTAGCCCTGTTTGGAGATGAGGGCGAGGGATTCGGCGACGGACACTTTTTCAGACAGCGGCAGGTTGAAGGTCACCAAGGCTTCGGAAACTTCCCGGGAGGAAACATGTCCCGCGGCGGCCAACGTTTCCCAAATCAGTTGCGGCGAATCCTTGCGCACCGGACGGCCGCAGCGGCGGCAATGCAGTTGCGCCAGGCGCGGCCAGAGCACCTTCATGTGATCGCACAGCTCGGTCATGGTGCCGACGGTTGAGCGGGTGGTTCGGACGGTGTTGCGCTGCTCGATGGCGATGGCCGGCGGGATGCCGTCGATGCGGTCCACCTGGGGGCGATCCATGCGGTCGAAGAACTGGCGGGCATAGGGGGAAAAGGTCTCCAGGTAGCGGCGCTGGCCTTCGGCGAAGAGCGTGTCGAAGGCCAGCGAGCTTTTGCCCGAACCGCTGAGGCCGGTGACGACGATGAGTCGCCGGAGCGGGAGATCGAGATCGAAATTTTTTAAATTGTTGTGCCGGACACCCCGCAGGCGGATGACCGGAGGAACGGCTCGCTTCGTCATTGTAGCAGAGTGTAGCCACGCGGCGGGGCGGTAGCAAGCAACGTGAACCGGGGCCATTGGGGCTGGTGGCGCCGCCGGAGGAGCGATGGAGGACCCAAGCAATCATGGCGGCCGTTGACCGCCTGACCCCGGCGAAGCTTCCAGCTTGCCGCTGGAGCCGGTTTGCATTAAGGTCGGGGATGCAATTTTTCTCGGCCGCACTGGTGGTTCTGTGGCTTAGCGGCCCGGCCTTCGCCGCCGAACTGAGCTTGGACTTCAGTGAGGCCACGCTCAATGAACCCCCGGCGGGTTTTCGCAGCACGCTGACCGGCGAGGGAAAGCCGGGGGACTGGCGAATCATTTTGGACGATGCGCCCTTGGCGCTGCCGCCGCTTTCGTCGCGGGTTGTAAACGTGAACAAGCGACCGGTGCTGGCCCAGCTTGCGCGGGACCGCACCGATGAACATTTTCCGCTGCTGATTTACGAGGAAGAAGCGTTTGGAGATTTCATCCTGACGACTCGCTTCAAAATCGTCAATGGCGTGGCCGAGCAGATGGCCGGGATCGCCTTCCGCATCCAGGATGAGCGGAATTATTATTATATTCGGGCCAGCGCATTGGGGAGCACGTTCTCGTTTTTTAAGATCGTCAACGGCATTCGCAGCCCGCCGACCGGCGTGAAGGTGGAGATTTCCAAAGGGGTCTGGCACCAATTGGTGCTGAACTGCAAGGGCAACAATATCCGCGCCTTCCTGGACGGGCGAGAGGTGTTGCCCCCCTTGAGCGACACGTCATTTCTGAGCGGGAAGATCGGCTATTGGACCAAGTCCGATTCGGTGAGCTATTTCACCGACACCCAATTGAACTACATTCGGAAGGAGATTTTTGCGCAGACGCTGGTGCGCGACGCGCTCAAGAGATTTCCGCGTTTGCTGGGGTTGAAAATCTTTGCGGCCACCAACGGCCAGGCCGAGCCGCAGATCATTGCCAGCACCAACCTCAAGGAAATCGGCCAGCCCGGCCGCGCGGCGGAGCAGGATGTCATCGCCCACAGTCGCATTTATCACGGCCGGGAGAGCGACGCGGTGATGGTCACCATGCCGCTGCACGACAGCAACGGGGAGACGGTGGCGGCCGTGAAGGTGGTGATGAAGGCCTTCGCCGGGCAAACGGAGAAAAATGCCATTGCCCGCGCGATGCCGATCGTCCAGCAGCTCGAAGCGCGGGTGCAATCGGCAAAGGACTTGACCCAGTGAGGCCGTTGGACTATAAGGGCCGGCAAATTCGCGGTGAGCTTTTGCATGATGATTCGTTCGGCAGGAAATTCTTTGGCGGGGCGTGCTGGCCGCGCTGGAGGAATAATCAGAGACGTACAACCCGGAGCGGGGAACGGGAGTTGGCCGGCGGCACGGTGGCCCGTGTTTGCCGCCAGCGTTCAGCTCCGCCATTAAGCAAAGGACGATTCGAAGCATAGGCGGCTGTGAAGTTTTGATTATTGGGCGGCGTCGGCAGCAGCGTGGCCTTCCGGAGTGAGTGCAACCCTCTGGTCCGCGCGGCGAAACCAGGGAAGGTGAATTTCTGCTATCGGCGGGTCTTCTCGCAAACTTGAGAGGCGCTCGAACAATAAATTCGCTTGTCCGAGCGCAACTTCCAACCCATTTGGCCGATGTAACTGAATAGGCCGGGTTTATGCTGGTTAGCAAGTATGAAGAGAGCTGTATTTATCGAACGTGATGCGATCCTCAACGAGGTGCGGACCGGGCCGAAGCATCAAATCACGCCGTTGACCCTGGAAGAATTCAAAGTGATCAAGGCGGCCGAACCGCAATTGAAAAAGCTCAAGGCGGCCGGGTTCGTGCTCATCGTCACGACCAACCAGCCCGGACTTTCGCGCGGCTATCAGTCGCGGCGCGACCTGGACCGGATGCATGAGCTGCTGCGCCGCTCATTTCCGCTGGACGACCTGCTAGTCTGCCCGCACGACGAAAGCGACCATTGTCCGTGTCGCAAGCCCAAGCCGGGCCTGCTCATCGAGGCGGCCTTCAAGTGGCACTTGAACCTCGACCATTCGTTCGTGGTCAGCGACAAGTGGCAGGACGCCGAGGCGGCCCGAACGGCGGGCTGCACTTCGCTGTTGGTAAAATCGCCCTGGGTGGGCGGCGTGCACCACGATTTCGTGCTCCCCAGCCTCGAGGCGATCGTGGAGAAAATCCTCCGGCTGAAGCAACACTTGGAGTTTGCCTAGAATTTGAGTCCGAGGGAGGAGCGGATTTGCAGGTCGTTTTGGCCGACGCCCGCCGCGGGTTGGGTGTCATACTGCTCCAGGAGGGTGAACACCAGGGAGAGATTGTTGAGCAGCGCGTAGCGCAGATTCGTTTCAAACCGGAAACGGTAATTCCCCCAATTCTCGACCGGCGGAAAGAATTCGTATTTTTCGTCCCAGGAAAACCGGCTGTTGACCTTCCAGGCCGAGTCCTCGGCGAAGCGGAAGTAAAACGATTCCGCGCGGGTGTTGTCCGAGTTGTATTGAGCCTGGTAATTGCCCCCGAATTCGGTGTTCAACACAAAGTTAGTCGCCTTGAGCAAGTGATAGCCGACGCCCGGTCCCGCTTCGTATCGCAGATTGATCTTGCGGATCTCATCGTATCCGGCCCCGACAAGATTATAGACGTACAGGCGATGTTCCAGGTCCACATCGGTCTTGGAGGAGCCGTACATCCGGTTGTCGGACAGCACGCCTTGGATATGGCCGTAGGAAAAGAGGTAATCGAAGATGTTGCGAAGGTGGTCATGGACATAGGTCGCCTTGAAGCGCCCGGTGTAGAGCTGCCGGCTTCTTTGGTTGAACGCCAAGTCGGTGCCGGCCTGCGCCTCGCCAGCCCATGATTTCGGTGTTGGGTGCTTGAGGGGCGGCGCCAAAGCCAACGGGGCGACGGGCGGGTTGGTGGCGAGCACCGTGGGCGCGGGGGCCGGGGCGGGCAAGTTCTCGCGCGACTTGATTTCGGCCACGGGGATGACCACGACGTTCAACCAGGAGGTTTTCAGCGTGAGTTGTCCGGCATCTTCCGAGAGGATAGTGCCGCTGAGGCGATCCCCGTTGCGCAACTGGAGAACGACCGACTGCGCCCACGCTTGCTGGAGATGAAAGAAACATGCGACCGCCGCCAGCCAGCGCGCCGTCCGCCGCCAGGCATTACGGTTTTGGCGTTTGGACATCGTTGGTGGAGGCGGGCGGGGAACGCGAAGGCAGATCATCGTCCGCGGCGCGCCGGACCCCGCCGGAGACGAAAATTTTCCCCGCTTCATTGCTGCGCAAGACCGGACGCGTGGCGGTGTAAGCATGCGTTTGGCGCAAGATCACCTCGCCGTTCGGGCTGACGACCGCGTAAGCGAAGGAGCGCGCTCCGGTTTGGAACAGCAGATGCAGATTGTTCTCTTTGTCCAACTGCGTTTCCGGCCGGCTGAACGAAACGAGCGGCCCGACTGGAAAAACGCGGAAGACGCGCCGCTCGTCCGGGTCGGTCAAGCGGACGTAGAGCAGCAATCGCTTCAAGTAGTTGGCTTGTTGCAGCGCGTATTTGCGGACTTCCGGCGGGCCGGCGGCCCCGGGCACGCCAAATTCCTGTTCCCAGATTTTCGTGCCACGAACGATCTCAAAATCTTTGGCCCGGCTGGACACCTCTTGATTCCACTGCTTGATCCTGACCGTGGCGGCGACGGTGTAGCGGCCCGGCTGGCTCAAGTCAAAATACGGCATCAGGTCCACCGGCTTGCTGGCCGCGAGGGAGGATTCCAGCGAAAATTCGCCGGTGACCAGCGGCTCGCCCAGCTTGGAGACGGCGCTGCCATCGCGGCTCTCCAGCGTGAACCTCAGCCAGTCGGGCTCTTTGCCCAAGTTCAGCGTTTGCCCGGAACGGTTGGTGATGCGGACTTTGACCGGCAGCGACTCGTCCCGCAAAAATTGGTCCTGCTCGAGCACCACTTCGACCGACACCTGGGCCGCGAGCGGGCTCAAGGAAACCAGCAGCAAACCGAGGCTTAATCGAGTGATTTTCATTCAAACAGTCTAGGCGTGTTCCAGGGGGTGGCAAGCCGCAACGCCGCGCCGCGGCGCGTGGCCGGCCGCGCGCCCATTTTCTTCCCCCCCCCCCCGCCTCCGCCCGCGGCCAGACGCGCCGCGCTTAATCGACGCCACGTCGAGTGCGGCTATTCAACCCGTGGCGATTCCGCGGAGGATTCCGAGAGCCTCTGCTGGGCGCGCGCGAAAATGATTTGCGGAGAAATGGCCCGCAGACACTCGATCGGCTTTTCGAAGCGGCAAACATCCTTCATGCAGGGAATGCAAGGGAGGTCCGAGCGGATCACGCGCTCAATTTGTCCGTAAGGACCGGTGCGGCGCGGTTCCGTGGGACCAAAGATCGCCACGACGGGTTTGCGCAATGCGGCCGCTACGTGCATCGGCCCGGTGTCGTTGGTGATCGTCAACTCACTGAGGCGGATCCACTCGATCATTTCCGCCAGCGAAGTTTTGCCGGCGAGTTCGAGGCAACGCCCGGGCGCGGCGTGGGCAATGGTTCGTCCCAATTCGGAATCGGCTGGCGCGCCCAGAATGACGAATCGCGCCGCGGAATGGCTGGCCGAAAAGAGGCGCACCAACTCGGCGAAATGTTCCACCGGCCACCGCTTGTTCAGCCAGCGCGCCCCGGGATGTAGAACGATCCAGCGGGAGCCGTCCACGGGCCATTTCTCCCGCAGCCGCGCCGCGACGGCTGGCCGTTGCGGCAGCCATTGAAAATCCCAATGCACCGGCACGCCGACGACCGGCAGGGCGGCCAGATACCAATCGACCGCGTGCGTGTAATAGGAAGGGCGCGGCACGCGGACGTCATAAAACGCCGGCGCGCCTTCGCGGTGGTCCTCCACGCCAATGGTCAACTGGCCGTTCGCCAGCCAGGCGACCAGCCCGCTCCGCAACAAGCCTTGCAAGTCGATCACCCAATCGAAGCGCTGGCGGCGAATCAATTGCAGGCTGCGCCAGGCTTCCGGCCAGCGAAGTGGCGAACGCCAGCGCCGCCGTTCAAACGCAATAATGCCGCTCAGATCCGGGTCTCCCTCCAGCAACGGGGCCAGGTTCGCATCCAACCACCAATAGACTTCGCTGGCGGGGAGGCCTTTTTTGAGGAGGCGGAGCACCGGCAGCGCCTGCACTACGTCACCCAAGGAGCTTGGTTTTAAGATGAGGACCTTCACAAGTTGATTGGCTGGGAACGCGCCGCAGAAGTAGACCGGGCCCAAAACTCTACCGTTGTGCGGAATAGGCTCACCCAAGGGTGAACGATACAGCCGGGGGATTCCGCCGGCGAGACGCCGACGGGTGTGACCGAGACGGTCGCGCTCCCCTTTGCTTCGCTAAGGATTGGGGCATCCAGGGCGGCAACCATTTTTTACTTCGCGCCGCTCATGTTTTAGTCCGCCAATCGACTCAGGGGGCTGGCCGGCTATTTGCCCAGCGCCAGCCGCTCCGCCAGGCGAGGGGGCAGACCCGCCTCCAGGATTTTTTTCTGCGCTTTGGCAATGTCGTAGGCCAGACGCCGCAATTCAATCGATCCCTCGTCCAGGTCGTAGATCACGTAGGTGGCCTTGGCCACGCCGTCGCGTGACTGGCCGACGCTGCCGACGTTGACAAAGTATTTGCGGCCCGTCTCGACCTTAAATTTCGAATAAGTGCCGCCGCGCACCACGCTGTCGCGGATGAACGCGACGGGGACATGGGTGTGACCGAAGAAGCAGACGCTGGTATTCTGATAGGTGAAGCTGGCGGCGGCGGCCAGCTTGTCGAAGACGTATCCCCAGCGCTGGGGACCGTCGAGGGTGGCGTGGACCATGGAGAAACTGGCCACCAGCCGGACGTATTTCATGTCGCGCAGCCATTGGCGGTCGGCCTCGGGCAACTGTTTGCGGGTCCAGTGGACGGCTTCGGCGGCGTGGGGGTTGAAGCCTTCCAGGGTATCATCGCTGGAACAATATTCATCGTGGTTGCCCTTGACGCAGGGCATGCCGGAGTCGCGGATAATGTCGAGGCATTCCTTGGGGTTGGCGTTGTAGCCCACGACATCGCCGACGCAGCAATAATGGGTGCATTTTTGGCTGCGCGCATCCTCGAGGACGACTTGGAGGGCCTCCAGGTTGGCATGAATGTCTGCGATGACCGCGTATTTCATCTTCGTGCGATGCTACCGAACAATCTCAAATCCGCGAAACTCATAGGCGGCCTCGGTCCAGGTCGTTTCTTCGTGCCGGATGAAGTGTCCCAGCTCGGAGTCCTGGATCGCTTTGCGAAACGCATCCAGTTCCGTCGGCTCACCTTCGACCAACAACTCGACCCGGCCATCGGGCAGATTGCGGACGACGCCGGCCAGATCGAATCCTTGGGCGAGGGCTTTGACCGTGTAGCGGAAACCCACGCCCTGCACCCGGCCCGAGTAAAAAACCTGCAACCGCTGCCGCTTCATATTCCACTGCTCTTGCGAATTGTTCAACCGCCCGCATAAAAAACCGCCGTCGATCCCTGGCAGACTGCGCGTGATGAAGCCAAATTCCTCCCCAGCGCGCAACGTTTTATTGCGGTGGCGACCGCCGGCGGATGGTTCGCAACCGCTTTTGGCGGCAGCCAAAGTCTGCTTGATTTCAGACGGCTGAGACCGCAGTGTCGGGGTCCTCGCGGACCATCCAGGCTAAACGGTGTTGTCCTTCTGCTCGGCCTGGCTGGCCGGCGGGTAATGCAGAGGCACTACGTGGCCAAAGAAGAACCGATCGAACTAGAGGGCACGGTGACCCAGGTGCTGCCGGGGACCATGTTTCGGGTGGCCCTGCCAAACGGGCACGAAGTGCTCGCCCACATCTCGGGCAAGATGCGCAAGAATTTCATCCGCATCAATGTGGGCGACCGTGTCAACGTGGAGATCACGCCGTACGATTTGAGCAAGGCGCGGATCACGTTTCGGCATTCCTGATTGGCGCCTCAGTTCAACGCGCCAGATTCAACTTGGATCCAAGTCGTTTTAACCCACCTCCGGGTTTCGACCGCCAACCGCCCCAGCCCTTAGGGTTGTGCGGAACCGAATCACCCAAGGCTGATCGGTACAGCAGAAGGATTCGGTCGGCGGGACGCCGACGGGTGGGACCGAGACGGTCGCGCCCCCTCCTTCGCCAAGCTTTCGCGTGGGGGGAATCGTCCATCCATCGAGGAAAACGCGCGCGCGGCGTTCTGCCAAGCCAGCTATTTTTTGCGGATGAGAAAGGAGCCGGCCAGCAAGGCGCCCGAGGCGATTAAGGCGGTGCCCAGGAAATCAATCCCGGGGACAAAACGCTTCTCCCACTCGGTGTGGTCCTGTTTTGTGATCTCGTCCTTTTTGAGTCGCGGCACGCTGGTTTTGGTCCAGCCCACATTTGGGCCGGCAAAAAACCAGAGCGCGGTGCTCATTACTATGACGGCCAGGGCCGCCAGTCGCAAACTGGTTCGCATAAGGATCAAGGGTAATCGAATAAATGGCCAAGGCAATGGTACTTGTTTAGCGCCTTGCGGCAGAGGTTCATGTCTGCGGGTGCTGAGGACTTTCCAGTCCAATGCCGCCAGAATTTCAACTTCCTCATGCCAGGGGGATGGTTGAGAATAGCCCGGCGTTCCACACGCCGGGACAGCGGCCAACGGTCGCCAAGTTCAGTGTCAGGGACGGTGGAAATCGAGTGCGTCAGTCGTCGGCTCGTCGGCTACGGGGTTCGCAGCGATTCCTGAATTCGCCCTCAGGACCGCCCTCATCCCCGGCTGTGCGCGGCCACTGTCTCCCTCAGGAGCGGGAGGCGAACATTCCTGAATGCTCCCCCTGGAATGTCCGCGTGGGCTGTTGCTCCTCCTGCCGGTCGATGTCGCTCCTGACGGGAATGGCACTGTGATAAGGAATCGCTCTCCCAACTAATTGCAGGCGAGCGTGTTACAAATCAGCGCACGACTATTTCAAAAGCCAATGAATTCGAGAGCATCTGGATTTCCTCGAGAATCTAGCGGTCCTCTTGCGCTCCTCGGAAATGGAGACATTCTTAAGTAGCCTGTTCTCAAAGATTTGCAGCTAACTTAGGGTTCGGTAGTGTTACGTAGGCTTAACGGTTGTATCACTTGTTTCACCTCCCTTTTCCCGTTGTTGACCTCGGTGGGGATCTTCATTTCCCGGTTCAAACCTCTCACCGTGAGAAAACAGTTCCGGTCAATTGACGCATCCGGTTTGGCCAGCCAACATCGCCCAGCCGTGACGGGCGCGCGAGTCGTTGACGCCCCGCGCCTGAAACTATGCGACAATCCAAGTTTGTTACGTTCAGCGGCCTGGCCGCGCTCGGCTGGCTGGCTGCGGCCTGCAACCATTCCAAGACGACGACGCCCCGTCCGCCGCCGGCGGTGACCGCGAACCAGCCGGCGCAGCGCGAGGTCGTTGAATGGGATGAGTATCCGGGCCGGCTCGAGGCCGTCGATATGGTCGAGGTCCGCGCGCGCATCAGCGGTTATCTCCAATCGGTCCATTTCAAGGATGGAACGGAGGTCAACAAAGGGGATTCGCTCTTCGTGATTGACCCGCGTCCTTATCAGGCGGAACTGGATCGCGCCGCGGCCGAACTTAAACAATCCGAAAGCCGGCTCGAACTGGCGAGCAACGAACTGGCGCGGGCCGAACGGCTGCTGAAGGCCAAGGCCATCTCCGAAGAGGAAGCCGACTCGCGCAGCAAAGCCAAACGCGAAGCCGAGGCGGCGATCGATTCCGCCCGCGCGTCGGTCGAGGTGGCAAAGTTGAACCTCGAATACACGCACATCACCGCGCCGATCAACGGGCGGATCAGCCGAAAGCTCATTACGGAGGGCAATCTGGTCAACGGCACGCAAGGACAGAACACGCTGTTGAGTACGATTGTTTCGCTGGACCCGATCTACTGCTACTTCGACGCCGACGAACGCTCGATCCTCAAATACCAGCAGTTGGCCCGCGAGGGAAAACAGGAGAGCCTTCGCGACGGACGGGCGCCTTGCGAACTGGAGTTGGCCAACGAATCGGGCTTCCCGCACAAAGGCGTCCTCGATTTCGTCGATAACCGGGTGGACGCCACCACCGGGACTTTGCGCGTGCGCGGCGTCTTCGCCAATCCCGGCCCGGACCGAATTTTGCAGGCCGGGTTTTTTGCCCGTGTACGCGTGCCAGGCAGCGGCAAATCCCCGGCCCTGCTGATCCCCGATCCGGCCGTCGGCACCGATCAGGGACAAAAGTTTGTCTTTGTGGTCAGTGACCAGGACGAGGTCGAGTATCGGACGGTGCGGCTGGGGCCGTTCATTGGCGGCTTGCGCGTCGTGCGCGAGGGGATCCAATCCAACGATTGGGTCGTGGTCAATGGCTTGTTGAGCATTCACACCGGGTCGAAGGTGAACCCAAAACGGGCGCCTTTGGCGCTCGCCGAGGCGCAGCCGGCCGCCACCGCCACGCAATGATTCCGTCCGCAAGCAGAGCCGGGCGCTGATTGACCAGCCATGAAATTCGCTCACTTCTTCATCGACCGCCCGATTTTCGCCTCTGTGCTGTCGATCGTGATCCTGATCGTCGGCAGCCTGGCCGTCATCCAACTGCCCGTCGCGCAATTCCCCAATATCGTGCCGCCCACGGTGGTGGTGACCGCGCGGTACCCCGGCGCGAACCCGCAGGTCCTGGCCGACACCGTGGCCGCGCCCATCGAACAGGAAGTCAACGGCGTGGAGAACATGCTCTACATGTCGGCGCAATGCGCTGGCGATGGGAGTATGACGCTGACGATCACATTCAAGCTCGGCACGGACATCGACAAGGCCCAGGTGCAGGTGCAGAACCGCGTGGCCGTGGCCGAGCCACGGCTGCCGGAGGAAGTGCGCCGCTTTGGCGTGACCACGGCCAAGCGCTCGCCGGACATTACGCTGGTGGTCAATCTCATTTCGCCCGACAGCCGCTATGACAAGCTTTACATCGACAACTACTCGTATTTGCAAGTGAAGGACGCTTTGGCGCGGCTGCCGGGCGTGGGCAACGTAACCATCTTCGGCGCGCGCGATTACAGCATGCGGGTCTGGCTCGACCCGGATAAAGTCGCGGCGAACGGCCTCACCGCCGGCGACGTGGTCAATGCGATCCGCGAGCAAAACGTCCAGGTGGCCGCCGGGGTCATCGGCCAGCCGCCGATGTCCCGCGGTGTGCCATTCCAACTGACCGTGAATGCGCAGGGCCGGCTCTTAGATGAACAGGAGTTCGGCGACATTGTGATCAAGAGCGGGATGGAAGGCCAAGTCACGCGCGTGCGTGACGTGGCGCGGGTCGAGTTGGCGGCCCGGGATTACAGCATGGACAGCAAACTCAATGGCCAGCCGAACAGCTCCATCGGCATCTTTCAACTGCCCGGCTCCAATTCCATCGAGACCTCCGACGCCGTGCGCGCGACGATGGAGAAGCTCAAAGAGCGGTTTCCGCCTGGGCTGGAATACCGGATCGTGTTCGACACCACGGGCTTCACGCGGGAATCGATCCGCGCGGTGCTCCACACCCTGGTCGAGGCGATGCTGCTGGTCGTCCTGGTGGTGATTATTTTTCTGCAAACCTGGCGGGCGTCGATCATTCCGCTGCTGGCGGTGCCCGTTTCCCTCATCGGCACTTTCGCGGCGATGGCGGCGATGGGCTTTTCGCTCAACAACCTCTCGCTCTTTGGCCTGGTGCTCGCCATCGGCATCGTCGTGGATGACGCCATCGTCGTGGTGGAAAACGTGGAGCGGAACATCGCGCTGGGGCTGGCGCCGCGCGAAGCCACGCGCAAGGCGATGGACGAAGTCAGCAGCGCGGTGGTGGCCGTCGGGCTGGTCTTAAGCGCCGTCTTTATTCCCACCGCGTTCATCAGCGGGATCACGGGACAGTTTTACCGGCAGTTTGCGCTAACCATCGCCGTCTCCACGCTCATCTCGGCGTTCAACTCGCTGACGCTCAGCCCGGCGCTGTGCGCCATCCTGTTGCAGCCGCATCAGGCGCGAGCGGATTGGTTCACACGGTTGCAGAATGGAGCATTCGGCTGGTTCTTCAAGGGCTTCAACCGCGTATTCGGGCGCGGCACGACGGCCTACAGCCGGATGGTGGGACGGCTGATCCGCCTGAGCGTCGCGGCGCTGGTGGCCTATTTGGGATTGCTCGGCTTGACCTATCTGGGATTCAAGAAAGTTCCCACCGGTTTCATTCCGCAACAGGACAAAGGCTACATCGCGATGATGGCCCAATTGCCGGATGCCGCTTCCCTCGAACGGACCGAAGCGGTGGTGGACCGGATCAGCCAGATCGCCCGGCAAACGCCCGGTGTGAAAGCGACGATCGACCTGGCGGGGCTTTCCCCCATCAGCCTGACCGCCAGCCCGAACGCCGGCACCATTTTCGTGATTCTGGACGACTTTGCCAAACGCAGCCATCCGAGCCTATCCGGCAACGCCATCGTCGGGAGCTTGCGCCGGGACAGTGCGGGAATTCAGGAAGGGTTCGTAGGCGTTTTTCCACCGCCGGCAGTCAACGGACTGGGGATCGTGGGCGGGTTCAAGATGCAGGTGCAGGACCGGGGCGGGGCGGGGCTGGGGGCATTGCAGGCCGCGACCTTTCAACTCATGAGCGCCGCCAACGATCAACCCGGATTGCAGGGCGTCCTGACATCGTTCCGCGCCGGGGTGCCGCAGCTCAAGGTGGACGTGGATCGCGTCAAGGCCAAATCCATGCGCGTGGCGCTGAGCGAGATTTTCGACACCCTGCAAATTTATCTCGGCTCCCTTTACGTCAATGATTTCAACCTGTTCGGGCGCACCTATCAGGTCACCGCGCAGGCCGACGCCCCGTTCCGCCGCCAACCCAAAGACATCTTGGACCTCAAGACGCGCAATGCGGCCGGCCAGATGGTGCCACTGGGCACGGTCGTCTCGGTGCGCGACACTACCGGGCCGGACAAAATCGTCCGTTACAACATGTATCCCTCCGCCGAACTGACCGGCAGTCCCGCCCCGGGCATCAGCTCCGGCCAGGCCATCGCCTGGATGGAACAATTGGCCCGCGAGAAACTCCCCGCCAGCATGGGTTTTGAGTGGACCGAGCTGACGCTCCAGGAAATTCTGGCGGGCAACACCGCCATTTACATCTTTCCGCTATGCGTGCTGTTCGTTTTCCTCACGCTGGCCGCACAATACGAAAGCTGGTCACTGCCGCTGGCCATCGTTCTGATCGTGCCGATGTGCCTGCTCAGCGCCATTGCGGGCGTCTGGTTGCGCGGCATGGACAATAATATCTTCACGCAAATCGGGTTCGTGGTGCTGGTCGGATTGGCCTGCAAGAACGCGATCCTGATTGTCGAGTTTGCCAAACAACGGCAGGACGCCGGCCTCGCGCGCGCCGACGCCGCCGTCGAAGCCAGCCGGCTGCGGTTGCGGCCGATTCTGATGACGTCGTTCGCTTTCATCTTTGGCGTCATCCCCCTCCTGTTGGCCAAGGGCGCCGGTGCGGAAATGCGACGCGCTTTGGGCACGGCGGTGTTCAGCGGCATGTTGGGCGTGACGTTCTTCGGCATTTTCCTGACCCCGGTATTTTACGTGGTCATCCGCCGCTTGACCGAGCGCAGAAAAAAGGAAGTTGTTATTCTCAGCGCCCCTCCCGCCGGAAAAACCATCCCTGTAGAACCATGACTCAAATCCGTCCTCTTCTATTGCCGTTGCTCCTCCTCGCCGGCTGCGCGGTCGGCCCGGCCTACCGACCGCCCAAAACAGCCGTTGCGGGCGCGTTCGCCAACGGCGCCCAGACTAATCTAGGCGCGGGCGAAGCCGTCGTCGCCTGGTGGCGCGGTTTCAACGATCCGAAGCTCAACGGACTGGTTGACCGTGCCCTGACCACCAACCACGACCTGCGCATTGCCGCCGCCAATCTGCGCGAGGCGCGCGCCCTGCGCCGGCAAGCCCTGTTCGACCTGCTCCCCACACCCAATGCCAATGCCGGTTACGCGAACACTCGGCTCAGCCAAGCTGCCGTCTTCGGCATCCCCGGCGCGGATCGCCACGAAGAACTCTATGACGCCGGCTTCGACGCAACCTGGGAGTTGGATTTCTTCGGGCGCGTCCGCCGCTCGGTCCAGGCCGGCACGGCCGCAGCGCAGGCCGCCGAAGCGGCCCGGCGGGACGCGCAAGTCAGCCTCATCAGCGAGGTGGCGCGCAACTATTTCGAACTGCGCGGCGCGCAAAACGAACTGGCGGTGGCGCGCCGCAACGCCGACAACCAGCGCGAAACCTTGAACATCACGCAAGCCCGCCTCGAAGGCGGGCGCGGCACCGAACTCGACGTCGCCCGCGCCCGCGCGCAACTCAACTCGACGCTGGCCGGCATCCCGCCGTTGGAGACGGCGGTGGCGCGCGCCAGCCATCGCTTGGGTGTCCTCACCGGCCAGCCTCCCACAGCGCTGGTCGCGGAGCTTAAGGAGCCTGCGCCGCTGCCCGCGCTGCCCGCGCTCGTGGCCATCAGCAGCCCGGAGGCGCTGCTGCGCCGGCGGCCCGATGTGCGCGCCGCCGAGCGCGCGCTCGCCGCTGCCACCGCCCGCATCGGGATTGCCACGGCCGACCTTTTCCCGCGCGTCACGTTCAACGGCCGGCTCGGGCTCGAAGCCAAAACGATTTCCGGCCTCGGCCAGGCGGGCGCTGACACGTGGTCCTTCGGCCCGCGCATCAGTTGGGCCGCGCTGGACCTGGGCCACGTCCGCGCGCGCATCCAGGCCGCCGACGCCCGCGCCGAAGCGGCGCTGGCCGCCTACGAACGAACCGTGCTGACGACGCTGGAGGAAACCGAAAACGCGCTCGTCGATTTTGGCCGGGAACAGAGCCGCCGCGATTTCCTGAGCGAGTCGGTGCAAGCGAGCCAGACCGCCGCGACGCTGGCACGGCAACGCTACGAAAACGGGGCGACCGACTTCCTGACCGTGCTGGACGCCGAGCGGGTTTTGCTCGAAGCGCAGGACCAACTGGCCCGCAGCCAGACGCGCAGCGCCACCGCGCTCGTGACCGTTTACAAATCCCTGGGCGGCGGGTGGGAGGACGAAACCAACTCCGCCGCGCAAAAATGAGAGTCCGCGCCGCACCGAGGCTTTTGAAACCGCGGCGGGTTTCGTTCAGGTCATTCCCTGATCCAGTGTTGAAGGGGCCGGGGAATGCCTGACCCTGCACACCTCACTTCCCCCTGCCCCATTAATGCGGTTTTTGCCGAAGCGAAGCGGTTTCCCATTTCAGCGCCGTGCGTTAGCTTATGTCCATTCAGTTCAGTCGCGGCTGCGAGCCGAATTGAGAATTGAAGTGGCAACCCTGAACCGAGCAAAGCTCTTTTGGCTGGTGGTGTCTCTGCTCGGGTTGGCCGCGCCCCTTGCCGGCGTGGCTGCGCCCCGGCAGAAAACGGCGGACCCGGCGCTTATTCTCTACGATTCGAGCGGTCCTTACGGCTGGATCGGCGGACTGCACGCCAAGTTGCTGGCCAATCTGCTGGGCCATTTTTCGCTGCCGTACCAGATCGCGCCGGTGGAAAACTATGCCGCTGGCGATATCGGCCGATCGCGCGCCGCGTTCTATTTCGGCGAGGTTTACAACAACCCGCTGCCGGCAGCCTTTCTCCAGGATGTGCTGGGGACGACAAAACCGGTCTGTTGGTTCAAATACAACCTGCTGCAGCTCGACAACGGGTCCACTCTGGGAGCGCAATTTGAAGCCAAGTTTGGTTTCCGGTTCGACTTTGTTGATTCGTCCGGTTTTCAAAACATCAGCTACAAAGGCGAAAGCTTCTCCAAGAACCAACTCGACCCGGATTTGGGGCGGACGACGATCCTCGACCCGACGCGCGCCGTGGTTCCCGCGGTGGCGGTGCAGAATATCACCTCGAACTCGATGCCGTATGTCGTCCACGCCAGCAATTTTTGGTACGTGGCGGACAGTCCCTTCGATTACATGAGCGAGGAAGATCGTTACCTGATCTTCGCCGATCTGCTGCACGACATCCTTGAGATTTTTCACCCCGAAAGCCACCGGGCGATCATCCGGCTCGAGGACGTCGATCCCGCTTACCAAACCGGCCTCCTGCGCGCGGCAGCGGACTTTCTGGCGGCGGAAGGCGTGCCCTTCGCGGTCGCGGTGATCCCGGTCTATAACGACCCGCTGGGCTACTATAATGGCGGCGTTCCCGAGAGCGCGGCGATGTCGCAGACGCCGGAATTCGTGCGAACTCTCAAGTATCTGGTGGCCAAGGGGGGCCAAATGGTGATGCACGGCTACACCCACCAGTATGATTCGACGCCCAACCCCTATACCGGCGTGAGCGGTGACGACTACGAATTCTTTCGCGTGACCATGGACGCGAACACCAACATCGTGGATTACATGCCGGTGCCCGAAGATTCCATGAGCTGGGCCCAAAACCGGATCAATGCCGGCCTGCAGGAATTCAAGCAATCGGGCCTGACTCCGGTGGCCTGGGAAACGCCGCATTACGCGGCTTCGGCGGTGGATTACCCGGTCTTTGCGAGCCACTTCGCGCTCACGATGCAGCGGGTGCTTTACTTCGACACTAGCGGACACTCCGCGGGACAATTCTTCCCCTACACCATCGAGCAGGATTCGTATGGTCAAAGAATCATGCCGGAGAATTTGGGCAACATCGATCCCGCGCCGTGGTTCTCCTTCCCGGCGCGTTTGCCCGATGATCTCATTCGCGCGGCGCGGAAGAATCGCGTGGTGCGCGACGGCTGGGCCGCCGCCTTTTTCCATCCGTACCTGGAGCTATCCTATTTGCAGGACGTCGTGCGTGGCATCCAGGCGCTGGGTTACACCTATGTTCCCCTGGCTGATCGGGTGCCGCCGACCGTCACCGTGGACCCGCCGAGCGTGACGACCAGCCTGGACCAAGCCCTCACGCTAAATGTAATGGCCGTCGGCACTTCGCCAATGGCATATCAATGGAAATTCAACGGCGCCGACATTACCGGCGCGACCAACACCACCCTCACGCTCAACCACGCCCAGCTTTCCGATTCGGGCGCTTACAGCGTGGCCGTGACCAACGCGCTCGGCTCCGCCCTGAGCGGCACCGCCACGGTACACGTGATCGCGCCATTTGCGATCGAAAGCGTGGACTGGTCCGGCAGCGACATCGCCTTTGCTTTCGCCAGCCAGCCAGGCGTGGTGTACTCGATCGCCTATAAGCTCAAATTGAGCGATCCGCAATGGCTGCCGCTGGCCACCGTCACGGGGAACGGAGGCATCCTGCGGGTGAGCGATCCCAGCCCCGCGGAGCCAGCCAGATTTTATCGCGTGCTGGCCCAGTGAGGGCGGTCAAGCGGCCTTGCCGTTCGTGTCGCCGATGACTTTGTACACCGTGTTCAAAAGCTTCTCGGCGGTGTAGGGCTTCATGAGGAAGTTGATGTCGTCCATGCCGGTGGAGTCTTTGACTTTTTCGCTGTCCATGAGGCCGCTGGCGGCGATGATTTTGACGGACGGATCCAATTTTCTGAGGACGCGAATGGTGGCCGGTCCATCCATGAACGGCATCAGCATGTCGGTGAGCACGCCGTGAATCTCGTGGCGATGCTCGGAGTAAGTCGCCACCGCTTCGGTCCCGTCCCTGGCCGTTAAGACGCGGTAGCCGTAAGTTTCCAACGTCTCCTTGGTCATCGAGAGCACGGATTCCTCGTCATCCACCGCCAGGATCAGTTGGCCGCGGCCCAGCGGCAGACGCGGCCGCTCGCCATCGGTCGGTGGCTGGGGCGAGTCCTCCATCGCCGGGAGATAAATCAGGAAGGTCGTTCCTTTGTTGACTTCGGTCTGCACCTGCACGAAGCCGTCGTGGCTCTTGACGATGCCCAGGACGGTGGCGAGACCCAAGCCGGTGCCTTTGCCCATCTCTTTGGTGGTGAAAAACGGCTCGAAAATTTTGTCGAGCACATCGCGCGGGATGCCGGTGCCGGTGTCGGAGACCTTGATCACGACATAAAAGCCGGGTTTGGCGCTGGCGGGATTGTCAGTCTGGCTCGGCTCGATGACCGTATTCTCGGCGATGATGCTCAGCGTGCCGCCGTCGGGCATGGCGTCGCGGCCGTTGACCGCGAGGTTGACCAGCACCTGGTGCAATTGGGTCGCATCGCCCATGGTCGTCCAGAGATTTTCGGGGAGCTGCGTCTTAAGCTGAATGGTTTTGGGGAAGGTTTCGCTGACGATTTTTGCGATTTCGCGAATCAAATGCCGCGGCTGCAGCAGGACCCGCTCGCCATCGACGCCCCGAGCGAAGGTCAGCACCTGCTTGACCATATCGGCGCCGCGCTTGGCGCTGGATTCCAAAATGGAAAGCATGCGCCGGCTCTGGTCGTCTCTGAACTTTTCCTTAAGGATCTCCACCGACATCAGGATCGGGGCCAGGACGTTGTTCAAGTCGTGGGCGATGCCGCCGGCCAGCGTGCCGATACTCTCCATGCGCTGCGTGCGGAGCATTTGGGCTTCGATCTTCTTCTTTTCGCGCAAGTCGGTGTTGACAATGAGGAACGATTTGGGGTTGCCGGCGTCGTCCTGCACGAGCGTCCACTGGCTCTCGACTACAATCGGCTCGTCGCCCTTGTTGACCTGGCAGCATTCCCCTTTCCATTCTCCTTTTTCCAAAACCTCCTTTTTGGCGCGATCGAAATAAGCTGCGTCGCGGTACATCAATTGGTCCGCCCGCTTGCCCGCGGCTTCTTTGGCCGACCAGCCATAGAGGCGCTCGGCGCTTTTGTTCCAGTGCGTGCAGCGGTGGGAAAGATCGATCACGATGATCGCTTCCGGGGATTTATCGAGGAGCGCGGCGGTTTCGACGACCCTCTCCTCCGTCCGTTTGCGAACGATGCCTTGGGCGATTGAATCGGCGACCGCGCTGACCAACTCGAAAGTATCGTTGGGCAGGCGGTTCTTGGAAAACATCGCCATGACCCCGATCAGCCGCCCTTCCACAAACAGCGGATAGCCGACGAACCCGGTCATTTTCTCCTTCTTGACCCATTCGCGGTCGCTGACGCCGGGGTCGGTGGCGAGGTCGTTCGTCATCTGCGGAACGCGCTCCTTGGCGATGAGGCCGACCTTGTGCGTGCCCACTGGAATGTGGCCGTGATGACCGTCGGTGTGCGTGTACATTCCGGCGCTGACCTGGAGCTCCAGCACGTCCTCCTCGGCATTGAGCGTCCAGATGCGCGCGAACGCCCCGTCCAAATGTTTGATCAAAGTTTGGCAGCAACGCTGCAATATGTTCTTGAGCGTGTCGCCGGTCGCCAGGGCGAACCCAATGTCGGCCCGCAACGCAAACGAGCGCCCCTGGCGGACCCGAATCTGTTCGGACTGTCTCTGCCCGCTGGCGTCGCGAAAGATCACCACCGCGCCGAACAAATTGTTCCCTTCCCGGATCGGGGTGATGGTGTATTCGACGGAGAAACTTGTGGCATCCTTGCGGCGGAAATGATCGGTGTCGCCGATCTTGACCTGGCCGTCCTTGAAGGCCGCCGTGAGGAAGTGGTCCTCGCCCGCATCGGGCAATTGGGTGAGCCGGAGCTGGTGCAAAACGGCGCTGGCCGGCTTGCCAATCAGCTCGCTGGGTTCCCAGCCGGTGAGCCGCCCGGCGGCCGCGTTGACGAAGGTGATGCGGCCCTGGAGATCGAGGCCGAAAATACCTTCGCCCGCGGCGTTAAGGAGCAATTCATTGCGCCGGTTGACCCGGCCTACTTCCTCTTCGGCCCGCTTGCGGGCCGTCACGTCCGCGCCCACGCAAATGAAGTTTACGAACCTTTTCTGGCCGGCCAGGATGGGACTGAACGTTAGCGAGAGCCAGTAGCGGTGGCCCTTCTTGTGCGTGCAGTCCATTTCCACGGTGAAGTTGCGCTTGGTCGCCATGCCGCTGCCGATCTGCTGCATTATCTTGGCCGCGTTGAGCTGACAGGGCAACACGGCCCCAGGCATCTTACCCGCCACCTCGGCCAGGGAATAGCCGCTGATCCGGCTGAAGGCGTCATTTACCCATTCGATCTTGCCGGCCGGGCTGGTGATCATGACCGCGTTGTCCGTGTTGGTGGCCACCAGCGAGAGCTTGGCGCGGTTCGGCTTTCTGGCGCTGCCCAAACGCCCGTCGTAGCGCAGCAGCCAAATCACGCTGCAAACCAGTCCGACAAGAAGCAAGAAGATGCCCGGGTTAATTCCCATCACCATAGTCATCTCGTCTCCCGTTGCGGGCATTCAGGCAGCCGGGAAGGGATTGGTTGAGCACAAGCGGCGAGACTGGCGGCGGATGAGCGGGTTTGGGAAGCCGGTATTGCCACCGCGGAAGCGCCAGGGAAAACCGCCGGCCGGGAGACGACCCTACGGCCTGGGCGCGAAGACCAGTCCGGCTTCGCCCCATTGCGCTGGTGCCCTGGTGGGCAGGATATCCGCCCGCGCGTTTTCACGACTCGCTCCGTTCAGTATCTATGTCGGTTGAACCGGGGAGGGACTTCAGTGCCGGCGGCAAGATAAACGGCGCGAAAATTGGTTTGAAATGGACCGCGCGATCCGTTACCGTGCGGCCAGGGAATGTGACTGTGGGTAAGAACGACAAACCGAATAACGCCTCCGCGCATGAATGCGACGACTGAATTGACCAAACCGGAAACGCGGGCGGGCCTGAGCCAGCTCGATCAGCTCAAAAAATTCACCAAAGTGGTCGCCGACACCGGCGATTTCGCCACCCTTAAGGAGTATGCGCCGCAGGACGCGACCACCAACCCCTCCTTGATCTTCAAGGCCGCGCAGCTCCCCGAATACCAATATCTCATCGAAAAAGCCATCCGCGACGGCCAATCCGCTAACCTGGGCCCCGCTGGGCTGATCGGACGCATTGTGGACGATTTGCTGGTGTTATTCGGTGTGGAGATTCTGAAAATTGTCCCCGGACGCGTTTCCACCGAGACCGACGCCAGCCTCTCTTTCGACACCCAGGGGCTGGTCAACAAGGCCCATCAATTCATCGATCGGTATGAAAAGTACGGGGTCTCACGCGACCGCATCTTGATCAAGATCGCCTCCACCTGGGAAGGGATTCGGGCGGCGGAAGGCCTTCAAAAGGAGGGGATCAATTGCAACATGACGTTGTTGTTCTCTCTGGTCCAAGCCGTCGCGTGCGCGGACGCGAAGGCCAGATTGATCTCGCCCTTTGTCGGCCGCATCCTGGACTGGCATAAGAAGGCAACCGGCAAGGATTACGCCGCCGCCGAGGATCCCGGCGTGCAATCGGTCAAAATCATCTACGCCTACTACAAAAAGTTCGGTTGCCAGACCGAAGTCATGGGGGCCAGCTTCCGCAACGCGGGGGAAATCCTCGAACTGGCCGGCTGCGACTTGCTCACCATCAGCCCGAATCTCCTGGCCGAACTCCAGAAGAGCCTGGCGCCGGTCGAACGCAAGCTCAGCCCGCAGATCGCCGCCGCCGCGGACCTCAAACGGATTGAGCAGGACGAAAAGAAATTCCGCTGGCTCCTCAACGAGGACGCGATGGCCACGGAAAAAACCGCCGAAGGCATCCGCCTGTTCAACGCCGACGCGGTCAAGCTGGAGAAGTATATCGCCGGGAAGTTGTAGCCCAGGGTGGCCCGCATCCAGGATCGCATCGGTTGTCAGATCCCGAGGCTCGATAACGCCGTGCAGATGCGGTTGACGATTGCGACCAGCTTCGGGTGCGACTTCTCAAACCCATCGACGGAAGCTGACAATCCGGCCAGCGAGAGCTTCAGCAGTTCGGGGTTTTTCTCCTCGCGAGTCGCCTCGTGAGCGGAAGCGTGCGCGAAACCCGCGATGCTCTGGGCCTTCTCCGCGTCGATTTTGGTGATTTCACCCTTGAGGGTGGCCAGCAGGTTCAAAAGTTCGAGCCGCGCTTCCGGATTAAGCGAGCCGGCGTTCCGCAGTTTGGCTTCGATCTGTGTAATGGTCTCGTGAATCATGGCCTGCTCCGTCCCGATTTCATGGGCGCAGGATAATCATGCGCTCTCAAATGGAAAGCGGCATTCAGCGCGCCCCCCACCCGCGCGATAACTCACCCCCCGCCGAACTGGCCCGGCTTGGCCCGGAACAAGATGTTGAAGGTGGTCATTGAGCCGTAGCTGCGAGTAATGTATTGCTGCATCTCGACCTTTTCCGCGTCGCTCAACTTTTCGTGCGCGTTGAGCTTCTGCTCGAGCACGCGCAAGTTATTTCGCAGCATCACAATCTTGTGGAAGAAAACCTCCAGCGGCACCTCCTTGGGCTGCAACGAAGCATCCGCGGGATGCAGCACCAGGCGCCCTTTGTGCCAGCGCGAACCGAGTTCATCCACGACCGACTCGGGCCGGTCCACTCCCAGCTCCTCCATCACCGCGCGCGCCGTCTCGGCGACAAACAATTCCAAGGGCCGGTCCAGGCCGGTGATGGCGACTTGCGGTTCGGCCGGCTTTAATCCGCTCCCCTCCGGCGAAATGGCGCGCAGCCCTTCCTCGAATTCCACTTCCGCGGTCTGTTCCGCGATCGTTTTGACCAGCCCGATCCCGTACTGGGGATGCTTCACTTTCATCCCGATGTGCAAGGCTTCGATCTTGATGCCGGCAACCCTTTCATTAACCGCCGGGAAAGACAAAACGTTTCCGGCCGGCATTCTGCTCCAGTGGCCCGGGTCCGCCGCAGTTCCTGGCGATTCCTCGCCAACCGCGCCCGTTCGCACGCCGCCGAACCGTTGTCGCCGCCAGACCTTGGCCTTGACGCGCAAATTCCGGCCGCTACTGTCACGGTCGTCCGTTATTGAAACGCATTGATTCGGCGCGGAAATAGTTTTCGATGCCAGCGATGATGCACTGAAGAAAGATACAGAATGAAATTACGATTGATGACCCTTTTGGGCGCGGGCGCGGCGTTGAGTTTGGCGGCCGCCGACAGTCCTCCTCCCTTCAAGGACGCAAAGGAAAAAGCCAGTTACAGCATTGGCGTGAGCATCGGCAAAAACTTCAAAGCCCAAAGCGCTGATTTGAATCTCGAGACCGTCCTCCAGGGCATGAAAGACGCCGTCGAGGGGAAGAAAACCTTGATGACCGACCAGGAAATCCAGGAAACCATGATGAGCTTCTCCGCCCAAATGCGAGCCAAGGCCCAGGAAAAACAAAAGGAAGCCGGCGAGAAGAACCGAAAAGAGGGCGAGGCGTTTCTGGCGGAAAATAAGAAGAAAGACGGCGTGAAGACCACTCCGAGCGGATTGCAGTACAAAGTCATCACCATGGGGACTGGGACGAAGCCGACCACCAACGACACCGTCGTCACGCATTACCGTGGCACGTTGATCGACGGCACGGAGTTTGACAGCTCCTACAAGCGAGGCGAGCCGGCCACCTTCCCCGTTACCGGCGTCATCAAAGGCTGGACCGAGGCGCTGCAGTTGATGCCCGTGGGATCCAAGTGGCAACTTTTCATCCCCAGCGACCTTGCTTACGGCCCCAACGGACGGCCCAGTATCCCACCCAGTTCCACCTTGCTCTTCGACCTCGAGCTGATCTCCATCAAAGAACCGGTCAAGGATGCCAGCAACGCCGCCACCCCGAAACTCGCGAAGTAAAATCCATCCTCGCTCTTATTTTCCCGCCGCCCAGCGCACGGCATTGCGCAGCAGCGCCTGGTAGGCCGGATGCTCGTGCGCCTTGCCATCGTGGCCAAGAGCAATGCAGACGATGCGCGCGCGTGGATGCTGGACAATCCATACGCTGGGAAAAGTCTTGCCGGTCTTCTCCTCGTAGGCGGTGGCCAGCACCAGGATCGGCGTGCCGTTCGGGTCCGGCTCGAAATGATAAAGTTCGTCGCTGATGCGGAACAACGCCGGCACGCCCTCGGTCACCGCATGTCGCACGCCGGTAAGTTTCACTTCAAACTCGCCATACTTATCGTGGCTTCGCGCTCCGCCGCCGACAAGGACGCGGTTGTATTCGGGCCAATCGTTCCAATTATACCAAAGCGCCGGATGCGCCAGCACCAAACCCTTGCCGGCATCGGCAAACGCCAGGATGCCGCGCTTCACTTCGTCATCGGCTAGGGGTTGGTTGGAACTCAGATAGAGCACCGCCAGCTCTTGCAGCGCCGAGCGAAGGGTCGCGAGGTCTTCGGAATAAAGCACCGGCCCTTTCGTGATCTCGCCCAGAGTCCGCACGTCGGCGGTTCCGAACCATTGATTGAAATCGTGCGAACTCCCGCCGCCGAAGATGAGCGTCTTGGCCCCTTTGGCGGCGGAGAATGCCGACCCGGCGTTCGCCTCAGCCGGCGCCGCAGCTCCTTGAGGGAGTTGCGCCGAGCCGGCAGCGGTCTTTGGAGCCGCTTCCGCCTCGCCCGTCTCTGCGGTGATCGCCACAAAAGTGGGCGCGATCGCCGTATCGAAACTCTCGAGTGTGAGCTTCTGAATTACCCCGGGGTGGCTCAGCGGCTTGGTGAACCACCTCACCTGGCCGTGCGTCAGCGCCTCCGGCAACGCGCGCGAGCCTGGCACATCCTGCGTCCCGTTGTAGTCGGCGATTTCGACGGCGTTCCTGAGGACGATCTCTTCGCTCTGCCCATCGGCGAAGTGCACCGTGATCTTGGCCACGGGAAGATTCTCGTGCTGGTTCCCGCCACAGCACGGATAGGCCCAGCCGCCCACGCCGCCGAGAAAGTGGAGCTTGATGGCTGGGACGCCCACGTTGGTCGCTTCGACTTTGCGCGGCATCGTGCTGGCCAAGCCTTCGCCGCCTTTGAGCACGATGAGGTTGTTGCCATTGGCCGTCTTGGTCGGAGCGACGACCTCGAAGGGAACCTCGCCGGCCCGCAGCAGGCCGAATTTTCTGAACTGGAGGCTTTCCGCGGTGCTTTCCAAGCTCGCGTAAATCCCTCGCGTGCTGTTCGCCGTGAACGCGCCACTCAGGTCCAGCGCGCGATACCGGCTCTCCCCGGCGCAGAGGTAAGCCAGCAAATCACGCAATGGCTCCGCGCCGAGCGCCTCGAATCCTTCAGGCATCAGCGAGCGGCCGGTGTTCCGGCGGCTCTTGATGTTTTCCGTTTTGACCTCGATATCACCGCTGGCGTTGCGGAGTAGAACGCCCGATTTGTTTTCGCGCGTGATGATGCCGTCCAGCGTCTGGCCGTCCGTCGTCTCGATGCTGGTGGCAAAAAAATTCGGCTCGACGACGCGGTTCGGATCCACGACGTGCACCAGCAACTCCGCCGCCCCATGCACCCCCATGCCGGTCAGGTCGGGCGCGATGTCCTTCCCCTGCCCGTTGAACAAGTGGCATACGGCGCAATTTTGCGCGAACAATTGTTTGCCGTTCTCGGCGTTGCCCGGTTGCGTGACCACCGGAGTCAGCCGGGCAATTAACTCATTTTTCTCCTTCACTTCGGGGCCGCGCAGTTCATCGATGATCTGATTCGCCCGCTGCGAAACCGCCTGGTCACTGTGGGTGCGGAGGCGGCTGATCGCCAGCGGACCCAGCGCGGCAAGGTTAATCTTGCCTCCCCTGATTGCCTCCAGCAGCGCCAGAGACCAATCGCGGCGCCGGATGATCTGGCCGAAGGCGTACTCTTGCAGCTCCGCGCCCAGTGCGGGATAGGCCGCCGCGAGTTGCGCGCCGACTGCAGGTTCGGCGATGGCGCCGAGCGCCTCGATCACGCGCCGTTGCAACGCCACCGAGGCGGAGGAGCCGAGAATTCCGGCGACTCGCGGCAGGATGTCTTCGTTCAACTGGCGCGCGCCAAGCAGGCTGGTGGCGGCCTGGGCGCGCTGTTCGTCGGGCCGCGCCGCGTCCTTCAATGTGGCGGTAAGCTGGCCGACCAGCGCCTTCACGTCCCCCGCCATTGCGCCGCTTTTATCCCAGCGCGCGATGAGCGGAAACGCGGCGGGCGCCACGGGACCAGGCGACGCCAACATCTTCTTGAAGGCGCCTTGCAACTCCGCAGACCAAAGGGGCGCCGTCTCGACCTTCAAGCCTTTGGCGAGATTTTCCAAGACCGCCTGTTTCAGCGCGTCTCCCGTACTGGGCGTGGCGGCCATGGCGACAACTAACCGCGCGGACCCGGCCGCGTCCTGTCTGGCGGCAATCTGGGCGCTCAAATTCACCACCAAACTTTTCAGCGAATCGGGGTCGTTGGCGGCGAGCGCCGCGCTGATAAATTCGACCGGCGCTTTGCCGGCAACACCGGCGACGGCGGACTCGGTCCACGGATCTTTAAACGCCGGATAAGCCGCGATTAGCGCCAACTGCGCTTCCCGGCTCAGTGCCGGCAGAGAGCCCAGCGCAATGATTGCCTCGAGCCGGACTCGCGCATCGGGATCGCTCAACCGGGAAAGCAGCGCGGTCGCCGGAACCGCCAGGCCCTTTTCCGAAATGATTTGCAAAGCCGCCTTCCGCACGGCCGCCGACGGGTCTGCCAGCGCCCCCGTGATCAAACCGGTGTGAAGTTCGCCGCGGTCGGCGAGCGTCCACAGCGCCGCGATGCGCGCCTCGACCAGCGCGGCTGGATTTTGCGCCAACTTCGTCACCGCCTTGATGTCGCGCGCCGGGAGCTTCTTCTGGGCAAGGGTCCGAGGCGGAACGAGCAGCAAGAGCAGAGTCAGAACCAAAACGAGTTTCGAATCCATAACACTTTGATCAGTGGGAACTTTAAGCCAAGGATTCGTCGCGCCAAGCCAATATTTTGGCATCGCCCCCTGGCGGATATGATACTGCGCGGTCCGGGAGCGAGAAACCGATCGCCCGGCCTAGCCCAACTTCTTCACCAGCACTTTGGAGTTGCGCCCACTCTGATCGTACCTCTCGCGCCGCCCGGGCGGCAGATGATCGGGCGTGCCCTCGACAAAGCCCCCTTTGGATTGAAAGTAAGTGAAGGCCTGCGTGGAGAGAGTAATCACTTCGCTCAGCCCCATTTCGCGCGCCTTGTTTTCCACGAACTGAATCAGCTTGCGCCCGATCCCCTGGTTCTCGTGCGAGGCGCTGACGTACAGGCAGGCCAGCTCCCCTTTCTTTTGCTCCGGGTACACGTGCAACGCCACGCACGCCACCGGATTTTTGTCGATCTCAAACATGTAATAATCCGGGAGCTGTTTCTCGATGTTGGCGCGGGTGCGCTTGACCAGTTCGTCGGAGGCCACCCCGCCTTGCGTAAGCATCAGGATGCTCCGCACGTCCTTCTTCAGCGCGCGGCGGACCTGCTGATATTCGTTGGCATAAATCAGCGTGCCGATCCCTTCGTTGGAAAACACTTCCGCGAGCAACCCTTCGTCCACGCGCCCGTTGATGATGTGCACCCGCTGCACCCCCGCCCGGCAGGCCGCGGCGGCGTGGATCGCCTTGGAGAGCATCTCTGGCGCGAAGTCGTTTTTCTTCTGGGCGAGAATTTGGTCGAGGTCCCCGGCGAGCATCTGGCGGATAAGCTGCCCCTGCTGAACCAGCCCGTCGCTGGTGGTGATGAAGATCAGTTTGGTGGCCTTGAGCGCTTCGGCCACCGCCACCGCGACTTGGTCGGAATTGACGCGATACGTCCGGCCATCGCCATCGAACCCCAGCGGCGGCACCACGGGAATGATCCCCTGCCCCAACAAAGTTTGAAACAACTCGCTATCGACCCGCTCCACCTTCCCGGTGAAAAGATGATCGACACCGTGGCGAATGCCCAGCGGATGCGCGATCAAAGCATTCGTGCTGGCGGCACGAAGATCGTTCGCCGAAAGGCCCTCGAGGATTTCATGCGTGAGCCGGTTGGCCGCGGTCAGGGCGAGCTTCAAGGTTTCCGCGTCGGTGATGCCCGAACCGTTGAGGTCGGAGGCCTTGCGGTTCTGCTCGCCGGCCAGGGCCTGGATCTGCGCGGCCGCGCCGTGGACAATCACCACGCGGATGTTCAGCGAGCGCAGAACGGCGACATCGAGCAGGATGTTGGCGAAATTTTCATCGGTGACGATCGCTCCATCGATGCTGATGATGAAGGTCTTCTCCCGGAAGCGCGGAATGTATTGCAGGATGCCCCGCAGGTCAGTCGGCTTCACGTCGGCGTATTGAGTTGGTCAAACCGTGTCATTCCAACAGATAAGTAGGCACTTCGCCGCGAGATTCAACGCTTAATTTTCCGTTTGGGTTGCCAGGAGGATTTTGGCCGATCGCATTCTGCTGCTCCATTAGGATCAGGCCAATGGTCGTGGCCGGACCGCCGCAGCTCCGCGCCCCGTTCAATACAGCTACGGCCCCAACACTCTTTCCAGAGCGCTCAAGCAGCGGCGGTTCTCCGCGGGAGTGCCGATCGAGATGCGGATCCACTCAGGCAGTTGATAACCGCCCATGGGACGAGTGATCACGCCGAGCTTCTGCAATTCGGTGAACACCCGCTGTCCATCGCCGACTTTGACGAGAATGAAATTCGCCGCGGACCGAATAAACTTGAGTTTGAGCTGTTGAAAGGCTTGCCCGAAAAATCGCAGGCCCGCCGCGTTGTTGTGCCGCGTCCGGGCGACGTGCTCGGCATCGTCAAGCGCCGCGACGGCCCCGGCCTGGACCAGCGAATTGATATTGAATGGTTGCCGGACTTTTTCCAGCGCGCCGATCAATTCCGGCACCCCGATGCCGTAGCCCAGGCGCAAGCCGGCGAGACCGAAAATCTTGGAGAAGGTCCGCAGCAGCAGCAGGTTGGGCTTGGTCCCGGTGCGGATCAAAGGCAACAGATCCACCGGATCGTTGAGGAATTCGAGATACGCCTCATCCATCACCAGGAGCACGTTCGCGGGCACGTCGTTAATCAAACGTGCCACCTCCTCCCGCGGCGCCAGCGTGCCGGTCGGGTTGTTCGGGTTGGCCACAAAAATCACGCGCGTGCGCGGCGTGATCGCCCGCAGCATGGCCGGCAAATCGTGGCCGTAATCGCGGGCGGGCACCGTAATCAAGGACGCGTCGAACAGGCGCGCGACGATCGGATAAACCGCAAAGCAGTATTGCGACACGATCACTTCGGCGCCCGCGGTCATCAACGCGTGGCCGACAAACTCGATGATCTCGTTCGAGCCGTTTCCCAGAACCAGGTTCGCGGGTTCAACTCCCAGCGTGGCGGCGAGCTTCTGCTTCAAGCAAAAGGCGTTGCCGTCCGGGTAGAGATGAAGTTGCTTTAAAGCTTGCTCCATCGCCGCCAACGCCAGGGGCGAAGGGCCGAGCGGATTCTCGTTGGAGGCCAGTTTGATGATCTCACTCGGGGGCAGGCCGAGTTCGCGCGCCACTTCTTCGATCGGGCGGCCCGGCTGATAGACGGGCAGATTCCGAAGCGCGGGATTGACCGGCAAGGGGGTGGACACGGGATTCACGCTGGCAGGCAAAAGTTCATAACGCTTTCAGAATTTTGTTCACATCCACGTGTTCGGCGATCAGGTCCCGAATCAGCGATATCTTCTCCCGGTCGTCGGGCCGGGTCTTGACCGTTAGATCATGAACTTGCGAGGCCACCTGATAGCTGTCGGCGCGCGCGAGCAACACCGGAAATGGCATCCCTTGAATCACCTTCAGCACGCTCCCCGCCGGGCGCAAATTGCCGGTCAGGACGATACCCGCCAGGCGCAGGCCCCGCTCCATCCCCAAAGCCGTGGCGGCGGCCAGGACGAGGTCCTCCCGGTCTCCCGGGGTGATCAGCAGTACGCCCGGTTTGAAAAAGCGCATCGCATTGTGCACCGCCATGGCGCCGACGACAACGTCATCGACCAGGTTTTGAAATTGACGCGATTCATTGAGCGATTCCGCCTTCAGTTCTTCGCGGATCAGATTCAGCGTTGGACTCGAGAGTATGCTCTGGTGCGGGATGACGCCCAGCAAATCCAATCCTTTGCGCTTCAAACCCCGCCGGGCGAAGTCGGTCACATAATCGACTTTGGTCTGCAGAACTTTGTTCAAGATCACGCCGATGATTTCCACTCCTTCCTTCTCGAAGAGCGCCTGGTTCAAGGCTACTTCGTCAATCGGCTTGCCGATGCCGCCCTGGCTGACGATGATGACTTTGGCCTCGAGAATCTTGGCGACCTGCGCGTTCGACAGATCGAAAACCGAGCCGACGCCGGCGTGGCCGGACCCTTCGCACAGCACAAAGTCCTTTTCCCACGCCACCCGGTCAAACGCCTTCTGAATTTTCTTCACCAGCGCCTCGTTGTTGGACGATTGCAGATACTTGCGCGTGAAGTCCGGTTCGACGGCGATCGGGCTCATGTCCACCAACGGGCAGTTCAGGCGATAGACCCGGTCCATCAGCACGGTATCTTCGTCGATCTTCTGCTCTTCGATTTCCACGAACCGCTGGCCGACCGGCTTGATGTAGCCGATGCGAGGATACGCTTTTTGCAGCGCTGACAGCAGGCCCAGCGAAGCGGTCGTCTTGCCGTCGTTTTGCCGCGTGGCGGCGATGAACACCCGCGGAGTCTCGGTGTTCATGACCCTGTTTCGCCCGGAAGACGCCGGCCCGCCTCGGGATAAAGCTGCTGATATGCGATCGACTGTACGCTCACGATGGCTGCCACGCCCAGGATATCATGGGCGTTGGAACCGCGGGAGACATCCGCGGCCGGGCGGTCCAGCCCGAGCAAAATCTGCCCATAGGCGTTGGCGCGGGCAACGTGCTGCACTAATTTGCTGGCGATATTGCCGGAGTTCAGGTCGGGAAAGATCAGCACGTTGGCGCGGCCGGTCACTTTGCTTTCCGAAAGTTTGCGGCTGGCGATCTCCGGCACCAGCGCGGCGTCCACCTGCAGCTCGCCGTCGAAATCCGCGTCGAGTTTTCTCGCATTCGCTTTCTGCTGCGCCAGCGCGGTGGCCGCCTGGACTTTGCCGATCGAGGGATGCGTCGCGCTTCCCTTGGTCGAGTAGGAAAGCAACGCCACGCGCGGCCGGATGCCCAGCAGTTGACGGGTCAACTGCGCGGTGGAAAACGCGATGTCGGAGAGCTGGTCCACCGTCGGCTCCGGAATGACCCCGCAGTCGGCCAGGAACATCACGCCATTCTCGCCGAAGCGCGTGTTTTCGACTTCCATGATCATGCAGCTCGATGCCGTTGTGGCTTGCGGGGCGACCTTGATGATTTGAAAGAGCGGGCGAAGCGTGCTCCCGCTGATCTCCGAAGCCCCGGACACGAAGCCGTCGCTCTGGTGCATCGCCACCATCATCGCGCCGTAATAGTTCGGGTTGAGCATTGCTTCCCGCGCTTCCTTGAGCCTGATGCCTTTGGAGCGGCGCAGCATTTCATAACGCTGGGCGAAGTTCTCCAGTTCCTCGCTCTCCGCGGGATGGATGATCCGCACCCCCTCCAGCGAAACGTTTAGCCGCTCGGCGGCGGCCTTGATGACCGTGCGGTCGCCCAAGAGGATCGGCACCCCAAGGCGCAGCGAATAAAATTGGCGCGCGGCCTGGAGAATGCGCGGCTCCGTGCCTTCCGGAAAAACGATCCGCTTGGGATGTCGTTGGAGCTTTTCAATCAGACTGGCGATGAAACGCATGGGAGTTCTCTAGCCGAGCGTTGCCCAAACTGCAACCGCAACCGCGCCGCGCGGCGGCAATGGAGATTCAATGATGATGGCGAAAAAGCCGATGGTGGTTTCCAGCAGATACCAGGAAAATTTGCCGGGCCGCACCAGCTCGTATAACTCGATGGGAATGAAAAAGGCCGACTCGCCGATGGCCAGCCAGCCCGCCCAGCTCACGCGAAAAATCATGCCGATGCCCTCCACCCACGCAAACAGGCTGTAAAATAAAGTCGCGGCCGCCGCCCAGAGCACGTTCGCCTCAGTGAGTAGGCCGGCTTGCTCCGCGAGATGCAAAAAGAATTTGTTTCCCGGATGCACCCGCAGCGCTTTCATAAGCTCTCTGACTTCGGCGGGCAGATCGTTGTCCGACAAGCAATACATAACGATGGCCAGCGCAAGAAACAGCGCGCCTTTCAAAAGTTTGAAGCCAATGATTCCGTAGAGGGTTGGCGCCGGCGTCTTGAGTAATTCGGACTCCTCGGCCATTTAACGAATCTTTTCCAGCAACAACGGCGCCAGCTCGCCGATTTTCACCCGCCGCTGTTCCATCGTGTCGCGGTCGCGCAGCGTGACGGTGTCTTTCAGTTCCGGTCCCTGCTCCCCGAGCGTCTCGAAATCGATGGTGACGCCGAACGGCGTGCCCGCCTCGTCCTGCCGCCGATAGCGCCGGCCGATGGCGCCCGCTTCGTCGTAATACACCGCCATTTCCGAACGCAACCGCTCGCGCACTTCGAGGGCCTTGGCCACCAGCTCCGGCCGGTTCTTCAACAACGGGAACACCGCGACTTTGATGGGCGCGATCCGCGGGTGAAACTTCAGCACCACGCGCGTCTCGCGGTTGCCTTTTTCATCGGTCACCGGCTCTTCATGGTAGGCGTTGCAAATCAGCGCCAGGAGCAGCCGATCCACCCCCGCGCTCGGCTCGATGACGTGCGGAACGTACTTCACCTTCGCCTCCTCATCGAAGTATTCCATGGATTTGCCGCTGAACTTCTGGTGCTGCGCCAGGTCGAAATCGCCCCGCGCCGCGATCCCTTCCAATTCCTGCGCGCCGAAGGGGAATTTGTACAGGATGTCCACCGTGGCTTTAGCGTAATGCGCCAGTTCCTCCTTTTTCTGCCAGTAAAAATCCAGCGAATCGCGGTCCAAGCCAATGCTCTCGTACCATTTGACTCGCTCGTTCACCCAATACTTATGCCACTCCTGCCAGCCCCAGTTCGGCTGCGGCGCGGAAAGGTCGGCGTCCGGCGGCGGGGCGCCGAGCGTACGCTGCGTCACTTCGTCCGGCTTGATGAAGAATTCCAACTCCATCTGTTCGAACTCGCGGGAGCGGAAGGTAAAATTGCGGGGATTGATCTCGTTCCGAAACGCCTTGCCGATCTGGCAAATACCAAACGGGACCTTTTGCCGCGAAACCTCCAACACGTTCTTGAACTGCGCGAAGATCGCCTGCGCGGTCTCGGGACGGAGGTAGGCGACATTCTCCTCGCTTTCGACCGGGCCAACGTAGGTTTTGAACATCAGGTTGAACTGGCGCGGCTCCGTAAGCAGGCTGCCGTTTTCAGGGTTGTAGCGAGTCGTGTTCGCGACCTCGCTAACTTGCTCACCAAGAAAGTTTGGATACGGGACGCCCCGCTGTTGGTAAAACTGCTTCGCCACTTTGTAAGCGCTTAGCGGATTCTTTCCAGGTGGGAGCAGAACAGAGTAGGATTCCTTCGACTGTTTTGCCTCAGACACGGTGCGTTTGAGCTCGAAAGCTGGTCCGAAGCCGCTTCTGACAACCCCTTTCGTCGCCTCGTCGATGTACTTTTGCACCTCCGTACGCATTTGTTCTGCCAGGTAGCTCGGCACGCTCCCGAGAACGAGGCTCTCGACCAATGCGGCAGCCGCAAAGCGTGGTTTCGGATCGCGCTCTTCAAGGAACTTCTCGACCGCCTTAATTGCGGCTTCGTCGATTGCCCCGGAAAAACTGTAAACTTTGCCGCTCTGCGGCTCGATCTGATCCGCCCGAAATCGCTTTTTCGTCAGCAGACAATCCACCATCGGATCGCTGAACGTGCTGGTGTGTCCGCTGGCTTCCCAAATTTTCGGGTGCATGATGATCGTGGCTTCGAGGCCAACGACGTCATCGCGCATCTGCGTCATGGCCCGCCACCAATACTCCTTCACGTTGCGCTTCAACTCCGCGCCGAGCGGACCGTAGTCCCAAAACCCATTGATGCCGCCATAGATTTCCGACGACTGGAAAATGAAGCCGCGGCGTTTGCACAAGGAGACGATTTTCTCCATGCGATCGTTCACTTTGGCTTCGGTCATACAGGCGCGGCAGTGTTCGAAAAGCAGAGGTTGATGTCAAGGTTTGGAGGCACTGTGATTGGCCCGTCGCGCGACCTGAAGCACGAACGAGCGCCGGATGCCTGCTGACCTCGGTCGGAAATTTTCTTTTGCATTTTTCCCGGCGGGTACCCACCCTTCCGAACCATGAAACCAAGCGGTTTGCCACACAAAAGTTAGGGAAATGTCCGCGCCAAAAGCATTATGAACTGGTACTACGTCGATGCTGGCCAGCAGGCTGGCCCGATCTCGGAAGATGATCTCGCAACTCTCGCCGGCAGCGGCAAAATCCAGCCCGACACCCTCGTCTGGCACGAAGGCATGGCCACGTGGCTGCCGTATTTACAGGCCAAGCCAGGCGGGTCGCTAAACGCGCCACCCGTCATTTCCGCCGGTCCGGGCTTTGCCATCGAGACGTCGGCCGTGGGCGTTGCTTCCATGGGCACGGGATATGGCGGATTTTGGATTCGCTTTGCCGCGAAGATTCTGGACGGATTGATCCAGGACATCATTTTGGCTCCGTTCTTTTTGTTTGTCGGTCTTCGGATCGGGTTGGTCGCCCATCCAGGACCTCCGACCCCTGCTGAAATCCAGGCGCTGGTGAAGATAATGATCGGCGTATGCGTGATCGTTATCGGCTACAACACGTTCTTCCTGGGAAAATTCGGCGCTACGCCTGGCAAAATGGTGTGTGGTCTCAAAGTCCTCACACCCGAAGGGACGCCCATCAGCTATGCGCGCGCGCTGGGCCGGACCGCGGCGCAATTTCTCAGTGGCATGTTTTGCTACCTGGGCTATATCATGGCCGCGTTCGACAGCCAGAAGCGGTCGTTGCACGATCACATCGCCGACACACGCGTGATCAAAACTAGATGAGCGGAAATGAACGGGCCGCCCGTCCGCGACCGCTCATGCAGGAAGGTGAAATCTGTGCCTGGCATTATGCCACGCGCGCGCCAGTTCGTTTGCGCTGGAAGCAGGCAAAGATTATCTCATTAGAAGCTGCGAAACACAAGCCAACGCGATCTCTCTGGCTCGCACCGCCGCTCGTAGATCTTCAAATCAATGGTTTCGGCGGCATTGATTTTCAACAGGAGGACCTGAGGGTTGCCGACCTGCTCACCGCCACTCGGAAATTACGCGCCGGCGGCTGCCTGCGGTTCCTGCTCACGTTGATCACGAATGACTGGCCCAAGATCATCGCGCGTTTGAGACATCTGCGGGCTCTCCGCGCGCAATCGCTTCAACTGCAGAGCGCCATTGCCGGCTGGCATATCGAAGGACCATTTCTCTCAGCCGAACCTGGGTTTTGTGGCGCGCACGATCCGGCGCTCATGCGCGATCCGACCCCGAAACATGTTCACGAGCTGCGCGATGTCACGGGGGACGATCCAGTCCTGATCACGATCGCGCCGGAGCGAGCCAACGCTATCGCCGTCATCTCCCTCGCGGCATCCCTCAGGATCCGAGATGCCCCGCGTGAAACGCTCGTTCAAGCGGTCGAGGCGGGCGCTGCTTCGTTCACGCACTTGGGCAACGGCTGTCCCCAGACCCTGGATCGCCACGACAATATTCTCTGGCGCGTTTTCGAAACCCCGGGGTTAAAAGTTAGTTTAATCCCGGACGCGACGCACCTCTCGCCGGTATTGTTTCGATTGATCCACCGCGTAATCCGCGCCGATTCGATTTACTACGTCAGTGACGCGATGGCGGCGGCTGGATCACCGCCAGGGCGCTATAAACTCGGACGGCTTGAACTCGAAGTAGGTGAAGATAGAATCGTACGCTACCCGGGCAGATCGAATTTCGCCGGTTCCGCGCTCGAACCGATTGAAGGAGTCTTTCGCGCCGCGCAAATGCTGCGATGCGACTGGCAGGAGGCCTGGTCGAGGTTTTCGGATATTCCGGCCCGGCTCATCGGCCTGCCCACCGGACTCGAAGTGGGTGGTGACGCCGATTTTTGTCTGGTGGAAGTCAATTCGAAGCAGCAACTGGCGGCGTTGAAAGCGTTTGCCGGAGGCAAGCCGGCCAGCTAGACGCGGGAATCGAACGCGCCATTCGCGCTCGGGCTACGGGCCTTCCGTGGTGTTACGCCGCCATTCCGTTTTCGGAGGCTCCGGCAAGCCTTGGGCCCGCAGCGCCGTGCGGAAATGCAATTTCGCCACCTTCGCCAGGTTCTCCGCGCCATGCTTCGCCACAAATACCTTCGCCGCCGCGTCCACGGCCGCGGAGGCGCCGCGCGGCAGTTCCATTCCAAATTCCTTCTCCAGCTTCGCCAGGCGCGTCACGAACTCGTGGCGGGCGAGAATGGAAGCGGCCGCCACCGCCAAATCCGCTTCCGCCCGGTGGCGCTGGACCAATTCAATTTCGCGGCCCAGGCTCATCAGCGCCTTGGACACCGTTTCCTTGTTCGAGGCGAACTGGTCGCTGATGGCGCGCACGGGCGGCGGGGCCATCCGGTGGCGCTGGCTCATCAAATTTTCAATCACCCGGGCGTGACCCCAAGCCAGCAGCGTGTTCACACTCCTCATCTTCGCGTAAAGCCGGTTATAAGCCTCGTTGCCTATCGGCACCACCGTTGTCACGCAACCAGGCGATTTGCGGATGACATCGGCAAGCTCGGCGATTCTTCGGTCAGTCGAAATGTTTTTGGAGTCGCGGATGCCGGCATCTTGCCAGGACTTCACGACTGCTTCGTTTACATAGACTCCCGCCACGCACAGTGGACCGAAAAAATCCCCTTTGCCGCTTTCGTCCACTCCCAGGCGCGGCAGCAACAGGTCCGGGTTCAATACCGCTTCGTAGCCAAGCCGCGCTTGCTTCAAAATCTCCGGCTCCAGCACAAACTCGATGAATTCCTGGGTGCCTTTTCCCTGCACAACCAGCTTGCCACTTTCGTAGAACACCACGTTGAGCTTGTCCTTCTCGCCCGCAAACCGGGCGTAGGGAACTTGACGCGGCTGGAAGTCGTGCGCTTGCAAATAGGCTTGCAACGCCGCGGCCTGGCCATCGCTGAGCTTGCAGGTGTAGGAGGTGAGCGCTTTCACAAATCTCGTGTCATCATAAGCTCTTGGTTTATTCTGCGCAACCGTGGCCGCCAAAACAATCGCTGATCGAAGTTCACGGACCGAGCGGGCGCAGTTGTCTCCCCCGCCGCTTCGCCAGATCGACGCCCTGGTTCCGCGGTTGCTCGCCTGGTTCGCTCAGGGAGCGCGCGACCTGCCCTGGCGGCGTACGCGCGACCCGTATGCAATCTGGGTTTCGGAAATCATGCTGCAGCAGACCCAGGTTAAGACCGTCATCCCGTACTGGGAGCGCTGGATGCGCGCACTGCCGCGCATTTCACCGCTGGCGAAAGCATCCCCGCAAAGAGTGCTCAAACTTTGGGCGGGACTGGGATATTACAGCCGCGTCCGTAATCTGCAACGGGCCGCGCGGATCATCTTGGAGCGTCACGCGGGGAAATTCCCGGAAGATTTCGACCAGGTGCTGGCGCTCCCGGGCATTGGCCGCTACACGGCCGGCGCGATTTGCAGCATCGCCTTCAATCAGCCGAGGCCGGTGTTGGACGGCAACGTCATCCGCGTACTCACGCGCCTCTTCGGCATCGCGGAAAATCCGCGCGGAAAAACCACCAACGCCCGGTTATGGCGGATCGCGGCCGAGCTGGTTTCCGCCGCCGACAGGGCCAAACTCCGCGCCAGCCCGGTTCTGTTCACCGGAAAAAGTATCGAAGGGATTGCGCTTCCTGAGACTCCGAACCGATGGCCCAGTTCAGATTCTGGCCCCCGCCGCTCTTCCACCGCGAACGCCCATCCCGCTTGTGGCTGGAATTGCGCGACGCTGAACCAATCCCTCATGGAACTGGGTGCGCTCATCTGCACACCGCGGAAGCCGGAGTGTGGGGCCTGTCCCGTGCGTTCGCATTGTGTCGCGTACCGGCAAGATTCTATCGAGCGCTTGCCCAACCTCGGCAAGCGGGCGCCCGCCACGGCCCGGCGTTTCGCCGCCTTCGTGCTCCAACATCGTGGCCGTTTCCTGGTGCGCCAACGGCCCGCGGCTGGGGTCAACGCGGAGCTTTGGGAATTCCCGAACGTGGAAGTCAATTCGCGCGCGGCGAACGTGGCCAGGCTCGCGCTCACTGAAATGGGCGCGCAGCTTGCCAGACCTAAGCCACTCTGGGTCATCAAGCATTCCATCACGCGCTACCGCATCTCGATGGCGGCGTTTAGCGCGAGGTTGCGCGGCGCCCCCGGCAAGGAGAGTATCGGCGGACGGTGGCTTACTCTGCGCGAATTAGACAAACTGGCCTTCACCAGCGCGCATCGCAAACTCCTGCAGCGAATCAAAACTGGCTCAACCCGCGGCGCCGCCGGAACATGATCGGAATTGCTCCGCACCCTAATCTCGCGATGTGACCCTTCGGAATGAACTTCCGGCGGTCCGCGGGCCGCTGCGCTTTGCCCGCCGCGCACTCACACCTGACTGACGACGCGATGCGTAGGCGTCGGCTTACCCGGACGGAAAAACTCCAAATGTTCGAGCCTGGTGCTCAGTCCCGCGTTCTTGCCGAGCGCGCATCGCAGGCCGTCCTCCAGCGCGCAACGCAACTCCGCCGGCGAAATCTCCGCGCGGATATTTACAATTAATTGCCCGCCCGCAAGCGGCTCTTGTAATTCCAGCGACAGCTCCGGCACGCAATCATTCCGGACCAGGTTGATAACCGCCAGATCCATGACTCCTTCGCCGGGATCGAGCGTCATTTTCAAGTGCGCCACTTGCGCGCCGCGCCCCTCGAGGCAGCGCTGAATTTCTCCGGCGAGCTGCTCCAGGACGAGGTTCCCATCGAACGGGGTCGCGGATGATAATTGGAGGGTGGCGTTCAACCAGCCGAGCAAGGCTTCGCCTTCGGCATAGACTTCGTAATCGACTTCAATGGTCGGCCGGGGGGTCTGGCTAGCGGGGAGGATGCGCCCGAACCAATCCTCCAGGCCCGTCCCGTCTCGCGCGGAAACATCCAACATTTCGGTCCCCGGAAATCGTTGGTGGAGTTCCTGGCGCAAAAGTTGCAATCGCGCTGGCGGAAGCAAATCGCACTTGTTGATGACGATGAAGTCGGCCTCTTCGAGCTGCTTGCGGTAAATATAGCGCACTTTGTCGGAGAAGGTTGCCCCTTCCGCCAAACCGAAAACCCGCAGCGCCCTGACCGGATCCACCAAAACACTGAGCGGCGCAATGGTAAAATCATTGCCATAAATTCGCCGCAGCGGGTAGGTGACCGTGGCAACCAGGTCGGTGCAACTGCCGACGGGCTCCGCGATAAAGACCTCCGGTCTGGCTTCGACGGAGAGTTTGTTCGCCGCTTCCGCAAGCGAATTGAACCGGCAGCAAAAGCAGCCGCCGGCAATCTCTTCCACCGCGAAGCCCCGGGCCGCGAGGATCGCCGTATCGACAAGCCGATTGCCTTGGTCGTTGGTGATCAGTCCAACCCGCCGGCCCTGGTCGCGAAGGCGCTGGGCGAGCCGGACGACCGAAGTGGTTTTGCCGGCGCCCAAAAAGCCGCCGATCATAATGTAGCGGGCTTTGTCCGTTGTGCCCGCGATTGGGCGACGATCACTCAAGCTCGAGGACTTTGGCTCCGAACGCTCTGGACTCATTTGATTTCCTCAGCTTTCTGGTTTTCCAGAATCTTGTCGATGGTTTTGTCGAGGAGGTTGCGATAAGCGTACACATCCACACACCTGGGGTCCGGCTGGCCGCTGACCGCGTAAAGCCAGCCGGCCCCGTAAGGGTCTTTATTGATCGCCGTCAGTTTTTCCTTCAACCCCGGATTCACACCCAGAAATCTTCCATCGGCGATGCAATAGACATCGGAAATCGCCTTGAAGCCTTCGACCCAGCCGATGATCTGCCCTGGGGCCACCGGCGTGCCAACCTCCAACTCGAAACCGTGATCGACCATTTCCCCCAACATGCGCGTGGCAAACTTCGTAAGCCCCACGCGCCACGTCCCGTCGCCCTGCCGGGCGATCCACGAATGGGAGGGACCGTACAGATAGTCCAGGGGCAACTGCGTGCCGAAACGGGAGCGCTTGTAGTGAAGGGTCTTTGGCCGCGAGGCTTCCATGATTACAATGGAGGGAGGGTATCGACCACTCCAGCGCAGTGGCAAGCCCGTTGACAAAGAACTGGCCAGGCCGCGCGACAAGCTTATCTTAGCGGGCCAATGATCTACTTCGACCACAACGCCACCGCGCCGCTCTTGCCGGAAGCACGAAAGGCCTGGCTCGACGCGACGCAAAATTTCGTCGGCAACCCTTCCAGCCCGCACCGCCTGGGCGCGCGCGCCAACGCGGCGTTGGAGGCGGCGCGGGAGAAGCTGGCGAACTATCTCGTTTGTGATCCGCTCGACATCGTCTGGACTTCGGGGGCGACGGAATCCAACAACATGGTGATGCATCATGTCGCCTGGTCCGGCGCGGCGGGCAACGAGGTTTGGGCCTCGGCGATCGAGCATCCTTGCGTGCTGGCGTCAATGCGCCGTTATCTTCCAAAACGACATCGGCTTATTCCCGTCACCCACGCGGGGACGATCGAATTGGATTGGTTGAAGGAAGCACCCAAACGATCTCCGCCCGCGCTGGTCGCCCTGATGGCCGTGAACAATGAAACCGGCGTCGTTCAGCCGTGGCGTGAAGCGCTGTCGATCTGTCGCGAGCACGAAGTCGCCTTTTTTTGCGATGCCGCGCAGTGGATCGGCAAGCTGCCGATGAAAAATCTCGGCGACTGCGATTTTGTGAGCGGATGCGCTCACAAGTTCGGCGGGCCAAAAGGGGTCGGCTTTTTGAAGTGTCCCGCTAAGGGCCGGACCAACTCGCTGCTGCTCGGCGGCAAACAAGAAGAAGGCCGCCGGGCGGGCACCGAGAATGTCGCCGGGGTGCTCTCGATGCTCGCTGCGCTGGAGGTGCGGGAGAAATCTTTGGCCGCCGACGAACCACAATCACGACTGGAGTGGCGCGATCATTTTGACAGGGCCTTGTTGGGCAACCTGCCCGGTGCGGAAATCGTTGGCGCCGGACAAACGCGGGTCTGGAACACCGTTTCGGCGCTGATGCCTGAAGCGGATGGCCAGCAACGTTGGGTGGTCAAGCTCGATAAACTGGGTTTCGCGGTATCTACCGGTTCGGCCTGCGCCAGCGGCCGAGAGGAGCCTTCGCACGTGCTGGCGGCCATGGGCTACGCGCCGAATGAAGCGAGCCGGGTGCTGCGGTTCAGCAGCGGCTGGGAAACCACCAGCGCGGAATGGGAGGCGCTCCTGCGCGGCTTGACCGAAGTTCATTCTGCGCACCGGGCCATCAAAGCCAGATCAAGGCCCCGAGGACCTCACCACCCGCGACCAGGCGGACAACGCAGGGCTTGAACCTGATTACGCCTTTGCGTAAACCTCCGCGCCTTTTTCGACGAATTCCTTCGACTTCTCTTCCATGCCGCGTCGGAACGCTTGTTCGTCGCTAAGCCCGTGCTCGGCCGCGTACCTACGAACCTCTTCCGTGATCTTCATCGAGCAGAAGTGCGGACCGCACATGCTGCAGAAGTGGGCCGATTTCGCTCCCTCCTGTGGCAAGGTTTCATCATGGAAGGCGCGGGCGGTTTCAGGGTCGAGGCCCAGGTTGAACTGGTCTTCCCAGCGAAATTCAAAACGAGCCTTGCTCAGGGCGTTGTCGCGGTATTGCGCGCCCGGGTGGCCTTTGGCGAGATCGGCGGCGTGGGCCGCGATCTTGTAAGCGATGACGCCATCCTTCACGTCTTTCTTAATCGGCAGGCCGAGGTGCTCTTTGGGGGTGACATAGCAGAGCATGGCGCAGCCGTACCAGCCGATCATCGCCGCGCCGATGGCGCTGGTGATATGGTCGTAGCCGGGAGCGATGTCGGTGGTAAGCGGCCCGAGAGTGTAGAACGGTGCTTCGTGGCACCACTCCAGTTGCTTCGCCATGTTCTCTTGAATCATGTGCATGGGGACATGGCCAGGCCCCTCGTTCATCACTTGCACTCCGCGGTCCCAAGCACGTTTGGTAAGCTCTCCCTGCACCTTAAGCTCGCAAAATTGGGCCTCGTCGTTGGCGTCGGCGATGGAGCCTGGACGCAGGCCATCGCCGATGGAAAAGCTGACGTCATAAGCAGCCATGAGTTCGCAAATCTCATCCCAGTGAGTGTAGAGGAAACTCTCCTGGTGATGAGCAAGGCACCATTTGGCCATAATCGAGCCGCCGCGTGAAACGATGCCGGTGGCGCGCCGCGCGGTGAGCGGAATGAAGCGAAGGAGCACGCCGGCGTGGATGGTGAAGTAGTCCACGCCCTGCTCACACTGCTCGATCAGCGTGTCACGGTAAATCTGCCAGGTAAGTTCCTCGGCTTTGCCTCCGACCTTTTCCAGCGCCTGGTAAATCGGCACCGTCCCGATGGGAACCGGGCTGTTACGGATGATCCACTCGCGGGTGGTGTGAATGTTCCTGCCGGTCGATAGGTCCATGACCGTATCCGCGCCCCACTGGGTGGCCCACCTCATTTTTTCGACTTCCTCGTCGAGGCTCGAGGCGACGGCGGAATTGCCGATGTTGGCGTTGATTTTCACCAGGAAGTTGCGGCCGATGATCACCGGCTCCAGCTCCGGATGATTGACGTTGGCGGGGATGATGGCACGGCCGCGCGCGACTTCGGCGCGGACGAATTCGGGCGTGATTCGTTTCGGAATGCTCGCGCCCCACGAATGACCGGGGTGCTGCTGGTTGAGCCCGTTGCGCGCCTCATGTTTGTTCTCGACGAACTCCATCGCGATCTCGCGGCCCATGTTTTCACGGATAGCGACGAATTCCATCTCCGGCGTGATGATGCCCTGGCGGGCGTACCAAAGCTGTGTGACTGGATGGCCGCGAGCGGCGCGCAATGGTTTGCGCCTCAGCCCGGGGAATCGTTGCTGATTGTTGCGCCCTGCCTGGCCCGCAAAATTCTCGGTCACGCGCGAATGTTGACCGTTGTCCTCGGGTTTGACTTCGCGGCCTGCATATTCCTCAACGTCGTCGCGACGTTGAATCCATTGGCGCCGCAGCGGGGCGAGGCCCTGCTTGAGGTTTCCGTGGAACGCCGGATCGCCCCACGGACCGCTACAATCATAGACACGCACCGGCTCGTTCACCGTCGTCTGTCCGTTGAAAGACTTTGTCCGGCTGAGGCTTATCTCGCGGAACGGCACGCGGATATCAGGATGGATTTGTCCAGCCACGTAAACACGGCTCGAATTGGACGGCAATTCGCCGTGGTTCGGCTGGAACGATTCTTTGGTTGCGATCATAGGTTTTCTTTCGTTGTCGGCGCTGAAACCTTCTCGGCGATCCCGCCCGACAACACAGGCTGCTCGCGAGTGCCCCCGGAAGCTTGGTGAAGTGGGAAATCCCTTCGCCAGCATTACCTGGAGCAGGTTCAACGGGTCTTCGGCGCTCCCGCGCCGAACTCTCAGTCTTCGTTCTCCCGCCACTCCGCGAGGAACCGGTTGACTCCCCTCAATTCCGAAACCAGGTTAAGCGGATCCGCCCGTGGCGTCAAGCGCAAGTGAATGCGGAAAATAATGAGGCCGCCGCGGCCGCTGCAGGCAGCTTCGCGAGCCTGCCGGGGAGTCCTTCGAAACACCCCTCAACCGAGGCCCGCTTCCATCGGGATCGGGCTGGGTGGCGAAAACACCGAAAGAACTGTCGTGTGGCATGTTTTCGGCCCGCGCCCGTCAGCTTGACTTGCACCGGTCCATAATCCCTGCCACCCTCGATTGATGAGTGGTTCAGCAACTCTGAACAATCATAACACAGCAACCCCACCGCCGAAGCGAAAACCGGCAGCGATTCGCGTTTCGGCCCGGCTAGCCGAGGCAGCCCACATGGAGACCGCCGACGTCTTGCGCTTGCTGGACACCTCCGCGAACGGACTCACCGCAGAGGCGGCCGCAACCCGGCTCGAACAGTACGGGCCGAATGAAGTGTCGAGCGAAAGGCGGACTAGCTGGGTTTGGCGGTTGCTCCATACGACCCGCAATCCACTTGTCATCCTCTTAAGCGTCCTGGCGGCCATTTCCTACGCAACCGGCGACGCTCGCGCGGGTACTGTGATGTTGTTGATGGTGGTCCTGGGGGTGGTGCTCCGTTTTGTGCAAGAGTCCAAAGCCGACACCGCGGCGGCAAAACTCAAGGCCATGATCCGGGTCACCGCTTCCGTCGTGCGGGAAGGCAAGGTGGCAGAAGTGCCGCTGCACCAACTCGTGTCCGGAGACATTGTCAAGCTCTCAGCCGGGGACATGGTTCCTGCCGACGTCCGGCTGATCTCTTCCAAAGATTTGTTCCTGACGCAGGCCACGTTGACTGGTGAGTCCATGCCGGTTGAAAAATTCGATACCCGGGACGTCCGAGAGAATGCCGCCCATTTGGAACTGTCCAATGTCTGCTTTTTAGGCACCAGTGTGGAAAGCGGCACCGCCGTGGCCGTGGTCGTCGAGACCGGCGTTCACACTTATTTAGGCAGCATGGCCAAAAGCATGGCCAGCCAACAGGTGGAGACCAGCTTTGACAAGGGGGTGCGAAAATTCACCTGGGTGATGATTCGCTTCATGATGGCGATGGTCCCGTTGGTCTTCGTTATCAATGGTCTGACGAAGCATGACTGGCGCGAGGCGTTCTTCTTTGCGATGGCAGTCGCGGTTGGGCTGACGCCGGAAATGTTGCCGATGATCGTATCGGTTTGCCTCTCCAAGGGAGCGCTGGCGATGTCACGCCAGAAAGTCATCGTTAAACGCCTGAACTCGATTCAGAACTTCGGGGCCATGGATGTCCTCTGCACCGACAAAACCGGAACGCTTACCCTCGACCGTGTCATCCTGGAAAAATATTGCGATGTTTTTCAAAACGAGAGCGAAATCGTCCTGTTGGATGCCTATCTCATCAGTCATTTCCAGACCGGGCTGAAGAACGTGCTCGACCGCGCCGTCCTAGAGCATGAGGAAGCCCACGAGAAGCTCTCGATTGCGGATTATGTTAAAGTCGATGAGATCCCCTTCGATTTTTCCCGCAAAATGATGTCCGTGGTCGTTGAAACGCCCGATAAAGAGCACCAGCTTCTGACGAAGGGCGCGCCGGAGATGGTATTTCGTCGGTGCGGCCATTTTGAGTGTGAAGGTGAGATTCATCCGATGGAGCCGATTCTGGTCGGGAACCTCATTGAGCAGTTCAATGATCTCAGTGCCGATGGTTTCCGGGTTTTGGCCGTCGCGTACAAGAAGCTGGACCAACGCGCCACTTACTCCAAGGCCGATGAGGCGGATTTGATTTTGCGGGGCTACATCGCTTTCCTTGATCCACCCAAGGAGAGCGCATTGAAAGCCATCGCGGCATTGCAAGAACACGGAGTCGTCGTAAAAGTATTGACCGGCGATAATGAACTAGTCACCAAAAAGGTTTGCTGTGAAGTAGGGATTGCGACCGAGAAAATCCTGCTGGGCGGCGAAATGGAGGCCATGACCGATGAGCAGCTTTCAAAAGCAGTGGAGGTCACCCACGTTTTCGCCCGGCTCTCACCGGCGCAGAAACAGCGCGCCATCGAAACGCTCCGGCATAATCGCCATGTGGTTGGGTTCATGGGTGACGGAATCAACGATGCGCCCGCGTTGCGCGCGGCGGATGTCGGCATCTCCGTGGATAACGCCGTTGACATTGCCAAAGAGTCAGCCGATATGATCCTGCTGGAGAAGAGTTTGATGGTGCTGGAAGCAGGGGTGTTCGAGGGGCGAAAGGTCTTCGTAAACATCCTCAAATACATCCGCATGGGAGCGAGTTCCAATTTCGGAAACATGTTCAGCGTATTGGGGGCCAGCGTGTTTTTGCCTTACGTTCCGATGGCGCCCATTCAGGTCCTCAGCAACAATCTGCTCTATGACTTCTCGCAGGTGCCGATTCCAACGGATAACGTGGGTGTGGATCAGGTGGCCAAACCCCGTCCCTGGGACATGGGGGAAATAACGCGTTTCATTTTATTCATTGGCCCGGTCAGCTCCATCTTCGACTACACGACGTATTTGGTAATGCTCTACGCCTTTCATTGCTGGGATCCGGCGCGGGCTTCGCTGTTCCAAACCGGCTGGTTCGTGGAATCGCTGATGACGCAGACCCTGATCATCCACGTCATCCGCACCAAGAAGATTCCTTTCATTGAGGCGCGAGCGAGTCTGCCCCTGACCATCACAACCATTCTCATTATGGGGGTCGGCATGTGGCTGCCATTCTCGCCGTTAGCTCCCGCCCTTGGTTTCACCCCACTGCCGATGCTCTACTGGCCGATCCTCCTTTTAACGTTGGCTTGTTATGTCGTCCTTACTCAAATCGTAAAGATGTGGTTGGTGCGCAGGAACTGGTTCTGAGAATCAGCCGGAACGGCGTTGGCCAGGCTGAGCGGAATTCCGCGTGTTCCGATCAGGCTTCGAATGACTTGCCGCACCCGCAGTTTTGCCGCGCCATGGGATTGGAGATCTTGAAGCCGCCACCTGTCAGGCTATCGACATAATCAATAACGGTGCCACGAAGATAATTGGCGCTGAACGGATCAACCAGAACCGGGACCCCAAAAAAATGCGCCAGGGTATCATCGTTCCGCTTCTCATCGAAAACCATTCCATATTGCAGGCCGGAGCAACCACCGGATTCGACATAAATACGAAGGTTTCTGCCGGCATTCCCCGCCTGCCCGGACAGCATCGATCGCACTTGGTTAGCCGCGCTTTCAGTGAGGCTTACCACCGGTTCGATCCCAGATTCCAATTTGGTTTCCACACGGTGAACGGTAAGCGCCGGCGACGCGCGTGTCAATACGCAGGCGACGTCCCCCGCAGTCAACTTTTTTCGAGCCGCAATTGATCCTGTGCCTTTTCGATTTTCTTTTCCAGCAGGGGGCGCAGCGACGGTAAATAAGCCGATAGGCGTTCGTAAATGTTGACCGCCACTTCCCAGTCCTTTCGCTCCTCCGCCAGCCTTGCGGCGGCCAGGCCAGCTTCTTTCAAGCAATACGGATCGGGCTGTTCTTTGTCCCGCAGATTTTTGCCGCACACGATATTATAGTAATGGTCGAATGCGGATTTGAGCAGAAAGTCCGCATTCTCCGGCGTCGGAAGCGCGTGCGCCTGTTTTTCCAGGGCGAGAGCCACGCCGGCTTCCGCGCGGCTGCGATCGGCCACTTCCGCCTGCGGCAGGTCCATCAGCTCCTGATACGCATTGATGGCTTGATCGTAGCGTCTGGATTCCTGCGAGGCAAGTTGGAGATGGCAGTCCCCGATGCGGCCCAAGGCCTGCGCGGCCCAGCGGTTGGTGGGGAACTGTTGAGTGATTTTGCTGAAGGCGTTGATCGCTTCGCCGAAACGGCTGTCGAGTGGCTTCCCGGCTTCGAGGCGCGAGCCTTGCGTTATGGTGTCCCCCAGCCGCAGCCAGGCTTCTGCAACCAAGTCGGGTGGACTGTTCGTATCGCCCGTCAACAGGTTGATTAACTCCGTGAAATACTTGTCCGCATCCTTGTACACTTGGCGCGCAAAGGCCGCCCGGCCGGCCATCATGCGGGCCTGATACGAAAGCCGCGTCACCGGCCAATTGGTGTTCTGGAAGAGGATCTGATAGTTCTTGTCGGCGTTCGGGTAATCCTGGTGCCGGAAGTAGAAATCAGCCACCCAGTTCTGGGCGCGCGGCGCCAGCACGTGGACCGGAAACCGCGCCACGAAATTCGTGAACAGGACCAGCGCGTTGGTTTCGCGGCCAGCCTGAGAGTTGACCCAGGCGTGATCAAATTCCGCGCGCGGCCGCAATTCGTTGGTTGGAAAACGACTTAACCACTCCTCATATTTTGCGATCGCTGGCTCCCATTGCCGTTCTGGCACATAGCTGCGGGCAACCGCCAGTTCCACCTCCGGCACCAGCGGCGAGCCGGGAAACAATTCGAGGAATTCTCCAAACACCTGCCGCGCTTTCTCCGGATCGCCCATCCCGGTGAAATTCTGGCCGACCAATAACATGCCGCGGTCCGCGAACACGCTGGCCGGAAAGTATTGCACGATTTGTTGCATGGCGCTGCTCGCTCCTCCGGGGTCTTTGATCTCCAGCGAAGCCCGCAAAATCTGGTACACCGCCTGGTCAAACAACGCCTCCCGGGAGCGCGGCAGCCGGGCCAGATCATTTGTCAGTGCCCGATAACTCGCGAGCGCGTTCGTGTAATCCTTCTGATAAAACTGCGCGTCGCCCAGCTTGAAGCGAGCCACCGCCAGATCCTCTGAAAACGGCAGCTTGCCCACTGCCGCTTGAAACGCCCCTCGGCTCTCAGGAATTTTTCCGTCCGCCCACAGACACCAACCCTTGTTCAACTGCGCCTTTCCGACGAGGGAGCTGTTGGTGAACTTTTTGGTCAACTGCTCGAACTGCGCAAGCGCGAGCTGCAACTGGTTGGTCGCTGGTTCAGGCGCATTCACGATGTTCGTGCCATCGGTGCGTGCGCCAGACAGAAACTGCTTGAAGTGCAACTCACCGAGCGTGAGCAGCGCCAAGTCGGAAATGGCGTCCTCCGGGTGTGCCCTCAGAAATGCTTCGAGCGTTTGCGCCGCCTCCGCGATTCTGTCCTGCGCCAGCGTAAGTTCGACGATCTTGAGCAGGGCCTCGCGTCGCCGCCTGGCCGGCATGGCCTCGGCCAGGTTGTTCGAATAAACCTGTGCGGCCGCGTCAAATTCGCTCAACTGTTCGAGAATTTCGGCCTGGACCGCGACCGATTCCGCCTCCAGGTTCCGCTGCCCCGACGCCGTGGCCAGGGCCAGCAAATTGGTCGTGTTGGCCAGCGCTTCCCGCAAACGCTGGTCGGCCACCTGGACGCGGCAGAGCAAATACTGCCGGCGCCACTTGAACTCCGGAATCAGGTCGCGCTCCGTCAGTCGCTGCAGCACACCCTCCGCCGCCGGAAAGTCCTTCTGCTCGAACAACGCTTCGGCCAGCAGCAGTTCCCCGCGCATCACCAGTTCATCGTTGGGACGGGCCAGGGCCTCCCTGCGGAAACTGCCGCCGGGCGCTTGTAGCAGAGCGGCCACCCGCCGCCACTCCTTCATTTTGAAACGCGCCAGGGCTTCGCCGTAGCTCGCCTCCAGCAACAGGACCGAACTGGGTTGATCCTGGATCAACCGCTCGAACGCCGCCGCCGCCGCCTGGAAGCTTCCGTTCTCCAGTTGCGCCTCCGCCAGCCAATAACGATATTGGTCCGCCAGACCGCCGGCCTTCGGCAAAGCGGCGGTCAGCAAGTCCACCGCGCTTTTGGCTTTCTGCTGTTTGATCGCGGCCCGGGCCTGGAACAAGATCGCCTCGGGGAGGCGCGGCGAGTCGGGAAATTTCTGCGCATATTCCGCGAATTCCCTTTCGGCGCGCTCGTAAATGCCATCGTGAAAGGCGTTCGTCGCCGCTTTGAAAGCGCGTGACTCAGCGCTTTCCTGGGCGAGCGCCAGCCCTCCCGCCAAGCCCAATGCCAGGCAGGCGCAAAATGGCGCCAAATAACCACCTACCCGGAAGCCGCGACCGGTTCGGGGTGTTGGCGTGATCGCTCTCCGATGAGCTTTTTGACCGCACCTATTCATGCTCGTTCGTTTATCGCCGATCCGAGAAAAGGATTCGACTCAAAAATTGCCCGGTATAACTCGCTTCGCAACGGGCAACGTCTTCGGGCCGGCCTTGGGCCACGATTTGCCCGCCTCCCGCGCCGCCTTCCGGACCGAGGTCAATGGTCCAATCGGCGGTTTTGATCACCTCAAGATTGTGTTCGATCACAAGCAAGGTGTTGCCCGGGGCGCGGAGTTTGAACAACACTTCGAGGAGCTTCGCCACATCGTGGAAGTGGAGCCCGGTCGTCGGTTCGTCGAGGATATAGAGCGTGCGGCCCGTGGCTTTGCGGCCCAACTCCGCCCCTAGCTTCAAACGCTGCGCCTCGCCACCACTCAACGTCGTGGCGGATTGGCCGAGCCGGAGATACCCCAGTCCCACCTCCGCCAGCGTCAGGCAATTCTCATGAATTTGCGGGACGGCGCGGAAAAAATTCACCGCCTCGTCCACCGTCATGGCGAGCACGTCGGCGATGTTCACCCCCTTGAAATTGATCTCCAACGTCTCGCGATTATAGCGCCGCCCATTGCACGCTTCGCAGGTGACATACACAGGCGGCAAGAAATGCATTTCAATCTTGAGCACCCCGTCGCCCTGGCATTTCTCGCAGCGCCCGCCTTTCACATTGAAGCTGAATCGACCGGCATCGTAACCGCGAATCTTCGCCGCGGGCAACCGCGCGAACAACTCGCGAATATGGTTGAACATGCCGGTGTAGGTCGCCGGATTGCTACGCGGAGTGCGGCCAATCGGCGTCTGGTCAATCACGATCACCTTGTCCAGGGCGTCCTGGCCGCGAATCTCCCGATGCGCCCCTGGCCGCTCCTTCGAGCCGTGCCAGTGGCGGAACAACGCGCGCCGCAGAATGTCATCCACCAGCGTGCTCTTCCCCGAGCCGCTCACGCCCGTGACGCACGTCAAGGTCCCCAGCGGAATGCGCACATCGAGGTTCTTCAAATTGTTCTCCGCCGCCCCCAGGATTTCCAGCCAGCCGCGCTCGGCGGAAGGCAGGATGCGCTTGCGCGGAATCGGGATCGACAATTCGCCCGTCAAATATTTGGCGGTCAGCGAGCGCGAATTGGCCAGCACTTCGGGCAACGTTCCCGCGGCAACCAGTTCCCCGCCTCGCACTCCGGCGCCCGGGCCAAGGTCCAGGATGTAATCCGCGTGCCGGATCGTGTCCTCGTCGTGCTCCACCACCAGCACCGAATTGCCGAGGTCGCGCAGATGCTGGAGGGTCTTCAACAACCGTTGGTTGTCCCGCTGATGCAGCCCGATGCTTGGCTCATCCAAAATGTACAGCACGCCCACCAGGCCCGCGCCGATCTGCGTGGCCAGCCGGATGCGCTGCGCCTCGCCGCCGCTCAACGTGCCGCTCTCCCGGTTCAGCGTCATATAACCAAGCCCGACGTCTTTCAAAAAGCCGAGCCGGGCGCGGATTTCCTGGACGATCTCGCTGGCGATCTGCCGCTGAAATTCCGTCAGCTTAAGGCTCGCGAAAAAATCGTCCGCGGCTTGGACCGAAAGAGCGCAGACCTCCATGATCGAAAGCCCGGGAATTACCGCACCCAGTGGAGGACGGGACTCGGCTTTCCTGTTTTCCGAGGGCGGCTCCTCAGATATTGGAAATTGGACCTTGAAGCTGGCGCTTGCCGCCGGACCGCCCAGGGTCACCGCTAGAATCTCCGGTTTGAGGCGCCGGCCGTTGCACGCGTCACAAAACCGCGGGTTCATGAATGCTTTCAAGCGGTTCCTGGTGAACTCGCTTTCGCTTTCCTGATAGAGCCGTTCCAGGTTCGGGATCACTCCCTCGAACGGGCGCGAGACCACGGACAGCTTGCCCGCCCGCCAGAAACTGAATTCAATTTCCGCGCCCGCGGAACCCCAGCTCAGGGCCTTTTTAAAATCGTCCGGCAGCGCGCGATAGGGCGTCTCCAGGCTTTGTCCGTAATGGCTGGCGACTCCGCGCAGCAGGCCTTTATAATAGGTCACCATCCGCTTGCCGCCGCGCCGCCAGGGCAAAATCGCTCCGGCCTCGAGGGACTTGTCCGGATCGGGCACCACGAGGGATTCGTCGAAAACCAATTTCTGACCGAGACCGTGGCAAACTGGGCACGCGCCAGCCGGGGAGTTGAAAGAAAAATGTTTCGGCGTCGGCGTCTCAAAACTCTGCCCGGTGGCCGGGCTGTAATTGCCGTTGGAATACAACGTCTCCGTCCAGCTCGCCGTTGGCTGGACCGCGGGAGGTTGACGCAAAACCAGCAGGCGTCCACCGCCCCACTTCAACGACGTCTCCACCGAATCACTCAGCCGGACGCGGATTTTCTCCTCGATCACGAGGCGATCCACCACGACGTCGATATTGTGCTTTTGTTTCGGGTCCAGTTTCACGCGGACGTTGCTCGCCAGTTCCACAGATTCCCCGTCCATGCGGGCGCGTACGAAGCCTTCGCGCGCCAACCGCTCCACGACGTCGCGAAACTCCCCTTTCTGTTCGCGCACGATCGGCGCGAGCAGCATCACGCGGGTTTTCGGGGGCAGCGCGAGGATTTTATCGACGATATCGCTGGTGGTTTGCGGCACGATTGGCACGCCCGTCTCCGGGCAATGCGGCTGGCCGACATGGGCGAAGAGCAGGCGCAGATAATCGTAAATCTCCGTGGTCGTCGCGATGATCGAACGCGGATTGCTGCCGGAACCGCGTTGTTCGATGGCGATGGCCGGCGACAGCCCCTCAATAAAATCGACGTCCGGCTTTTGCATCTGGTCGAGGAATTGCCGGGCATAGGCCGAGAGCGACTCGACGTAACGGCGCTGGCCCTCGGCGTAGATCGTGTCGAAGGCCAGGGACGATTTGCCTGATCCGCTCAGCCCGGTGATCACCACCAGCTTGTCGCGGGGAATGTCCAGCGTGAGATTTTTGAGATTATGCTCGCGCGCGCCGCCGATCCGGATGAACTCTTTTGCCATAGCCGCCGAATTTCCCGTTCAAAATAATCGGCAACTCTAACCAAACCCGGCGCTGAAGCAAAGCAGATGTCATCCCGGCCTTATCGGCGCGCGGTCGCGAGCTCCGTCGAGCGCGCGCGGTCTGCTTCTGACCATTCTCGCCAGCAGCTGTGTGCCCACCACCGTACGGCCGTGGCGACGCGGCGGAGACACCACACGCGCTCGAAACACAATTCACTATTTTGGGCGGAGACCGCGTTCTCCCCCACCGTGTGGAAGAAGCGTGAAATCAGTGGGAGGTTACCGCCCGTCAGCGTCCATGTCCTTCCTCACGGTCCGGTTCGGGAATGGAAGATGGCGGCCTCTTTCCTGCCATGCAATGGGCGTCTTTACGGCAGAGAAAAGAGGCGGTAGAATCGCGGGGACTTCAGGCCGCCGGTTTGGGAGCCGTCGTCAAAGAAGAAGTAGGAATTGTTCGTGGCGGTCACGATGTTGGTGAAGGTGTTCCAATAGGTGGCCGGCATCGTCCGCGACCAACTCACGCCGAATTGTTGATTGGGGGATGAATTCCAGCTCAGCAAATAACCGTTCGGGCGGTGCGGCATGATGGTTAGGTTCGTCGCCGTGGCGGACGACGCGCCGGCCGGAAGGCCCCAGCCTTCGGCGATGCGGAAGAACTTATACGGCGTGGGCAACGAGAGGCAATAAGTCACCGCGGAATTGGTTGCCATGATGGTCGTCGATGCGGGCAGCCACGGCGAGGAGACTAAATCGAACGTGCCTTGCACAAAGTAACGGACGCCGGGCAGGGCATTGGTCCAGGTAAGGCACAACTGGTTGCCCGTTTGCAGGATCTTCGTGATGATGAGATTGGTCCCGGGCACGCTAAATTCCGTGGCTTTGATTTGATAGTTAGTAACCGCGCCGTGGAATACGCCGATATACCAATCTCCCGCCGACAACGGCACGGGGCGGGCGTTGGTGAAGACCGCGATGAAGGCGTCGGGTGTAAGTCCGTTGCCACCTTTGTAATCGAAGCTTAGAAGGTCAGGCAGCGGCAGACCTTTGCGCACAAACAACGCCGCGCCGCCCGGAGCAGCCTGGAGCACTTCAAACTGCGCCCGCGCCGCGTTGCTGGAGACATTATAGACATAATAATCGGGGCCGCGGCCGTCATCACACGGAAGCTCGGAGGCGATGTTGAAATTAAACGGAATGCCGTTGGTCAAACGCACGATGGTCGCCGCGCTGAACGAGTATTGGATTATGCAGAGGCAATACGGCGCGTCATTCGTCTCGGCATTGACCACCGCCAAATACCAGTCACCGGAGCTTAGCGGAACGGGACTGGAACCTGGGAGCACTCGGATGGTTTCATCCACCAGCCCAGGATTGGCGCTCACATAATCGAAACTCCGCGGCCCGGGCAAGGGCAATCCGTTGCGGAGATATAAGTTTACATCGCCGCTTAGCTGGAGCGCGGCGAGGTCCAGCTCCACGGTATCGCTGGCAACATGAATGACATAATAATCCGCTCCCGAATTCGTTCGGGACGCCGCCGGTACAGAATGACAGTAAGCCGGGCCATTGGTGAGCACGACGAAGTTTGTCGGCGTCCACTGAGTCGCGCGGACATAATAGGTCACGGCGTTGGTATCACGGTTGACGACCGCCAGATACCAATCGCCGGGGATAAGGCCGACGGGCACTGAGTTCCGCGTGACTTCGATAAATTCTTCACTCAAACCGGGATTCGCGCTGCGGTAAGCTTCGCTGCCGGGAATCGGCAACGGGAAGCCCGGCCGGATAAACAAATCGACGTCGCCATCCGGCGAGAGGACTTCGAAGTTGGCGACCAGGGCATTGGAGGAAACGTTGAAACGGTAGTAGTTAATGCCCACCTCGCACGATCCGTCGCCCGCTGCCACCCGATCCTGGAGCGGGATCCCGCTGATCAGGGGGATCACGCCATTGGTGGTGGCGATGGTTTCCGTGACCCGCACCGAATAAACCACATTGCTGGGGTCCCGATTCACGACCGCCAAGTACCAGGCCGGCGAGGTGAAGGCATAGAAGATGCCGACACTTACTGGTATCGATTCATCGGAATTCAGTGGATTCTCGCTGGAATACAAGAAGTTCGCCGGCGTAGGCAGCGGCACATCGGGGCCGATGAACAAATCGACATTCCCAGAGGGGCTGAGGACCTCGAAGGTCGCCGTCAGGGCGTTGGATGACACGGTGAACACATAGTAATCCAGGCCGTTGTTCATCTGCGGATCGTTCGCCGCGACCACGGCGGTATGGATCAGACAATTGGTCAATCGAACCAGGTTCGTTGTGGCCGGGACGTATTGGGTCGCGCGCACCGCATAATTAACCGGGATAGGATCGCGATTCACGACCGCCAAATACCAATCGCCCGGAGCCAACGCGAGCGGCGTGGAGTTGGTCGCCACCGCGATGAACTCATTGCTCACCGAGGGATTCGTGCTCGAGTAATCGAAGTGATTCGCATCCGGCAACGGCAACCCTTGCCGGACAAACAGATCGACATTTCCGTCCGGGGCCAGGATTTCAAAGTTTGCCTGGACGGCGTTGGACGACACGCTGAAAACATAATATTCGACGCCCAGGCTCGGCGGGCTGTCGGCGCCTGCGACCTGGTTGTTGAACGGAACCGCATTGGTCAGCGCGATAATGCTGGCGGCCTGAATTTCCGTGACGCGCACCACGTACGTAACGGCGTTGGTATCACGGTTGACGACGGCGAGGTACCAATCTCCCGCCGACAATGGCGTGGGAACGGAATTGGTCGCAACGGCAATGAATTCATTCCTCGCCCCGCCGTTCGTGCTGGCGTAATCGAAACTCGTTGGCGTCGGCACCGGCAAACCCTGGCTGATGAATAAATCCACGTTGCCGTTGGCTTGCAACGTCTCGAAGTTCGCCTGTACGGCATTGGAGGAGATGTTGAAGGCATAATAATCAACGCCCCCGCTCGCGGCCGCGGCCGACGCCGGAGCGTTCGCTCCCGCGGGACCGTTCCCGCTGCCCAGGGCGCTGGCGATCCCAACGGTGTTGGAGAACGAAGTGCCGTTGGTCAGCGTGACGATGCTGGAAGCGAGGATCTCGGTGACGCGCACGGCGTAGTTGACGTTGTTGGTTTCTTGATCGATGACGGCCAAGTACCACGGGCCGGGCGACAATGCCACGGGCACGCCGTTCGTGATGAGGGTAATCGATTCGTTGCTCGTGCCGGGGTTTGCACTGCTGGCGTCGAAGCTGGTTTGGTCCGGGAGCGGCAGGCCCTGGGCGATGTAGAGATCGACGTTGCCGGCCGGGTTTAGCACCTCAAACGTGGCCTGAATCCCGTCCGGAGAAACGTCATAGACGTAGTAATCGACGCCCCGACCGGCCAGGACCGTGTTGGTGAAGGAGACGCCATTGGTCAGCGTGATAATCGTTGGCAGCGCGTTGGTGTATGCGATCACGCAGAAGGTATAGGTCACAGGACAAGGAGGCCCAGGGCAAAAGAACTGATTCCTGACCGCGACAAACCAGTCGCCGGGGAGCAGCGGATTCGGCAACGAATTGGTGTCCACTGTCACGACGCGACTCGCCACGAAAGGCACTGCGTTGGAATAGACATAATTCGTTGGCCAAATCGAGAGTGCAGCCGAAGGCCCGCCTTGAACATAGAGGCCAACATCGCCCCCGGTGGTGGTGGTGATGAAATCCATCCGATAGACTTTGCTGGGAACCGGGACACGGTAGTAATCGACATCGGCAGCCTGCGCCAGCGTGCTGGTGTGGCAGGTCCCCCCACTCACCAAGATTGGAACGGTGCCTCCCGCTTGGCCGCACAAATTGGTGGCGGCATTGGTGGTGAGCACCGAAGCGCGCACCAAGCCGCTCACAGCGTTGGACGACGGGTCCCGATTCACGATGGCGATGAACCAGTTCGTCGCGTTCACGTCGGGAATGAACAAGTTCGTGCGCAGTTCGATTGTCTCCGGGTTGGACCCAAGCTCCAGATTGCTGAAGTCATACAGCTCGCGCGACGGCAGATCGGCGCGCCTCACGATCAGGTCCGCGTCGCCATCCAGATCGCAAAGCTCGAAGAGGACGCCGGCGTTGGTCTGGTCGGCAACCAGCCGGTAAAAACTCGTCAGCGTCGAGAACGGCGGCACGAAGAAATTCGTGGCGACCCCGCTGATGAGATCGATGGTCGAGTACAGGTTGGTCGTCGCTTGCGTGGCGCGGATGGTATAGGTGACCGCGTTGGTATCGACGTTATAGACGCCCAGATACCAGCGGCCAGGCGCCAGTTTGACCGGCAGCGAGTTGGTATTGACGATGATCAGTTCGGAGTCCGGAAAGGTCGTCGTGCTTTCATAATCGAAGAAGGTGGGGCGCGGGAACAGATCCACCACCGGCAAGGCCCGCCGCAATACCAGGTTCACATCGCCGCGTCTTGAGCTGACCCGGAACACGGCCGACACGGCGTTCGTTGACACGTCGAACGAATAATACTGCATCGCCTCGACTTCCAGCGTGCTGTTGGTCATGCCGGCGAACCGGTTAGTGAAGACCGGAATCTGATTGACGAACGGCACGTTGTTTTGCAGCGGAATGATCGGGACATCGAAGTTCACTCGGAGGCGGAAATTATTGGTCTCCGTCCGATTTTTGTTTCTCACGCCGAGGAAATAATGTCCGCCGAGCGGCAATCCCGCGCCGGGCGGGAAATCCGTGGAAAGTCCAAACGTGATGCCCGCCGGCTGGGGCGGCACCGGGTCCGGCGGCGAATTGCCGGTCGGCGGGCCAGTCGTGCTGTAAAGCAGATCCACGCCGGTGCCCGGACCAAGGTCAGTCAAAAGGTTAAACGCGGCCGTGATCTCTCCCGGAACGGCCACCATGAAGCAGCGGATTTCATCACCCCGAACGTCGCCCTCGTAACGAATGCCGTTGGTCAACGACAGGCATGAGGTCTCGTTGGCGTACACAAAATCGAGCTGCCAACTCAACAGTTTGCCCGGGTCCGCGACCGGGCCGCTGCGGTTGTCCCACATTTCCAAGGTCCAATCCCCTTCCGCGAGCTGGCCCTGGAAGGGCGCCATCGTTTCTTCGGACAGGAAATAAGCCCGATTGATCGGCTCGACCAACCGAAACGAATCGAAGAGCATCGTGTAGTTGATGTCCGGCTGCAGGATCAGGTTGGTCGTGGTCGGATTCGCGGCGAACAGGAACGAGGGGTTCTGCCAGGGGTACTCGGCGGTCAGCGCGTTGGTGGTGCTCCCCAAAACATAATCGCCGGTGGTTAGCTGGCACTGCTGCCAATTCGCCGTCACGAGCAGGAAATTAGTTATTACAATGTTGGCGTTGTAGTCATCGTTGTTTACGCCCAGGAATAAATAATAATCACCGGGCAGGGTCGGGGCATTTACTATATTGTTCGTGCCAATAAAGAACGGTTCGCTGGCCACCGTGTTCGAATCGAGTACGTTGGGACTGTGGCTCCAGCAGCCAATCAAGCTGAACAACGGCAGGCCCTGGAAGAGCTGGTTCGTAAGCCCTTCCGGAGGACCAAAGATCCAGAAGACACAGAGAGGTGGGTTGAAGGGACAAAAGTCGGTCGCCGCGATCGCGATCTCTTGTCCGGGACACAGCCGAACCTTCGGCACAGCCACCGCGTCGAAACTGAGGTTCGCGCCCGCCGGGCCGTTCGAGACGCTGAGATGGCGATACAGGTTCGCCAGACCTGGGACTGCCACCGACAACTGTTGGGTCGGCGCGCTGGAGACTTTCTCGTAGGCGAACGACAATCGGTACTCGTGGTCCGGCACCGTCGGCAGGGCGGCCTGCACGCGCGCGTTGCTCAGGGCGAGCAAGTTGGTCCCCGAATTGGCGTTGTTGGTGTCGGTCAACACGGCGCAGCCGTTGGTTAGCACGAACCAGTTTTCATTCGTGCCGATGCCTGAGACCGTGTCAAGCCGCACGTAATTCGACGCCACCCCTTGAGCGTTCGTCACCGTCCCGATCCCCTCAAAACTGCTGGCGAACAAGAGCAAGTCGGTCTGGATGATCGAGAAGGGCGGCACCGCGAACTTGATTGGCGGACCTAAATTCGCATTGTCGGTGAAGGTGGCGTAGTGGAAACTCCCGCTGACGATGGTGGCCGTATAGACCCAGCGGGAGTTGGGGTCGCTGTTGTTCCCTTCGTTGATCACGATGGTCACTTGATTCGACGGCCCCGGGCCAAATGGCACCGAAATTGTATTACTGCCGCTGACATACCCGGAGTCGAAGATCTTCATCGCGTTGTAGTAAATGCGCAGTGTGTCCGGGACCTCGAAGAATTCGTAATCGATGTTCACTACGCCGGAGTTTTGTCCGGCATCAATTACAGTGCGGCTCTCCGCCGCGCCACCCGACGAAGTCTGCGGAAAGACGTTGGTCAGGAGGAAACCCGATCCGTAATTGGTCGCGGTGGTGCCGCCGCGATTTTCCGCCAGCAAGATTCGCCTCCCCTGCGGGCTGACCAGGTGGAGCACCAGGTCCGAAAGGCGCGGGTGATCGATGCGCACGCCGACTTTGACGTCGTCGATCAGGCGATGATCCGGGACGGTAATCACCGAGTTGGCCACCGCGTCGTCGATCAACGCCATGGGCGTATTGATCGAGTCATATCTGGCAACCTGAACCGGCGTCAGGCTGTATTGCAGGGTACACCCTTGCGTGAACGTGACACTCGACGGGTTTGGATTCGAAATCCCGACGTAATACCGCCCGACCCGGAGGGGCGGCCGATCGGTCAGGCCGATGGACACCTCGCCGCCCGGAGGAATGATATGGGCATATTTGTCAAACAAGGCGATGTCCGGGAAATCGCCAAATCGCACGTAAAGGTCGAGCGCGAGTGGGTCCTTTTGCCGGAGCCAGACGATCAAGTTGGTCACGCCGATCGGCACGTCGCACGAGGCAAATACCCAGCTATTACCCGCGACGGTCAGAATGATGCCTCCCCCGTTGGCCGGGGTCATTTGCTGCGGCGCGATGCTGCCGGCGGCGAAATCGACGCGCCCGGTGTGGGTAGGCGCATTGTCGATCATCGTGAGCGTCCAGAGGCCGTAAGCCGGCTCGCCGACGAAATTGCGCAACGTGCCCGGCCCATCGGTCGGCTGGCTCCCGGGAATGCCCCCTTCCCGGCTGTCATCATAAATGAAGCTAGCCGTTCCCGTGAACGAGCGATGGTTATTGAGCACGGCGGACTTCTGGTTGTGTTGGAGAATCCCGATGAGATCACCGCCATTTTCGTGCGTGATGACATTGGTGAGCACCAGGCGGCGCACCATGGCCGGGTCCCCGATTATCCCCACGCCCACGCCGGCTTGCGGCGCTTCGGGCGAGCCGTCCGGCACGTCGAAGGCGATCGGGACAAAATTGAGGCGAATGTTCCCGTTTTTATCGCGATCGCCGAAGGCGTTGGAAGCAATCGCAATGATCCCAAACTCGGCGGCCTGCTGGTCCTCGGACTTGACGCCGACGTAGAGAATGCTTCCGGGGGCCGCGTTGGTGAAGATCACCAGTTCGGAGCCGCCGCGGGAGAGGGACTTGCGCGCGTTGGCAATAGCGTTGACATCGAGGTTGGTCAACGTTCGGTCCGGAGTCACATATAAGTCGATGTCCGCGTCCAGGTAGCGTGTTCGCGACAGGTCGGGCGGCAGGAAGGTCGCGATCGCGACGTTGGTGAAGAAAGTGGTGTTGGTATAAACGTAGAAGTTCCATTGGTTGGCCACGCCCGAATTCGGCACGTTGGAGCTGAGCAAGGGATTGTTCGCGCCGACGCGTTCGTGAAGCAGCGGCACGCCGTTGGACAAGCCCCGGACGAACACCGTCGGGTCGTAACTGCGAGCGACAGGCGAAACGCTGAACGTGTTCGTGAGCGAGCTATTGCCGCTCGAAATCACCAGCGCGTAGTCCTGGAGCACGCCGTTGGTCTGGCTGGTGACGGCGTTGACGTTCACCCGCCGGGCGCGGACCGTGATCGTGTAGCTGGTGTAGAGCGGCGCGTCGATGTACACGTTTTCCACGTTATTGACGACGTCGGGATTGAATGACGAAGGACTGTTCGTATCGGAGACGGCGCTGAAATCGTTGCCGGCGGGAAAGTTATTTCCGACGTAAACCTCATGGAACGGAGGGATGTTGTTGCTGACGATCAGATCGAGATCATTAACCAATTTCAGACTCGCGGCGGGATTGCCCGGCGGATCGGTCCAGACGAGGGTCACCCGGAGCGGGGAGAACAGGGGATTCAATCTGAACGAGGTGTTGGTGTTCTGGAAAGTCAACGTCCACGAATGGCTTTGACCGGTGGCCAGGGCGTTGGTCGGGGACTGGTCGAACATCACAATCGGCCAGGTCCCATCGGTGCCCGCACCGGTGTTCAGCGCGCGGGGCAAGCTGTTGGTAAGCTCCGGCAGGCCCCAGCCTTCGAGCGTGGTTGAGGTCTGGCTTTGCAGACTGTAGGCCGGGCCGACGGAGCGGGCGCCATTGATCACCAGCGCCTTCATCAGCGCGGGACTGTTGGTCCGGCCAAGCCGTTGCTCGAAGAATTCCTGCATCAACGCCAGCATTCCCGAAACCAGCGGCGCGGCCATGCTCGTGCCGCTTTCGTAGCGGTAGGACGGGGCGAGCCTGGCGTTGAGGTTGGACAGCACCGTGAAATACGATCCGGGGTTATTGGTGACGAACAGGATGGTTTGCAGGTCGTAGTCCACCGAGAACGAATTGCTGTTGACGATCGAGTAAAAATAAATCGTCCCTGGGGTTACCGGAACCAGCGCGGAGCCGGTGCCGATAAAATCTCCCGGAACGGTTGGATCTGGCGCCGCTCCGGTGTGACCATAAATGCGCAGGGCCGGAAACGGATTGGGCGAGCGCGCATTCGGCAGGGTGCGAATGTTCAACTGGTTAGCGTCGGTCGGGATGAAGCGGTTGTGCGGATTGACTCCATTCGGCGCCACTTGTTGGTCGGTGAAAGTGCTCACGAGCGGCGCGGTGTTGACCGTGGGGTCCTTCCAGTCCTTCGAGCGGGTCGAAACCACGAAGGTGCCGGGCGCGACCACGTCCGGCTTGAAGCGCCCATTCGGACCTTCCTGTCCCACGCCCACGTTGCCGCGGCTGGAGAACGCCGCGACCTCGTTGGCACTGTCGGTGCTGCCCAAGAACGGCTGATTCGTCATGCCGTCCGCATCGACGGCCGTGTTGGTGATCTGGCGAAAGTTTTCCATCGCCCCGACGGTGATGACATTTTTCGCGTTTGCGGGAGCAACGATCGTATCGGGCACGCCGCCCTGCCCCGCGTCGTCGCCCTCGCCCGAGTTGCCCGCGGCGAACACGAACAGGAGCGGCTGGGACCCCGGCTCGCCCGGCAGCGCGTCGCGCACCGCGGCGTCGTAACTGGCGGAAGCAAGGTTGTAATCGAAGATCCCGAAATAACTCCAACTGTTGTTCGAGATGAAGGCGTTGGTCCGGGCGGCGGTTTCCTGCAAATACGAATCGCCGAGGATTGGGCCGGTGATCAAATCGATCGACTGAACGAAAGCCTTCGCATTGGGGGCGGCGCCGCGAAAATTCGCGTTGCTCACCGAGCCGCTGGCGTTGGTGCCCGGCGTCGGCGAGCTGGCCCCGCTGCTCAGGATCGTGCCGATGACGTGCGTGCCGTGGCCATCGAGATCGGTGGTCGCGCCAAAAACCCGCGGGGCCAGATCGAAATGCATCCCATCCACCCCGGTATCATTCACCCCGACCAGGACGCCCGACCCGCTCAGGCCGAGATGATCGGTCGGGGTGCTGCTATTGGTTGCAATGCTCGTGCGGACCCGCGCGAGATCGTTAAGAAGCTGGCGCGGGCGATGAAGTTCGATGCCTTGGACGATGGGGTTTTTGGCCAACGCCACCAAGCTGTCGGCCGGCGGTTGAACGATGACCTGATGGCCGAATGGGGAACGATCCTCCCCGACAATCTCCGCTCCGAGCGCCTTCAAAAACTGAAATCCCGATTCCCGTTCGCCAGGGAAGAGCAACACGCTGACCTGCGTGCCGTCCGGCAGCGGCTGTTGATGGATGGCGAGGGGCAGCAAAGCGAGGTCGAGTTTGTAGTACGGCTCCCAGGGCAAAACGCTTTGGGTTTGGGGCGACGCCTGCAATTGCTTCGCGCCCGCTTCGGCAACGCGGACCAGGTAAGCGTTGTTCGGAATGTAGGAAACAATGCTCGCCCCGGCGGCCTTCAGTTGCGCCCGGAAGGCGTCGTCCAGCGGAGTGCGCGATTGGACCACGTAGCTGCCCGGATCACCGTCGGCCCGGAGATGGGCAGGAATCGGGAGGCCGGCGACGCCAGTGGTATCAATGAGCGCGTTGCGCAGCAGGACGGCGCGGTCGTCGCGCATCAGTTCCGCGATTGGCCGCGAGGTGTTGCTCAAGCGGTTGGTGAGCGGAGATTTGAACGCCTTGGCCGTGGCATTGGTCACCGCGGCGGCCGGGGGATTCGCCCCGGTAACGAGCAAGGGCGCATTCGGGGCGGCCTGGCCTGCGCCCGGTCCCTTGAGCGGCGCGGCAGTGGTGTTCTGAGCGGAGGGCTGACTCGAAGCAGCGGGGCGAGACGAGCGGAGGAAACGCCACCATCCACCCGCGGCCAGAATGGCGAGCAGGCACAACAAGATCCAGAGTCGAATCTTCCGGTGCATGTGCTATTTAATCACAAAATGCCCCAAGAGCCAAGTGCGGATGGAGAAGGCTGGCTAAGGTTATCGCCCTGCTCCAGCTTAGTCCGTGGGCAAAATGTTGAACGTCTCGATCACCGGTTTGGGCCGGCTGGCCGTGCCTGTCACGCGCACGACCGCGCGCGTGAACATCTCGCCGGTGATTTGGTAATTGGTGCAGATGCCAAAAAATGGCCCGCTGGTCACGATCGAGCGGTCCGCCGGTTTGAGCGACTGGCCCCAGCAGTACACGACGAATCGCGCGTCGCCGACTTTTAGCAGGGACATGATTTGCTGGGGAATGCGCTCTTCCTCGGCATCGGTCAAACCGTAAACTTGCCCAACGACGCTGCCATCCAGAAATGGCTGGGTAGTGGCGCCGCCGGCACCGATGGTCAGTTCGGGCACGCTCAGCAGCTCGCCCAAACTATGGAAGACCTGGCCGGGGCGAACGGCGCGTTGGGCATTGATGCCGTTTAGCATGGTCTGCAACTGTGGCGAGCCGGGTTCGATCAGGTTGGTAGCTAACTGGTTCACGGTCAGCGCGCCCTGGGGGAGGGTCAGGAGATTCGAATATACCGACACGCCGCTGAGCACCGCCGACCAGGCGGCCTGGCCACTCTGGTTGATCGACAATTGTCCCCGCGCCGCGTTGGGATGCTGCGCCACGGTGAAGAGGTCCATCAACCGCCAGTCATTGGTCGGATGCTCGAGCGGGTCCACCGAGAGGCCCTGCCAGAGGTCCATCGGCGCGACGTCGGCCTTCAAATAGATCGTTTGCCAGGGAGTCCCGCGATGCACTTTTCCCAGCAGGCCGATGTTGGCGAATTTGCCGGACTGAAAATCCCAGTCGTCCGATTTGAGGACGCCCGGGTCCTTGACCGCATGGTGAACCGCCGCGGGGTCGAAGCCACTAGCTTTACCGGGTTTGCCACCCCAAGGACGGTAACGGTCGTTAAGCAGGCCGATGTTGAGCGGATGCGTATCACTAGAGGCGCGGTCGGGGGTGCCGTATGGCCGTCGGATAAACCAAGTCGTGTTACGGCTGTTGGCATCGACCAAATCCTCCGCCATGTAATGGACCAATGGATCGTTCGCTTGGAGCCTGGTTTCGATAACGAACCTGCGCGCGGGCGAAAACGGCGCTTGTTGGACCAGGCTGAGATTGGTGCTCGATCCATTAACGAAATCTTTGAAGCTTGCTTGCGAGCTGGCCCTGTCGTTGACAGTCGCGTTGTAGTCGCTCCAGAAAGAAATCGAGTCGAGTGCCCCCAGCGAAATGTCCATTTGCTCAAGGACTCCGTCGGTGGGGGTAAGGAGGGTTGGATTGGCACCCGAACGATTGGTCCGAAAGCAGCGGGCCAGCGGCTCTGGGTCTGAGTTGTCGGCCGGGAAGGCCGCCAGCGTGGCCCCGATATCGATCCTCCGGTCAAGATGCGGCAGAAGCACAAAGTCAAGGATGCGGCGGGTACCCGTGGCGGGATCATCCGCCGATAAAATGTATGTCAGGCGGTTGGAGATTGTCAGAATCCACTCGGGCGGTGAATAGCCAGGGGTCAGCTCGAACTTATTTTGGCCGGCCAGCTCGAAATGTGGCTTTAGTCTTCGATAAACGGAGGCCGACAGCGTGGTCGAATTGGTGCTCAGCGGGACCTTGTAATCGCCCGCGTTATAGTTCGGCGTCGCATTGAACGGTCGAAAACCGGGCCAGGAATTGGGAGGGATATTTGAGGCGATGTTGAATTTACTAATGCTGGTGTATTGCAGCCCTTCACTGTTGGTCAAAGTCATCCGCGCTTCGTTCGCGATGTCAATCCAGAGGCGGAATGGGAACGGGTTAATGTAGGGGTTTTGGTTCGTATAAGAGTTCCAGGCTTCGAGGCCGAAATAGTTGGTGATCCAGAGCAGAAACATCTCGTTGGTCCGATAGGGTTTCGACTTCGTGTCTAGACGCCGCAATTCCAGCTTGCGCACCGCCTGCACCACCGTCCGTTGGACATACTCGTTGAAGTTCGGCAGCCCTTTCTTGGCCCCCACCACGAACGGGATGCCGTTAGTGTCAGACTGCAACGATTTGGCCACGGTCAAGTAATTCGGATCGTTCGTGTAACCACTGATGTAGTTAGTTCCACCCACGTTTCTGAACAGCGGACGGAAGACGGAAGGGAAAGGATCGTTGTTGCCGGCGTCGTAAATGTTCGCCGCCACCTGCAACAGGCGATGGACGCTCTGCGAATAGAAGTTGGTTGGATAGACGGGGATGTTCATGACCCCGAAGTTGAACTGCGAACGGAGCAGGATCTCCGCGACGTTGGTGAAAAACTTTTCCGGATGATTCGTCACCGAGATAAAATCCATCGCGGTTAGGCTTTTGCCAGGCTCCGGAATATTGTCGTAGCTGAGGTTGATCTTGCCGATCGGTTGGAGTGGCAAGTCGTCAACGTTCGTGACAGTGAACTGCCGGAGCAGTTTGGCCGGCTCGGCGGTGGACGGTTCCGGCGCGCTGTCGGTTCCCAGTTGCGAGAGCATGGAGTAGAAGATGTACTCGTCGTAGGAATTGGCGCGAGCCGACGCCTTCGCCAGATTGGCAACAAAGATCAGATTATTGTTCACCGTGACTTTGAAAAAGTCGTGCATGGTGTAGAAATGCCGGATGCTATCCGCTCCCGGCCAAGACCAGTCCCGGCGGTCCTCCATATCATTGACATCGTGGGCGCAACCATCGATTTGGTCATTAACGAATTGATCGGCGCCGCTGCCGAAGAAGGACTGCACATTGTTGTAGGGGGGATAAGTTCCGGAGGGTGGAAAGCGATACCAGAGCAATTTTTGGGCGTTGATAAAAGCAGCGCCCGCGCCGCCAGAGCCGGGCGAGTATAGATAATCCGATGCGGTGAAAAGGTTGGTGTTCAGATCGCGGAGGAAAGCGGCGAGGTTGATTTCGTAAGTGCCGAAACCCTGGTTTCGATAAAAGTGCAAACCCGGAGAAACGGCCTGATTGTGGACGTAATTCAGATCAAGGGTCTTTCCAGCCGGCAAAATGATGAACGCATAGCGGGCGACGAACCGATTGGTGGCCGAGTGCGGCCGGTCGGGCCGGGCGAGTATCCCGATCCATTCCGGGTCGCCGACGAACCAGATCAGATTCGTGCCCACGGGTTTACCGAGATCATCCACCGGCACAAAAAGGCCGTTGCCGTCGAAATGGCGGTTGCGATTGAGATCCAGAAAGAATCGGAAATCGTTGCTGCCCAGCGCATTGGTTTTTACGAAAACCGGCGGGCGCGGATCGATCAGGAGATTGGCCACCATTTCCGGCAGATCCGAAGCTCTGATCGGCGTTCCATCAGGATAGACGTAGCTCACATTGTTCGGATCCGGTGGCTGGGTGTTTTGCGGATTCTTGCTCACGAAACCATTGGTGAGGAAATTGCGCGAGACGGCCAGATCGCCGGCCAGCATATTGGTCGTGGCCACGATGCGGGCCAGGATCTCTGCTTTGGCCCGCTCGCGCGCGGAATTGGCCGCCAACTCCGCATCGACGGAGTTGGCCTTTTGGGCGACGGTGGCCCGTTCGCGCCGGCTGATGGCGAGGAAAGCAACCGCGATCACGGTGATGACCGAAAGCATGATCAATGTGATGACGAGCGCGACGCCGCGTTGGGAAGGACGTTTCATGACGATGGCGCGTTGCGGATGGGGATGCGCTGCTTGAACAGATGGATGCTGCCGACGTGGTTGATCAGATAACTCCGCGCCAGAACCGGATTATTCGTTCTGGCCCGGAATTGGGCCACGGCGCGCGGATCCAGAACGCCCAGCTCCACGTCGAGATAGGACGGCAGGGCATCGCCCCTGAAATAATAATCGTAGTCGCCGTTCAAAAGGTTGGTCATCACCAGGCCGATGGGGAGATTGGTGAGGGAACTGTTGAACAGCAGGCCGTTGGCATCATAAGCGAGCACCTTAAAATGCACGATGCCATCGGCCACGCGGTGGAAGTCGGTGAGTGGCGCATTTTGCAACGTGCTAATCAGAACGTTGTTGCTGACACCCGGAAAATTCGGCGTGACGTACCGGTACAGCGTCCCGACTCCGAGACCGGCGTCGACAATGGTGTAGAGGGTGCCGGTCCACTGATCATTTTCCTGCGTCAGAAAAGTCAGGTTTTGCAGCCGGTATTCGCGGCTTTCACCGGTCCCGCCGCTGGTCAACGGCAGCACCAGGGGCGGATACGAGACTGCGGCGAAGTTGATGGCGGAAGGGAACCGCGCCGCCGAAAGTTCTTGGAGTTCGCGGGAGAGGAGCTGGTTGATGGCGCGGCCGGATTCGAGCACGTCCACCTGCATCGACCCGCTGCGAAAGGCCCGCTGCGTTTGATAAAACATCGCCAGCAGGCCGACGATGATGATCGCCAGGATTCCTACCGCGACGAGGATTTCCAGGAGCGAGAAGGCGGTGGGACTGCGCCGACGCGCGGACCGGTGTGAGTGCAACTTCATTACGGCCTGAAAAAATAATAAGGGGAGCCGGGCGGATCGTTGCTCAACGTGCCGCCGACCAGCGCGCGGAAAACCTGCCGGCCGTTGCCCACACTCCCGTCCGCATGGACCGGCCAGCGAAACTCCAATCGCAGGTCGTGGAGATAACTGCCGACCAGGAAGTTAATGTTGGTGTCCAGTTCGGGAGCGCTGTTGAAGAAGTTGGTCTGCTGCACGGTGAGCCGATATTTGAAGGCGAAATTGCGGCTGCTTTGCCCGGTTTCCGCCGCTGAACCGCCAATGGCGCGAACGATGGCGACGGCGTTCGTCCCGGGGTTTGGGGGGGTGAGCAGGCCAATGATGTCGTGACCGGTGCCGATGTAATTAGGAAAGCCTTGGGTCTGGTAAGTGTTGGGGCCGACCGTGATGGTCTCGACATGATTGGTCAGATCATCCAGACCCATCGCGCCGTTGCGGATGGCTTCCATGAAATATTCGCCGTCCTGCCCGACCAGCGTGTCTTCCCGGTTGTCCTTCTGCACCTGCAACCCCGCCGGCAAGATGCCAATAATCGCCACGAGGGCAAAGCCTATGATGGCCAGACAAATGGCGATTTCCACCATGGTGAAAGCCCGTTCGAGTCGCGGGGCCGAATGGCCGCCATGCGGCGCGCCCGCTGCGTGAGCGGCCCCCGGCCGGGAGCAAAGACTTTGCTCGAGGAACCTGCGATGCGGTGAGCAGTTCATTGGGTTATTTCCGCCCGCTCGACTCGGGCCCGGCCGGTCAGCCAGTCGATACGAATATGATTGGAGTTCACGATGGAGTTGTTGGGGGGTCTCTCCAACACGTCCGCGGGCGACCAAGCGAGAGCGCCAGTGGACGGATCGCGCGCGAAAAGCACGCTGCCGCGCGCCAGCGGGATGATCTCGTCCTGCTGGGAGGCCAATGCGCCTTGAGCATCAAAGGCAATGCGATAGACCGTGACTCGCGCCGAGCCGAGGCCCGTCGATGGAAAGGGGATGGCGGTCGGGGATTTGAAGAACGGGCTAACGCCGTTGACGGTCGTGGTAAATTTGGAAGCGGGGATGAACACACCTTCCGGCAGTGAACGCCACGGAGTCAGGTAACGGTTATTTTGTTGGCCGGGCTGGTCTCCCACCGAGCGGAAGGCGAACAAGGCATAGGCGGTCTGTTGTCCGCGCAGGAAGAGTTCGATTTGGTTGGTGCCCAACGAGGATGATAAATTGGCTTGATCGGCGGGCGGGAGAACATCCAGCGGCGGGCTAAAGAGCAAATAGACAGGCGCGCGAGTGCTGAGGGCGTATTGGCGGGCCAGGGCGATATCATCGAGGAGTTGGCGATTGGCCGCGGCCATCGCGTTGGATTTGGAAATGCCGCGAATGGCGGGCAGGCTGACCACGGCGAGCAAACCGATAATGCCCATGACGACGAGCAACTCTATCAGAGTGAACGCCGCCGCTGGCCGGGCACTCGACGAGAGCGGAGGCGATGCGGCCCGGAAGTTTTTTCCGCAGCAGGCCGCAAGCGTTGCTCTGCTTGCTCGTGACGTGGAATGGTGATTTCGCATGATGCTACTGCCAGGAGAGAAGGTTGTCCTTGTTTATGCCCCCGTTGGCTTTGGTGCTAGGATCGGCTTGCTTGTCCGGGCCAAAAGACCAAATCATAACCGAACCGTTTAATTGATAGAACGCAGGGTTGCCGCCCGTGCCGATCAAGCCGTTAAGCCCCACACCGGATGGGCCTTGGGAAACGGTCTGCGTGCCGTACCAAAGGTCGGTGCACTTGTTATCGTCATTCAAGTCCATCGTGATGATGTAAGGCATTCCCCAAGGGTCTCTGAAAACGTAATCCGGGCCGATGCCCGGCAGAGTTTGGTCGCTTACCTGTTTGCCGTGAAAAAAGACCGCGTTCCTGGGATTACGCGCATGCTTGGGATTCACGGAGATCGGTGCGAGCGAATCGTCGATATCGAGCAATATTTTGATGACCTCCGAGTTGTCGCCTAGCGCCAGGCCGTTAGGCAGCCCAATGGTGACGTCGCCATTCAAGCCGACGGCCGGGTTGTTGCCGGGGGCGGCGAGCAGTTCGGTGTTTTTCGACATTGGGAACCGATTGTACTCCGCTTCGTAGGCTTTGATGGCGGTGGCGAGGTTGCTCATTTCTGTTCGGGCCAGCGCGGGCCAAAACGGGCAGGAGCAGGCCGGCGAGGACGGCGATGATCGAAATCACCACCAGCAACTCCACCAGCGTGAAGGCACGCGGGCGGCGCGAGGGGGGAGTAGCGGATGGTTTCATAGCGTTTAGCTGGATGAACTGAGCGCCGCGCGCTTTGCGCATCCTGGCCGGTTGAAAAAAGGGAGAGCGCAAGACGTGGTTGAGGAGCGGGAGTCGTTCAATTGCGTTCCCAGTGGCATCGCAGTCAACCATTCCGGCGTCTCGCATCCCAAACGGTTCCGCGCCACGGACCTCCAAGCGCCTGAGCCAATCCCAATGCGGCGGTCGCCGCTCGGGCATCCGGACTTTGAAGCACGGCACCCAGCACTGCTCGGACCAACTGACTTTTAGGCGCCGAGGCCGGGGCAGATATTTTTGCGATGTTTTCATAATTCAATCCCTCCAGTTCCCTATTGTAATGGTCTTGCTGCCAATTATCACGTCCGCCCACAAATCATAAGAATCGGGGTTGTGCGCGGGCCTCGAAGAGTTGTAGCGCCAGGTGTTCGGGGTGGTGGGTCCCTTATAGGGCACCACTAGCAGGGTGACCCCGACGAGGGTGGTGTATTGGCTGGGCTTCAGATTCTTGTAGAAATTCTTTATTTCGGACTTGTCTGGCGAGGCGTTCAAAAAGCCAGCGGCGTTGAAATTAGCCTGAATTGCCATCGTGGTAAGCGGGAGCAGGCCCGAGAGCACCGCACTGGAAAAACTAATCGGACTCGCCGATCCCGCAGGGATGATCGGGATCGTTCCGGTCAGTTCATAAAAGAGCGAATTCATCACCGGATCGTTCGTATTGTTGCTCACGTTATCGGGCGGGTAAAAGCCCTTGTCTTGTTTGTAACTTTCGATGGCGTTCACTAGAGCGTCTCTTTCCGCTTGCACGCGGGCGCGGATCCGCTTGTTGAAGCCTGCGGAGGCGGCGCCGATGATCAAACCGGCCAGCGCTGCGATGAGGCCGAAAACTACCAGCATCTCGATGAGCGTGAATGCCGGCCGGCCGCCGTAAATCGCTCGCGGCTCGCCGGTCCTCGAAGGAAGGACCCTCGCGCCGCGTTCGGCGGAATCGGATTGGGTTTTTATTCTCATACAGCGGCAATATTTTGTTGGCGCGGATGATTATGGAATGATTCGGCTGCCGCGGGTTTCGGTGGTGCGTTCGCGCAGTTCCTGTTCCATTCGCTCGCTCAACCACTGTTTGATCATGCTCTGGTAATTGAGATAGCGGGAGCGGGCCAGCCGCTTGATGCGGGCGAGCATCCGCGGATCGATGCGCAGGGTGATGGTGACCGACTCGGAGACTTCCGAGCTGGCGGCGACCGTGGCCTCCATCAACCGCAGCTCGATCCGGTTGTCGGCCCAAAAGGCCGCCTCCGCCTCTTCGTTGTCGAAAAGCGGCACTTCATCCCAACTGACAACTGGATTCATTTTGCTTGAAAGGACTGGTCTTGATTGTTCAAAGCCTGATTGAGCCTACGGTGATAGAAAAAGCGCTCTTCCGGCTCGAACAACCGCGCGAATATGATTCGAACCGATTTGCCGTTGGTCCGGTAGAGACTGAATATCCCCATCCCATTGGCCGACATGCCAAGGTTGAAAGAACGGGACTGCACGGCGAAGCGGGAGGAGTCAGGGAGTAGCCGGACCGCGAATGGGTCCTCGAACGACTCTTCGATGTCCTTGATGCTCAAGGAGCTATTGAGACTGAAAGGCGGATTGTTCCAATCAAATTCCATAACGTCCATAACGACGCGCTATTGTATGTCCATCGCCCATGCAATGTATTGACAATGTATTTACGCGGAAATAGGCCCTTGTGTCAACAGAATAATAGCCTTTTTTAACCAAAAAAAGTGGCTGCCGAGCAGACCCGGCAGCCAGGGCGTTCAAATCAGGCGCGTTCTTTACTCGGCGGTTTTTGCCCCTTCATTGGGGTTGTCTTCACCGACTTTGTTCATGAGGTCAATGAGCGGCAGGAATAATGCGATCACGATGCTGCCGACGATGACGGCAAGGAACACGATCATGATGGGTTCCAACAGCGAGGTCATGGCGGCGACCGCGTTATCGACTTCTTCATCGTAGTTATCAGCGATCTTCATCAACATCTCCGGCAGGGCGCCGGTTTGTTCGCCCACGTCAACCATGCTGATGACCATGGGGGGGAAAACGTTGGACGCTTCCAGCGGCGCGGTGATCGTTTCGCCCTCTTTGACGCTTTCATGCACCGCCCCAACGGCATTGCCGACGATGACGTTGCCGGAAGTTTCCTTGACGATCATCAAGGCCTGGAGGATGGGCACACCGCTGCTGACCAAGGTGCCGAGTGTGCGGGTGAAACGCGAGATCGCCACCTTGCTGATGACGGTTCCCAGGAGCGGCATGTTTAATTTGAACTTATCAAACAATCGCCGGCCAAAGCGGGTACGAACAAACATCACCAAACCGATCACGAACACTGCCACACAGGACCCAGTGACCAGGAAGTGCTTCGCGATGGCATCGCTGATGCCCAACACAAAGCGGGTGAAAGCGGGCAGCGGTTGGCCGCCGAGCATGTCTTTGAAAATTTCCTTGAACTTGGGGACGACCCAGACCATGAGCACGGTCAGAATGGCGATGGCCACCGTCATGACGGCGCAGGGGTAAAACATGGCGGCAATGACTTTGCCCCTGATTTTCTGGGCTTTTTCCATGAAGTCGGCCAGGCGGGCAAGGACTACCTCAAGCACGCCGCCGATTTCGCCGGCTTTGACCATGTTGACGAAGAGACGGTTGAAGACTTTGGGGTGCTGGGCCAGGCCTTCGGAGAACGTGCTGCCCCCTTCGATCGAAAACGCCAGTTCACTAACGATCTGTTTGAGCGTGGCGTTCTTCTCCTGCTTCTCGAGCACGCGCAACCCGCGCAACAGCGGCAGACCCGCATCGACGAGCGTGGCGAGCTGGCGGGTAAAAGCGGTGAGGACCTTGCCTTTGACTCTCCCGCTGAGGCCGGGGATTTTGATATTGAGGTTGGCGCTGAATCCGCCCTTCTTGGCAGCGGGCTTGGCGCCGCCTTTGGCTTTTGGCTCGGACTTTTCCTTGGTTTTGTCGATTTCCACCACCTTGGTGGGAAAGAACCCCATTTCCTTCAGGCGCCCGATAGCCTCGTTCTGGTTGGTGACTTCGAGGGTCCCCTTGGTTTCCTTCCCTCGGGAATCCATCGCCACGTAATTGAATTTCGGCATAGGTCTGCCTTTCTCAAGTATATTTCACGACTTCTTCTATGGTAGTATCACCATCGAAGATTCCACGCAAGCCATCTTCGCGCAAGGTCACCATCCCCAGCTCGACGGCTTTTTGCCGGAGCACGATCGAAGGGGCGCGTTCATTGATCAGAATGCGAATCGGTTCGCTGATCACGAGCAGCTCAAAAATCCCTCGCCGCCCCCGGTAGCCGGTGTCGTTGCACACGCTGCAGCCCCGCCCGTAATAAAAAACTTTGTCGCCAATATCGTGCGGCGAGAGGTTCAGGAGCGACAACTGGCTTTCCGTCGGCTCGAACGGCGTGCGGCATTTCTTGCAGGTGGTGCGCACCAGGCGTTGGGCCAGCACGGCCATGAGCGTGGAGGAAATCAGGAACGGCTCGACCCCCATGTCGATGAGCCGCGTGACCGCCCCCGGCGCGTCATTGGTGTGGAGGGTGCTCAAGACCAGGTGTCCGGTCAGGGAGGCTTGAACGGCAATTTGCGAAGTCTCCAGGTCGCGCATTTCCCCCACCATGATGATGTCCGGGTCCTGGCGGAGAAAGGAGCGGAGTGCCTTGCTAAAGGTCAGGCCCATCGAATCGTTAATCGCCACTTGCATGATGCCCTCGATGTCGAACTCGACCGGGTCTTCCGCGGTGAGCAACTTCGAATCCATCGTGTTGACCTTGCGCAAGCAGGAGTACAGCGTGGTGGTTTTGCCGGAGCCGGTCGGGCCGGTCACGATGAAAATTCCGTTGGGCTGAAGGATCGCTTCGCCGACGAAATCATAAACGTATTTGGGCAAACCGAGCGTTTCAAGATCCAGGCTTACCGCCGAACGGTCCAGCACGCGCAACACCAGCGACTCGCCAAATTGCGTCGGCAGCGTGGAGACGCGCAGATCGATTTGCCGGTTGCCCAGTGGCAGATTGATGCGACCGTCCTGCGGCAACCGGCGCTCGGAGATATTCATGTTCGCCATGACCTTCAAGCGGGAGATCACCGGCAAAGCGAGGTGCTTGGGCGGGGGCGACATTTCGTAGAGCGCGCCGTCCACGCGATAGCGAATCTTGAACTCGTCCTCAAACGGCTCGAAATGAATATCGCTGGCCCGGTCCTGCACCGCCTGCATCAGGACCAGGTTGACAAAGCGCACGATGGGCACTTCGTTGGCCAGGTTGGCCATGTCGGCCGCGTCGTCGGTCGCGGCCGCCGCGGAGGCTTCCTTGGCAATATCAGTGTCCGCACTCAGTTCTTTGAGGATGTCGCCGACACTTTCGCTGTCGTCGCCGTAATGCTTCTCGATCAGCCGCTCAATGGCCGTGGGGTCGGCGACCACCAATTGGATGTCCTTGCGCACGATGTACGCCAGCTCATCGATGGTGGACGGGTTCAACGGTTCCGCGAGGGCCACCTGGACGGTCGAACCGGATACTTCCACCGGGATGCACTGATACATCCGGGCAGTTGAGGCGGGAATGGTCCGCAAGATCTCCGGGGTCAGTTCCCGGTTGGACAAATCCACGACCTGAGTGCCCAGTTGCCGGGCGATGAGTTCGAGCTGCGTGTCCATGTCCACCATCTCGAAATCGACCAGGATCTGGCTGTAGTTCTTGCCGCTGCGGGCCTGTTCCTGCATGACCTCCTCGAGTTGCAGGTCGTCGATGAGGTTCTGCTCTTTGATGAGCGCCAGCAGGGGATGGAGAACCGGGTCGGACATGGCCGTTAGCCCTTGGGCGGCTTGGTGGCGTGGCTGGCCTCCAGCGCCTGCGCCAGTTCATATTCCTGCAACTTGGCTTGGATGGTGACGGGATCCTGGGCCTTGGTGATGACTTCTTCGCGCGCGATCATGCCTTGTTGATACTTCTCCATCAGAAAGCTGTCGAGGGTGACCATGCCGTATTTGGCGCCGGTCTGGATGTCCGAGTTGATGCGGAAGGTTTTGTTGTCGCGGATCAGCGCGCCCACGGAAGGGGTATTGATCATGATTTCAAACACGGCGACGCGCCCCGGCTTGTCAATCCTGGGGATGAGCAGTTGCGAAATCGAAGCCTGCAGGACGGTGGAGAGCTGGATGCGGATTTGCTCCTGTTGGTTGGTTGGGAACGCGTTGACGATCCGATCGATCGTTTTGGCCGCGCCGGTCGTGTGCAACGTGCCAAAAACCAAGTGGCCGGTCTCGGCCGCCGTGATCGCCGCGTCCATCGTCTCGAGGTCCCGCAACTCGCCGACCAGGACCACATCGGGGTCCTGGCGCAACGCGCGGCGGAGCGCCTCCGCAAAATTCGGCACATCGACGTTGACTTCGCGCTGGGTCACCAGCGCCTTTTTGTGCTTATGATAGTACTCGATTGGGTCTTCGATGGTGATGATGTGGGCATCATCGCGCTCCTCGTTAATGATGTTGATCATCGAGGCCAGCGTGGTGGTCTTGCCCGAACCGGTCGGCCCCGTGACCAACACCAGACCCCGGGGCTTGTAGAGCAATTCGCGCACCGACACCGGGACGCCGATTTGCTCCAAGGTCAGCAGTTTGCTGGGAATCTGCCGCAGCACGATGCCGAAATCGCCCTTGCCCTTAAAGACGCTGACGCGGAAGCGGGCGACGTCGCCGAAGGCGAAACCGAAGTCGGCCCCGCCTCGCTCGCGCACGTGCTGGATGTGGTCCTCCGAGGTGATGCTGTGCATCAACTCCTCGGTGTCTTCGGAGCGCAAGGGCGGTCCTTCGACGCGATGGAGGATGCCGTGCAATCGAATGACCGGGGGCGACCCGACGCGCACGTGCAGGTCGGACGCGCCTTCCGCCACCACCAACTGCAACAGATCGGACATCGAATAGGACATACCGGGTTAGAATTTATCGCAGGGGTGAAAAATTGACATGGAGATTTTCTTCGCGTTCAAGCGGGGCCAGGCACCGTCTTGGTGGAGTCATTGGCCGGCCCCATGTTAATCGACATCGCCGACGGTGGCGCGAATAACTTCCTCGGCGGTGGTCAAACCGGCCAGGACTTTTCTGGCGCCATCCTCGCGCAGGGTGCGCATGCCCATTTCCCGGGCGCGGGCGCGCAGGACCGAGGTGGGCACCTTGCCATAGATGAGCTTGCGCCCCTCGTCATCGATGACGAAAATCTCGAAAATCCCAAATCGCCCGCGATACCCCGTCTTGGAGCATTCCCCGCACCCTTTGCCGCGTAAAAACGCGGCGCCCTGGGTGCGATTCGGGTCGATGTTCAGGGCGCGCAGTTCGGCTTCGCTCGGCATGTGCGGCGCGGCGCACTTGCGGCAGACTTTGCGCACCAGCCGTTGCGCCATCAACGCCCGCGTAGAGGAGGCGACCAGGAACGGTTTCACCCCAATGTCGATCAAGCGCGTCACGGCGCCGGGGGCGTCGTTGGTGTGGAGGGTCGAGAAAACCAGATGGCCTGTAAGCGACGCATTGATCGCGATGGAAGCGGTCTCCAGGTCGCGAATTTCCCCCAGCATGATCACGTTGGGGGCCTGGCGGAGCATCGAGCGCAACGCCGCCGCGAACGTCATCCCAATCGCCTCGCTCACCTGCACTTGATTGATGCCCGACAGAATGTATTCCACCGGGTCTTCCACGGTGATGATCTTGCGGTCCGGGCGGTTGATGAAATTGAGGCAGGAATAAAGCGTCGTCGTCTTGCCCGAACCGGTCGGTCCGGTCACCAGCAGGATCCCGTCGGGCAAACCGATCAGTCGTTCGAAGGTCTGCTGGTCATCAGTGAAAAAGCCCAGTTCCGGCAGGCCCAGTCGCAGGCCTTCCTTGTCCAGGATACGCATGACGATGCTCTCGCCGTGGTTGGTCGGCAGGCAGGAAACACGCAGGTCGATCATTTTCCCGCCCACTTGCGTCTGGATGCGGCCGTCCTGGGGCACCCGTTTTTCGGCGATCGACATGTTCGACTGGATTTTCAGCCGGCTGATGATCGCGGCTTGCAGGCGTTTGGGCGGGCTTTTCATCTCGTGCAACACCCCGTCAATCCGGTAACGCACGCGGAACGATTTGGACATCGGCTCCAGGTGAATGTCGGAAGCGCGCATCTTGAAGGCCTCCACGATCAGGCTGTTGACCAGCTTGATGATCGGCGCGTCGGCGTCCACGGTCGCGCCGTCGTCCGCTTCGTCGGCGGCGGCGTGGCCGCCGATCTCCACCTCCCCTTCCGTGATGTCCTGGATCATCTTCGTCACGGAGTCGTCCCCGGCGCCGTAGTACTTGCTCAACGCCGCGTCGATGTCCGCCTCGGAAGCGACGCGCAATTCAATCTCGGCTTTGAGCAAATGATGCAGGCTGTCAACGGTGTCGAGGTCGGAGGGATCGCTCAGGGCGACGGCAATATGGTTGGCATGGCGGTGAACCGGGACGACCCGATACCGTTTGGCGACGTGGCGGGGAATGGCCGAAATCACATCATCGGCCAAACGCATTTCGCCCAAGTTGACCATTTCCACTCCGAAGTGCGCCGCCTTCGCAGTGGTCACCGCCGGGGCGGCTACCAGCTTGCGCTCGAGCAAGAGGTCCACCACGCCCGCGCCGGTGGACTGAGCGTCCGCGCGCAAATCGTCCACCTGAGCCTGGGTCACGTAGCCCAACTCAACCAACTGGTCCAAAACGTAATCGTCTTTTGCGGCCACTGTTAGTCTTCCCGACTTGGCAATCCTGTCACTGGAAATGTTGAGCGACTATGATGAGCCGGCCCGCCAATGTCAAACGCCGCGGGATTACCAAAATGTAATCTTCGGGTAACGGCTTCACTTGCTTCGTTGCCGTCGTTCACCGCAAATCTAACCGCCAAAAACCCTTCACGCAACACGACCCGAAACCCAATCGGCCTTGTTACCTGATACGGCGGCGGCGGCTTCTTGAACCGGCCCCGGATTCGGCCATCGGAGCAGCAGAAGAGACTTTCTTCCAAAGGCCGGCGAACTTAAAGTCCCTGAGAGCAAGTTCCGCTATGCCCAAAAAGATCTTGATGGTGACGGATGACGCCGGTGAATCGCTGGACTGTTACCGGAACGTGCGGCTGGAGTTGGAACATGGCGGCGGCACGTGGGTGGATCAGCCGAGCGTGGTGGACGGAAGAATCATCACGGCCCAGACCTGGGAAAGCCACCCGGAATTTTACCGGCACATTTTTGAAAACCTCGAGCAATAGGAAACGAATGACTCGAAATTGCCACAATTGCGGCTGGGAATACCGGTTGCCCGGCCTGCCGGGCCGCACCGAAAGTTGTCACCAGTGCGGGGCCGATCTGAAGGTCTGCCTGAATTGCGTGAGCTACGATGCGCGCGTCGCTCATCAATGCCGCGACCGCCGCACGGATCCGGTGGCCGACAAACATCTGGCTAATTTCTGCGAGTACTTTGATTTCATCCGCCGCGAGTGGACGCCCAAGGCCGGAGAGAATCCGCGGGAGGCGCAAGCGCGCGAAAATCTGAAGAAGCTTTTCGGCGACTAGCCGGGGGCAATGCCCGGCAAGAGGTCAGTTCCCGTTATCACTGCCCGGCGGTTCGGGCAAAATGGATCGAGTCGCGGTAGCGTTTGTTGTCGGCGCGAATGCGGGCGGTCAGCGTCTTGCCCATCGAGAACAGGAAGGGCGCGGCCAGGTCGGGCGCCGCGTGGATCAGCTTTCGAAACGCGGAGGCCGAGATTTTGAGCAGCACGGCGTCCTGATTGGCAATCACGTCGGCCGAGCGCGGGCCATGATCGAAAAGCGATATCTCGCCGAAGAACTCTCCGGCGCTCAGCGTCACGAGAATGGTTTCCTTGCCGGCGATCATCAGGCGCACGCGCAGTTCGCCTTCGAGCACCAGGTACATCGCGTCGCCATGCTCGCCTTGCTTGACGACTTCGGTCCACTGCGGCACGCGCTGAATTTCCATGCATTGCAGGAAGCGCGTAAGTTGCTCGTCGGTCAGGTCGGCGAAAATCTTGATCCGGCGCAGCGAACCGGGCTGGAGACCGCCCACGGCATCGCTGGCCGGCTGGGCGGCGGCAACTTCGGCTTTTGGTGAGAAGAACATTCGCAGCTCCGGCGCCGTGGCCGCTTTCTGCCAGCAATCGTCCTTCTCGCTGAAGACCCAGGTCTTGGCGGTCACACGCTCGTCCTTGACCCAACCGATCAGCGTGGGCAATTCCACGGGGCCATAGACGACGTTGTCAAACGCCCAGATTTTAAAGTTCGTTCCGGCCGCAGGCTGCTCCATGAGGCTCATCTAGCAGAACGGCCGAAGGAATGAAAGGAAAAGCTTTTTGCTTCGGCAAGGGCGAATCAGCCCGGGAGGGGGGTACAAAAAAATACCCTCTGCCGAAAATCGGCAGAGGGGTGAAAAGGACCGGACTTCGATCAGAACTTGTAGATCAAGTTGGCCGCGATTGTTACTTCGTTCTTCTTGTCCGGCGGCGAGCTGCCGAGAGCGCCTTTTCCGCCGAATGCTGCGTTGCCATCCGCAGCATGATCCCAGCGCAATTCAAGCCGGCTGATGACGTTCTTCCACAGGTCATACTGCAACGTCGCTGTTAGAGCCGCGACCTTTCGCAACGGATTCCCGACCGTGCCGTTGTTGGCATCGGCCAGCGCACCGAGGTAAGCGCCACGAGCGTATTCGCCACGAAGGTTCGCAGTGGCTTTCTCGCTGAGCTTGTAAGAGACATAGCCGACGAGGTTCATCCCGTAACCCGTGTCGATGCCGGCCACATCCGTGTTGTAGATGGAATCGTATTCACCGCCAAAGGTCAGTCCGGTCACCGGGGTGTTGACGGTCGTGCCCAGGTACAGATGAGTTCTGTCGTGCGGGGGGCCGCCAGTGCCCGGCCCATGATCCAGGCCAGCGTAAACGACCGAGCCGCTCAGGAAACCCGAGTTTGTAGGAGCGGTGAAGGTGAGCAGGCTGACGATGGCCTTTTTGCTTTCCACGAGGCTTTTTTGATTGATTGGCCCCGTCGTCACTTCATTGGCCAAGCCGAGCTGAGCGTTAAGCATGTCATTGACTTGGTAGATGGCCAAAATGCCGGTATGTTCCGTCGGTTGTATTGACCACGCGTATGAGTGGGTGTAGTTCGGATTACTGGGAGATGTGGTCGACTCGTAGCCGATGATGTTGCCAAAACGGCCAACCTGGAATTGCACGCCGTTGCCGATGGGCACGCGGAGATCGACGTGCGCTTCCCGCACGAATTCACCCCCTGCGCCCGTGACGCCTGGAGCATCCGGACCAAACATCAGCATCGCTGTGTAGCCGGCAGCCCATTGGCTTTCATCCAGCGGTTTCTGGATCTCAAGCACAACGGAGTTCACGTTGAACCCATCCTGTTTCCCGGCATTAAAAGCGTATGGTGCAGGGTTGGCATTGCCCGTGCCTGGGTTCCAATGGAGCGAAGTATCAACGTAGCCGCTCAACGTTGTTGAGGAGAGAGCGGTTAGAACTGGGCTGGGTTTTTCTTCAGCCTGCAGAAGCGAAGGAAGCGTCACTATGCCTGCCGCGGCTAAAGCCAATGTCCGGCGATTATACTTCATGGTTTCTCTTTAGGTTTATTTGTTGAGTTTGTTAGGAACCCAGGCCACGCCTGCGCGCTGAACCAGTGCTCCGGTTGTGTTCAGTGAACGTTAGCAATACGAGTGCCAGGACCGAGTCAGATTCACAAGCTGCCTATTTACAAGTACTTAACGAATTGCAAGAGCCGTCCGACTCCTGCTTCGCGGTTGACTTTTGTTCTCGCTGCCCAAAATCCTACAGCGGCATGGCGACCGCCGACCAGAGGAGGACGCCCGATTGATTGTCGCTTCAAACTGGAATGCTGGTTTCGGTTGTTGTGCTGGTCGAGTCCATCGGCCCCGGTTCTCCATCGGTCCGATTGTAAACGGTTGGGGCCGGGAATGGACTGCCACAGCCCCAACCCAACCGGAGGAACGGTTCACCGCTGAGTCTCATTCATAAGCAGCCGACATGCCGATGCTGGGAGGGAATTCAGATGTCGTTCAAGTTCAACAGGTTTAATTTTTTGGTGCCCCGAGTCGCCAGACACCTGGCTGTGCAAATCTCTACAGTCTGATCTCGCATCTACACTGCCTCACTGAATGCAAAACATTCTTAGGCATACCCTGCGCTCCTTCACAAGCGAGTCGCGCGTACCGGCACCGGTGGGTCGCCACGGACTTGACGGGCCAGCCCGTGTGGAGGGTACAAACAAATACCCTCTGCCCCGAAAGCTTTCGGGGCAGAGGGGTGAAAAGGACCGGACTTCGATTAGAACTTATAGACGAAGTTGGCCACAGCCATGACGTTGTTCTTCTTGGCCGGAACACCTGGGACTGTGCCGCCGAACGCCGGGCTGCCATCGGTAGCGTGGTCCCAACGCAGTTCGAGACGGCTCAACACATTCTTCCAGAGGTCATACTGGAGCGTGCCAGTCCACTCGAAGATGTCGCGCGCCAGGCCGGGGGTTGCCGGCGGGTAGCCTTCAGCGTATTCCAAACGCCCGTGTACGCTCAGCTTTTCCGTCGCTTGGAAAGAGGCATAAGCCCCATAAGCGCGCCCAGCCGGACCGGGTGTGGCCCCACCGGTCCCTGGGTGCTCAACGTAATCGTACGAGCCGCCGACTTTCAACCCCTTGACAGGGGTATTCAACGTGGCGCCGATGTAGAAGTTGCTTTGATCTTCGGTCGCTGAGCCGAAGCCATCGATGACGCCCGTGTAAAGCGAGGAGCCGGCGATGGCGCCCCAGTCATCCGGCGCGGTCAAGGCGACAGAAGCCAGGTAAGCCTTGGCGGATTCAGACCGCGTCGAGCGCGCGTTGATCCCCAGTGTCGTGGCGGTGTTGGCGATGCCGGCGGAGACGCTCACCAGCTTGTTGCACTGATAGCTGGCCAACACGCCGGTGTGCTCCGTCGGCTCCATGGAGTAGCCGTAGGACCGGGTGAAGTTCGGGTTGTTCGCCGAGTCGAAACTTTCGTAACCGATGACCGAGTTAAACCGGCCGATCTTGAAGTCGAGCCCGTTACCGACCGGCGCGCGAACCACCACGTAGGCCTCCTTGATCGGGAATGTTCCAAACCCACCGGAGCCGAGCGAGCCACCGGTTCCAGCGGGAGTTGCTCCGTCCGGTCCCAGGGCGAGGTCGATCTTGTAGCCTGCGGCCCATTGTCCTTCATCCAGCGGTTTTTCCAAGGTGATCTTCACCACATTGACGTTGAATCCGTCCTGCTTGCCCGCGTTGTACGCGAATGGGGGAGAATTCGCGTTTCCGGTGCCCAGGTCCCATTGCATCGACGTATCGACATAACCACTGAGGGTGGTCGAAGACAGCGCGGTCATCACCGAACTGGCCTTTTCTTCCGCCCGAACCAACGATGGGAGGGTGACCAAACCGACGGTCGCCAAGCCCAATGTCCATTTATGTACTTTCATACTCTGTTCCTCCTGCGATCTCTGTTTGTTTGTTTCGTTTTATGCGTTGTAAAAAGGGTAAATCCGGTTTACCCGCGCACCAAAACGGTGCATGTGCGACGGACGATAGGCAAAATGCACCGAGTTGACAACTTTTTTTTTGGCAATTGAAAACGGCACCATACGACTCGAGTCACGTTC
>WNGL01000277.1_pt1 | contig 88182 bp, 86 predicted proteins | sample 5400591 | NCBI WGS metagenome assembly WNGL01 (sample SAMN13153377, study PRJNA577476) | soil metagenome | isolation source: 80 cm soil or saprolite under Garry oak tree replicate 1 | place: USA:California | collected 2016-06-15 | reverse complement strand
ACCATCGCCGCGGCGCACCGCACGCCGCGCGCGGCGCCGTTGAACAGCACCTGGAAGCCGTCGCCGGTCGTTCGCACCTCGCGGCCGCCGAACCCGTCGATCTGCGCCCGCAGGCGTTCGTTGTGCGCGAGCAACATTGAGTGCCATCGCGCGTCCCCGAGACGCTCCAGGGTAGCGGTCGAGCTGACGATGTCGGTCATGAGGATGGTCCCGAGGATCCGGACGCCGGTGTCCTCCTCCGTCGCGCCATACGTGCGCGCGCTCGCGAACTCCACCACCTCCCACGGCACGTCGCCGACGACCCAGGCGTCGTGGCCTGGTGGTATTTCGTAGGCATCGCCGCCGCGAATGTCCATCTCACTCCCGTCCTCGACCTGCACGTGCAGATGCCCACTGAGGGCCGCGCCGAGATGCCGGATCTGGCAGGAAGTCGTGCCGACCTTTGGCGCGACGTCAACGGACCACCGCCACCCGGGCTCGAGCTTCATCTGGCCGACGGCCGTCTCGTCGAGGTTGACGACGGCCATCCGGCCACGACCGAGGTCGCGCACTACCTCCGGGGAGCCAAAGCTCTTTCGTTGCAGCCGTGACACTCTCAGTCGCCGTCGTTGGGCCGCCGAGTCTTCACAGCCGTCGCGTCAATTGCACGATCGGGATCTTGCGATCCGTCTGACGTTAAGGAAGTGGAATATCGCAAGCGCCCAGGGCGCCATCTTGGGGAACCCCGCGCCACGCGTGCCATGCGGTGTCAACCGAACGGGCATGTTCATAGGCTAGCGTCAGATCATGCGGCACGGCGCAAAACGTCAAGCGATCGTGTTCGAGACCAAGAATCTATGCTGCGGGCGGTTTGGAGGAAGGGAATCTCGAGGCGCGCCGTCGCGCGGCCCTCGCCACGATATTTGAAACCGTCGCCAGCCAAATGGTCGAACGTGTCGTGGCGGAGGCGGTGCGAGCCAGCAACCTCTTGGGGCTGACCGGCGAAGTAGCCGAGCGGTACGGCCGCAGCATCCGAGCGATCCTGCCCTCTGCACTGCAGGCGCTGGTCGAGCCAGACCCCGCCGAACGGGATCGGAAGCTGGAGGCCGTCGTCGTCAGCGTGCGGCAAGTCTCGGAACTCCATCACGTTCCAGCGATCATCGAACGCGGCCTCGTCAGCATCGCCTTCGGTTTCGCCCGCCGGCTGATTCGCGAGCGGGCCGGTCCGTCGGGATTCTCAGCGGACGAACTCGATGCCGAGTTCACAGCGTTTCGGACGGACTTCGAGAAAAAGCTACGTCAACTCGCCGAGTAGGTCCGAGGTGACTCTGGATCCAGTCTCGGTCAGGTGGTCTGGGGATTTGCGGGCGTAGAGCGACGCTTACGTACTGCACGCGCCCTTGCGCCAGCTCGGGGGGCAGGGGAGTCCGTTTGAGCCAGCGATCGCGTAGGGGTTCATCCCCCTCATGCCCGGCACGTAGCGTGCGGTAGCGACGGATCTGCCGCCTCGCGTCCGGCCGATGGGCGCTTCGCCCATGGTCTGACCGTTCCCGCCCGGTCTTCGGTAGGATGAGCCGCTCGCTGACCGGCAAGGCGCCGCCGGATTCCATCGTGCTGAAGGCGCCCATGTTTCTGGGGAGAGGTCGCATGTTGAATCGATGGTGTGGTCCATCTCGCTTTGTGTTTCCCGCGCTGCTCGGACTGCTGCTCGCCGTCTGTGGCGGCAACACCGGGACAGGAACTGACGGCAAGTTCACTGGCACGATCAATATCGCGTCCTCGACGTGGACCGGCTACGCGATCCTCTACATCGCTACCGCCAAGGAGACCTGGAAGAGCCATGGCCTCGACGTGAAGTTCACAGACGTCGAGGATCCCAACGACCGCCTGATCGCGCTAACCGCGGGAAGGCTGGAAGGCATGGCATCGACCGTCGATGCCTTCGCCCGGGCTCAGTCCAACGGGGTACCCGCGCTCGAAGTTTTCCCCATCGACGCCTCGGTCGGTGGTGACGGCATCTTGGCCAAGAACACCATCAAGTCGGTAAAGGACCTCAAGGACCAGAAGGTCGCGGTCAACCAGGGCTCTGTCTCGGAGTGGTTCCTTGCGCAGGTCCTCCAGAAGAACGGCTTGTCCCTGGCAGACGTGAAGGAACAGAACATGAAGTCCGGTGAAGCCGGCGCCGCCTTCGTCGCCGGGCAGATCGATGTCGCGGTTACGTGGGAGCCGTGGCTGAGCAAGGCGAAGGCGCGTAGCGATGGAGTTGTTCTCGTCTCGTCGAAAGAATATCCGGACCTGATCATGGACAGCTTCGCGTTCCGGAAGGACTTCGTCGACAAATATCCGGCGACCGTCAAGGAGTTCATGAAGGCCTACTACGACGCCTTCGACTGGTTCCAAAAGAACACCGCAGAAGGACTCGGCATCGTGGGCAAGGCCACCAGTGAGACCGCGGACGATGTGAAAGCGGACCTGACCACGCTCACTCTCTTCGATTTGCAGAAGGGCAAGGAGATCATGGGCACCAAGAGCTATCCGGGAAAGATCAACGACAACGTCAAGGCCGCCGGCGATTTCTGGAAAGCCCAAGGAAAGATCGACAGCCCGGTGAAGCCCGCGGACGCGGTGAACGCCGACTTCATCAACTCGCTGTAGAGGAGACCAATTGAGCCGGGTCGGTGCGGCCCGAGTAGCTCCGGCGCCGCCAGCGGTCGGTCCGCGGCGGCGCCGAGGTTTCATCCGTACCTATCTCACTCCGAAGCAAGCCATCCCCGGACGGGCTCGGGTGATCCTGGCGGTCAGCAGCTTCGTCGTCGTTGTTGGCGTCTGGTCGCTCCTCGCGGCGCTGGTACAGAACGCTCTCTTCGTGCCCAGTCCGTACCAGGTCGTTGTGACCTGGTGGGACATGATGGTGAATCTCGGGTTCTACAACGATGTGGGCTGGAGCGCCTTCCGGATCGTCGCCGGGTTCCTCCTCGCGGCCGCGGCGGCTGTGCCGCTCGGTCTCTTAATGGGTTCGTTCGAAGCCGTGCGCTCCTTCTTCAACCCGCCGATCAATGCCATTCGCTACATGCCTGCCTCCGCGTTCATTCCGCTCCTCATCCTGCTGCAGGGCCTCGGGGAGGACGAGAAGATCACGATCATCTGGATCGGCGTCTTCTTCCAACTGGTGTTGATGGTCATGGACATCGCGCACCGCGTTCCGGACGAGATGCTGAACGTGGCCTACACGCTGGGGGCTTCCCGCTGGACGGTCTTCTACAAGGTCTTTCTGCCGGCGACGTTTCCCGAGGTGGTCGACGCGCTCCGAATCACCATGGGCTGGGCTTGGACGTACCTCATCGTGGCGGAGCTCGTTGCGGCCGAGCACGGCATCGGCAGCTTCATCTTGATCGCGGAGCGCTATCTCAGAGCCGACCGGATCATCGCGGCCATCATCACCATCGGCATCCTCGGACTGATCACCGACACCCTGTTCGCCATCGCCCATCGCCTGGCATTCCCGTACGTTGAGAAGGTCCGCGCATGAGCGAGATCGAGATCACCGACGTCGCCATGCGCTTTCGGAGCCGCCACGGCGAGGTGACCGCCCTAGAACGCATCTCGCTCACCGTTCCCGACGGCCAGTTCGCCTGCATCGTCGGGCCATCGGGCTGCGGCAAGTCGACACTGTTGATGGTCGCGGCCGGGCTGATCACCCCCACCGAGGGTGACGTCTTCGTCGACGGCAAGCCCACGTTCGAACCGGGGGCCGACCGCGGCATGGTGTTCCAGTCCTACTCGCTGTACCCCTGGCTGTCGGTGCGGCGCAATATCGAGTTCGGGCCGGAAATCAAAAAGATCCCTGCGGCGGATCGTCGCAAGACGTCGAACGAGCTGATCCACCTGATGAAGCTTGATGGCTTCGCGGATGCCTACCCGAAGGTGCTCTCGGGTGGCATGAAGCAGCGGGCTGCGATCGCGCGCGCGCTGGCCGGCGATCCTGAGGTGCTGCTGATGGACGAGCCCTTCGGCGCCCTGGACGCGCAGACGAGACAGATCATGCAGGAGCTGCTGACCGACATCTGGCAGCGCTACCGGAAGACCGTGCTCTTCGTGACCCATGACATCGAGGAGGCGATCTTCCTCGGCGATGTTATATACGTGATGACCAGTCGGCCGGGTCGGATCCGGACCACTCTCGCGGTCGACATCCCACGGCCTCGCACCTTCGACACCCTCACCGGTCCGCGATTCGCCGAGTTACGCAACCAGGTGGTCGGCGTCATCCACGAAGAGAGTCTGAAAGCGGTGGAGTCGGAGCTGGCGCGTGCCTGAGCGCGGTCAGACAGCTGGATCTGGCCGCTACCGGCCGGTCGACGCGATGCGCGCCGCCAGATTCACGGGGATCGGGACCTTCATGCGGCTCCCCAACGTTACCGATATGAAGGGAGTGGACGCGGCGTTCATCGGGATCCCATTCGACACCGCGGTCAGCTACCGCATCGGCGGGAGATTCGGCCCCGCAGCAATTCGGGAAGCGTCCCGGCTGCTGCGACCGTACAACGTCGAACAGGGGATCGAGATCTTCGAACATGTCTCGGCCGTCGACGCGGGCGACCTATCGGTGATCCCTGGAAACGTGCAGGCATCGTACGGAGTCATCGAAGAGGGCCTCGGGTTAATTCTGGATGCCGGCGCAATTCCATTCGCTCTTGGCGGAGACCATTCCATCACCCTCGGAGAGCTCCGCGCGATTTTCAAGCGGCATGGGCCGGTCGGCCTGATCGATTTCGACTCCCACACCGACACCTGGGACAACTACTGGGGAGAGCGCTACACCCATGGCACGTGGTGTCGCCGAGCGATCGAGGAAGGCTTGATCGATACCGCGAGAGCGGTGCAGCTCGGCATCAGAGGTTCTCTGTATGGGCCCGAGGATCGGAACGGTGCCAGGGCACTCGGCCTCCACCTGATTCCGACCGAGACACTGTTGGAGCGAGGAGTGGATGACGTGGTGCCCGAGGTCGTCGAGCGGGTCGGCAAGGGTCCGGTCTTTCTGAGCTTTGACATCGATTTCGTCGACCCTGGCTTCGCGCCGGGGACCGGCACGCCCGAAGTCGGGGGACCAAGCAGCCGCGATGCGCTCCGGCTGGTCCGCGGATTACGGGGCCTCGACCTGATTGGCTTTGACTTGGTTGAGGTTCAGCCCCAATACGATCACGGCGAGGTCACCTCGCTACTGGGTGGCACTCTGCTCCATGAGTTCCTGACTCTGGTCGCCCTCAGCCGCCGGACGCTTTGACGCGCGGGGGCAGGGCATCCGAGAGGTCGGCGGTTGTTTCAACATCAGGGCACGAAAGTCCCGTCTTCCGTTCAGAGTCAGCGAGGACTCGTGACCCGAATTCCCAAAGCGCGGGCAGCGGTAAGCATCCGCTCGTCGTAGCTCACCAGGACCGATAGGTCGGCGCCGAGACGCTGCGCCGCGGCGAGATGGATCGCGTCGAGACTGCGAAGGTCTTCGACCGGAAGCAGCGCGGCGGCATCAAGCAGCGCATCGTCGATGCGCATGAGCTCAAAACGGTCAATGAGCTGCCGTGCACGGCCGATTGCGGGCGGCCCGTGCCGGCGGACCGCCCGCACCACCTCGACTCGCGCGAGCGCGCAGGAGCTCCGCCCAGCCCGCCGCCTCACGAACGCTCGGAGCGGTCCGGACTCCGGCTCACGCACGACGAGCTTCACCAACGCCGACGAATCGAAGTAGGCCCTGCGCTTCAGCGCTCGTCCCTCCGCATTGCGGCGAGTTCCAAGCTGGGCAGCGGCACGCCCCTAAGAGGCTCGAGTGGAGCGCCTAGCTCGAGCGGATCGCCGGCCGCCGGCGACATCTCGCCCGTCGCGAGCAGCGCGTCGACGCGGCTTGCACGGGCGATTGGGACGAGCCGCGCAACCGGCCGACCGCGGTCGGTCACCTCGATCGCGCCGCCACGCTCGACCTCACGAAGGTATCGACTCGCCTGCTGCCGGAGCTCGCGCACGCCAATGGTCTTCATGTGCTATTTATAGCACATTGATCGGCTGATGACTCCCGCGCGCGTGTCCTGGATCCTGGCCGGAACGAGCTGAAGATTGCCCTCATCCAGCCCGCTCGTTTCGCCCGATATGCTCGAGGAATGGGTCGGCTCCGCTATTTCGTCGTGCTGGCCGCTGTAACAAGCATCATCGCGCTGACTGAGGACATTTCCGCCGTCGCCGTCCAGCGCCCCGGCGGGACCGTCATGGGCGCGCTTCTCGTTGAGCAAGTCGATGGTCAGACGTTCCGAATCGACTTGGGGCCATCGAAAGGGAACGAGGCGCGAGGAGTCGTCCTCGTCCACGCAAATAGGTTTACCCGGTTCAGTTTTTCGGCGGGCTTGAGAGGCTCCAGCTTCGTTGGCTCGCTGGGCTCTCTGCGTCTGGGATCTGGACTGCCGTTGACGGTGGTGCTTGCCGCCCCTCGACCCGATGGCTCTTATCCGCTGTTGGAACTCACGACGAACACCCGTTAGAGCACCCCTGACGCGACCGACACCGGCGCGAGGCAGCACCTCCAGTCCGCCGTCGCCTAGTGTTACCGAGCCTCTACTGGGAGCGGCCCCTCCGGGCCGATGACCGCGCGGTCAGCCAGTGGGCTCGCAAGCGTGATTGGGACCTCCTCCAACACGAGGTCCGCCGTACACGAGCCGCGACTCCGCTCGATTAGCACGTTCACGAGAACGGAACTCGCATCCTCCCGCGCGCGGGTGTCCTTCACGGTGTCGCAATGTCCCCGCGCAGTGGTAACGACAATTTGATTATTCGTGGCACCGAGGTGGTACCTGACCAACTGCGCCGGGACCGGCGCGTTCAGTTGCCTTACAACAAAGACGACGAAGGCTATGGCGATAACGGCAGCCGCGACACCGGCGAGGGTCTTCCGATTAATTGCGTCCACCGACACAGGTAACGTCGAGGGTTGCACATTCGTCCACATACGGTGCGAGCGGCCCGTCTATGCGCACGCTCTCAGGACGTGCCGCTGAAGTCGACATCCTTGGTTTCGACCGTCCCGGCCGTCCGCCCCGGCGCCGTCTGGTATTTCCAGTACAGGTTCGTGTGCGCGATGACCTGGTCCGGCGGCGGCGCCCCCCATGCTGTCTGGTCCTCCGTCGTGTGGGCGTCGCTGACAAGGGTCGCGTCGTACCCTCTGACGAACGCGCCGTGGAGCGTCGACCGGATGCACGCATCGGTCTGTGCGCCGACGACGACGAGTCGCCCGACTCGGAGACCCGACAGCACGGTCTCGAGGGTGGTCTCCTCGAAGGAGTCGCCGTAGTTTTTCTCGACGAGCGGCTCGGCGTCGCCCGGGTTCAGCTCCGGGACGATCCGCCAGTTGTCGCTCCCCCTCGCAAGCTGCTCGTCGGAGTGCTGGACCCAGACAACGGGGACCCGTTCCCGCCGCGCCCTCTCGACAAGGCTGCCGACGTTCGCGACGACCAGGTCACGCTTGGGAGTCCCCCCGACGACGCCGTTCTGCACGTCGACGACGAGGAGTGCGGTGTTCGGCCGGTTCTTCAGTGTCGTCATGATCTCCCCCTTACTCACGCCGGGCTCCGTTTTCACCCACGATAGTGAAAGACGGACGCGACGATGTCGAAAAGACCGCGTGTCATTCGATGTATGAATGAGGCCTTGAGGAACCCGCCGCACGGAAGCGGATCGGATCTTCAAAAAAGGCCTCCGGATCAGATCCAAGAAGAGGAGATAGAGATGCGTGTGCTAGTGCTGGCAAAAGAAGGCGAACAGAGCAAAGCGCCGACAACCCCAACGCCGGAGGCTATGGCGGAGTACCAGAAGTTCAACGGGGAGCTGGTCAAGGCGGGGGTCGTCGTCGCGGCGGGCCGCCTTTCCCCGAGCTCGCAGGGCAAACGCGTGCAGTTCGACGGCAAGAAACGCCGCGTCATCGACGGTCCGTTCGCGGAGGCCAAGGAGCTTGTGGCCGGGTACTGGCTGTGGGAGGTGCGCTCGATGGACGAGGCCATCGAGTGGCTCAAGCGGGCACCCTACGACGGCGGGATCTTCGAGATCCGTGAGGTCTCCCAGCACGAGGGCGCGTGAAGGAGCTTTCGCGATAGGTCTATCCACCGACGCGCATCGCGCCATCGAAGCAATTTGGCGGATCGAGTCAGCCCGGCTCATCGCCGGGCTGGCTCGCCTCGTCGGCGACATCGGGACGGCTGAGGAGCTCGCACAGGACGCCCTCGTTGCCGCGCTCGAGCAGTGGCCCGCGTCGGGCGTGCCTGAGAGACCGGGCGCATGGCTCATGGCGACCGCGAAGCACCACGCGACCGACCTGATCCGGCGTCGCAAGACGCTCGAGCGCAAGTACGAAGAGCTCGGGCGCGATGTCGAGCGCGATCTGGGAGGCAACAACGTGGACACGGCGATCGACGAGGACTTCGGGGACGATGTTCTCGGCCTCATCTTCATGGCGTGCCATCCAGTCATCTCGAAAGACGCACGTGTCGCGCTCACCCTTCGCGTACTCGGGGGTCTAACGACCGAGGAGATCGCGCGAGGGTTCCTCGTCCCGGTTTCGAGCATCGCCCAGCGCATCGTCCGCGCGAAGCGGACCCTCACCGAGGCGCACATCAGGTTCGAGGTGCCCGGTGGGCCCGAGCGCGTGGCCCGCCTCGCTTCGGTCCTCGAGGTGATCTACCTGATCTTCAACGAGGGGTATGCCGCGACCGTGGGCGAGGACTGGGTCCGGCCGGCATTGTGCGAAGAAGCTATCCGCTTGGGCCGCATCTTGGCCGAGCTCGCCCCGGCGGAGCCCGAGGTCCACGGTCTTGTCGCCCTTATGGAGATCCACGCGTCACGTCTGCGTGCTCGCGTCGGCCCGTCCGGGGAGCCCGTCCTCCTGCTCGATCAGGACCGGACGCGCTGGGACCACCTGCTCATCCGCCGCGGGCTGGCGGCGCTCGAGCGCGCCGAGAGGCTCGGGGGCGCGATGGGTCCTTACGCGCTCCAGGCGGCGATCGCGGCGTGCCACGCTCGAGCGGCGACCGCTGCGGAGACCGACTGGCCACGCATCGTGGCGCTCTACGACGCGGTCGCGGAGCTCGCGCCGTCGCCGGTGGTCGAGCTGAACCGCGCGGTCGCCGTGGGGATGGCGTTCGGTCCCGCTGCCGGCCTCGAGCTAGTGGACGCGCTCGTCGGGGAGCCCTCGCTCAAGGCGTACCACCTGCTCCCGGCCGTCCGCGGCGACCTTCTGCGGAAGCTCGGCCGCTATGAGGAGGCGCGCGCCGAGTTCCAGCGCGCCGCGTCGCTGACGCAGAACGTGAGGGAGCGCGAGCTCTTGCAGCGACGGGCCGCGGAGTGCGCCGCAGAACGGATGACGGGTTAGGGCCGCGCCGAAATTACATCGCTCGTCCAGGGACCTCTCAGGCGTCCTCGCCGCACGTGAAGATCAAGCAGAACTCGTTGCCCTCGGGATCAGCCATCGTCCGCCAGCAGTAGCCGTACTCATTGAAGTCCGCGTCCGGCCGACGCCGTCGGCCTCCGAGTTCGACTATCCGCGACGTTGCGACCTCGACGTCGTCGACGACGATGTCCAGGTGGACACGGTTCTTCACCGTTTTCCGCTCGGGCACACGCTGGAACGAAACATACGGCGCGTCCGGGTATTGCTTGTGAAGGTTCACGAACTGCGGCGGAGTGCCTAGTCTGCCCTCGATTTCGACACCAAGAACGGCCGTCCAGAAGGCCGCGAGTCGCTCAGGATCGGTCGAGTCGATCTGTATCCACCCGACACGCCCGATTTGCTGGGTCATGGCGCTTGGTTGTTACCACATCCGCGTCTTTAGGTCGGTCTCCCGCTCCGAGTACGACGTGGCAGGATGGCGTGCCAGGCTAAGTCTCGGTCGGGACTTGGACCACACAGAAGAGGTTGCCGTCCGGATCTTCTAGAACGACAAAGTCGTCATCCGGCCGGTACCTCCACGGATATCGAGTGGCCCCGATCTCGACGAGCCTTTCCACTTCGCCCTCTTGATCAGTTGTGTACAGGTCGAGATGTGATCTGCTCCTCTTGCCCGAGCGCCTTTCCGGAGATTGGTCCAAAGACACATTGGGTCGGCTGCCCTCCGGGTCACGCAGAATGACCCAGCCGCCCTCAACTGGCTCTGTGTGCACGTAGTGGAGCGCTTCCTGCCAGAACGCCAGCATCCGCTCGAACTCATAGCAGCGGATAACGATCGAGCCGATCTTCAGTTTTTCGACCATCGCTTCACCTCCACCCGGTCGCAGCCAAACCGAATTCGATAGCATCGCCGCCGACCGAATCGCTTTTGTGATTCGCCTCATCGTCGGCGCAGCTCACGATAGAAAGGAGTGGCTCTGTGACGGTGAATTTGGGCGTCAACTATTTGGCGGTCATCGTCGCCGCGATCGCCGCTGTGGCCATCGGGATCGTCTATTACGGGGTCCTGGGTGTTGGGGACCGCCAGAGTCGGATGCTTGGCGCGAGTCCGTCGCGGCCTGGACCGACGCAGGGGGCGACCGGCCTGATCGTCGGCCTGGTCAACGCTTGGGTCATCGCGGTCCTTTCGCTGAGTCTCGGTGCCGCGTCGGTCGGTGACGCGATCTTGCTCGGTGCGCTTGTGTGGCTGGGCTTCGGCGCAACGTTCAAAGCAGCGCAGGTGGCCTTCGAGCGGCGGCCGTGGGCAGTTTGGGTCTTGCAGGGTGTTCACGACTTGATCGCCGAAATCGTGGTGGCAGGGATCGTCACCCTCTGGCGCTAGTGTGCGTGGATGAACCGGCGCTCGGCGATCCCGCTGGCCGTAGCGGGTGGCGTCTTGAGCGTCGGACTCTTTCTCTCGACCGCGACCGCCGATAGCGGCTCGCCCCCCGCTGTCACGGTCCCAAGTGTTCGCCCCTTCGACCCCAGGACCGACCGTCTCGCGACAGATTCGACCCCCCAACTGAATCTCGTGGGGCGTCCAGGCGTCGTGCTTCCGAATCTGTGCGAGCAACGCGCGAGAAGCGGCTTCCGCGGACAGCCATGGACGGTGAGTTGCAGACCTACGCCAACGCCATAGTTGGCAGGATGCTGGACGCCTGTCTGAGACGTATAGCGAGTAGACGGAGTACCGCTGGCTGACAATCCGGCTCGGCATCTGAAGCCGCCGGCTCCGTCGCGTCACGTGTTGAGATCGCATGACGGACCCGTGAAGAGACCCGCGTGCCGCGGACGACTGCTTGGTCATCGGGCTCAAGGGCTCAACAAGCGCTCAAGGCTGGGTCAATTCGCCCTTCCCAGACTCGTCCGGACACAGCTGAAGGAGCATGGATATGAAGCGCCCGGTCGTAGTTGCGGTCTTTCTCGCCGGACTGATGCTCGGAACGGCAGTACCCGTCTCGGGCCTTGGTGGGACGCAGATCACGTTGAACTGCGACGACGGCACGAGTCTCACCGCCGTCGTCGACGCCAATACCCTCACCGATCTCACGCAGTCTGTGCAGTCGCTCATCGACTATCCGGCTGGGCTCAGCTGCACGCTCCTCCAGACCACCCCGCTCGTCCGTTTCGGCAACGCCGCGGATGCCACGCTCATCCAGGGTTTCGTCAACGGCGGAGGACGATTCCAGGTTTCGTGCGGATCCGGAGTCGCCTTCTGGGTGAACATCGCCGTCAACGCGCAGATCCAAGACGGACGCGTCGTCGGCACAGTCAACGAGGCCATCCCGGACGGGCAGCAGTGCGCCGAGCCCGGTACTTTCAAATCGGTCCCGACATGCCTTCAGATCTTCTCGGAGCAGCCGAACCGCGCGTATGTCACGTCCCACGTCACGGAGACCTCCGGTCCCTTCTACCCGAAAGCGGGCGTACCCGCAGGCAGCAACCCGCGCTTCTCCTTCCAGGACAACGGCCCGGGGAACGCGGCCCCCTACGACATGCTCGGCGCGACACCGGCCGATGTGGCCGTCTGCGCTGACGGCACCAACACGCCATCTCCGAACTTCAACCTTGTTAACGGGAACATCACCGTCCGGCAGACGTAGCGGTTCTTCGTTCCCGCGTTAACCTCCGGGCGGTGACGGCGAAAGTGACCTGGCCGCAGGCTCTCGCCTGGCGTATGCGGCGGCACTTCCTCGATCCGGTGGGGGAGCAGCCGGTCGCGGCTGTCGTCCGCCGGCTCTGCGGCGTCCAATCGCAGGTCGCCTCGTATGCCGAGCTCTGCGTACGCGTGCGGCGCAAGACGTCGAAGGCCGGCGAGGTCGCGCGCGCTTTGAGCGAAGGCCGGATCATGAAGACGTGGGCGATGCGCGGGACGATCCACCTGCTCGCGCCCGAGGACGCCGGCGTCTTTCTCTCGCTGATCGCGTCGGGACGATCATGGGAGCGGCCCAGCTGGCAAAGCTATTTCGGCGTTACCCCGAAACAGCTCGACGCCCTCCGCGAGGTCGTCCGCGAGTCGCTCGACGGAAAGGTCCTCACGCGAGAGGAGCTGATCGCGACGGTAGTTGCGCGACGCGGATACGGTCACCTTGGTGACGCGCTTCGCTCGGGGTGGGGCACGCTCCTCAAGCCGTACGCCTGGCAAGGCGATCTCTGCTTCGGGCCGAGCCGGGGCAGCCGCGTGACCTTCACCCTGCCGGAGTCGGCAAGCTCGCGATGGGCCGGCCTGCTCGCGCCCGACGACGCGGCACCGGTCGCCATCGCGGCTTATCTGAAGGCCTACGGCCCGGCGAACGCGGACGCGTTCGGTTTCTGGATCGGGGCGGGCCGCATAGGCAAACGACGCATCCGGACCTGGTTCGAGGAGCTCCGCCCCCGGCTGGCGGAGGTGGAGGTCGACGGCGAACGCGCGTATGTCCGGGCGGAGGATCTCGATGAGCTGCTGTCGACGAGGCCAACGCGGACAATGCGTCTGCTGCCGGGCTTCGATCAATTTGTGATGGGACCGGGCACGGGCGACGGTCACGTCGTGCCGGCGCGGCGGCGAACGGCGGTGAGCAAACAGAGCGGTTGGATCTCGCCGGTCGTCCTTGCGGGCGGCGTCGTTCGAGGGACATGGCTGCTGGCCGGCGACCGGGTCGTCGTCGAATGGTTCAAGGAAGCCGGCGCGGTTCAGCGAACTGCTTTGCGGGCCGAGGTCAAGCGCCTCTCCGGGATCCTCGGGCGTGAGCTGCGCCCGGAAGTCAACCTCGCTTAGCCGCGTTTTGAGCCTCGTCTCGTGGCAGACTTGTCGCCCTGGACTGAGGGAGGCGCGGGATGGGTGTGATCGCAACCGGCGTCAAGCTCGATAAAGCAGCGCTGAGCGCGCTGCGGATGGGTTTCCACGGGGAACTCGTCGAGCGGGGGGACCCGACCTACGACGAGCGTCGCAAGATCTGGAACGGCTCGATCGATCGGTACCCGGCTCTCATCGCCCGCTGCACCGGCGTGGCGGATGTCAAAGCGGCGCTGAAATTCGCCCGAGGGACAGACCTTCCGGTCGCGGTGCGAAGTGGAGGGCACAGTTTCCCCGGACAGTCCACATGCGACGACGGCATCGTCATCGACCTCTCGCTGATGAAGGGGATCCGCATCGACCCGGAAGCGCGGATGGTGAGTGCTCAGGCCGGCGTGCTGCTCGGGGAGCTCGACCAGGCGACGCAGGCGTTCGGTCTGGCCGTCCCTGCCGGCATCGTCACCCACACCGGCCTCGCAGGTCTCACGCTGGGTGGTGGCATCGGGTGGCTAATGCGGAAGTACGGCCTCACCGTCGACCAGCTTCTCTCTGTAGACATGGTCACCGCGAACAGCGAGCTCGTGAAGGCGAGCGAGTCGGAGAACCCCGACCTCTTCTGGGGGATTCGCGGAGCCGGAGGCAACTTCGGCATCGTGACCGAATTCACGTTCCGCCTGAACCCGGTCGGACCGATCGTGCTGGCTGGTCCCATCTTCTGGCCGATGGACGAGTCAGGGCAGGTTCTGCGCTTCTATCGCGATTGGATCACCGACGCGCCGGATGACCTCACGACGATCGTGGTCCATCGCAGGATCCCTCCACTCCCGGCGATCCCCAAAGAGTTCCACGGCAAGCCGGTCGTGACCGTGATGTCCTGTTATGCGGGTCCCGTCGAGGAGGGGGAAAAGGTCATGCGCCCGATGCGGGAATTCGGATCGCCCATCCTGGACCTCTGCAAGCCCAAGCCGTTCGTCGCTCATCAATCCATGCTCGATCCCTCTTTCCCTCCGGGCCAGTGGTATTACTTCCGTTCCGCCGACCTGGCCGAGCTCAGCGACGACGTGATCGACATCGTCGCATCAAGAGCGCTCCAGATGACCTCGCCTCTCACCGCCTTTCCGATCTTCCAGCTCGGCGGCGCGATCGGGCGAGTGGGCGAGGACGACACCGCGTTCAACGGTCGCAGCGCGGGCCACACGATCAACATCAACGCGACCACCGCGACCGAGAAAGGCTTCGACGAAGAGCGCGAGTGGTCCCGGAACTTCTGGACTGCGCTGAAGCCGTACCAGACGAGCGTCTATGTCAACTTCCTGATGGACGAGGGCGAGGAACGGATCCGGCAGGCCTACGGACCCAAGCGGTATGACCGGCTCAAGGCTCTGAAGCGGAAATACGATCCAGGCAACTTCTTCCGCCTGAACCAAAACATCTCGCCGAGCTGACGCTTCGGTCCGACCGGCGATCGTCGCGCGAGGTTCTTACGTCGAAGTGACGGGTGCGACGAGCAGGTTGAGGCCCTTTGTGCCAATGACCCGCACGGGGGTCCCCTGCGCGATGTCCGTCTCCGCTGTCGCGACGGCCGACAGCGGGTAGCCCATTCCGTCGTGCATCGCGATCTGACCGAATCCACCGGCCGAGATCGGCGCGATCACGCGTGCGTCCCAGCCGACGTACATCGAGAGCCCGTTGCGCGGAGTCGAGCCACGGAGCGCCAGGCCGCTCAGGTCGAGACGCGTGAGGACCGCCACGACCGCGCCAACGACCCCGAGCGTGACCGGAAGATTCGCGGTCAACCCGCCGAACCGGCCAACAGGTCCGAACCTGCCTGGAGGACCGCTCGCGGCGACAGCATCTGGTTGCGCTATGAGGCCGCCCAGCCCGTAGCCCAGGAGAAAGGCACCGAGGATCTCGGTGAGGAGCACATCGCCGATTCGTAGCGCGACCCAGAGGTCCCGCCTCGATCCGCGAACTCGCGACGCCCAGCGGGCGAGCACGATGAGCAGTAGTCCGATCGCGATGGCGATCGTGAACTTCGCATCACCAGGCAAGCCCAACAACGGCATCGAGGGCTGGTTTACCAAAGTTGATGCACGAGGCGCTTCCACCGTCGACCGCCCGGCAGCCTACGGAGCACGTTACTTTTTCGTTGCCTATGACCAACTCCCCGGGCGTCCGCGTGGCGTGGATCCACGTCGCACCGATCAAAGCGCTCGCCATCCAGGAACTGCAGCAGGTCGAGCTCGGTCTCAAGGGCGTCGAGAACGATCGTCGTTTCTGCATCGTCGACCCCGACGGCAGGATGCTGAATGCGAAGCGCGTGCAGCGCTTCGTCGCGGTGCGGCCTCATTTCGACGATGCGACGCGCAGCCTGCTGCTCGACATGCCCGACGGCTCAATGGTGAAGGGGACGATCGCCCTCGGCCGCCCGATCACCGTCTCGATCTACGGGCGAAGCGTCGGTGCGCGCGCGATCGATGGACCGTGGGCGGACGCGTTATCCGCCCTCGCCGATCGGCCAGTGCAGCTCGTCCGCTTCGACAGCCCCGGCGAGGGCGTCGACAGAGCCGACGAAGGTGCCGGTGCGTCGCTCCTCGCGGAAGAATCGCTTCGCGCGATCGCGAGGTCGGCCGGCGCGACCGCTCCGGTCGATCCTCGCCGTTTTCGGATGCTCTTTGGCGTGGCGGGCGTGGAAGCGCACGCCGAGGATGCCTGGATCGGACGTGCCGTGCACATCGGATCGGCTGTGGTCGTGCCGGGCGGGAACATCGGTCGGTGCGCCGTGACGACGCTCGACCCGCGGACCGGGCTGTCGAACCTCGACACGCTTGCCGCGCTCGCGAGATACCGCAAAGAGGAGGTGACGAGCGAGCCGCTCGCGTTCGGGGTCTGGGCCCGCGTTGCCCAGGCCGGTGTCGTCCGCATCGGCGACGCGGTTCACGTCGTCTGAGGCTCTCTCATCACCTTCGCGAGTCCGCGCCGGTCTCGATGATTCCTCGCGATCCAGATCTCGGCGGACTTGAGCCCACCGTGGGTCAGGCCTTCGGAGAGTCGCTCGCCTCCGAAGACAGACCGAAGTCGGCGAAGCGCTGCTTCGTGAGCTGCTCCGCCTCGTCCCACCACTTCGCAAGGCGCTCTTCCTGCTCGCGCAGGCGCTCACCGAGCTGGTGCTCGAATTCGACGAGCTCTTGCATGAGCTGTCCGTGGAACCGTTCCTTCTCTTCCGCGAGCAGGCGCTCGGTGCGCTCACGCTCAGCGACCTTCCACTCCTCGATGCGCGAAAGCTCCATGTCACGCTGCTCTTTGAGCGAGGCAACCATCGCATCGATGCCGAGACCCAAACGGCGTCGCTGGTCCGCCATCCAACGCTCGACGCGGTCCGAGGTCTGCTCGATGGCGCGCTGGAGCTCTTCGCTCGCCGCCGCGCGAAGGGGATCCTTCGACTCGACGGACGCGGTCGCCGCCTCGGTCTTGGTCACCGCGGGAATCTCGATGGTCCCGGGCAGCTCCATCGGTCGGCCATCGTCGTTGGCCGGGTCGAGGGGGCTGTCGCTCAGGGCGTCCTCGAACGCAGGGCGCAGCGGGACCTCCGATCGGGGTCCAAGACGCAAACGAAGTGGGGTCGGCTCGGGCTCGGGCATCCAGCTCATGTCACTCGCCTCCGTGGTACTGCCAAAAGACTCCATCCCGGGGCCGGTCCTTCATATAGTCCAAATGGGGGATTCCCCCGGTGGGGCCCTGCCCGCGCTAGTGGGCGGCGATGAAACGAATGCTGATCATCGTGCGGCAGCGCGGACAGCTGAGCGTCGCGAGCGACGATTCGGTCTGCCCGAGTGCTGGAACGAATCGGAGACCGTCCGCTTCCGCCACGCTGCGCTTGCACTCCGGGCAGCGGAGCTCGCCACGGTCCAGCTCGGCGTGGGTCGCCTGTAGGTCGGCGAAGCCGACTCGCTTCTTTCTTCCCACCTAGGTTTGCCCCCCTGGCCCTCTCCGTGATCTTGATCTCGATGCCCACCGTCGAGTGTGCGCCATCCGGCGCCCCGGCGCCGTCGCCGATACCGCGTTCGCGGCCGCAAGCTTTGCCGCGGCCGGGATGGTGAGGCGCTCACGCCGGAAAGCCACCTTGGCCAGGCGGCGGATGTCTTCGAAGTCCTTGTGCTGGGTCTCGTTGACGAACGTGTAGGCGATGCCGCGCCGGCCGGCGCGTCCAGTCCGGCCCACACGATGCACGTATGTGTCGGCGTTCTCGGGAAGGTCGTAGTTCACGACATGGCCGATGTCATCGACGTGGATGCCGCGCGCCGCGAGGTTTGTCGCGACGAGTGTCGGGAACGTCCCGCGGCGGAAGCCCTCAAGGACGCGCTCGCGCTCCCGCTGGCCGACGTTGCCGTGCAGAGCGCGGGCCGGCCGGCCGAGGCGGCCGAGTGCCTTTACGAGCTTGTCGGCACCGTACTTCGTCCGCCGGAACACGAGCGTGCGCTCGACTCCGTCGCGGCCGAGCAGCTCGTGGAGCGCGCCGACTTTGTCCGCCTCGCGCACCTCGATCCATGCCTGGTCGATGGCGTCGACGGTCGGCGTCTCGGGCCGCACCGCCACGGTCGCGGGGTTTCTTGTGTAGCGCTGGGCTATCGCCTTGACCTCGGCGGTGAGCGTCGCCGAGAAGAGCGCCGTCTGCCGGGATCCAGGCACGAGCGCGACGATCCTCGCGATGTCGGGCGCGAAGCCGAGGTCGAGCAGGCGATCCGCTTCGTCGAGGATCAGGACGCGGACCTTCGATAGGTCGCAGGTCCGGCGGGCGACGAGGTCGAGCAGGCGACCGGGCGTGGCGACAGCCACGTGGGCGCCACGGCGCAGCGCCATCTCCTGATCGCGGTAGCCGACCCCTCCATAAAGCGCGACGATCCGCGCGGAGCGATGACGCCCCAGCGCAACGAACTCGGCGGCGACCTGCGCGCAGAGCTCGCGGGTCGGGACGATCACGAGCGCGAACGGTGCCGTGGCCCGCCCGTCGATGCGCTCGAGGATCGGAAGAGCGAAGGCACCGGTCTTTCCGGTGCCCGTCTGCGCCTGCGCGAAGAGATCGCGCCCGGCGCGAAGGGGCGGGATCGCAAGGTCCTGGATCGGCGTGAGGCTCGTCCAACCGAGGTCACCCGTCGCGCGATCAAGGTCTGGAGCAAGAGTGATCAAGTAGAGCGAGTTCCTTCCTACTGGGGTCCCTACCCCTTCAGGGGCCCCTGCGCCTGGAGCTAGAAAAAAATCGGGTCGCGTACTGCGACCCGGCACATCTTTTCTGGGGTCAGATTGAGTTGACATAAGCATACCGTTCAGATCGCTCGCGGACCGCATCTGCCACTCGCAATGAGCCACTTTGGTTGTACGCTGATATCTACGCGGGCCGCTTTGACGGCCAGAAAGGCGGCCCGCATGAGATCAGGCGGGTTTCCCTGCCGGTTTGTCGGATGCCGCGAGTGTTTCGTGGTGAGCACCCAAGGTTCGATGCCGGCGCTCACAGCCGCGAGCCTTCTTCGTACGCAGCACGAGGTCGCCGTCCACAACTACCAGCACGTCCGTCTCGAAGAGCACCCGCGCGGGCTGCAGACCGCCGTCCGTTTCGTCCCCAAGCGCACGACCACTTAACCAACTCCTGGTTGCCCGACCGGCAGGCGGCTTCGCCGTCGGTCCCCAGACTGCTGGCATGGAGCGTGCGCCGTGCCGCATCATGCGAGGCGGGTTGCTTCATCGTCCGTTGATCGCCGCGCGTGCGCTCGCACTCGCGACCGTGGCGCTCGTCGCGTGCACCGCTTCGACACCGCAGGCGTCGCCCACACTCGGTGACCAGGCGCAGGCCTCTGCGGTGCCGACGGCGACCCCGATCCCGCCGCTGAAACCCGCCCGCTCAGTAGGGCAGGTCGGCGCCGGCGTCGCCGCGAGCGGTGATTTCAGAGGGAACGGCAAATCGCAGATCGCGCTGCTCGAGAGCGGAGCAGGCGACGCGAGCCTCCAGATCGCGGTGCGCGAGCCGAGCGCCGACGGCGATACCTTCACCGAGTCGGTGTGGCTGACGAGCGGGCCGAACACGTTCCGGCTCAGCCGCGCGAAGTTCGCCGTCGCCGACGTCACATCCGACGGTAAGGACGACCTCATTGCGCTGTACGACGAGAGCGAGAACAAGTCCGGCTTCCTCGTCTTCCGCTCCACCGGCTCGAGCTTCAGCCCGGCCGAGAAGTGGTGGGACGGCGAGGACTACACGTGGAACCGAGCGCGCAGCATCGTCGCGGGGAACTTCGGAGGGAACGGACACGACGGCGTGATGGTCGCGTACCAGTACGACAACTTCCAGATGCGCATCCACTACTTCGAGTCGACGGGATCGGCCTTCACATTCGGCGGCACCCAGGGTGCGTACGACTCGGGGCCAGCTCAGTTCGACCTTTCTCTCGCGCGCTTCGCGGTGGGGCACTTCACCCGGAGCGGAGGGGCGCAGCAGATCGCGGCGCTGTACCAATCGCCGAACGCGAAGGCGCGCCTGCTCCTGTTCGACCCGAACCCGAACGGTCTCGCGCTCATGAATAACGTGTACGAGACGAACGAGGGCGAGTACGACCTGAGCCGCGCGTCGATCGGCGCCGCTGACGTGACTGGCGATGGGAAGGACGACCTCGTCGCGGTGTACGGCGAGGCCGACGGAAGCGCGAAGGTGCAGGTTTTCGACTCGGGCAGCTCGTTCCGGCCGGCGGGCGGCTTCGGCGGCTGGGCCTCGCTGCCGGCGGGCTCGGCGTGCGCCGGCGCGACGGCGGTCCTGCTTGGCGATTGGAACGGCGACCGCAGGGTGGACGCGGACGCGATCGCGCCGGCTGACGGCGTCCTAGTTCATAGCAATCTTCTGCGGAACATGGGCGGTGGGTTCGGGGTGACGTCCACGTCCGAGGAGACGGTGTGCCCGCGCTGGCCACTTACCGGGATGCCGCTCGCCGGTGGCTCCGCATCGAAGCGACCGCTCTACGTGAAGATCGACAACAACCCTCATGCCCGTCCCCACTACGGGATCACCAAGGCCGATCAGGTGTACGAGTGGCTCGTCGAAGGGCTCACGACGCGCCTCGCGGCGGTGTTCCAATCCAAAGACCCGGATGTGATCGGATCGGTGCGCAGCGCGCGGATGACCGACACACCGATCATCCCGAGCCTCGATGCGGCTTTCGTCTACTCAGGCGGCGGCCCCGAGGAGCTCATGAAAGTGCACTACGACGCTGCCGTCGTGTATCGGTACCTCGATCTCGCGCCCGGGTACGGGTGGGGCTATCGCGTCGGCTTCCGCGAGGCGCCCTACAACTACTTCACAACATACCGCAATCTGCGCGACGCGCTGGCGGGGGCGCCTGACGGCGACCAGCCAGTGAGCGTCCCGTCATGGAACTTTACAAGTACGACCCGGCTTCACGCACCTACGCGCGCTTCGACGATGGCGTCCGCGAGGTCGATGGCGCGACAGGCCAAGCGGTCGCCGCGAAGAACATCATCGTCATCCAGACGGAGGTCCACTTCACCACCGACTTCGGCCTCGATCCCGCCGGAAACCCGAAGCTCGATATGACCCTGGTCGGGACCGGCAACGGCTCCATCTTCCGCGACGGCAAACGCCAGGACGTCACCTGGACTCGTCCCGACATCTTCGACGTCTTCACGCTCCGGAACGCGAGCGGCGAGGCCGTCCGGCTCGATCCCGGTCAGACGTGGATCCACATCGTGCCCTCCGACTGGACGATCCCGAGCCAGTAGCGCTCGCCCGCGTTGCGGGTGGCACGGTGCCGGATTGAGCAGCGTCGGGGTCTTCTGAGCGAGCGGCCCCTCGCTCGGGGTCCATCGCGATCCCACGAGGGGCCGAGTGAAGAAGACCCCGGCGCTGCTCGCGGCGCGACAGAACCCGCGACGCGGTGGCAGCGCATTCACCACTCCCAGCGCTGTCGCTTCACGAAGATCGCCCATCCCGCGAGGACCCAGAGCGCGATCGGCACGAGAGCTCCGACCGTCGTGAGCGCGCCCAATCCCAGAAGCGCGGTGCGGTCGTTCCCGGTGTAGCCGGCCGCTTCCGTCAGCATCTCGATCCCATCGAAGAGCGCGAGAAGACCGAGCCCGAGGGTGAACACCGAGATCACGGCGAAGAGCAGCAGCCGACGGACGAACGTCACCCAAGAATCGTCGCACGGAGCGACGGCTTTCGCCGCCGCTCCGCGCCGTCACATCACGGGATCGCGAGGATCGCGATGACCTGTTGCTGGTAATGCGCCTGGTTGGTGCCGTCGTCGTATGTCGTGACCGATGTCGTGTAGCTGTTTCCAGCGCCCGAGGCGATACCGAAGTAGTCGCCGATGAAGGTGTTGCGGCACGTCGGACACGAGGTGTGGGGCGAGTGGATCTGCGGATCCCAGGTGTGCTGCGTGAGGCGGACGTTGTGGCCCTTCGGGGCGAGCGTCGGCGTGTAGAACTGGATGCTCGCGTTGACGCAGTAGTTCGCCGCACCGTACGGCGGAAGGGTGCCGGCGTAGTTGACGTTCGCGGTGTCGAGCGCCACACCCGCTGCCGCGGCCTCGGCGGTCCCCGCCGCTGGGCACAAAAGCCGGCGGTCGTAGAAAGCCACGCTCACGGTGCCGTTCGCGGCGACGTCAAGGTTCGGCTGAAACTCATCGACAGCGGTCTGGTTGTCGTTGACCTGGATCGGCGAGCTCCACGTGGCGCCGTCGTCATACGACGCCGCGAGCAGGACGTTCACGACGCCCACGCTGTAGTCCTCCCAGGTCACGTACAGCGGGTAATAGCCTCCGATGCGCTGGTTCCCGACCGCGAAGCTCTCCTCGATGCCGTCGCGGAACGTGGTGTTCGGATAGACGAATGGAGTCGCCGTGATCGTGTCGCTGATGAGCGTGCTCGTCCACGTCACCCCGCCGTCCTTGGACTTGTCGAGGAAGAGGACGTCGCAGCAGTAGCCCTTCTTCGGCATGGTCGTGACGAGGGACGTGTACAGCGCGCCGTCCGGCGTGATGTGCGGGAGCAGATACGACGAGCCCTGAGGCGTGCCGCCAACTTCGGGCAGCGCGATCGGCTTGGACCAATCGGTGTGCGTCCCGTCGGAGCGCGCTTGGGCGATGGAGACGAACGGGTGCGCCGTCGAGGGTCCGGTGAACACGACCCACATCGCGTAGATGCGACCCAGGAATGGGCTGCCCGGGTTCGTGTCGATCGCGATCCACTGTTTGTCAGGCTCGCGTCCCTGACTGTCATAGGGCGCGACGATGTCGGGCTGGCCGTTGTGCGTCGTGATCCACTGAATTGCGGTCGTGGCGCCGTGCGGGCGTACGGAGGCCGTGATGACCTCGGCCGGTTGCGATGGGTTCGGCTCGCGGTTCTTATTGACCTGGAAGTTGTGGAAGTCGTTGTCGTAGAAGAACTGGTACGGCAGGACGAGCGAGTAGAAGTTGCCGTACTGGTCGAACGCGCCGACGGGGTCGGTGTTGTCGGTCCAACCCTCGTACCCGGGGACGTGGCCCTGCACGGGCCAGGTCATCCCGCCGTCCATCGACTCGTAGAACCCGAGGAGGTGGTTGTACCCCTCGCCGCTGACGAACCACTTCGATTGACCGATTAGGTGGCTGGGATTCGTCGGATCGACGCGGATGTCGGACTCAGAGTGGTCCTTCACCAGCATCGCCTTCGTGGCCGGATAGCCCGGGTTGCTGCCGGCCTGGGTCGGGTAGGGGCCCGGATCCTCGCCGGTGTTCGCGCCGGTGCACTCTGTCATGCCGTCGTACCCATTCGCCGGAGCGAGGCTGGTGAAGAAGGGGACCTCGGGCGTGTAGCAGCTGGTCCGCTGCGTCGTGGCGAGAACGTTCGTGACGCGATAGGCCCCGCTCTTCGCGTAGGCCCGGTCGCTCTGAGTGCCCTGCGGCACGTTGCCGATCCCGGGCGACGCGGTGCTCGCCGGGGCCGCAGCTAGGGCGACGATCGCAACGATCGCGAGGGTCACGAGACTGGTTCGCCGGAGCATCAGGATCCTCCCCAAAAATGTGGAGCTCGTTAGCCCCTCATCCCCGGCGAGGCATCGTACGCCCTAAAGGTCGACCGAGCAGTTTCGCGATTGCGAAAGCCCTAGCCTTTGCGGGTGCGCGTTCGTCGGCGAGCCGCGGCGATCGCGTTCATCGGTCTCGTGCTCCTCGGGCTGCCCACGGGAATGCTCGGCATCGCGTGGCCCTCGATGCGCGTGTCGCTCGACGCACCATTCGTCGGGCTCGGCGTCCTCGTCGCCGCGATGACCGTCGCGCAGTTCGCGGCCAGTGCCGCGAGCGGTCTCCTCCGCGAGCGGCTCGGGACGATCGCGCTGCTCCTTGCCTCCGTGTCCGCGGCCGCCGGAGGGCTGGCGATCTTCGCGGTCGCGAGCGGCTGGTGGGCGACGATCCTCGCGTCGGCCGTGCTCGGTTGCGGCGTCGGGCTTCTCGACGCGGCGGTCAACACCGAAGCGGCGCTGCGCGGCGACATCCGTTTCATGGGCGCCCTGCACGGCGCGTGGGCGATCGGGGCTTCGCTCGGTCCGCCGCTCGTCGGAGCGACGCTCGTGGCGAGCGATTCGTGGCGTCCCGCGTATGTCGCGGCCGCCGCCGCGTTCGCTTTGCTCGGCGTCGCCATGTACGCAGTCCGATCGGATCTCGGCGGTGTGCCGGAGCTCGACGCGGAGGCGATCGGCGAACGGGGCATCGGGCGCACAGTGGTCCTGGGGTGCGCGCTGATGTTCGTGTACGTCGGGATCGAGCTCGGCGCGGGGCAATGGACATACACGCGCCTTACGGTGGATGGATCGTTGAGCGAGGGCGTCGCCGGACTCGCGGTCTTTCTCTACTGGTCGGCTCTCGCCGCCGGCCGCATCGCGCTCGCTGTGTTCGGCGATCGCGTGGCGCCGTCGCGCCTCTTCGACCTCAGCGTGTTCGGGGCCCTGGCGAGCACCGTCGGTTTCTCGGTCCTCCCTCCGCCGGTCGCGGCTCTGCTCGCGTTACCGTGCCTCGGCGCGGCCCTTTCGATCTTCGTGCCTGTCCTTCTCTATCTCACGCCGCGGCGGATCGGGAGCGCCGCGGCCCCGCGCGCGATCGGCTATCAGGTGGCCGCCGGAATGATCGGCGGCGCATCGCTTCCCGCGGCGGTCGGCGTGCTCATGCAGTCGATCGACGTGGCCGTGCTCGGCCCGTGCCTGGTCACGATGGCGGCGGTCCTCGCTGGATTGCACGTCGCGTCCTCGCGATCGGTGGGCTCGCGACCCTACGTGCGCCAGCTCTTCAGGTAGAGCGACTCGGCGATCCCCGGACGAACGAACCCGGCGAGGTCGCCGACGTGCGCGTAGCCGTGACGCTCGTAGAACGAACGCGCCCGCCGGTTCGTCCTTGTGACAAGGAGCGCGACGTGCCGGCAGCGTGACGCGCGAGCCTCACGCTCGACGCGGACGAGAAGCGCGGCGCCGACTCCTCGCGATTGGTGGTCCTCGGAGACGAGCAGCAGCCGGAGATACGCGGACCGATCGAGGGCGCGAGTCACGACGATCCACGCGAGCCCCACGACGTCGTCGCCGTCGATGGCCGCGAGCACGATCTCTCGTTCACGCAACGCTGCGGCGAGGTTCGCCTTCGCGCCCCGCGCGGTCACGCGGTAGCGGCGCAGGAGCGTCGAGCGTGCCATGAGCGTCGCCATCGGACGGACGTGCTCGGTCCTCGCGCGGACGATCCTGCTCATCGGCGCTGCGGGTCGAGCGCGTCGCGGAGGCCGTCCCCGAGGAGATTGAACCCAAGGACGGCGATCATGATCGCGAGGCCCGGGAAGATCGCGAGGTGCGTCGCGAACTCGAGGTACTGCCGCCCCTCGTTCAGCATCACGCCCCACGATGGCGCGGGCGGCTGTGCCGAGAGGCCCAGGAATGAGAGCGCTCCCTCGGTGAGCACCGCCCACGACAGCGCGAGGCTCACCTGGACGATGAGCGTCGAGAGAAGGTTCGGCACGATGTGCCGGACGACGATGCGGACGCGCGTTGCGCCGACGGCGCGCGCGGCCTCCACGAAACCCTGCGCCTTCAGGGCGAGGACCGGACCGCGGACGACGCGCATGAAGATCGGCGTGTAGACCACCGCGATCGCGATGATCACGTTCCTCGGATCCGGCCCGAGCGCGGCGACGATCCCGAGCGCGAGCAGGATCGCCGGGAACGCGAAGAAGACGTCCATCAGGCGGCCGATCACCAGATCGACGAACCCGCCCAGGTATCCCGACACGAGCCCGAGAACGCCACCGGCGACGGTGGCCGCCGCGACCGAGAACAGCGCGACCTGCATCGAAAGACGCGCGCCCCAGAGCACGCGGCTGAAGAGGTCGCGCCCGAGAGCGTCGGTCCCGAACGGAAACGCTGCGCTGGGCCCGGCGAGGCGGTCCGCCGAGATTTGCAGCGGGTCACGGAGCGGCAGGAAGCCCACGGTCAGCGCGATCACCGCGTAGACCGCGACCATCGCGAGGCCGGCGAGGGCAACCCGCTCGCGCGCGATCGCGGCGAGCACGCGGGTCGGGCCGAGACCGAACGCCGCGGGCGCGCTACGCGAGGCGGATTCGGGGATCCAGGTAGCCATACAGAAGGTCCACCACGATGTTGAGCGCCACGAAGAGGATCGCGATCGCGAGAACTCCGCCCTGAACGAGCGCGTAATCGCGTTGCACGATGGCGGTGAGGAGCATGCGGCCGACGCCCGGGACGGCAAAGATCTCCTCGACGACCACCGCGCCTCCAAAAAGCTGACCGACCTGGATGCCGAGCAGCGTCACCACCACGATCAATCCGTTTTTAAGGACGTGGCGCCGCAGCACGATCGCCGGCCGCAAGCCCTTGGCCCTCGCCGTGCGCACGTAGTCCGCGCTCAGCACGTCGAGGATCGCCGAGCGCGTCATCCGCATCGTCGCCGCCGCGAGCGCCAGGCCGAGCGTGATCGCCGGGAAGAGCAGGAGCCTCAGGTTCCCGAGCGGGTCGCGCACGAAGTCGACGTAGCCGCCGGTGTTCGGAAGCCAGCGGAGATACAGCGAGAAAAAGACGATGAGCAGCGTTCCGAGCCAGAAGCTCGGCAGCGACAGCCCGATCAGGCCGCCGATGCGCGCCGCCACGTCGAGGCGCGAGCGCGGCCGGACCGCGGAGAGCAAGCCCAGCGGTATGCCGAGCGCGATCGCGATCAGGGCCGCGGCGGCAGCGAGCTCGAGCGTCGCGGGTAACCGCTCGGCGATCTCGACGAGGACGGGGCGTCCGGTGCGGATCGAGTACCCCGCCTCGCCGCGCAGCAGCGATGTCAGCCAGGTCCAGTACTGGACGAGAAGAGGCTGATCGAGGCCGAAGTACGCGCGCAGGCTCGCGAGCTGTTCGGGGGACAGAGCGGTCGACGTCCCGAGGCGCGCCGCGATGGCGTCGCCAGGAATGAGCCGGATGAACAGGAATGTGAGCAGCGAGACGCCGATTAGGGTCGGGATCGCGCCGAGCAGTCGCTGCGCGAGATATCGGCTCACGCGTCGCGCAGCGACCGCCGCTTACTTACTTGTCGAGCCAGGTCTGCCGGAGATAGATGATCGAGCCGGTCGGAAGATGCGTAAAGCCCTTCGTCGTCGGCAACGTCGCCACGTAGTCGCGGCCGACGAAGAGCCAGATGAACGGCACGCCGTTCACGAGCTCCTTCTGGGCGGTGGTGTACAGATCTTTCCGCTTGGCCGGATCCGTCGACGCTCGAGCCTGCTTGATCGCGTCGCTCGAGATCGGGTTCTTGTAGCTCGTCACGAAGTTCAGGTTCCCGTCGTCGGTGAAATACCGGTACACGTAGAAGTCCGGGTCGGGACCACCGCCGTTCAGGCCCGGCGCCATGTCGAAGTCCGCCTTGAGCCAGCGGTCGACCCATTGCGTGAACTCGAGCGTCTCGATTTTCATCGTGACGCCGATCTCGGCGAGCTGCTGCTGCACGAGCTGCGCGATGTCCTTCGCGTACGCGGGCTCGGTCGTCTGAGTCAGCATCGTGAACGAGACGGGACCGACGTTCGCTTCCTGGAGCAGCTGCTTGGCCTTCGCGACGTCGCGCGTGTACAGCGGGTACCCCGACGTCGGCAGCGCGTAGTTCGCGAGCGCCGGCGCGATGGGGCCGGTGACCTCGCCCTCGCCGAAGGCGACCGTCTGGATGATGGCGTTGCGGTCGATGGCGTACGCGATCGCCTGCCGCACCTTGATGTTGTCGAGCGGCGGGCGTTTTGTGTTGACGAAGAGAAGGTTGTAGCTAAGGCTCGGCTTCGCATCGAGCGTGACGCCGGTCTCGCTCCGTAACGTTCGCGCGACCTTCGCGTCGGTGATGATCGCCATGTCCGCGGCCTTGGTCCGGAGCGCCGCCGTGAGGCTCGATTCGTCGGGCACGACGTTGATCCGGATGCCGTCGAGGTAGGGCTGGCCGGACACGTAGTAGTCCTTGTTCGCCTCGAAGCGCATGTAGTTGTCGGGAACCCATTCCGCGAGCTTGAAGGGCCCGCTGCCGATCGCCGTCTCCTTCTTCGAAAGGTCGGCGTTCGCCTCGCCGATCTTCTTCGAGACGATGCCGGTGTTGGGGTGGGCCATGTAGGCGATGAGCGCCGCGTTCGGGTTCTTCAGGTTGAAGATGACGGTCGTCGGGTCCGGCGCCGTGATGGTGTCGACATCGGTGAAGAAGGAGCGCGCCACCGCCGCGGTCTTCGTGTCGAGGATGCGATCGAACGTGTACTTCACGTCCGCGCTGGTGAGGGGATCGCCGTTGTGGAACTTCACGCCGGTGCGCAGCTTCACCGTGACGGTCTTCCCGTCCGCCGACGTCGTCGGCACGGACTCCGCGAGGTCGGGCTGGACGCCGAGGCTCTCGTCGAGGCGCATGAGGTAGCTGTACACGAGCTCGAAGACGCGCGCCGAGGTGAACGCAGGCACTTTGTGCGGATCGAGGTTCGTGACCTCACCGGCGCGCGCGAGGATGAGCGTGCCGCCCTTCTTCGGTTGGTTGCTCGACGGCGACGGACTGGCCGATGTCGTCGGGGCGCACGCGGCGATGACGGTCGCAAGGATCAGGGTCGCGGCGGATAGCGAACGCTTCATCAGAGGTCCCTCCCCAGGGGTAGGGGCCCCTGATGGGGCAGGGCCCCCAACGCTTCCGGCACATTAGCCGATTCAGCCATCGGTCCGCCGCATCCCGACCGCCTCCACGAGATGAGGATCGCCTCACCCGGTCCAGCCGCAAGCGGACCCGCTTCGAACTCGATGACGAGCTCCCCCTCCAGCACCAAAAGGAACTCGTCGCTCGTCTGGCGATGCCAGCCGCCGTCGAGCCTTCCAGACCCCGCGTGCAGGACCGACACGCCGTTCACCGTGGTGAGCTCGGTGTTCGTCCACGCGGGCGGCGCGCGGAGGGGCGCGGCGTCCGATGCCAGCGCATCCCGGAGTCTGATCTTCTTGCCCACGCGACCGGTCAGCCCCGCTCGATCGTCGACCGCGCGGCGCCAATGCGCGCGCGTGCCGCGTCTATCGTGTCGAGCCGTGCGAACAGGACATCGCGAAGACGCTGCTCGAGCTCGCGGACGAGATCGGCGCGCAGGCGACGGGCCCATCGCCGCCCGAGCAGGCCCGCGTGCGCGCCGAGAAGACGCGCGAGGAGAAACCCAGCGAGGAGCAGCGCCGCGAGCACGATGAGCGGTGTGGGGATCGGCCCCAGGACCGGAACGTCGACGCTCGCGAACGGCGCGTGCAGAAGGAAGACCGCCGCGATCCAGAGCCCCGCGAAGAGCAGCCCCGCCGTCACGACGTACTGCAGCGCACCGATCGCGGACCATACAACGCTCGTAGGCGCGCGCACGTCCGCCGTGCGCGTCGCCACGGCCGCATCGATCGCGGCGGTGAGGCGCGTGCGCAGCTCCTCGGCATCGACGAGCGATGCGATCGCGCCTCGCGCCGCGGAGGGCACGCGAGGGAGGAGGTCGCCGACGAGGATCCGGATCGGCTCGGACGCCCGAGCGAGGGTGCCGCGCTCCCGCCAGCGACGGAGATATCCCTCCGGATCCGCGACGACTCGATCTCGACCGGTCGCGCGGTACAGAAACGTGGTGAGGAGCCCGAACGGGCCCGCGCCGCGCGGACGGGCCGCAAGGCGCGTCGCGGCGACGGCCTGCCGCTCGAGGCCGGTCAGATCGACGATCGCCGCCGCCTCGCGCGTGACGTCCGCAAGGACGCGGGCCCGCTGCTCCGCGGTCATGAGCGACTTCGCGTCCTGGAGGACGCCGGCGCGCGTCGCCAGGTCCAGCGAGGCGTCCTGCAGCTCGGCCGCGATCCGCTCCGCGATGACGCGTTTTGCCTCGACCCCATTTGTGATCCACTCGCGCAGCTCGCGCGTGTCGCCGTCGCGCGTCGCGCTCGTGACCGCGACGCCGACGTTCTCGATGCCCTCCGCACGAAGGCTCGCGGCGAGATGCTCGCGAAGGCGTTCGGCGTCGGCGCCGATCCGGTCGGCCTTGTTGAGCACCACGAGCTGCCGAGCCAGACGCGGTGCCCACCGTCGGAGGTAGTCGTCGTGGAGCACGGCGTCGCGGTACTTCTCGGGATCGGCGACCCAGACCACCGCGTCGACGCGGGGGAGGAGCTCGTCCACGCGTGCGCGGTGCTCGGGGGTCGTCGAATCGACATCCGGGAGATCGAGGACCGCGACGTCCGCGAACGCACCGCTCGTGTGATCCCGCACTTCGGGCACGTCGAGCCAGGCGAGAAGCGGGGCGGTTTCCTCTCGTGCGCTCTCCGCGACCCAGGCGACGGGCGTCCCGGTCGTGGGACGGCGTGCGCTCGCCGGGCTCACGACCTCGCCCGCGAGCGCGTTGAGCAGGCTCGACTTGCCGACTCCGGTGCCGCCGACAAAGGCGAGCACGTACGCGGACCCCTCGAAGCCGAGTCTCTGCCGCGCGTGATCGAGGACACGCCGCGCGCGCGAGGTGTCCAGGCCGAGCGCACCTGCCGCGTCGACCGCGTCGTCCAGAGCCGCAAGGCTCGCGGAGAGCGTCATGCGGCGAGCGGCGCCATCGATGACCGAAGCTCCAGTGCGAGCGCGCGAAGCTCCACGGGATCCGCCGCCAGCCTGTCGTAACGTGAGCGCTCCTTCGAGAACTCGTCGCCGAGCAACGCCTCGAGACGTTCGCGCGCGTTCGCGATCATCTCGCGCATCGCCGCTTCTCCGAAGATCGCCTGCATGAGCTTCTGATTCAGGAATCCGGTAGCCGCGACGATGCCGATCTCGGTGCCGGTCACTCCCGCGGTGTGCGCGAAGACACCGACCATCGCCGCGACGGTCAGGGCGTTCACGCCGAGCGAGACGCCGAACGCGAGATCGCGCTTGCCCGCACCGCGAGCCTGCACGTCGGTCGCGATGCTCGCGACCCACTCCTGCAGGCGCGGCCGGATGCGCGCCGCGAGATCCGGCGACGCCGACCACAGGGTGGCATCGCGCCCGAGCTGGGCCGCGGGCCCCTCGCGGCTGGACCATTCGCTCGCGACCCGGCGCGCCGCCTCGGTCGCGCGCGCGACCGCGACCGCGATCACGTCACTCGTGACCTCCTTCTCGACGACGCCGACCGGAGCCTCGGGCATCCCGCGGAATACCGCGACGATCGTGCCGCGAATCCGCCCGAGCCCGCGCGAAAAGAAGCGCGTGATCTGGTCGGCCTTCACGTACGACTCCCACTGGCGGAGCACCTCGGCGCGGAGGAAGGTCCCGCCACGCAGCTCCTCCAACAATGCGGCGAGCTCGGCGTCGTACGACTTCGCCGTGATCGCGCGGAGCGCCTCGCCCTCCGCGGCGGCGTGCTCGACATCGTCCGCGACCCTCCCAAGGAGCGGGCCGAGCCCGGCGAGAGCGCCCTCGAGCGCCCGTCGCGCGAGCGCGAGCCTGCGCTCGCGATCCCTGGCGAGCTCGTCGACGCGCTCGAGCACGGGCGCCGCCGCCTCGAGCTCGAGGCGCTCGCCCGACGGATCGAGCCGACCTTCGGCGACGCCGACGATCTGAACACGCGCGTCGTCGATCCCCCGGAGCGCCGTGTCCTTCAAAACGCGGCGGAGGTCCTCGAGGACCACGCGCTGCTCCGACTCATCGGGGGGCATGCGGTTCACCACGATGAGCAAGGGAAGTCCCCGCGCGGCGATGCGCTGCACGACATCGAAGGGGACCTTGTCCGCGTAACGCATCGCGGACGTCACGAAGATGCCGAGGTCGGCCGCCTCGACCAGGGCGTCCGCGATGACCCGGTTCGCCCGCTCGACGGAATCGAGATCCGGCGCGTCGACGATCGCGAGGCCGGCCGACGCGGTCGTCGCCGGCGCGCGCACGATCTGCCCACCGCCGATGCCCGCGAGTGCCCCCTTCCGCAGTGTCGCCGCGTCGGCGTCGGTCGCGAGGAGGACGGCCTCACGCGTCGTTGGCCGAAGGACGCCGGTGCGGCTCACCGCCGCGCGGGCGAGTGTGTTCATCAGGGTCGATTTCCCGGCACCGGTCGGGCCGAGGAGCACGACGAGGAGCGGCGACTCGAGCGCCTGCACGCGCGGCAGGACGTAGGCCCGGACGTGATCGCGAAGCTGTCGCGCGCGATCCTTCGCTCCGGCGGGCTCGTCGTCCCGCACGAGCGCGGCCCGGTGGTCCGCGAGCGCGGCGATGCGCTCGGCACGGTCGGCCAGAGATGTCACCACTTCTGCGGCTGCAAGGTAGAGACCTGCGGGCTGTCGTCGGTTATCGTGCGTATCGGTGCGTTACGGTGGCTTCCCGTGTCGATACGGTGGTTGCGATGTGCGCTTCTCCGTCGAGAGGGGCGACTCATACCCATCCCTTCTCGAGGCGAGCGCGAAACGCACCGAGCACGAGATCGCCGAGCATCAGTACCACCACATTCCACTCCGGACCGAGACTCCACCCGCGGGCTCCCTTCAGCGTCTTCCACGACGAGGTGCGGCTCCCAAGCGGATCGACTGACCCTCGGCACGAGTCGGCCCGACAGGGCCTGACGTGCTCGCGGGTCCCTCCCTCGACCACGTAGGGTCTCGGGTCCCACTGCGCCGTCAGGCCCTCTCGGCCCGACTCGTCGGGGGCCCGAACACATCTCGCATACCCGTCGCAAGATCGCGTGGCTTGGTCCCGAGCTCGGCACGCGCTTTCGCGTCCGTTGCCCAGAAGGTGACGCCGTCCGCGGACGACACGACCTCGCGCATGCTCGAGATGAATCGCCCCGCGAGGCGCACGACCGCGGATGGGATGACGAGCGGCGGTAAAGCGCGCCCCGTCGCTTTCGCCACGGCGCGATACGCGTCCCCGAGCGTCGCGATCTCTCCGCCGAGGATGTAGCACTCACCGTCGCGGCCCCGGTCCAGCGCGCGAAGGATGCCGTCGGCGAGATCGTCGACGTGCACGAGATTCAACCCGAGTCTCTCGAAGGCGCGATAGCGGAGGCGCCCCTCCGCGAGCGCACGGAGATTCGCGCCCACCGCGGAGTGGTCGTTCGGCCCGTACACCTGACCGGGCTGGACGATCACGATCGGCGCCCCGCTTCGCGCCGCGTCGACCGCGATGTCGTGGGCTCGCCGCTTGGTGTCCTCGTACGCGGACGTTGCCGGTGATGTCGGCTGAAAGCCCTCGGCCACCACCTTGCCGTGCGTGTTGCCGAATGCCGCGATCGTGGACACGTACACGATCCGAGGGGTCCGGGCCGCTCGTGCGGCCTCCAGCATGCCGCGAGTTCCAGTGACGTTCGTCGCCTCCATCACCCGGCGTCGTTCCGCGGTGACGCCGATCTCGTAGATCGCCGCGCCATGTACGAGCGCGTCGCAGCGCCGGAGCTCGCCGATCGCGTCGGTCGGATCCACGACATCGCCTCCGACAAGCTCGCACCCCAGCTCGCTCAGTGATGCGGCGCGGGATGGGTTCCGGACGAGCGCAATGACCGCGTCGCCGCGCGCACGAAGCGCGCGCGCCACGGCGCCCATCACGAAGCCGGTCGCACCGGTCACAAAGACCCTCACTCGGGGAATACTCTCGCGCCTTCGCGCGTTGCTCGTTTGCCATTGCAGGCCTGGGGGAAAGCCATGAATATCGCCATCATCGGAGCCGGTAACGTCGGCGGCGCGCTCGCGAAGTCGAGCGTGCGCGCAGGGCACAACGTGACGCTGAGCGCGAAGGATCCCGCGCACGCGGACGCCAAAGCGAAAGAGACGGGGGCCCGCGCGGTTCGCAGCGCGGCCGCTGCGGTCAACGCCGCGGAGGTCGTCATCCTGGCGGTGCCGTACTCGGCCGTCGACGCCGTTCTCGACGAGCTCGGCGACGCACTCGCCGGGAAGGTGTTGATCGACGTCACGAACCGAATGAAACGCGACGCGATGGCCGAATCGGTCGACGGGACCTCGGCGGCCGAGCACATTCAGAAGAAGGCCCCGAAGGCGAAGGTCGCTAAGGCGTTCAACTACGCGTTCGCTTCGAAGCAGGCCGATCCGAAGGCGGACGGGCAGTCGATCGACGGATATGTCGCATCCGACGACGCCGACGCGAAGAAGACGACCCTCGAGCTCGCGCGATCGATAGGGTTCCGGCCCATCGACGCAGGTCCGCTCGCGATGGCGCGGGCGCTCGAGGCCATGGCGATCCTCAACATCGCGCTCCAGATCCAGAACGGGTGGCCCTGGCAGAGCGGCTTCAAGCTCATCGGACCGACTCCCGACAAGAAAGCGTCATGACCGACCGCATGCCCGCGCTCTTCATCGGACACGGAAGCCCGATGAACGCGCTCGTCACGAACAAGTGGACCGAGGACTGGATGGCGCTCGGCTCGTCGCTTCCTCGTCCACGCGCGATTGTCGCGATCTCGGCGCACTGGTACACGGACGGGACCGGCGTCACGGCGGTCTCCACTCCGCGGACGATCCACGACTTCGGCGGATTCCCCCGCGCGCTCTTCGAAGTCCAATACCCGGCGCCGGGTGATCCCGATCTCGCCAAGGACCTGACCGAAATCCTCGCGCCGACGCCGGTCCTGCTCGACAGCTACTGGGGACTCGATCACGGCACGTGGTCGGTCCTCGTGCGGATGTTCCCGAAGGCGGACATTCCGGTGGTGCAGCTCAGCATCGATGGGACCGCACCGCCCGAGACCCATCGCGCCCTCGGCGAGCGCCTGGCGTCGCTCCGCGACAAGGGCGTACTGCTCGTTGGCAGCGGCAACGTGGTGCACAACCTTCGGGCGGGTTTCGGCGATCACGCGCCGGAGTACGACTGGGCCAAGCGGTTCGATGAGAAGGTGCGCGAGCTCGCGGTGAGCGGCGACGCGGAGCAGCTCGCGAGCTACGAGCAGCTGGGTCCGGACGCGGAGCTCTGCGTGCCGACGCCCGATCACTACTACCCGCTCCTCTATACGGTGGGCGCGCGCCGCGAGGGCGACGAGGTGTCCTTTCCGACGGAAGGCCTGAACGGCGGCGTGTCGATGCTCGCGGTGAAGCTCGGCTGACGCGCGTCAGCGGAGGATGAAGCCCTCCGCGAGAGGATCGTCCGGCGCGATCAGGATCTCGCTGCACCCGGTGATCCATGCGCTTCCTTCGATCTCCGGCACCACCGCGTCGTAACCCTCCCAGCGCATCTCGCGCGCGATTCGTCCCGTGAAGCGGGTGCCGATGATGCTCTCGACGACGAAAGACCCGCCTGGGGAAAGACGACCCCGCGCGCGCTCGATCGCGACCCGGGCGGACACGCCGGTGCCCGTCGGCGATCTATCGACCTCGCCTTCCGCGAAGACGCAGACGTTCCGCGAATCCGCGCCGCTGCCGAGCGCCGGTCCCGTGAAGATCGTCCCGTAGAGAAATGAGAGGTCCGGCTCCACCGGGTGACGGATCTCGCGAGCCGCGATCACCGCGCGTTTGATCGCGCTGCCGACCGCGATGAGGTCGCGGAACCGATCCGGCGTCATCTCGAGGCCCACGCTCCCGGCGTCGACGAACGCGTAGAACGCACCGCCGAACGCGAGGTCGTACCGCACCTCGCCAACGCCGGGCACCGTCACGCGGTCGTCGAGCGATACGACGAAGGACGGCACGTTCTCGAACGCGACGCTCATCACGCGCGCGCCTTCGCGCCGCGGCCGCGCCGTCACGCGGCCCGCAGGCGTATCGAGGCGAACAACAGCGCGCTCGCCGAGGAGACCGACCTCGAGCGCGACGGTCACCAGGGCGATTACGCCATGGCCGCACATCGTGCTCCAGCCTTCGTTGTGCATGAACAGCACTCCGGCGTCGCCGTCGGGCGTGACCGGCTCGGTGGGGATCGCTCCATACATGTCGGCGTGCCCGCGCGGCTCGAACATGAGGCCGCGGCGCAGTCCGTCGAGCCGCTCGCGGGCAAAACGGCGCTTTTCGAGGATCGTCGCGCCCGGAATGGGGTCGATCCCGCCCGTGACCACCCGGAGCGGCTCGCCGGCGGCATGGGACTCCACGGTGAGGACGCGCCGCCACGACCGCGGCGGCCGCCAGGACGGGGCTTGGTCGGAAGAGAAGGACACGGCCGCGCCCGACGATAGATTCTCCCGTGGAAATCCCCTATTTGGCGTAGTGCACACGCTCCCCGTTAGGACAACACTGTCAGTGATGAGCGACGACCTGCGCCTGCGCGCGATCGCCGCCCCTGGTGATTCCGATCCAGAGGTGTCGATCGAACCCGCTGAAGCCGACACGCACGAGATGCATCGGTCCGACCTCGACGCGCTCAAAGACGGCGCCGTGATGCTCACGCAGGCCGGCAATCGCGTGGCCGCTCTCGCGGTGATGTGGTCCGCCGTCGCGATCGCGCCGACCGACCTCGGCGCACATCGTCGCCTCGCGGCCATGCTCGCGAATGCCGGCGACATCGACGGCGCGGCGAACGAGTACGCGCGCTACATCGAATTCATGCTCCCGATCGGCGACGTCGGGCGCGCGACCATGGAGCTCGCGTATGGCTCGAAGGTCCTCGGCGGTCACGCGGCACTCCACGAAGCGGCTGAGAAGATCGTCAGCGCCGTGCGCGCGCTCGTGCCCGCCGACCTCGCCCTTTCCGCGCCGACGCTTCCGATGCCCCGGCTCCTGCCGAAGGCCCCCTTCCGTTTTTGCATCCACGACGATGGCGACCGCCACTGGATGCAGCTCGAGGGAGGCACGACGGATCTGGTCCCGACATCCGTTCGCGTCCTCGACCGAAACGACGAGGTCGTCGAGACGAGAAAGTTCATTCCCATCGGGCCGGGCCAGAAGGGCCACGCCAAGATCATCGAAGGTGAGCCGAACGGCGTCGCGTGGGTCGTCCTCGGCATCACCGATGAAGTTGTCGCGGCGCTCGACGCCGGCAAGCCATCGCCATATCGCGTCGAGGCAAAGGTGGGGGAAGAATGGATCTCCACCGTTCTCGTCGACACCGGCTGCCGCATCGGCCGCCGCTCGAGGATCGCCGTCTCCTAGAGATCGATCGTTCGGCCGACGCCGGCCTTGCGCGCGCTTTCCAGCACCATCGCCGCCGCTGCCGCGTCCTGGACCGCCACTCCGACAGACTTGTAGAGCGTGATCTGCCGCCCGTCCGCGCGGCCCGGTCGCGTGCGACTCACCAGCTCGCCAAGCTCGGCGTGAACGTGCTCGCGCGTCATCGCGCCTTCCGCGATCGCCATGGCGATGTCGTTCGAGCCAGCGGGCGGTGGTGCGAGCGCGGCGGAACGCGACTCGACCACCACGAGCGCGTCGCGGAAGGTCGCGCCGTCCACCTCGCGCCCCGCGGTGTTGTAGCCCACGGAGTTGACGTGTGCGCCAGGTTTGAGCCAGTCGCGCCGGACGACCGGCTCGGCGCTATGGGTGCACGCGCAGACCACATCGCCCTCGCGCACGGCCTCCTCGATGTTCACGGAGGCGCCCGCGCCGAGCTCCTTTGCGAGGGCCTTGGCCTTCTCGACGTCGCGCCCGACAACGCAGATCGAGCCGAACTTGCGGACGCGCGATACGGCGCGCAGGTGGGCGCGTGCCTGAACGCCCGTCCCGATGACGATCAGGCGATCGGAGTCCTCTCGCGCGAGAAGATCGGTGGCTAGCGCCGATCCGGCCGCGGTACGGGCCGCCGTGATCGCCTCACCGTCCATCAGCGCGAGCGGGCCGCCGTTTTCGGGGTCGAACACGACGATCACGGCCTGATGAGTCGGCCGGTCGGTGTTCCGCGGAAAGAGCGAGACAAGCTTCGTCGCGAGCGCGCCCGAGGACGGTAGATAGGCCGGCATCGCGGCGAGCAGCGCGTCACGCTCGGGCACGATCGCCGCGATCCGAGGCGGCATCGAGACGCGACCTGCGGAGAGATCGGCCATCGCGCTGGCGACGGCCTCGCGCAGCCGATCCAGGTCGAGAAGTTGTTCGACGTCCGCGCGCGAGAGGACGAGCACCGCGCGATGTTAGGCGGCGGTGACTTTTTCCTCGTCGCGGCGCAAGACCACCGGGCCGACCTTGACCCGCTCGCCGAACACCTCAGTGCTGACGACGAACCCCGCGAAGATCAACAGGACGCCGAGGAGCTCCCCGAGGAAGAATGCCCAGGTGACGCCGAAGCGGTTCAGGCCGCTCGTGACGCCGGGAATGAAGCCGCCGAGCGCGATGAGGAGCGTCGCCGGCACGCGCGAGTGCAGCTCACCGTGCGCGAGCGCGACCGCGGCGCGGGGCAGGGAAGCGATGAAGTTCACGGCCACGGCAAGCGCGCCGTAGATCTGCGCGACGACGGGCGGGAGCGAGCGCCGGCCGAGCACCCGGTGCTTCGGCATGAACACGTACGCGCTGAAGATCGCGCCCACCACGAGAGCGAACGCTCCGATGATGTTGAACGGCCCCGCGAGTATCCGGATGTTGCCGGGAATCGCGGTGCCCACCGGAACGCCGGTCGTCGCATCCAGGGCATACGGCGCATCGAGGGTCGCGCGCAGCACGAGTGCGGCGGCGATGACGGAGCCGACGCCGAGCACCGCGAGTGCGATCGGTGCGACGAGCGCTCGCGCGCGCCACGTCGCGATCGCTATGGTCACGGCGGCCGCGACGCACGCGACGAGGACGACGGCGAAGGCAGTCGTGTCTTCGGGATACCGTCCGCGGATCGCGAACGCGTAGAGCGCGCCGAAGAGAAAGCTCACCGCGACGAAATAACCGAACCGCGTGCGCGCCAGGAGCACGATCGTCCCCGCGCCGAGGTATGCAGCCACGAAGAAGGCCCCGATGAGGTACCAGGTCCGGTACAGCGCCTCGTTCCAGCCGAACGCCGAGCCCAGGAACTCGGTGCCCGCGCTGATCCCGTACCAGAGGAGGCCGACCGCCCACACGAGCTGGAAGCCGCGATGGCGGCGGGACCACTGCGCCAGTACGGCCGCCGCGAAGACAAAGCTCACGACGGACGAGAGGAGAGGCAGCACCACGTTCGGGCTCACGAAGCGAACATCCGCCGAGCGCTCCGCGAAGTCAAACGCGATGCCCAGGTTTGGGTAGAAGCGGCTAACGTAAGGACATGTGCCGATCGATCAAGACCCTCCGCCGGGCGGACGGCCCCGCGTCCGATGAGGAGATCGCCGCCGCGGCACTGCAATACGTGCGGAAGGTGAGCGGTTACCGCGCGCCGTCACAGCGCAACACCGAGGCGTTCGACGCCGCGGTGAACGAAGTCGGCCGCGCGTCCCGGCGTCTCCTTGAACAGCTCGAGAAGGCTCGGAACGTGCCCGCCCAGCGCACTTCACGCGCTCGCGCCTAATCCAAATGCGCTAGAGCGCACTCCACCAGCGGGCCGATTTACGCCGGGTTCTTCACCACTGACACTCGCCGCAGCGCTCTTCAAGAAGGAGAGGCGACGGGCCCGGCAGGGTTGAGGGGCAATCACCCCCGGGTCGCGAAGCTTCTCCTTCTTTTCTTTAGCGAGCAGCTCGTCCTGTCGGCCACCGCCTTAGCAGCAAACGCCCCGCGGGTGGCACGGGCGAGCGGGTTGTGCGCGAGCCGCGGGTGCCCCGGGGACCCGCCGCGCGGCGTGAGCGCAGCGAATGACGCGCAAGGCGGGGAGGGTGCGGCGAGCGCGCGACTCCGAGCCCGGGACAGGACCCGCGGGGTGATGCTCGGGCTTCTTAGGCCGCCGGCAGGTAGTGCGCGAGCATCTCGCGCAGGGCCGCGGGGTAATAGGGCTTCGACAGGAACGCCGTGCAGCCCGCCTCGATGGCCTTGTGCTCGTCTCCGGGCGTCGCGGACGCGGACACCGCCACGATCGGCACGTTCTTCGCCCAGGTCTCCTTGCGCAGGAGCTTCACGACCGTCCAGCCGTCCAGCTTCGGGAGCTGGAGGTCCAGGAGGATGAGGTGCGGCCGGTGCTCGCGGGCCAGCTCCAAGGCGGCGAACCCGTCGGTCGCCACCGTCGCCTCATGGCCGGCGTGCCTCACGATCCGCAGCGCCAGCTCGAGGTTGTTGGGCTCGTCCTCCACGACGAGGATCTTGGCCATCCCTACCTCGGTCTCACTCAGGCTTGGTGCGAGGCGAGCGGTAGATCCAGTGTGAAGGTGGATCCGAGGCCCAGCCCGACACTGCTCGCGGACACCGTGCCGTTCTGCGCCTCGACGATCAGCCGCGCGACGTAGAGGCCGAGGCCCACGCCGATCTTGTCCTTTGTCCCGGGCGTCTCGATCCGTCCGTACTTCCGGAAGATCACTCCGAGATGCGCGCGCGCAAGGCCGACCCCTTGATCCTTCACGACGATGCGCGCTCGGTTGTCGCGCTGTCCCACGGTCACGTGAACGGTCGAGCCGGGTGGAGAGAAGCGAAGCGCGTTGTTGAGGATGTGCTCGATCGCCGTCCGCAGACGCTCCGGGTCGGCGTCGATCCACACGGGGTCGGACTCCGAGACGAGCTGGAGACGATCGCGGTCGGTCTCCTTGACGAGCGTCGCGACGAATTCCGACAGATCGAAGCGCGCGCGATTCAGACGGAAGCGTCCGGCTTCGAGCTGCCCGACCTCGAGCACGTCATCCGCGAACCGTTTGAAGTTGCGGCTCTGCCTGCGGAGCTCGTCGATCGCGCTGCGCTCCACGACCGAGAGCGCGGGCGCCCTTGTGAGATCGGGGATCGCCGACTCGATCTCCCCGGCGGAACGCCGCAGCGTGTGTGCGATGAGCGCGAGCGATTCCTCACGGTGCGCGTCGACGCTCCGCAGTGCGATGCGCTCGCGGCGTACCTGGTCGATAAGAAGGGCGAGCATGAGGAAGATCGCGGCGCGCGTGAGCCCGTTCCACAGGCTCGCCGACAGCACGACGCTTGGACGCGCGAGGAGGTCAGCCCAGATCCACGCGACCGTGGCGAGTAGCGCGATGAGCACCGCGGACCCGCGCCCGAGCCACCAGCTCGCGAGCCCGATGGGAATGAGGTAGAAGATCGCGAAGCCAAAGTCCGGTCCGGTCGAGATGTCGACAAGCCAGATGACCGCGACTCCGGCGGCCGCCAGAAGGGTGAGCGGCACGATCCGCCGAGTCCCTCGTACGTCGACGTCCGCGATGCGGCGTGGGGCGGTTTGCGCTCGCAGAACCGGGTTCCCTTCGCTCATCCCGCGAGAGTATGACCTGCTTTCGCACGCTTTTGGTCCACTTTCGGTCTCGACTACCGCAAATGGATTAGCTCTGCGTATCCCAATGTGTAACGTGAATCGGCCGTCAGAGGGATAGACCGGCCTATACAAAGGTCAGAGACTAATGTCACGATTCGACCCAATGAGGAGGGCCCGAATGCGTTCTTTGCGGACAGTGTCTTTGATCATCGCCGCTGCTCTCTTTGTGATGAGCTGCGGCACAGCGGGGCTGCCCGCACCGGCGACGGCGGACCCACTCGCTGGGCAATACATCGTCAACGGCGGCGGTGGGGCGCTCGACAACGTGAAGGCGCTGACCGACGCGTTCGGGAAAATGCATCCGGCCATTACCTGGCAGGGGCTCGCGGACGTCGGCTCGAATGCCGGCGTGAACCTCGTGGTCTCCGGTGAAACCGACCTCGGCTACATCAGCCGCGACCTCACCGACGCGGAGAAGCTGGCCGGCAAGGTCGAGGCCATTCCGATCGGCGCGAGCGGCACCGCCGTCGCGGTCGCCGCGAGCAACCCGACCAAAGCGCTTACCAAGGACCAGGTGGCCAAGATCTTCACCGGTGCGATCAGCGACTGGAAAGATGTCGGAGGCACGCCCGGGAAGATCCGTCTCCTTATCCGCGAGTCCGGCTCAGCGACCCGCAGCGCCTTCGAGGCGTACTTCTTCGACGGGAAGAAGCCGACATACCCGCCGACGGCGGTCGAGGTGACGACGATCGATGAGACCGTGAAGGCGATCAACTCCTTCAAGGACTCAATCGGCATGGTCACGATGAACGCGACGACTTTCGGAAACGCCACCGTCGCGTTCGTGACCGTCGACGGAGTCGCCGCCAGCCGCGACAACCTGAATACCGGCAAGTACCAGGTGCGCCGGCCGCTGTACTTCGTCTACAGCACCGATGTCGCAAAGATCAAACCTGCGATCAAGGCCTTCCTGGACTTCGTGAAGGGGCCCGAAGGCCAGAAGATCCTCGCGGGCCTGTAGCGACACGAAGCCCCGCGTGATCGCCGAGGAGGAAGGCTAGCTCGGGCTATGGATAAGCTCTTCGCGCCGAGCCTCCTGAGGGCGCTCGTCAGCCGAAACGTGCTGGTGAGCGTCCTCGCACTTGTCGTTGTGGTCGCTGTCGCGATCTACGAGTCGAACGACCTCATCCTGAACCAGTTCGCCGACGAGTCGCAGATCCTGGCCGAGGTGGCGCTGAACGAGATCCAGGACCAAGCGGATGGCGCGACGCACGCCGCGCAGCTCGTTGCCGGCCTTCCGACGACGCGCGAGCTCACTGAGGCTCGGGACCGTGATGCCCTTACCAACTTCCTGCTTCCCTTGAAGGCGCGGCTCGTCGTCAGCGACATGAACGTCGCCGATAACGAAGGTCGGATCATCGCGTTTGCCCAGGAGCAGCCGAGCAACACACTGGAGCCGGAGTTGGTCGCCTATGCCAAGGCGCAGGCGCAGTCGCAGTGGGTGTTGTTTGACGAGCCGCAGGGTCTGGTCATCAAAGCGATCTACGTGATTCGCAACGCGGAGACCGACCCGATCGGGATGATGGAGGTTGGAAACATCCTGGGCTCTGATTTCCTCAAGAGCATCAAGATCCGGTCCCAGGCCGACCTCGCCCTCATCTGGAACGGCCAGGTGCGCGCATCGACGGTCGACTTCGCGTCGGACACGGCGTTTCCGACGACGCTGCAGGTCGACGCGCAGACGGGCGACGTCCTCATCCAGAACGTCACGGCGAACGGCCGGAACTACTACGGCATCTTCCGGGTGCTCCGCTCGCAGCGGCAGAATCCCGGCCTCCTCGCCGTTCTCGTGCCGACGGCGAGCGTCGAGCAGGCGCAGCGCACCCTGATCGCCGTCCTCGTTCTTCTCGGCCTCGGCCTCGTTGGGATCGTGACCCTCCTCGCCTACCGCACGGCACGAAGCATCACCGTCCCCCTCGGCAACCTCGCGGCCGCCGCCCAGCGGATCGAAGCGGGTGACCTCGCGGCGCGCGTGCAGCAGGTGTCGTCGCACGAGATCGGCACCCTGGAGCGCGCTTTCGACACGATGGCCGCGTCGCTCTACGAACGCGAACGCGCCCAGCGCGAGTACCTCGACGAGGTGCGCGCGGTGAACGAGGTCGCGGACGCGGTCGTCGGCGTCACCGACGCGGAACGGATCTTCGCGCGGTCGCTCGATCGCATGGTTTCCCTTTTGAACGCGGACGGCGGCGCCATCGTCATCCGCGAGGATCCGCCCGGAGCGCCGCCCGGCTCGGGTGGGCGGCTCTCCGCGCCCGCGACCGTGGGGATAGACCCGGAGACGGCGGTCACGCTCGCAATGCGCGTCCTCGTTCGCTCCGAGGCGGACGCCGACCGCATACGGCTTTCGGCCGTCTCGGCGGGCGAGTTGCGATTCGTCGCGCACGTTCCGCTTTCCGCGCGCGGCCGCACCATTGGCCTCCTGTCCGCGTACTTCCACGATCAGCGCGAGCTCACCGACACCCAGGCGCGGGCGCTTCGCACGATCGCGCGTTTGGTCTCCGTCGCGAACGAGAACGCAGACCTCGTCGGCGAGCTCCGCGTGAACAACCTGCAGCTCGAACGCGCGAACAGGCTCAAGAGCGAGTTCCTCGCGTCGGTGAGCCACGAGCTCCGCACGCCGATGAACGCGATCATCGGCTACACGAAGCTGATGCTCGACGGCCTCGACGGCGAGATGACGGCGCAGCAGCAGACGGACCTCTTCCGCGTAGCGCAGGCCGCGGACAACCTGCTCGGTCTCATCAACGGTCTCCTCGACCTCGCGAAGATCGAGGCCGGCAAGATGGAGCTCAACATCGAGGAGGTCAACATCACCGACGTGACGGACGAGGCGCTCGAGCTCGTCCGCCCGCACGCCGACGAGAAGGGCCTGCACGTGCGCTCCCTCATCCCCCAGGGTCTGCCGAACGTGTGGGCCGACCGCGCGCGCGTCCGTCAGGTCCTCGCGAACATGCTCGCCAACGCGGTGAAGTTCACCGAACGGGGCATGGTCTCGGTCGCGGCGACCGCGGCCGAGGGCTGGGTCACCGTCTCGGTCTCCGACACCGGCGTCGGCATCAGTCCCGAAGCGCAAGCCTATGTCTTCGATGAGTTCCGGCAGGCCGACAGCTCGACCACGCGTCGGTACGGCGGCACCGGCCTCGGTCTCGCGATCTCCAAGCGCCTCGTGACGCTGCACGGCGGCCGCATCTGGGTGGACAGCGAGATCGGGCGGGGAAGCACGTTCCACTTCACTCTGCCGATCCGCGTCCGGGCCGGCGGCGAGACCGCGCTCCTTACACGGACTGGAGCGACCCGCTGATGGCAAGGGTGCTCGTCGTCGAGGACGACGCGAACAACCTCGACGTCGCGTCACGCATCATTCGCGCCTCGGGTCACGAGGCGCTCGTCGCGTCCGACGGCGTCGCGGGGCTCGACCTCGCGCGTGTCGAGCGGCCCGACGCGATCCTCGTAGACCTCCTGCTCCCGCGAATGGACGGCTGGAGCCTCACGCGCTCGCTCCGCACCGAGCCATGGGCGGCGAGCATCCCGATCATCGCCGTTTCCGCGCTGGCGCTCCCTTCGGATCGCGCACGCGCGATCGAGGCCGGATGCGACGACTTCGTCTCCAAGCCTTTCGCGCCGGCGGAGCTGCGCGCGATCCTCCTGCGCTACTTCCCCGGCGGCGCCGCGCACGTGCCGCTCGCGCGCGATGGCGCCGCGCCCGTCGTACGAGGCCCGGTGCCGATCACGCTCGGGCGCGTGCTCATCGTGGACGACGAGATCGCGAACGTGGAGCTTCTGGCGCGGCGGCTCGAGGCCATCGGCTGCCAGACGCAGGTCGCGAGCTCCGGCGAGCGGGCGATCGCCCTCGCCCGGAGCGAGCAGCCCGACCTGATCCTGCTCGACGTGATGATGCCGGGGATCGACGGCTGGCAGACGTGCCGTCGTCTCAAGGCCCAGCCCGAGACGGCGGACATCCCGGTCATTTTCGTCACCGCGAAGGATCGCTATGAAGACCTGAGCAAGGGCTTCGAGGTCGGCGGCATCGACTACCTCACCAAGCCGTTCGAACCGGTCGAGCTCGCCGCCCGCGTCCGCAGCGCCATCTTCACCAAGCGACTGCAGGACGAGCTGCGAAAGACGGCCGGCGATCTCAAGCGTATGGAGCAGTCGCGCAAAGAGCTCATCGGGATGCTCGGCCACGACATCCGCAACCTCGCCAACAGCGTCGTCGCGTTCATGCAGCTGGTCCGAATGGGGCAACTCAAGCCCGGCCGTCAGGAGTTCGACGAGCTCCTGCGACTTTCGGAGTCGAACATCAGCGAGCTTCTGCGGATGGTCAACGCCCTCCTTGACGTCTACAAGATGGAGGAAGGCAAGCTCGAGGCGATGCCGCAGTCCATTGCGCTCTCCGCGCTCGCCGAGCGGAGCGTCGCGCAGGTGGTGCCCGAGGCGCTCGCGAAGGGCATCCAGGTGGAGAGCGCACTTCCGCAGGACGCCAACGTTTTCGTCGACGACGGCCTCATCGTGCGCGTCCTGACGAACCTTCTCGCGAACGCGGTGAAGCACACCCCGAGCGGCGGGAAGGTCAGCATCGAAAGCGCGCGCGACCGCACCCTCGAGCGATCCATCGTCGTGCGCGTCCGCGACACCGGACCCGGCGTCAACGCGGAAGACGCCCCGCACATCTTCGATCGCTTCTACCAGGGCGCAGGCCGGAGCCGCGGAGGCACCGGGCTCGGTCTCGCGTTCTGCAAGCTCGCTGTGGAGCTCCACGGTGGCACCATCAACGTGGTCAATCCCGGCGAGCCCGGCGCGATCATCCAGTTCACGCTGCCCTCAGCCGACGCCGCAGCGGGGCAATAACCGCATGTTCCGCCGAGTCATGCGCGATGCATTCCCGCTTAGGCGTGGTGAGTGGGGCCTTGGCCTCTTCCTCTACGGCCTTCTGACGCTCATGGTGGCGGCCGACTGGGTCGGCAAGCTCGGGGCGGACTCGCTCTTCGTCAAGCGCTGGGGCGTGAACTACGTGCCCGTCATGTACATCGTTACGCCCGTCGCGATGCTCGCGGTGTCGGCGATGATCTTCTTCTTCGTCGATCGCGTGCGGCGCAGGACCCTCCTCCTCTGGTACGTCGCCGGCGTCACGCTCCTGTCGATCGCCATTCAGGCCGGCGTCACGTTCCAAGGACAGCTCCAGAACGGCTGGATCGTCCAGCCCATCTCGTATGTTTTCGCGCACGGCGTCAAGGAGACGATCTACATCCTCTTCTGGGTGTACGCCGGAAACCTCTACGACGCCGCGCAGTCGAAACGGCTATTCCCGTTCTTCGCGGGTTCGGTGCTCGTCGGCAAGATACTCGGCGGCGCGATCGGCGCAGGCATCGCGCCGGTGATCCACGCGGAGAACTTCATCGGCGCGCAGGCGGTGGGCTTCCTCGTGTGCTTCGTCGCCCTCCTGATCTATCGCGGCCTTCCCGAGGGGCACGGGAGCCGTCTCGAGGAGGAGCGCCCGCAGGGGCTCGGCGCGAGCGTCAGGGACTCGGTCGAAGGGTACCGCGCGGTCGCGTCGGACCGGATGCTCAGGACGTTCGGCGTCGGCGTCTTCTTCTGGTACTTCCTCATGCAGTTCGGGAACTTCCTCTATCTGGTCGGCCTCGACCAGTCCACGGCCGGTACGGGAACCGGGAGCGAGGACCTGTTCAGCCAGCTCTACGCCTCGGTCTACACGAGCTCGTCGCTCGTCGCGCTCTTCATCCAGAGCGTCTTCACCGGCGCGTTGCTCCGGCGTTTCGGGATCGCGCGCGTGCTGTTCGTCCTACCGCTCTGGTTCCTCGGCTCGTACGCGGCCGCGACGGTGAACTTCAACATCATCACGGCGATCGCGATCCAACTCAGCGAGCGGATCGTGATCCCCGCGATCCACCGCCCCGCGACCGAGCTTGTGTACAGCCAGGTCGCCGCGGCGATCCGGCCGCGGGCCCGCGCGTTCCTCTCCGGCGGGGTGAACGCCTTCGGCAACTTCGCCGCGGCCCTTGCCCTCCTCGCGGGGCTGCAGCTCCACGACAACCAGATGCTGCTCGGTGTCGCGACCGGTCTCTCAGGCGTGTACCTCTACAACGCCTGGCATACGATGCGGCTCTTCGGCCGGCGGATCCTCGAGAACATCACCTCGGTCGACCCTGACGTGAGGTTGAGCGCCGCGGAGATCCTCGAGACCGAGCACGAGGCGCTTCCGGAGGACCTGCTGCGCGCGCTCAACGGCGCGATCCCGGCGGACGTGGAGCACGGAGTGCGCGTCGCGCTCACCAGGCGCGGTCTGCTCGCGGTGGCGGCCGATGCGACCGAGTAGGGTGAGTACGAAAGTGCCGACCACCGCCGCTCCGGCACACGAGGCGGATGCCGAGCGCCGCCACGAACACCGTTTTCAGGTGAGCGAGAGCATCGCGCGGCTCGTGATGCGCACGACCGCCAACAACCTTCCGCTCTCGCGAGACGACCGCCCCTACCAATGGTCGACCACGACGTACTGCGACACGGTGAGTTGGTCCATCTTCCGCGCCGCCGAGAAGGGCTCCGCGATGCAGCTCCGTATCCGCGAATATCACCGCACCCGGCCGCGCGAGGTCCTAAACCCAGGGACGGCGTGGATCGAGTTCAAGGACGACGAGCAGGACACCTCGCTCAAGGAGCGGTTCGGCGTCTCTATGGACGTCGCGCGGTCCTTCCTCCGTGGCAGCACGACGCTCCCCGATCCCGAGCACGGACTCGCTGAGCGGGCCGTTCGCCTCCTGAAGGATGGGGCGCGACCGGTCGCCGTGACCCAATACAACCGCCTCGCCTACAACTCGCTCGACTCGTCGCTGCGGATCACCGCCGACCACAACCTCATGTATTTCGCGCTCCCGTGGGAATCGCGCGGCGATTCCGGGGAAGCGCCCTCTCCGCTGGGCTCGCTGCTCTCCATGGAGCCCGATGTGATCGTCGAGATGAAGTGGTACGGCGAACTCCCGCACTGGGCGGTCGACCTGCACGCGTACCTCAAGGAAAACACCCGCGAAGAGCGTCCGTCGAAGTTCATCGTGGCTATGCGCTGGCTCCTCGGCGAGACTGATGGGACGAAGAAACCGAAGAAGAAGTGAAAGCTATAGAGGACGCGGTCCGCTCTGACGCACCGGCGACGCGCGTGGTAGTCGTCGAAGACGACCAGGCGTCCGCCGATGTGCTCCAGCGACGCCTCCAAGCGAACGGTATGGTCGTCTCGGTGGCGCACGACGGCAAGCGGGGCATCGAGCTGGTCGAGGAGCTCCTGCCGGATCTCGTGCTCCTCGACGTGATGCTGCCGGACACCGACGGCTACGACGTCTGTCTCCGGATCAAGAGCAACACGGCGACCTCGCCGATCCCGGTGATCTTTCTGTCGGCACGCGGCGAGGTCGTGGACAAGGTCCGTGGTCTCTCGTGCGGGGCCGCCGATTACATCACCAAGCCGTTCCAGGCGGCGGAGCTCCTCGCGCGGATCGATGCCGTGCTCGGTCAGGCGCGCAACCCGCGCACACCTCGCCTCGGTCGTCCGATCGAACGCGCTCCCGGCGAGCGTCTCGTGGCCCGCGTCGCGATCGCCGACGCCGCGCTCCGCGAGCACGTCGAGCAGCTTCTTCTTTCACGGTTCGATCTCGCGGACGCGACCGACACGCCCGACGTCGTTCTGGTCGAAGGGAACGCCGCCATCCCGGCGGACCTGCCTGAGGATGTGGCGGTCGTCCGGGTGAGCGCTGGCCGCGGCGGCACTGATGGCGCCGAGGTCATTCCCGTCGACGCGCAGCTTCCGCGGATCATCGACCTGCTGGTTCGCGAGCGCAGCCTTGATCACGATCTCCAGGCGGCGGCCGAGGCGCTCATCGTTCTCGCGGCCGCGCTCGGCTCTCATGACCGGCCCGGCGCGGGACATGGAGAGCGTGTCGCTTCGCGCGCAGTCCAGATCGGCCGGGCCCTGGGCCTGGACGAATCGACGCGCATGACGATTCGCCTGGGCTCGTTGCTGCGCGATGTCGGAAATGCGCGCGTGCCCGCGGCGATCCTCGCGAAATCGGGCGAGCTCTCGCCGGAGGAGCGTGCCATGCTCGAGCGCCACCCGATCCTCGGCGAGGAGATCCTGTCCGGATTCAAGCGCCTTTCCGGCCTTCTCCCCATCGTGCGTCACCACCACGAGCGGCTCGATGGATCCGGCTATCCGGACGGGCTTCGCGCCGAACAGATCCCCCTCGAAGTGCGGATCGTGAGCGTGGCGGACCGGTTCGAGGCTCTCGTCGCGGACCGCGCGGACCGGCCCGCGGTCACCGAGACCGAAGCCATCCGCATCCTGCAGAGCGCGGTGGCGCGCGGCGAGCTGGACGCCGCTGTCGTCGCGGCGCTCGCGAGCAAAGTGCGGTCGGGTGGTGAGCGCTGATGGCTGAGACCATCCGCGTCGTCATCGTCGACGACGAGCGGCTCTTCGCCGAGCTCCTGCGTGTCGCGCTTCGCGCGGCCGAAGGCATCGAGGTGCTCGCCGTCGTCCACGACATGAAGTCGGCGATCGTCGCCCTCAACGAGCACCGTCCGGACGTCGTCATCGCCGACTACCACCTGCCCGACGGCACCGGCGCCGATCTCGCTCGTGCCGTGCGTGGCTCGCTCCCCGATACGTCGGTGCTCGTCCTCACGGCGGATCCCTCCGCCGTGACGCTGAACGACGTCGCGCGCTCCGGGGCGGTCGGGCACATGACCAAGGGCCGCGGCCTGACCGAGGTCGTCGACAGCGTCCGGGCGGCGGCATCGGGCGAGATCCTGTTCGCGCCCAGCGAGCTTCAACGGCTCCTGCTCGAGAGCGCAGCCTCGCGAAAGATCATCGAGCCGCTCACCGCTCGGGAGCTCGAGGTGCTCCGGCTCCTCGCGAGCGGAACGAGCACGACCGCCGCGGCCGAGTCGCTCGGAATATCGACCGCGACCCTGCGGGCGCACGTGCAGGCGGTGCTGCGAAAGCTCGGCGCCCACTCTCGCCTCGAGGCTGTGGCGGAGGCCGCTCGCCTCGGGCTCGTGACCCTCGAATCCTGGACACGCGATCGCATCGGTCCCCCGCGCGGGGGATCGGGTCCTTCCCCCGAACGGTCATAACTCCATCCATTCGGGTGGTAGGCACCCTATGACCCACCGCTAGCATCGGAGGCGCAAGAAATGGCGAAGCTACTCGTGGCCGACGACCTCGTGCCCATCCGTCAGATGGTCCGCATCACCCTGTCCACGCAGGGGTGGACCATCGTCGAAGCGAAGAACGGCAACGAGGCGCTCGACCTCGTCCGCTCTGAGAAGCCCGACCTCGTCCTCCTGGACGTCGACATGGGGCCCGGCCCCAACGGTTTCGACGTGTGCCGCCAGATCAAGGCTGACGAGGCCACCAAGGACATTCCCGTCGTGATGCTCACCGCGCACGAGAGCGACAGTGACCGCGCGATTGGGTTCGCGGCCGGCGCGACGCAGTACCTCACCAAGCCGTTCGGGCCGCTCGAGCTCATCGACACGATCCGCGGCATCCTGGCGCACAGCTAGAGCGGAAGCGATGAGCGACGACGACACCAAAGACATGGTCGAGACGGTGGACGTTTCGCCGCGCGAGGCGGAAATCCCGGAGGCTCCAGGGGCGGATGTCTTCCGGCAGCTGCTCCATCAGGCCGTGCGCGTCGCCGACATGGCGAACTCGCAGGCGATGCGCATGGCGCTCGACTTCGCGAAGGTCTACGAGCGCGAGCAGGGCGTCCGGAAGGAGTTCGAAAACCAGCTCAAGCAGATGACGCTCATGGAGAAGCAGGCGACCCGCTACGCGGAAGACCTCGCGGGGATGCTTCGCAGCGAGCGCGAGCGCCGGCAGGAGCTGGAGCGAGCGCTGGAGCAGGAGCGGATCGCGAGCGAGGAGCTGCGGCGCACGGGCCTGCAGGGCATCAGCCACCTGCTGCTCGCCGCGACGATCAAGGACCGCACGACCGGGACGCACCTTCAGCGCGTTCGCCGATACGTCGAGGCGATCGCCGAGCGTCTCGGTCTGCCCGAGGACCTGGTCGAGGAATTCGGCTACTCGAGCGTCATGCACGACGTCGGCAAGATCCACACGCCCGACCACATCCTTCAGAGCGAGCACGTCTTGTCGGACGACGAGTTCAGCGTGATCAAGCAGCACTGCATCGACGGCGAGAAGATGCTCGGGACCGCGCGATTCTTCGAGACCGCACGCGCGATCGCGCGCGAGCACCACGAGCGTTGGGACGGCAAGGGCTACCCGGACGGGAAGAAAGGCGAGGAGATCTCGCTCGCTGCCCGCATCGTCTCGATCGCGGACGTATTCGACGCGCTGACCTCGAAGCGTCCGTACAAAGAGGCGTGGTCCGCCGAAGCCGGTCTCAAAGCGATCGAAGCCGGGGCGGGGGAGCGTTTTGACCCCGAGATCGTCGCCGGGTTCATCGCCTTGGCCGGGGAGGGCGTGCTCGAGCGCATCAGTTCGGAGGTCGCCGCCTCAGAAGACGAAGACCACTCCGGAAGCTCAGCCAAGTAAGACTCGCGCCCGCGGCGACGCTCACCACCACTGAGAGCGCAACGAAGACCGCAAGGGTCGCGATCAGCAGACCCCCGAGCCCGTAGTCGCCGAGCACTCCACCCAGATAGTCGCGAACGAGGTACGCGCGGATGCTCCCGCCGATCACTCCCGCGCCGACACCGACGGACATCCCGATCCCAAGCACCGCGCCCTCGCGAGCGCCATGGCGCGCGAGGAGCAATCCGAGCGCGGCATAGACCGCTATGGAGAGCGCGATTCCGATGACGGTCAGCGCGGCGCCTCCGGTGCTCAACGCCGGACGGCCTCGGCCGGGGAGCTGCGACAGCTGGTCGTTACTGATGAGCGCTTCGGCGGTTCCGATCCCGACGAGAGCGACGACCGCGAGGACGATCAGCGTCGCGCGCATGCGCGGACCATCGGGCGCGCGGCTTGCTCCGTCAACCGGACGTGCCACCGATGGATCCTCCCTCGCCGGCGCCGGAGCCGGGCCACCACTATCCGGAGCTACCCGAGACCAAGAGCCTTGGCGCGTGGCGCGACGCCGCCGCACATTGCGAGGCTTGCGATCTTTGGAAGAACGCGACGCAAACGGTGTTCGGCGAGGGCCGTCGGACCGCGAAGGTGGTCTTTGTCGGCGAGCAGCCGGGCGACAAGGAGGACATCGCCGGTAAGCCTTTCGTCGGGCCGGCGGGGCGCGTGCTGGACGAGGCGCTTGCGGCCGCAGGTATTGACCGCGACACGGTCTACGTGACCAATGCCGTGAAGCACTTCAAGTGGCGACCCGCCGGAAAGCGACGGCTTCACGAGAAGCCGAACCGCAGCGAGATCGCGGCCTGCCGGCTCTGGTTGGACGCCGAGATCGGCATCTTGAAACCGCAGGTCGTCGTATGCCTCGGGGCGACCGCCGCGCAGGCGCTCATCGCTCCGACTTTCAAAGTGACCCAGCAGCGCGGGAAGCTGATCCCGTCGCCGCTTGCCCCGCACGTCATGGCGACGGTCCACCCGTCGTCGATCCTCCGCGCGCCTGACGAGGCCGCCCGCGAACGGGAGATGAAGCTCTTCGTCGCCGATCTGCGGGCGGTCGAGAAGGTCATACGCGGACTCGACTGAGCTCCTCTTCCCCGCGCATGACCGCTGTGCCCGCGAGTGCGAGCGCGCCGACGATGCCGACGAAGCCCCACGCCGCGACGAATCCCCAGGTCTGTACCGCAAAGCCCATCACCGGCGCACCGATCATCACGCCGGCCGTGCCGCCGATCGCAGCGAGGCCCTGGGCCGCACCCGGCGCGCGGGGCAACGATGCCGCCGCGGTGTTGAAAACAGCAGCGTAGGGGAGGCCCACGCCGACTCCGAGGACCACCGCGCCCGCGAGCGCGAGGGCGAGGGGGCGACCGGGAATGGCGAGAAGCGCGACGCCGGCGACGAGCGCTATGTCGCCGAGGCGCATCACCGCTTTCGTGCGAAGCAGTCCTCTCGTCACCAGGACGCCGCCGAGCGGCCGGGTTAGGAAAGCCAGAAGAAGCAGAAGTGACCCGAGGACTCCCGACAGAGCGAGCGGCAGCGCGAACTCGCGAAGGAGATACACGGTGATCCACGACCCCGCTGCGATTGCCATTCCGAAACCGGCTGCGTGCTGAAGACTCATCAGCCAACAATTCGCGCACCGGAGCGCGTCCATCATGCTGCCCGCCCGGCGAACAGGTGGGACCGAGGGCGCGAAGGCGATCCACAGCAAGAGGATCACGACGAGGCTCGCGGCCTCGGCAGCGAATGAACCGCGCCAACCGCCGAGAGCGTCGGCGATGGTCGGGGTGGAGAGCAACGCCAGCGCGGAGCCGAGCGGGAAGCCCCCGCCGTAGAGACCAAGACCGAAGTGCGGCTGCGCCTCGCCATAGAGCCCGGTGATGAAGCGGGTGGTCGCCACGAACGCGAGCGCGGAGCCACCACCCTGGATCGCCTTCGCGAAGATGAGGACCGGAAAGCTCGTTCCGATTGCGCAGAGCGTGGTCCCGACGGCCGCAGCAGCCAGACCGACCGCGATCACGCGTTTGGATCCGACTCTGTCAGGCAGGCCGGTCGTGAAGAGCGTCGCGGCGAAGTACGCCGAGAAGAGCGCCGTCGGGAGGAGACCGGCCTGAACGTCGCTCAGGCCCAGCTCCGCGCTCAAGAGAGGTAGAAGGGCGGCCTGGTCGGCGTAGGTAAAGCCGAACGCGATCGCCCCGGCAGTGGCCAACGCGACGCCCGTCGATCGCACCCGCGCACCCTACGGGAACGGCTGGCCCGAGCCCGAATGTGCCGAAAAGCGCCGAATCCGGGCTTGACTCCTGGTGCAAGCGGTATTACATGTAATTGCAGTAGCGGAAGCAGGAGGCTGATGTGGCAACAACAGAAGAGGTCAAGGGCTGGCTCACCGGACGGCTCCCGAAGGAGTGGTTCGCGGGAGCGCCCGAGATTCGCATGGACGAGGACGAGATCTGGGTCATCGGCACGCTGCCGGAGGTTCAGGCTGGGGGTGGAGCGGACGCCGTCAAAGCGGCCCGCGAAGGCGCCATCCAGCGATTCCGCGAGGGCACGCGCGACGAGCGAGTCAAGATCGCCGACGAGGCTCGCCAGCGATTCGGAAAGAATCTCGCATGGGGCGCGAAGGTCGGGGACCAGACCGCGCTCTTCACACACATGGCCGTGCCGGTCATGACCCGGCTGCGCCTCCCGGAGCGCGAGCTGCTCGACACGCTCGTTCGCTCGGGCGTCGCCCGCAGCCGCTCGCACGCCCTCGCGTGGTGCGTGCGTCTCGTGGCGAAGAACGAGGCTTCCTGGATCACCGAGCTGAAGGAAGCGCTCTCGAAGGTGGGAGACGTCAGGTCACAGGGGCCGCTCAACTAATGGCGACCGAAGTTCGCGAAGCGCTCAAGGCTGAACCCGATCCGGCGAGCGCGCTGCTCGACGCCTACTCGCAAGCCGTCATCCGCGTCGTCGAACGGGTCTCGCCGAGCGTCGTCAACGTCCGTCGCGGCCGGAGCGGCGGCAGCGGCGTGATCGTCGCGCCCGATGGCTACGCACTCACGAACGCGCACGTGGTCGACGGGGCACGTGAAGTCGCGGTCACGCTGGACAGCGGCGCCGAGCTCACCGCGGCGGTCGTCGGCAGCGACAACGCAACGGACCTCGCCGTTATCCGCATCCTCGGCTCCGGGTTGCCGTCGGCGGAGCTCGCCGAGACGGAGTCCTTGCGGGTCGGACAGCTCGTGATCGCGATCGGCGATCCGCTCGGCTTCCACTCGACCGTCACGACCGGTGTCGTGAGCGCCCTGGGGCGATCGCTGTCGGCGCGAGATGGGCGCCTCATCGAGAACGTCATCCAGACCGACGCCGCGCTGAACCCCGGGAACTCCGGAGGTCCACTCGTCGACACGCACGCCAAGGTGGTCGGGATCAACACGGCGATCATCCCAACCGCGCAAGGGATTTGCTTCGCGATCCCGGCGGCGACCGCGCGGCTGGTGGCGGGCATGCTCATTCGCGATGGCCGGGTCCGCCGGGCGTACCTGGGGATCGGTGGGGCCGCGACGCCGATCGGCCGTCAGCTCGCGAACGAGCTCGGGATCACCAACGCCTCGGGCATCCGAGTCCTCGAGGTGGTCGCGGGCGGACCGGCCCAGCACGCCGGACTCGCGGTGCGCGACCTCATCGTCGATGTCGACGGCGTGCCGATCGCGACGCTCTCGGACCTCCAGCGCGCCCTGGCCGCGGATCGGATCGGCCGATCGGTCGAGGTGGGTTACGTGCGTTTCGGCGAGCTCCGACGGACGACCGTGACCCCGGCGGAGGCCCGCTAGCCCGACCTGCGGCAGCATGGCGCCGTGGATCTCGTGATCCGGCGCGCGCGCCCTTCCGACAAGCGCGACGTGCTGGCGGCCGTGCGCACCCTGTGGGGCGGGCATGATCGCATCCCGGATGTTTTCGACACATGGGTTACCCATCGGTCGGGACCATTCTTCGTAGCCGAATCGGCTGGACGCGTGGTCGGGATGGGAAAGCTCACGGTCGTATCGCGGACCGAAGCCTGGCTCGAAGGAGGACGGGTCGCGCCGCGCTGGCGCCGCAAGGGGATCGCCACGGCGCTCATCGCGCATCGCATCGACTACGCGCGCGAGCGGGGATTCCGCGTGCTGCGCTTTTCGACGGCGTCGGATAACACTCCGATCCATCGCGCTGCGACGACGTTCGGGTTCGCGCGGGTCGCGAAGCTATCGCGCCATGAAGCCCCGGCCACGCCCGGCTCGCCACCCGCACGCGCCACGCGTGCTCAGGTGCGGGCCGTGTTGCGTCGCGTCGGCCCGCTCGTCCAGCGCGGCCATGGCTGGGAGTGGAGAGAGGTCACCTCGCGCGACGTCCGGGCGGCTATCGCGCGGGGCCGCGTGTTCGTCTCGGACCGAGCTGTGGGCGCGGCGGCGGTACTCGGCGATCGTTATGAAGCCTCGCTGATGATCGTCGCGATCGGAGGACGAGCGCGTCCGCTCGTCGAACTCCTGCTCGGTCTCCGCGCCGAGGCGCAGCGTCGCGGGCTCGACGAGGCGTCGTTCTACGTCTCGAACGGTACCGAGCGCCGCGCCGCCCGATCGGCGGGGTACCGCAGGCCGTGGTCAGAAGAGACCTATCTCTTCGAGAAGCGGCTATGACGTCGGACACGCTCGTGTTCCTCCTCGATGTGGACAACACGCTCCTCGACAACGATCGGGCCAAGGAGGACACCCGAACCGCCATCGCGAACCTCGTCGCGACCGATCGCGCGGCTCGCTTTTGGTCTCTGTACGAGGACGTGCGAGGAGAGGAGGGCGTCGTGAACTTCCCCGAGACGCTCCGTCGTTTCCGCCGCGCGTTTCCTGGCGAGCCTCGCGCCGAAGACGTCGATCGCGCGGTGTTGAGCGTGCCCTTCGAGCGCTACCTCTATCCGCGTGCGATGGAGGTCGTCGCCCGGCTCTGGACCCTCAGCGACGTCGCCATCGTTTCCGACGGGGACCGCGTGTATCAGCCGGCAAAGATCGCGCGGGCCGGGTTGCTCCTCGCCACGCGTGGCAACGTGCTCGTCTACGAGCACAAGGAAGATCACCTGGCCGAAGTGCAGCGTCGTTTTCCGGCGCGCCACTACGCGCACGTCGACGACAAGGCCGCGCTCCTTGCCCGCACGAAGAAAGGCCTCGGGCCGCGGGCGACCACGATCCATGTCCGCCAGGGCCATTACGCCTCGGAGTCTCCTTCCGGACCGCCTCCGGACATCACGATCGAACGTATCGCCGATCTCATGACCCTCGAACCCGTGCGATTCGGCGGCTGATCGCGCACGCCGCTTGCACGCAGGGGCCTGGGAGGTGACGCAAATGCCACAGGGGGCCTGGACCGAAAAGCGCGAGCGCCAGTACGACCACATCAAATCAAATCTCGAGAAGCGCGGGCGGCCGGAAGAGACCGCCGAGCGGATCGCGGCGGCGACGGTGAATCAAACGCGCACCGCGAAAGGCGAGACGAAGGAACCTAAGCCGCCGAGCGAACGAGCGCGCGCGAAGCGCGACATGTCCGCCGCGGGGCGCAAGGGCGCGAAGGCGAGACAGAGCCGCTAGGCGGAATCTTCCGAGCGGCCAACGCGTTGTTCGGGGTGCTGCCATCATCCACACAGCTCGGGAGGCCATTTCGAATGACGATCGATCGCGCACGGTTTGACAGAGGGCTGACGTACGACGCCTACAAAGCGCAGATGACGCGCAACCGCGAGCGCCTCGAAGAGAACGAACAACGCGTGGCCTTGAGCACGGAAGATCTCGCCGCATTCAGCGCGCTCCCACGCCCGGTGAAGGTCCTTGTCCTCGCCGAGGACTGGTGCGGCGACGTGATCGCGAATCTCCCGGTGCTCGGACGCCTCGCGAAGGACAGCGGAAAGCTCGACGTGCGGATCTTTCTCCGCGACCAGAACGACGACATCATGCAGGCCTATCTGAACAAGGGGCAGTTCAAGTCGATACCCGTCTTCGTGTTCTTCGACGAGGATTTCCGCGAGCTCGGACACTGGATCGAGCGGCCCGCTTCGGTCACCGAGGTGCGCGCGAAGCGGCGGAAGGAGATCTTCGCGGCGCACCCGGAATTTGGGTCGCCCGACGCGCCGGTCGATCAGCTTGCTGAGGACGTCCGCGTTCGGCTGCAGGCGGAGCTCGTAAGGGTGGCGCACGAGACATCGAAGTTCGCGAACGCCGAGGTCGTCCGAGAGCTCAGGGAGATCGCGACCCGCGTCGCGGCATGACCGAGGCGCACAAGGTCAAGATCACCTACTGCGCCGATTGCGGCTACGAGGGACAGACGCTTGACCTCGCGAAGGCGCTCATGCTCGAGTTTGGAGCACGGCTCTCGTCTATCGAGCTCATCCCGTGGGAGGGCGGAACGTTCGAGGTTTCCGCTGATGGCGATCTTCTGCACTCGATGACGCGTGACGGCGGATTCCCGAAGCACGGTGCGATCGCGGACGCGGTACGCGCGCATCTGTCTCGGTAAGGCCGGATACATCCGGAGTAGACGAGCCGCGGTTGCACGAGTGGGTCGGGTGATCTCACAATCCCGGATCGCGGCAGGCAAAGCGGGAGGACGAGATGCGCAGAGCGCTGATCGCATCGACCGTCGCGGTCATCACCATCGCGGGATCGATGACGAGTGTCGCGGGACCGAACAAGAACACCGAGGAGTTGCTGCCAAACGAACAGCAGATCCTCGCCGATTCGCAGAAGACATTCGACGGCACCAAGGCCGGATCGGCTTGGAACATGGTCGCGGTTGGCCACAACGAGATCGGCGGCCGCGGTTTCAACGCCGATGTGTGGGTGCACAAAGGCTTCGCCTACGTTGGTCATTGGGGCTTTCAGGACTGGGCGACGGGCAACGACCGGTTCTGCCCCGAGCAACCCGTCTCGGGTGTCGCGGTGATCGATGCGCGGACACCGTCCAACCCGACCGTCGTCTCGACGCTCCAGAACCCCGCGAACACTTCAGCGGAGGACGTTGTCGTCTATACGGCGCGATACGGCCCGTTCGCCGGTCACGACATCGCGGCGTCGGGCCTGCAGGTCTGCGGCTCGCGCTTCGATCTCAGCATTCGGCGTGGGCTGATGCTCTGGGACGTGACCGATCCGGCGCGGCCGGTCACGCTCGGGCTGTACGACTCGGGCTGCTGCACGAGGGGCGTGCACGAGTTCGAGGTCGGCGATCGCCCTGATCTGGGAAAGACCTTTGCTTACGTGAGCGTCCCGTACAGCGAGCGGGCCGAACCCGGTTCGCCGACGGGTGTGCGCGACCTGAGTGGTCGGGGTGACGCGCGGATCGTCGACATCACCGATCCGACGCGCCCCGTAGAGGTCTCGACGTTCGGGATCAAGAAGGATCTCGGACTCGACCCGGCGAGTGGTCAAGGCTGTTTCGCGATCTCGTTCGGCCACGGGATGACGCCGTCGGCCGATGGCAAGCTCCTATTCGTGTCGTACTGGGATGCCGGGTTCATCGCGCTTGATGTGAGTCGCCCGGACGCGCCGCGGTTCCTCAGCCGAGCGACTTACGCATCGAACGAGGACGGCGACGCGCACTCTGCTTCGTACGACGATGCGCGGAAACTCCTCTTTACGGCGGACGAGGACTTTTGTAAGGGCGGCGCCGGCGTTGTCCCTGGCTGGGGCTACATGCGGGTCTGGGACTACAGCAACCCGCGGTCACCAAAGCAGATCGGTTCGTTCCGAACTGAGAACTCGTTTGGTAAGTCGGATCCAGGCGCGGGTGATTACGTCATACACAACCCGCTCGCCGTTGGCACAGACGTCTATATTTCTTGGTACACCGACGGCGTGCGAGTGGTGGACGCGAGCGATCCGCGCGCTCCGCACGAGGTCGCATTCTTCGTCCCGCCCGCCGGCCAGAACCCGGTCAAGCCGGCGCAGCGCAGTGTTCTCACCAATACGACCCAGGTATGGGGAGTGGCTTACGACCCGGCGACCGGACTCGTCTTCGCAAGCGATATGAACACGGGGCTCTGGATCTTGAGGCGAACCTAGGCGGATCAACGCGCTCACCGGGTAGCTGCCTCTGCTCGAGCGGCAGGGGTCATACTTTTGTGATGGGACTCCCGCTCGACACGCTCGGCAGGCCGCTCCACGACCTACGCGTCAGCGTCACCGATCGCTGCAACTTCCGTTGCGTCTACTGCATGCCCAAGGAGATCTTCGGCAAGGATTTCCAGTTCCTTCCGCGGGCCGAGATCCTGACGTTCGAGGAGATCGAGCGCCTTGTTCGGATCTTCGTCTCGCTCGGCGTGCAGAAGATCCGGCTCACCGGCGGCGAGCCGCTCGTGCGGCGCGACATCGAGCGTCTTGTTGAGAAGCTGGCGAAGATCGGCGACCTCGACCTCACGTTGACGACGAATGGTTCGCTCCTCGCGCAGAAAGCGCGCTCGCTCGCTGACGCCGGGCTCAAGCGGGTCACGGTCAGTCTCGACTCGCTCGACGACACGACCTTCAAGAACATGAACGATTCCGACTTCCCGGTCGCGAAAGTGCTCGCCGGCATCGACGCGGCACGAGCCGCCGGCCTCGCGCCGATCAAGATCAACATGGTGACCAAGCGCGGCGTGAACGAGACGAGCATCCTGCCGATGGCTCGTTACTTCAAGGGGACCGGCATGACCCTACGTTTCATCGAGTTCATGGACGTGGGATCCACGAACGGTTGGCGCCTCGACGATGTCGTTCCGGCTCGCGAGATCGTGGCGATGATCGACCGCGAGATGCCGCTCGAGCCGGTTCAAGCGGGGTATCGCGGCGAGGTCGCCGCGCGCTACCGCTACCGGGACGGCGCCGGGGAGATCGGCGTCATCTCATCGGTGACGCAGCCCTTCTGCGCGGACTGCACCCGAGCTCGACTCTCGGCCGACGGTTCGCTCTACACCTGCCTCTTCGCGACGCAGGGACATGACTTGCGCGCGCTTTTGCGAAGCGGCGCTTCTGACGAGGAGATCGCTCACGCAATCGCGGCCGTCTGGACCGAGCGGACCGATCGCTACTCTGACCTTCGCTCCGAGGAGACCACGGGACTCCACAAGATCGAGATGAGTTTCATCGGAGGCTAAGCCTCGGACTCAGACGGCCGATCACCTGCGACCCGAGCGGTTGCTGCTTGTGGATCGCGCGTGGCCTAGGCTCGCGGCATGACCGATCTGTCGATCCCTCTTCTGGGACCTTTGGCATGGATCGACGCCGTGGTGCTGATCTGGATCGTTCTCACGCTTGCTTCCGCTGCCTACGTCGCGTGGGATGCATCCACGAACAACCCGGAGCTGACCGTCATGAAGTGGGGCTGGGTCCTCGTAACCCTGTACACCGGCCTTCTGGGCGCGGTCCTCTACGTGATGTCCTGCAAAGAACCGCGACCTGGGACGCACGAACGCTTCATCAGCCCGCTCTGGAAGCAAGGAGTGGGCTCGACGATCCACTGCGTTGCGGGCGACGCGACGGGCATCGTCTTCGCCGCTACCGCGACCGCGCTCCTCGGCTTCCCGATGTGGATCGACTTCATCGTCGAATACGCGCTGGGCTTCGGGTTCGGGCTGTTCGTCTTCCAGGCGCTCTTCATGAAGGACATGATGGGTGGCTCCTACCGCCGGGCCCTCACGATGTCGCTCGTCCCGGAGTGGCTCTCGATGAACATGGTCATGGCCGGGATGATTCCTGCGATGACGCTCTTGATGATGGGTCAGGACATGCGCGCGATGGAGCCGGCTCATCTCGTGTATTGGGGAGCGATGTCCGCCAGCATCATCGTCGGCTTCGTCGTCGCCTATCCGGTGAACGTGTGGCTGGTCGCGGTGGGACTCAAGCACGGGATGGGCACGCAGCGAGCGCTTGGAAAGGGCGGTCATTCGCCTGACCTCGAACAGATCTGGCAGCGGATGATTCGGCGGGGCCGGCGTCGCCCCGCGCACGCGGCAGCTGCGGGCCACTCACATTGAGCGAGCATCACGGCGCTACTGGTCATGGGAAGCAACCTGAAGCCGCACCAACCGAGGGCGGCGGCGGCCACGGGGTCAGGGAGCCTCACGACATGGCCGGGATGATGCGCAAGGTCTCCGATCCCGCTTTCGCCGTGACGCGCGCGCAGCTCACGGCCATGACCTTGCTGACCGTCCTTGCGCTCGTTGCAGGAAGCGTGCTCGCGGCCTCGCAGGCGAACCTCACCGTCAGTGCCCAGCAGGTCGGCAACGTGGTCATGCCGCCAGGAATGGCGATGCGCCGAGATCTGCCGGGCGCAGCGATGCGCGATATGGCCGCGGTCGATCCGGGCAGCGTGCGGATTCAAGCGGCGGCCGACGCTCGCGGGGATCGTCCGCTGGAGGCACGTATGGACGGAGGCGCAAAGGTTTACGAGCTTGAGGCCGCCGTGACCGGGTGGAACATCCTGCCGTACGTGCGGGTGGCGGCGTACGCCTTCAATGGCCAGGTCCCGGGACCTCGCATCCGGATCACGCAGGGCGACCGCGTCCGCTTCGTCGTTCGCAACTCGCTACCGGAACCCACGACCGTCCATTGGCACGGCCTGATCGTCCCGAACGCGATGGACGGACCGGCGGACATCACCCAGGCGCCGATCCCTGCGGGTGGATCCTTCACGTATGAGTTCACGGCGGTGCAGGCGGGGACCTTCTTCTATCACTCGCACACCAAGCCCGATCGTCAACAGGCGCTTGGCCTTTACGGCGCGCTGATCATCGACCCCAAGGAGCCGTCACCGCTCCGGTACGACAAGGAGCTCGTGGTGCAGCTGCAGGAGTGGCTCTTCAAGGGCGGCTACACCTTCCCGGCGATGCCGATGGATGGGATGCAGCCAAACTTCTTCACCATCAACGGCAAGGCCTATCCGTCGACGGAGACCGTGCAGCTGAAGGTCGGCGACAAACTGCTCGTGCGCTTCATCGGCTCCCAGAGCGGTTTCGTCCATCCGATGCACATCCACGGCGGCCCTTTCACCGTCGTGGCGACCGATGGACAACTCGTTCCCGAAGGCGCTCGCGTCTTCAAGGACACCGTGAACGTCGGCCCCGGCGAGCGCTACGACGTGATTTGGGAAGCGCGTGAGCCTGGTAAGTGGCTGCTCCACTGCCACATCAACCACCACACGACCAACGACAACCGCGAGGAACAGGGAGCCGGCGGCCTGACGTTGATCCTTCAAGTCGGCTAGGCCATTGATCTCGCTGACGGGATCAATGAGGCGGGCGCAACGCGTCCATCGTGAGCCTGACGAGCCGGTGCACGGCGGCCTTGGACGGTACGCCGGCGCCTGCGGTCAATGCGTGTAGGCAGGAGCTCGCGAGCTCGGCGGGCGCGACGTCATCTCACACCTCGCCGGTCTTCGCGGCTGCGGCCACCAGGTCCCGGACGAACTTACCGAGCTGCTGCTGCGCACTGGCGATCTGCTCTCCCCGATGGAGAAGGACGCCGACCTCGGTGTCGCGGTGACCGCGCGACTCGTGGAGCCTTCCACTCAGCTTGGCGTCGGCACCCGCAATTCGTTCTCGAGCTCGTCCGCGAGTCGCTCCGCCGCGGCGGCGTTGACGCGAAGCCGCTCGAGGCTCTGCGCGACGGTCTCGGCGACGTCGGGCGTCCGCTTCTTCTCGAGGAATGCCGCCGCCTCCTCCGCGAGACCGCGCTGCGCAAGCTGGCTGACCGCGTTGACCATCGCCTGCTTCAGGAGCGGCGCGGTGTCGGCGTTGGCGACATCGGCGTCCCAGTGCTCCTTGACGACGCTCCACGCGATCGGCCGCGTGCGGCGGAACTGAAGCATCGGGATCAGCATGATGCCGCGGTCTTGCACGCGGATGAGCGGCGAGAAGACGGCCTCGGCCGTCCGCCGCGCGAGCGCGGCGTCCTCGAAGAACACAAGTCCCTGCCGGAAGCGGCTCTCCTCTTGCGCATCGGCCGCCTGCGCCTGCTGCATGCGCGCGACGTAGCGATCCCAGAGGCGATCGTCGCCGATCGTCGCGGCCACGGCCACGACCGTGCCGGCGACGTCGGGATGCAGGCGCTCCTCATTGTCGAGATGCGCGCGGACGAGCCGCTGCGCCTGCGTGCGGATGTCGTTCGACCGCGCGTACAGGCCGAGCATCCCGATCGCGCGGGTGCGCTTTTCGCGGATGTCGGAGTCCTCGCCGTCGGCCGGCCGCCAGCCGGTCGCGTCGAGGATCGGTCGGAAGAGATCCTCGACGAGACGAGCGAAGGGCCGCTCGGTCGAGTCGCGCACGGCGTAGTTCGCGAGCCACGTGAGCGCATCGGCAATCGACGCGAGGACCGCGCGGTCCTGCTCTCCGCGTAGCGTCTCGACGCGGTGCAGGAACGTGGCGAGGGTGGCTTTGCCGTGACGGACGAGGGCCCACAGGTCGTCGAGCAGCGCGAGCCGCTCCTCGGCCGAAAGCTGCGCGACGCCCTGGTCGAGGAGATCGCCTTCGGCGGCCGATGCGAAACAGAACCGGTAGAAGCCGCGCCCGCCCGCATTCGGGAAGAACCATGTCGCACCCTCGAGGCGGACGGTCTCGCGCGCGCGACGCAGTACGAAGCGCTGCTCGCGAATGCCGTCCGCGGTGCCGTACTTGATCACCATCGGCACGGGCCACACCTGGCCGGTCGGCTTCGCGCTCGAGTCCGAGAAGTAGCGCTCCTGCGTGAGCACGAGCTCGAGCGCACCGCCCGCCTGCTTTGCGCTGATGCGCACGAGCGGATGCCCCGGCTCGTGGATCCACGCGTTTACGATCGCCGTCACGCCCTGCCCGGACGCTTCGTCGAGCGCGCGCCAGAAATCGTCGGCGGATGCGTTGGCCTCGGCGTGTCGCTTCAGGTAGATGCGCACGCCTTCGCGGAAGGTTTCCTCGCCGAGGTAGCCCTCGATCATGCGAAGGACGGCGGCGCCTTTCGTGTATGAGATCGCGTCGAAGCGCTGCGAAGCTTCCTCCGCGCTCTTGGCCTCGACCGAGATCGGGTGGGTGGATGCGAGGGCGTCCAGATTGAAGGCGCTCGTGTTGTCGGCGACGAAGTCGCGCCAGTAACGCCACTCCGGATTGAGCGCGGCCGTCGCCTTTTCGCCGACGAACGAAGCGAACGACTCGTTCAGCCAGAGATCAGTCCACCACCGCATCGTGACGAGGTCGCCCCACCACATATGCGTGACCTCGTGCGCGGCGGTACTGAAGATTCCCTTCAGCGTCTGGATCGACGCGTTGCGGTCGTCCGCCGCAAGGAGCCGCGTGCGGTACGTGATCGCGCCCGGGTTCTCCATCGCGCCCGCTTCGAAGTCGGGGATGCCGATCGCGTCCACCTTTATGTACGGATACGGGATCGCCGTGTAGTCCTGGAGCCACTCCACCGAGCGCACGTGCGCGTCGCGCGCGTAGATGCCCTGCTGGGCGAGACCCGGAGGAAGGCAAACCCGGACGGGGATCCCGGACGGAGTCGTCACGGTCGGCGTGAACTCGTACGGCCCGACAGTGAAGGCGACGAGGTACGACGAGATTTTCGGCGTCTCGCGGAACCGCGTCCGCGTGCGTCGCTCGTCGATCGCTTCTTCGGACGCGATGGGCATGTTGGCGATCGCCGCGTTCCCGGCCGGGTGAATGAGCTCGAGCGAGAAGCACGCCTTGAACTCGGGCTCATCGAAGCAGGGGAACGCCCGTCGAGCGTCGGCCGCCTCGAACTGGGTCGCGGCGTAGCGCTCCTCGCCGCGAAGCGACCGATAGAGACCGCGGAGCGAGTCGCGAATGCCGCCCTTCCATGAGATCTCGAGCACGTGCTCGCCTGCGGGTATGTCGCTCGCGAACCGAAGCGTGGCGGTCTCCGACTCGGGGTCCAACTCAACTCGTTCGAGCTTGTTCTTCGCGTCGATCGTCGCCGCGACGATGTCCAGCTCGAGCGCGTGGAGGGTGATCTCCCGCGACGGCCGCGCGGAACGAAGCGTGATCCGCTCCGAGCCCGTCGAGGTCCATGTGTCGAACTCGAGCTCGAACCGCAGCTCATAGCGGCTCGGAAGCACATCCTTCGACAGTCGAAAATTCCGCTTGTCCCCGCCCACGACGCTGTAAAGCCTACCTGCTACGGTCTTTACGTGCCCCCGCAATTCATCTTCACGATGTATCAGCTCAAGAAGATCGTGCCCTCGACCCAGCGGGAGATCCTGCGTGGGATCACGTTGGCCTTCTACCCGGACGCGAAGATCGGCGTGCTCGGCCCGAACGGCGCGGGCAAGAGCACGCTTCTCAAGATCATGGCCGGGCTCGACCGCGATTTCATCGGCGACGCCAGGATCACCGAGGGCTATCGTCCCGGCCTGCTCGCGCAGGAGCCGGCGCTCGATCCGGCCAAGGATGTCCGCGGCAACGTCGAGGAGGGCGTCGCCGCTCAGCGTGCCGTGCTCGACCGCTACAACGAGCTCTCGATGAAGCTCGGCGAAGACCTCGCGCCCTCCGAGATGGAGCGCGTCACCGACGAGCTGCAGCGCATGCAGGATCAGATCGAGGCAAAAGGCCTCTGGGAGCTCGACGCCACGGTCGACGTCGCGATGGACGCGCTGCGCTGCCCGCCCGGCGACCAGGACGTCGCCACCCTTTCGGGCGGCGAGCGCCGGCGGGTCGCTCTCTGCCGGCTCCTCCTCTCAAAGCCCGACCTGCTTCTGCTGGATGAGCCCACCAATCACCTCGACGCGGAGTCGGTGGGCTGGCTCGAGCGTCACCTCGCGGAGTACCCGGGATGCGTCGTCGCGGTCACGCACGACCGCTACTTCCTCGACAACGTGGCCGGATGGATCCTCGAGCTCGACAAGGGCGCGGGCATTCCGTACCAGGGCAACTACAGCTCGTGGCTCGAGCAGAAGAGAAAGCGCCTCGCGGACGAAGAGAAGCAGGAGTCGGCGCGCCAGAGAACGCTCGCGCGCGAGCTCGAATGGGTGCGCGCCTCGCCCCGCGCGCGACAAGCGAAGAGCAAGGCGCGCATCGATTCGTACGAACGCCTTCTCGCTGAAGACCCCGAGCTCCGCGAGCGCGAGCTCGAGATCTCGATCCCGCCCGGTCCGCGGCTCGGCGACGTCGTCGTCGAGGCCGAGGGCATCCGCAAGGCGTACGGCGACAAGCTGCTCTTCGATGACCTCAGCTTCTCGCTGCCGCGAGGCGGCATCGTCGGCGTGATCGGCCCGAACGGCGCGGGGAAGACGACACTGTTCCGGCTGATCACCGGCGAGGAGAAGGTGGACGCCGGGACGCTGCGCGTCGGCGAGACCGTCAAGCTCGCGTACGTCTCGCAAAGCCGCGACACGCTCGACCCGAAGAAGAACGTGTGGGAAGAGATCTCGGGCGGCGAGGAAAACATCCAGATCGGCTCGCGAACACGAAACGCGCGCGCGTACGCCGCGTCACTGAACTTCCGCGGCGCGGACCAGCAGAAGAAGGTGGGGGACCTCTCCGGCGGCGAGCGCAACCGCGTGCATCTCGCGAAGCTCCTGCGCTCGGGCGGCAACGTGCTCCTGCTCGACGAGCCGACGAACGACCTCGACGTCGACACACTCCGCGCGCTCGAGGAGGCGATCCTCGATTTCGCAGGATGTGTCGTCGTGATCAGCCACGATCGATGGTTCCTCGACCGCGTCGCGACGCACCTGCTCGTCTTCGAGGGCGACAGCCGTGTCCGCTGGTTCGAAGGCAATTACCAGGCGTACGAAGAATTCATGCGCAAGACCGTTGGGACGGATTGGCGCCCGCATCGCATCCGCTACCGGCCGCTCATGCGCGCGTGACGTCTGGGCGCACGCTCCTCGCGCGCGGCGAACACGCGGACCTCCCGCGGCAGGGTCCGGTGGTGATCGACTGGGCGAACGCCGCTCGCGGCGACGCTCCATTCGACGTGGCCCTCACCGCGGTCGTGCTCGCGGGTGCGCCGGTGCGGCCACCGCTCTCGTGGCTGCGCGACTGGTTCGTGCGGGCCTTCGTCGGCGAGTTCGCGCCGACGGAATGGCGAGTCGGCGTCGATCGCGCTGTCGCTTACCGGATAGCCGATGGCAACGTGAGCGACAAACAGCGCGACCGGCTGACAAAGCTCCACCTCTAGTACTTCAGAGCCACCGAGCCCGATACCCGTTGCACTCCTCCCCCCAAATGCGCGGCGCGTAGCGTCGCCGTCACCGCGCGTCGCGAGGAGGGCCGTGCCGCGATGGACCTGTCACGATCGGAGAGCGACCTAGCCGCCATCTACGACGCGATGGCTTGCGGCGTCGTGGTTCGCAATGCGGCCGGCGCCGTCACGTTCGCGAACGCCGCGGCGAAGCGGATCTTCGGACGACCGCCCGAGGAGCTCGAGGGCCGCGAGGCGCCCGGCGAGGATCGCCGCGTCCGGGAGGACGGAACCACCATGCCCGACGACGAGGTCCCGAATGTCGCGGCGCAGGCGCGCGGCGAGGCCATCCGCAACGTGATGATGGGCATGGTCCGAGCCGACGGATACGTGCGCTGGCTCTTGGTCGACGCGGTCCCGGTCAAGGACGCGTTCGGCCGCGTTCGCGAGGTCGTCTCGAGCTTCACCGACGTCACCGACCGCAAGAAGGCCGAGCACGAACTCGAACGGCAGGCGCTGCACGACACCCTGACCGGCCTACCGAACCGGTCTCTCCTTCTCGACCGCCTCGAGCAGGCCCTCCGGACCGCGCGTCGGCTCGCGACGCCGCTCGCTCTTCTGGTGATGGACCTCGATCGCTTCAAGGAGATAAACGACACCTTCGGGCACCAGGCCGGAGACCTTCTCATCGGTGAGGTCGCGCGGCGCATCACGGCGGAGCTCCGCGAGACCGACACGGTCGCACGGCTCGGCGGCGACGAGTTCGCGCTGATCCTTCCGGGCGCGGATGAGGGCGGCGCGGGACACGTCGCGCAGAAGATCATCGCCGCGCTGCAGCGTCCCTTCGAGATCGAGGGAGCCGCCCACGAGGTCGCCATCTCCATCGGCATCGCCGTGAGCCCGCAGCACGGCGAGGATGTCGAGACACTCATGCGCCGCGCGGACATGGCGATGTACGTCGCGAAGACGACGCCGGGTGGATCTGCCGTGTATGCGGAGCAACAGGACCCCGAGGGATCGAACCAGCTCGCCCTCATGGCCGAGCTGCGGCATACGCTCGATGCCGACGAGCTGCAGGTCGTCTATCAGCCGATCGTCGGATTCACCGAGGGCGAGGCCATGAGAGTCGAGGTATTGGCGCGCTGGCGTCACCCGGAACGCGGCCTCATCGCACCCGGCGAGTTCATCCCGCTCGCGGAGCGCTCCGGCCTCGTGAAATCGCTGTTCTCGCGAGTGCTCGCGATGACGCTCGCGCAGTGTGCGGAATGGAAGCGCGCCAATGTGCCGCTCCAGGCCGCGGTGAATCTCTCGATACGCAACCTGCTCGACCCGGATCTGCCGCGCGTCGTCGGTCAGGCGCTCGAGCGCGCCGGGATCCCGCCGGCGTGGCTGGCGTTCGAGATCACCGAGTCGATGCTGATGGCTGAGCCAAACCGCGTGCTGCGCACGCTCGCCGAGCTCCGCGACCTCGGGGTGCAGCTCGCCATCGACGACTTCGGCGTGGGCTACAGCTCGCTTGCGTACCTGCAACGGCTTCCGGCCTACGCCGTGAAGATCGACCGTTCCTTCGTGAGTCGCATGACGCGCGACCGCGGCAGCGCTGAGATCGTGAAGCTCATAGCGAACCTGGGTCACGCGCTCGGGATGAAGGTGGTCGCGGAGGGGATCGAGGACCAGGCCACGTACAACGCGTGCGCCGCCGCCGGCTGCGACAGCGCGCAGGGCTTCTTCGTCGGGCGGCCGATGGTCGCGACGGCGATCCCGGCCTGGCTCGCGCAGGGCCATCGCACGATCACGATCAACTAACGCCCCGCTCTGGCACAGTGAGCGCCTGTGCCAGGACGCATCGTCGCCTGCGGCGGGCAGCAGCTGACCTACGCCACACTCATGCGGTACGTCCTCGACCTCGTGGGCCGCCCGCGGCCGAAAGTGCTTTTCCTCCCGACCGCGTCCGGCGACGATCCCGCGAGTCTGCTGACGTTCTATCAAACCCTCGCGGCCACTCAGTGCGATCTGTCCCACCTTGCCCTTTTCCACCGGACGGTTGTGGACGTCGAGGCGCTGATCCGCCGCCAGGACGTCGTCCTCGTCGCCGGCGGCAACACCGCGAACATGCTCGCGATTTGGCGCTTGCACGGCGTCGAGGACGCGCTTCGCAGCGCCTACCGGAACGGGACGATCCTCACTGGATGGTCGGCCGGATGCATCTGCTGGTTCGAGGCGGGAATCACCGATTCCTTCACGCTCGAGCTCGGTCCGCTGCGCGATGGCCTGAAGCTGCTCAAAGGGAGCGCATGCCCTCACTACGACTCGGAAGAGCGACGGCGCCCGGTTTACGCGCGCGAGATCGCCGCCGGCTTACCACCCGGCATCGCGCTCGATGACGGCGTCGCTGCGCGATACGAGGACGAGCGGCTCGTCGAAATCGTGAGCGCGCGATCCGAGGGCCGCGCGTTCCGGGTCGACGCGAGCGGCGAGCATCCGCTCGAGGTTCGCGTTCTCGGCTAAGGGAGAGCGAGCTTTCCGGCCGCGTAGTAGGCGGCGGCCCGCTCGCGAAAGTAGCCGCCATCGTCGTCCGCGTTGAGCGAGGTGCGCGTGTTGCCACCGATCGGGGCCGGATTCGTGACGCCGTCGCCCGCCGCGTCGCAGGCGCAGGTCGCGCCGTCGGCCCCGCGCCCGAAGAGGAAAGCGATGACGCCCGCGCGAGCGTACGCGCTGAGGTTCGCGCGGCCCGGATCGTCCAGGAACCACTCGACCGTGTCGTCCTGGTAGTGGTTCCAGGTGTTGTTCATCGCCCGCATCTTCGTGTTGCCGAGTGGGATCTGCCACAGGACGATGCGCTTCTGCGTGAGCGCGGAGAATCGCGCGACATAACGGGCTTTGCGCGCGAAGTCCTCGGAGTACCACCAGACCCGGTCGTCGCCCCTCTGGTATGCCTTAAAGGCGGCGTCGCGGTCGCTGAACCCGCCGAACACCAGGTCGAAGCTCGCTCCGAGCGCGTTGAAGAATGTCGCCGACCGTGTCGCCCACGCGTCGAGCGTCGCGTCCGGCGGCTTCTCTAAGAACGCGTCGTGGTTCGTCCCGAACTCTGAGAGGTCGTACGCGACGATCACATTTGGCGCGTACGTGTCGCGCAGCTTCAGGATGCCGCGCGCGAAGCCGGCCGCGTTGTCGGCGAGACCCGCGAGCTCCGACAGACCCGTGGCTGCGACGCGGACAGGAGCGGCGGCTGGATCGTCGCCGTAGCGCTGCTGGATGTATCCCCAGAGATCAGGCTCGACGTGGAGCACGACGGTCGCTCCGGGTTGCGCGCCGGCGCGCTGGAAGAAGAGCCGTAGGTCGGCGAAGTAGGCCGCCATCGTCGAGGTGTTCTGCAGGTTGGCGAAGTCACCCGCCGGCTCGCCCAATCCGTTGCCCGGAGCGGACTGGAGCATCTGGTAATAGGTGAACACCGGGACCAGACCATTCCGCACCGAGTCCTGGATGTAGTACGTCACGAACTGCGCGTTAGAGTTCCACGTCGCCCAGCCGCTGCCAGTGTTGACTCCGCCCGCAAGGTACTGATAGCGGAACGCGAACGGCGCGGCCGCGCGCATCGCCGCCGCGCCATCGGGTCCATCGGTCATCCCGATCTCCAGCGAGCGGCTCGGCCACCGCGCGGGAAGGGGTGCGAGCGACCCGGCCGGGGCGGTCCCCGGGACGGTCACGTACCAGAAGACGCCGTAGTCCTCCATCCACTGCGCGCCTTCGACGAGCGGGCGGATCGAGAGCCGGTAGGTGCCGGGAATCTGCGGCGCGATCACGCTGAACTGGAACCAGGCGACCTGATTCGGACCCACCCACGGCGCAGGCTGGGCCGCGACGCGGTTGTAGCGGGGCCAGCCGGTCGCGGGTGATCCATTGGTGCCGTCGCCGCCGAGTGCCGTCGCGCGATCCTGTCCTGGATCGGGATCCCACGTTCCGAGGTACGCGACCTCGCCCATTTTTCCTGCGACCCATCCGCGGGTGCCGGTGTTGTAAAAAGCCACGGTCGCGGTCGAGCGTTCGCCCGGGCATAAGGTGGGATACCCGCTCTGGCCGTACCACGCCGCATGGAAACCCGGGATCCCTGAGGGCACGTTTGCCGGTGGCGGAATGCCTGGACCGACGCTCGATATGCACGGATCGGCTGCGGCGATAGACCCAGACGCGGCTGCGGTCGGACTCAGCGGCACGAGGATCGCTATCAATAGGAGGAACGCGCCCAGGCGGCCGGCCACTGCGAGAAACCCGCTAGGCCGTGCGGGGCTCGGGTTTCTCTGGATCGATCCCGAGCTCGGCGAGCGCCTTCGCGACCTCGGCCGCGCCGTACTCCTCGGTGAGCGCGAGCGCGTGCAGCGATGCGGTGGCCACGCTCTCCGCGTCGATCTCGAAGTGGCGGCGCAGCGCCTCGCGAGTATCGCTCCGCCCGAAGCCGTCCGTGCCCAGCGGGACAAACGGACTCCCCACCCAACGCGAGACCTGATCGGGCAACGCCTTGAGCCAATCCGATGCGGCGACGATCGGGGAATGCCCACCGAGGACCGACGTGATGTACGGCAGGCGTGGCTCGACCTCGGGGTGCAGACGGTTCCACCGCTCGACGGCGAGCGCCTCATTGCGCAGCTGCTGGTAGCTCGTGACGCTGTACACGTCCGCGCTCACGTCGTATTTCTCGTGCAGGAGCTCCTGCGCGCGGAGGACCTGCCGCATGATCGAGCCCGATCCGAGGAGCGTGACCCGTCGCCGACTTCCCGCCTCGCCAGGCCGGAAGAGATATATGCCGCGGACGATGCCCTCCTCGACGCCTTCGGCCATCGCCGGCTGCGGGTAGTTCTCGTTGTAGAGGGTGAGGTAATAGAAGATGTCCTCGCCGTCACCGAGCATCCGCTTGATGCCGTCGCGGACGATCACCGCGGTCTCGTACGCGAACGCAGGGTCGTACGCGCGGATGTTCGGGATCGACGTCGCGAGCACCTGGCTGTGCCCGTCCTCGTGCTGAAGTCCCTCGCCGTTCAGGGTCGTGCGGCCGGCGGTCGCGCCGCAGAGGAACCCGCGGCCGCGCGCGTCGCCGAACGCCCAGATCTGATCGCCGGTGCGCTGCATGCCGAACATCGAGTAGAAGACGTAGAACGGCAGCATCTGCTCGCTGTGCGTCGCGTAGCTCGTGCCGGCGGCGGTGAACGACGCCATCGAGCCCGCTTCGGTGATGCCTTCCTCGAGGACCTGGCCGTCGATCGCCTCGCGGTACGGGAGGAGCGTCTCGGCGTCGACGGGCTCGTAGCGTTGCCCGAGCGGCGAGTAGATCCCGACCTCCTTGAACAGCGGGTCCATGCCGAAGGTGCGCGCCTCGTCGGGGATGATCGGCACGATGCGTTTGCCGATGTTCTTGTCGCGCAGCAAATTCCTTAGGAGGCGCGTGAACGCCATCGTCGTCGATGCGGCCGCGCTGCCCGATCCCTTCGGGAACTCTGCGAAGGCCGCGGGGTCGGGCTGCTGCAACGGCTTCCCTCGGACGACCCGCCTCGGCACGAAACCGCCGAGCGCCCGCCGTCGCTCGATCATGTACTGGACCTCGGGAGAGTCCGGCCCCGGGTGGTAGTAGGGCGGGTCTTCGGTGAGCTTGTCGTCCGAGATCGGTAGCTGCAGGCGGTCGCGGAAGATCTTGAGCTCTTCGAAGCTCATCTTCTTCGCCTGGTGCGTGATGTTGCGCGCCTCGACCGACGGCCCGAGTGCCCAGCCCTTCACCGTCTGCGCGAGGATCGCCGTCGGCGCGCCGGTGTGACGGACCGCGGCGTGGTACGCCGCGTACACCTTGCGGTAGTCGTGGCCGCCGCGGCGCAGGCTGCGCAGCTGCTCGTCGGAAAGATGCTCGACCATCTTGCGCAGGCGCGGGTCCGTTCCGAAGAACTTCTCGCGGATGTACGCGCCGTCCGCGATCGTCATGCGCTGCGACTCGCCGTCGGTAGCCTCGGCCATGCGGTTCACGAGCACGCCGTCCACGTCGCGCGCGAGGAGGTCGTCCCACTCGCGCGACCAGAGGACCTTGATGACATTCCAGCCCGAGCCGCGGAAGACCGACTCGAGCTCCTGGATGATCTTGCCGTTACCGCGGACCGGACCGTCGAGACGCTGAAGATTGCAGTTCACGACGAAGGTCAGGTTGTCGAGACCTTCGCGCGCCGCGACATGGAGCGCCCCGAGCGACTCGGGCTCATCGCACTCGCCGTCGCCGAGAAACGCCCAGACCCGCGAGCTCGTGGTGTCCTTGATGCTGCGGTGATGGAGGTAGCGGTTGAAGCGCGCTTGGTAGATCGCGGCGAGCGGCCCGAGACCCATCGACACGGTCGGGAACTCCCAGAACTCAGGCATGAGCCGCGGGTGCGGGTAGCTGGAGAGCCCTTCGCCGGGCACGACCTCGCGCCGGAAGTGATCGAGCTGCGACTCGGTCAGGCGACCCTCCACGAACGCGCGCGCGTAGATACCGGGCGCGGCGTGTCCCTGGAAGAAGATCTGATCGCCGGACGCACCGTCGTCCTTCCCGCGGAAGAAGTGGTTGAAGCCGACCTCGTACAGACTCGCCGCCGAGGCGTACGTCGCGAGGTGACCGCCGATGCCCTCGAAGTGGTGGTTCGCGCGGACGACCATGGCGACCGCGTTCCAGCGGATGAGACGCCGGATGTGGAGCTCCATCTCCTCGTCGCCAGGGAAGTACGGCTCCTGCTCCGGTGAGATCGTATTGATGTATCGCGTCTGCGTGAGCGGCGGCAGCCCGACGTGGAGCATCCGCGCCCGCTTGAGCAGCTTGTAGAGAACGAAGCGAGCGCGATCGTCGCCCGACTGTTTGACGAGCGCATCGAGCGACTCGATCCACTCCTGGGTCTCTTGGGGGTCGATATCGGGCAGCTGGTGCTTGAACTCGTCGTAGACGTCGTGCACGTCACGCATCCAGGTCGATGTTAACGGCGTAGCCCCTTTAAACTCGTCCATATGCAAGAACGCCCGCGGCGACGCCGATTCAGGCCGCGCCGGCCGAAGGCGGAGCCGCGACCGACCTCGTCGTCGCCGGCTCCAACTCGGGGTCCTCAGCGTCAGATCGAGCCGCGAGGGGATCGCCGTCCGGCGGCGAGGTCACCCCAGCGTGGCGACCGCAGGCGGCCGCAGCGTGCGCGAGATGAGATCCGCCCGGGCATGCCGTGCGTGATCCTGCTCGACTCCCGGGAGGGCGAGCCCGACCGCACCGGCGCCGCCGCCGTGTTCGAGGGTTTCTTCGACTTCGAGACGGGCGACCCGCGCCGAAGCGGCGGCGGAATACCGCGGCTGCGCGTCGGCGACGAGCGTCTCTGGGGCTTCGAGTGCTGGTGGCGGCTCGACCCAACGCGCGCCGGTCTCTTGCCGGACGACCGCGAGCAGCTGGAGACGTCGAAGCGTCTGCTTCGTGGTCTGCTACGCGACGCGAAGCGGAGCGGCGGCTACCGGAGCCTGCCGGCGCGGACCTAAGCCGGAGTGATTTTCTCCGCCTGCGGCTTGCCGCGGCGGGGATCCATCCCCTTCTCGTAAGTCACGCTCTGACCCTCACGGAGGGTATCGAACGCGTCGCCTTCCACCTGCGACCGGTGAAAGAAGATGTCTGAGCCGTCCTCAGTCTGGATGAAGCCGAAGCCCCTGTCGCCGACGAGCTTCTTGATCGTTCCGTTCGCCACTTGTCCTCCACGTGCGTGGGCACGTCTTCGCGTGTTGTTTGACTGAATGGTAGTGCCTGGCGGCCAGCCGGTACTAGGACCTTTCCGGTACGAGCGTGTGCCGCCCTGTGACTAGGCCAGGCGGCTGACTACGCCGACGATGCGCTTACTCGCGCGTGACGGGTGGACGATTAAGGCGCGCGGGGCAGGGGAGCGTATGCGTCGGCCGCGTATTCGATTCTGGCAAAAGGTCCTCGCGGCGCTGGTCATCGTCGGGGTGGCGCCGATCGCGCTGGTCAGCGTCGTGTCCACGAACAACACACGTAACGACCTGACCCTGCTCGGCGTGACGAACATCCGCCAGCGCTCGACTTCGACCGCGAACGCCATCGACGCCTACCTCGCCAGCCGCCTCGGCGACATCATTCTTGTCGCCAAGCTGCCGGACATCGTCCGGTACGCGACAAACCTCGGCGATCAGGAGTCCCGCGCGACCGCGCGTACCGCGCTCGCAGCGGCCGCGGCCCGGGCCCCAGAGTACGAATCCGTCGCGGTGGTGGACCCCAAAGGGACCATCGTCGCGGCCTCCGTCCCAACCGATGAAGGCACGAGCGTCGCGTTCCGCGAGTACTTCCTCACCGCGATGAAGGGCACGCCGTACGTGAGCGACCCGTCGTACTCGGTGATCACCAACAAGCCCGCGCTCTTCTTCTCGTCCCCGGTCGCTTCGAATAACGTCGTCGTTGCCGTCGTTCGCACGCGCGTAAACCTCGCCGCCATCTGGGACATCGTCGAGAGCGACGCCGGCTCGGTCGGCGTGGGCGCGCATTCATTCCTTGTCGACGACTACGGCATTCGCCTCGCGGTCTCCGAGACCAAGGGCAACCGCGCGCAGGCCGAATCGCTCATCTACAAGCCGATCGCCCCGATCGACGCGGACACGGCGAAAAAGCTCGCTGCCGACAAGCGCTTCGGGACGATCACACCGGACAAGCTCGTCATCGATCCCCTCCCGACGTTGAAGACGGCGCTCGATGGATTGCCGAAAGGCACGAGCGGCGACGCCGCGTTCGCCTTCGGCGGCGGCTCCGCCGAGCAGCGCGGCGTGGTAACGCGTCTCGTGAACAAGCCGTGGGGCTACGTCCTCGCGGTGCCGCTGAGCACCTACACGAGGGCGGCCGACAACGCCACCTTCGACGCGGGGCTCATGCTCGTCATGGGCGTTCTCCTCTCCTTCGTCATCGGGATCTTGCTCACGCGTTCGCTCGTCGGACCGCTCCGCCGACTCGTCGGAGAGGCCACCCAGGTCTCGACCGGCGACATCGATCTGCGCGAAGCGCACTTCGACACCCGAAGCGGCGACGACATCACGCACGAGGTCGCCTCGGCGTTCGATCGCATGCTCAACGCGCTGCGCTTTTACGCTCTGGCCGACGAGGCCGGAAGCGGTGGCGAGGAGTAGAGGTGAACGCGCTCGCCCTTGAGCTCTTGGGCGTCGCGAAGGAATACCTCGGTCCCGCCGCGCCCGCGTTCCTCTCGCGCGAGCTGCATGCCATGGGCGTCAACGCGAACACTGTCGAGCGAAGCCACCTCCTCCCGCTCGCGGAGCGCGCGCGGCTCGCCGCAGTCCGTGTCATGGACAACAAGAGAGCGGGCGAGTTCGCGCAGGCGCTCGCGCAGCAGGGTCGCGCCGCCGAGGTGAAGGTGCCGAACGACCACCGCCTCGCCAGCGACGCCGCCGCGAAGCTCTTCGCGAGCGGCCGCCTGCGTCAGGCCGAGACCGCGTACCGCGAGCTCGTCGCGAAGCACGGCGACGTCGACTCGTACAGCGGTCTGGCGCGCGCGCTCGTGTCGCTCGAGGAACGCGACGCCGCGCTCCTCGCCCTGCGCGAAGGCGCCGGGGCGTGTGCAAGGAAGAACGACCGCGTGAACGCCGTCGCGCTCCTCGGTGTCGCGGTCGAGATCGCGCCGTTCGACCTCGCGGCGCACCGCCGCCTTGCGGCCGCTCTCGCGAACCAGGGCGACCTCATCAGCGCGTGCGAGGAATACGCGCGCTTCATCGACGTCTCGCTCGCTCAGCGGGACACAAGACGTGCGTGGCTCGAGCTCACCTATGGGCGCGAAACGCTGGGCGATCTCCCGCAGCTTCTCGCGATCGCGGACCGTGTGGCCGCGGCGCAGGGCGGGGCGAAGCCGACGCCGCCACCGTCCGTACGCGTCGCGGCCACACCGTCCGCGCCCGCGCCCGCACCTGCCGCTCCGGTGAAGGTCGTCACCGTAACGCCGCCACCGGCGCCTGCGCCGGTGAAGCGCGCTCCGGACGAAGCCGCGGTGGAAGCGAAGCATCGCTCGGCCCTCGCGGCGGCAGTCCAGGCGCGCACCCGGCCAGAGGCGAGCTCAGCGGTGGTGCTGAAGAACGCCAAAACGATCACGCATGCTGAGCACTCGGATCTCGCGAACGCCGCGGACCTCCTCGCGCGTGCAGGTATCGGCGCCACGTCGGCGCCAAAGCCCGAGCCCGCCCCGGTGAAGCACAAGGCCGCCCTGTTCACACCGCGGCCGATGGCCGAGCTCGAGGCCGAGCTCGCCCGCCACGTCGCCACCGGAAACCCGCCGGACGACGCGGCCGCGGCTCACGTGCGCGCGACCATCCTCATCGCGGCCCGCGACGCCCGCGCGAACGAGGTCACGCTCGATGCGGCGCGCAGGCTCATGGCGCTCCACAAGATGCAGGCGGCGTCCGACGTGCTGCTCGATCTCATCGGCGCCGGATTCAAAGACCGCGAAGCCCAGCGTCTGCTGATCGAGATCGACTGCGAGCTCGGCCGCCGCGACACCGCGCGGGAGAAATGCCACCTGCTCGGCGCCGCCTACCGGCTCGACGGTCAGGGCGCCGTGGCCGAAGACGTGGAGCGCCTCGCCGCGATCCTCTAGCTGACTATCCCGTCGAGAAGCGCGATGGCGCCACGGAACCGCGATCGAGGAACGGCTTCGCCAGGAGCGTGATCACGACGCCAGCGATGAATCCGCCGATGTGCGCCCAGTACGCGACGCCGCTGGTCTGATCGGTCACCGCGATCGAACCGATCCCGTTGACGAACTGCAGCAGCGCCCACACGCCGATCATGACGACGGCAGGAACCATGATCGGGCGCAGTAGGACGAACCCGGCCGCGAGAAGCACCTTGATGCGGTTCGTCGGGAAGAGCACAAGGTATGCGGCCATCACTCCGCTGATCGCGCCGCTCGCGCCGAGGCTTGGGATGATCGAATCGGGCTGACTGAAGACGTGAGCCAGGCTGGCGATGATGCCGCAGACCAGATAAAAGACGACGTACTTCACATGACCGTAGGCCTTCTCGATGTTGTCGCCGAAGATGAAGAGAAAGAGCATGTTTCCGCCGATGTGCAACCAACCGCCGTGCATGAAGATCGAGGTCAGGAGCGTCAGCCATATCGGCATCGGTCCAGGCGCTTCGTCGATGATCGCCGTCGTCCCGTCGGGCAGCACGAGCTGCTGCGCGCCGACGATGTCGATACCGTGCGTGATCTCCGCCGGCACCGCGGAATACCCATTCGTGAAGTTCGGATCGACGAGCTGATACAGGAAGACGACGACGTTGATCGCGATGATCGCGATGTTGACGTAGGGAATGCTCGGCGGGCCGCCGGTGTCCTCGTCGCCGATCGGGATCACGGATGCATTCTCCGCAGACTGGCTAGCAAGCGCCAATTCGACTTGGCGCGGACCCGTCCGGCCCGGCTGGGTACGAGGCGTGCCCTCCCAGGTCCCCGATGCGGCTCTCCAGGTATTGCGGGCGCGAGCGACTGCCCGGCGGGATGCGCCTCTGGCAGCGTCTCGCGCGGCGCGCCGGCTTTCGCGGGACCGTCGCCGTCTACGGCTACGGCGTAGGCGGCCGACCCGGTGGCGCGCAGCGCAAGGCCGAGCGCACCGGGGTGCAGGACGGGATGGTGCTCGCCGATTACGAGCCCGGCCTCATACGTGTCTGGGTGCCCTGCACGTGTCAGGCCGCCGACTTCGATCTCGACCAGCTGCACGAGGCTCATGAGGATCCGCTCGCGAGCTTCGCGCACGAGCTCGGCCACCACGTGCAGTACGCGCGGCGTCGCACCTACTTCAACGAGGCGGTGGCCGAGCGCTACGGGCGGCTTCTGCTTCGGGAGTTCGGGATCCGCTGAACCGCGATCAGGACACGTGTGTGAAGGTCACGTCGGGCAGATCCGTCGCCTGAACCCCCGGCTGCAGCGTCAAGCGCGGCGCGGGCGACGAGCCGCGTGGCGGATTCCCGCGACGAGTGCCCACGAGCGAAGGGATCGGGGTCGGCGTCGGCGCCGCCGGCTTCGCCGCCGCGGGCGAGCTCTCGACTGGCGGCTGGAGCGGCGCATTCGGATTCTTCACGTTCGTGGACGCATAGGCGTACCCCGCGACCAGCACGAGCAGCGTCGTCACGGCCGACCCGACCTTGAGCGCCCACTCGGCCATCAGGCCGGGGCTTTCACGAACGGGACACGCTCGAAGCTCTGGCCGAGTATTTCCTTCGCGTCGACGCCGAGGTGCGAGGCGAGGATCTCCTGATACACGGCGCGGAAGTCGACCGCGTACGAGAGGTTCCCGAGCTGGTCGAGCTTCGCGAGGTCCGGCGTTCTCCTTGGGGCGCCGACCGAACTCGGACCAGGTCGCGATCATCACGCGGTCGGCCATGCCGTACGCGGTGAGGTCGTCGTGGAAGGCGGTGATGGCCGAGTCGAGATAGTTCATGAGCGCGTCGTGCCGGTTGAGCTCGGTGTAGTGCGTGTCGAACCCGCCGAGCGTCACGTGGAGGACCTTGACGCCGGTCCCGGTCACGATGAGCTCCGCGGCGAGCTGCAGCGCGGCGGCGAGCTGGTTCTTGCTCGAGTACACCAGCTGCACCTTGTCCGAGTAGTTCCCCTTCGGCGTGTACTTCGCGGACGAGGTGCGCAGCTGCGCGACAGTGTCGCGCACCGTGGTCATCGCCGTGTCGAAGAGCGCGCCGTAGATCCCGGGCGTGCTCTTGTAGAGCGTGCCCATGACGTCCTCGACGTTCTGCCCGCCCTGGAACCCGAATGTCTTCACGTCGTCGATCACCGTGAGCGTCGCTTGAAGATCGCGGAGCATCCCCGGGACATTCGTGGTCCCGCACGCGCATCCAACCAGCGGATGTCCCGCCGAGTCGTAGTTCTTCGCGATCGCGGAGCCGAGCCAGCCGTCTTGCTGACGTTTCGTGGGATCCGCCGTCTCCCACACGCGGATCGAATCGAAATGCGAGAAGGATGGGTTCGTGTAGCCGACGCCCTGGACGATGGCGACCTTGCCAGCGTCGAAGAGCGTCTTGATGCCTTTGAGGTTCTCGTGCAGGCCGAGGTGTTTGCTGATCGGCTGCGCTTTCGCGGCGGCCGCCGAAAGCTGCGGGCGGAAGTCGCGGTACTGCGAGCTCGAGATGGGGATGACCGTCTGAAGACCGTCGTTGCCACCGCCGAGCTGGATCATCACGAGGACCTTGTCGTTTTGTATCGCGGCGTTCTTGGCGGAGAGCATGGCGCGGGCGAAGACGTCGGGGACGGCCGCGTAGCCGGACGCGAGTGCCTGCGCGCCGACGCCAAATACGAGTCCGCTCCGCAGGAAATCCCTGCGCGAGAGTCCGTTCGTTCCGCCGAGCTCTTTCATCGCCGCACCTTCTTCACTTCAGCTGGAATTCCGGCGACGCGAGGAGGATGAGCCAGCGCGTCGCGTCGTCCGGACTCGAGTTGAGCAGCTCAGCGGTCGCGGGGCTCACGACGCCGTCGAGGTGAGTCGTATGCGCATCTTTGAACGCGGGGATCTTGGCCATGCCCGTGAGCGTCGCTTGGGCGAAGTTCACGCGCGCGAGCACGTTGTTGCTTGAGATCCAGCTCGCGTTCGAGGGCCAGCCGCCGACCTCCGGCGGATCGAAGAGAAGCTGGCCCATGCCCTGACCGGCGAGGCCGATCGCCCTCGCGAGCGCTGGCGCCTCGAGCGCCTTTGCCATATGCACCATCAGCTCCGTCGGAGACTTAACGAGCGCGCGGTAGTTCACCGGTGCCAGGAACTCCGGGCTCATGAAGACGTCGCGCATGAGCGACTTCACGTCGTAGCGCGACTTGCGGAAGTCATCGGCGAGCCGCTTCACGTAGGCATCGGACGGCTGGTCGTTGACGAACTCGCTCAGGACCTTCGTCACGATGAACGGCGCGACAGAATCTTGCGTAAGGATCTTCTCGAGCGCGCTCTTCGTGTCCCATTGACGGGTCTCGCCGAGGAACTTCACTCCGCCGACGTACGCGCGCTGCTGCTCGAAGACCCCGGTCTTCACCGTGTCGGGCGTGACGTTGCGCGGCGCCTGCCGGCCCTGCTGTTGCGCGCGGGCGACGAGCGCCTCGTACATCGCCTGCGTGACCGGCTCGCGCCACCCCGAAAGAGCCTTCGCGCCGTTGCGGACGTCGTCCTCGCTGAACGTTCCGACGCCCATGCTGAACAGCTCCATGAGCTCACGGCTGTAGTTCTCGTTGGGACTCTTGCCGGTGGACGTCGCGAGGTCGAGGTAGCGAAGCATCCCCGGATCGATCGTGACCTGATAGAGCATGTCGTGAAGGTTGCCGAGCGACATCTGTCTCCACGTCAGGTTCTGCCAGTAGATGTACGGCGTCTGCAGATTGACCTTGCGGAAATCGCTCGTGAAGTGGCCGTGCCAGAAGAAGGTCATGCGTTCGGTGAACGGCGTCGGGGTGCGGATCATCCAGTCGAGCCACCAGGCGACGAGCTCCTGCGGCTTGATCGGCTTGTCCTGCGTGGCGTCGTCCGCGCCCGCGAGCACCGGAGGCTCCGCGGGTTTCGTTTCGACGAGCCGGTCGACGGTCTTCTTGAATCCGTCCTTTATTGATTGCTGGTACTCGGCGGGCGTCGCGCCGAACGTCGCGCGGCGGAGCAGATGCGCGACCTGGGCTTCGGGCTTGTCGAGCGGCGAGATCCAATCGATCCCCGCCGCGGTGGGGGACTGTGTTTGGCCCGGTGCGCGCAAGTCGTAGAGGCCGAGGGCCTTCGTGATCGCGAGTCCGCCGGCTGCGGCGCCCGCGCCGACGAGGACCTGACGGCGCCGCAGGCCGCGCCGGTTCTTACGAGGGCGCGCGGTCGATTCGTTCATCTGACCTGTATATCGGGGAATCGGGCATGGCGGTTCCCCAATCCGTATTGGATCGGTGTAGTGATTGTCAGAAGAGTGTTAGCTCGTCCGAATCGGTAGATTTTGTGTCTAGAGCGGCGACGTACGGCGCTCTCGCTGCCGCCCCCTAGGCGACGGTCGCTCCGCTCCGTCGCCCTCCTCGTTCGATCATCCGCAAGTAAACTTGGTCCCGATCCTCACTCGTCGGCGACGTAGCCAAGTGGTAAGGCAGAGGTCTGCAAAACCTTCATCGCGGGTTCGATTCCCGCCGTCGCCTCAGACGCGAGTTCTGGCGAAAATTTGAGAAAAGGGCGTCCGCGCTGAGCCTCGCGTCGCCTTACAGACCACCGTCGTGCCTCAACGAATGGACTCAGCGTTCCGGGGCGTGCCTTATGACTCAACGCGGTCCGTCCCGTGATGCCTTCCGAAGCCGACGGCTCGACCTGCATCCGGGCAGTCCGATGACTGTCACGCTTCGGCGCCGAACCGTTCACGAGCAGACGGAAGATCTCCTCAACCTCGGCGGGCGGCCCGATTTGGACGGCGGCGCGAAGTGGCGTGGTCGTCCGCCCCTCGTGTGTTTCGGGGTGCGCGAGATCCACCGTGATGGGCGCCGGCCGGCCGTTTCAGTTGGAAGCTCGCGGCCCCTGGTTGGGTACCGTCGATGGCGTGACTTGCGAGTGCGCCGCTTACTAGCCCCGCTACGCGAAAGCGCATCGACGTCGACCCTTTCACCAAGGCGATTCTTGATCTGTGAGGAAGATTGTCGGGCGACGCGCGCCCTGGAGTGACCACGGCGCGCGTCGCGTCGCGCTAGGTCAGCCCAAGCGTGTCGATGATCGCCGCACGGAGGTTCCGCGCGGTCGGATGTTCAGCGTAGGTCAGCCAGGCCGCCGCTGCGATACCGACCGTCAGCAGGAAGACCAGCCTTTTCGCGTTCATCTCATCACCTCCTCGGTAGAGCTATTGCCAGAGTCGCCGATGGAGGTTCCTGTCCGGTAGGCCAAAAGCCGCCCTGTCAGGTGGAAGATGTAGACGTGCTGGCAGGGAGATACAAACGCGACGAGTTCGTCAGTGCGGCGCGCGCTCGCGGCTTCGTCGAGGCAAACACGCGCCGCGTCACGGAGTACGTCGCCCTTGGTCTGCTTGACCGGCCCGACCGTCGCGGGCGCGGGAGGGGCAAGGGTGTGGTTTCGAGTTGGCCAGCGGGCCAAGTGGAACTCTTTTGTGTGCTGCTATCCCAGCGGCGCCGCCGCGCACCACTGGGCGGACTCGGAAATGCGGTCGTGTGGCTCTGGCTGGTCTGGGGCGACGATTACGTGCCGCTGCGCCAGGTGCGACGGGTGCTTCCGACCTGGCTCGCGGCTGCACGGAGCACGACCTGGACACAGGCGAGGGCAGGCGCCCGCGAGACTGTCCGCAAGATTGCCCACCCGCACGCCGAGGGGAAGCGCGAGCTCCAGCGCCTTCTGAGTGAGGCCGGGTACCGGCGACAGGTCAACGAGGAGGAGTTGCTCCACGCATTCAGATCCGTCTTCGACCCGAGAGATTCCGGCCGCCCACGTGGTCCGCTTGGCGCGCAGCTCACGCCCGAGCTTTATGCGGGCATGGTGCGAGCGCGTCTCGCCGGTGAGGAACACCTGGCCGAGTTCGGCGACGCCACCTTCGAGCGGGCGCGATCGATCTACAGGAGTAGTCGCGCGTCCTACGCGCAAGACTTCGCTCGGCTCGCCGCCGATTCTGAGCTGGGAGCGCTGTTCGAGCGGCCCGACGTCGACGATGTCGCAAACTCAGCGTGCCCGGACCTGGTGCTGATTTTGGGATACCTGTGGCTTGAGTCGCGGGCCACGCCTGTCGTGTCTTAGTCGAGAGAGGTGACCGTGCGCTGCGTCATTCCCGTTGTGTCGACGGCGGTGTGACCGCTCTTGAGTACCGATCGTCCTCGGCGGCTTCGGGCGCCGGTTGAGATACGACCTTTCGCGATGGCGCGCAGCTCACTGCAACGGTGCTGCTGCCCCCGCTGGCGGTGGTCGCAACTTCGGAGCTGCTATGCGGCGCGGTCTTCGGCCTTGTGCTCGAGGAGCACACCCGACCCGTATTGAGGATTCTGCGTTCGGCGCACAAGCGAACTTTGTAAACCACCGGTTCCGGGTTCGAGCCCCGGGGTCGGCTCAGTCCGAGTTTTTGAACAAAGTCGTTGATTGCGGAACCCCTGAGTGCGCTTTTAACACCCACAAACCACACGCTCTCGCGGTCTAGATGAGCACTGAATCGACTAATGGGAGACGAGGCGGGCAGCAGGCCGCCTGATGTAGCGACTGTGTTATCTAGATATGGTCTGAAGAATCGCGCACAAGGCGACTCGCGAATTTGCTCCCAGGGCTCGCGCCTGATGCCGATTTTCAAGCTCGAAGAGCAACGGTCTCGGCGATCAATAGTTTTAGACGTGCGGCGGGCAGGCCGCGCGGGCGGGGGTCCCGAATCAGCAGCTCGTTAGGCAGTCGCAATCACACAACTTCAAAATGGTGGAGGCGTATTCGCAATCCGGCGCTGGCGTGCTACGAGGTGATATCTCTGCGTAGGAGCTGTCGCACACGCACGTCTGGCTTGGCCGCGATCGCCCGGGCGAGAACCGCGCTCGTGTCCGGATCCCAGCTCGCCGCGGCGGTGGCGAAGTACGCGATACCGCGAATCCGTTCGGCTGCTGCCATCGTTCGGTCGATCTCGTCGGGGGTCATGCTCGGTCCGAGCTTGATCTCGGCCGCGACCGGATCACGGTCGAGCGCTCCGATGACGTCGATCTCGCCGGATACGCGTGGGCCACTCAGCACCTGGCCGAACAAGAGTCGGGCGCGAACGGTGGCGTCCCGCAACATCCGACGCAGAACTAGCAGGCCGGGGATGACGCCTTGATCAAGTGGCCAGACCAGCACTGCGTTCAGCCGGTATTCCCAGGCTGCCTCCTCCGGGAAGCGCTCACGTCGCATCGCGCTGAAGCGAATATTTGCTCGGCATCGCGTACAAACCATCTCGGATCGAACGTCGTCGATCGCACGCCACTCATCAGCTTCGCAGCGGACGCAGCTGATGCGAACACCCGGAAACACGATGCCGGCACGCACGAGCGCGCGCTCGGCGAGCAGATCGATCACGTTCAGCGCGCCGTCGGACGCGAGCGGACCGATACCTTCGATGCCTCCGAGGAGCGCAAGCGTCCGATCAGCTGCAGCGCCCCAATCGGATGGCGTCGCCGTGATGCTGTGCTGGGCCAGGAGGGCGGTAACGACCTCCCGATCGGTCAGCACCTTTGCGCGGAACTCGCCATTGCCGAGCCCGATCCAGGCCGCCCCGGCCGCCGTGAGGCGTGTGCCGGCCACGATGCGGCTCGCGATCGTGCCGCGTCGAGGCAGCGTTAACTCGGGTACGCCGATTACCTCAACGACGCCTTGTGGGATCCCTTCCGGCCTCGCGATGAGCAGGCGCAACTCGCTGCCGGCGAGCACCGGATATTCGGCACTCGACGCGGCTTGGATCAACACGGAAGCCGGCAACGACGGCCTGGTCAGCGCAAACGTCGGTTCACCCACACGATCGCGGGCGGGATAGAAGGTCGACAGCTTTTCGCCCACGTACTTCGTCAGGCCCAGGCCATCCTGGGCCAGCCGTTCCACTGCAACTGCGTCTTCGCCACGTGCGATGCAGACCGCGACATCGGGTTCGCTGTTTGTCGTCGATCCGAGCATGGCCCCGAGGTCCTGGCGCACCTTGGCCAGGCCGTCCGGCTGTGCCCATAGTGGCAGCGCCACGACGCGGATCCGGTATGGAGCGAGCAGCGCGCGGACGTTCCAAAAGTAGGTCAGGGCGTCCACGTCGTCGGCGGAGGCGATTGCGACGAAGACGAAAGGGTACTGATGCACTCCGGTTCCGCTCCTGACCAACAGTCCGCGCGCGCTCTGCTCCAACGTCGTGGTCCCCAGCACAGCCTGGTCGACGATTCGCTCGAGCGGCATCGCCCACTCGTCGCCGCTCGGGTTCGTTGCGACAGCCGCATCCCGCGCACGCTCGAAGTCCAGATCGAGCAGCGAGGCCGAGGGCTCACCCCACGACATCGCGGCAAAAAGACTGGCTCTCGGGTCCGCCCACACTGGCTGCGAGATCTCGGTCGACGCTTGCACGCCCGCGTCGGAGGGATACAGATGCGATCTGAAGGTGACGACTTCGTGATCGGTCGTCGGCACGACCGATTCAAAGCGGGCCATTTCATCAGCGCGATCGCGCCCGACCACGATCACCCGATCAGGATCGCCGGCTTGCGCGCAGAACCGATCGAACCCGTTCCAGACTCCAGGCGTCTCTTCGACGGCGATGAGATCCAGGATGCCGCCCCAGTTCTTGCTCGCATGCCGAACGACCTCGCGAAGCAGATCCCGATCGCCGTTCGGTATCGAGTACATCCGCCGGACGGGCCGATAGACGATCGCTGCCCGCGTTTCCCCGAGGATTGGCCGGGTCGGCGAAGGCACTAGCCGTCCGCCGTCAGTCTTTCCAGTAGGCGGCTCCCGCGGCGGTTGGGTAGGGAGGGGGTCGGTCATGACGCTTGCTCTCCGACGGCGCGCTCGGTCTCGATGATCTTCGAGAAGTCCGACTGAATGTCCTCCCAGAGTGCTCGGATCGGATCGTCCTGCTTCAGCCGGAACAGCTTGTTCAGTTGCGCCAATGTGTGGACGCCGAATTGCGCGGTGGCATAGAGCAGGAACCAGGGGACGGTGTTCTGAGGCCCGATCGACAGCGCGCCGGCGGCGGCCTGGCCGACGTAGGAGTTGACGCTCGTCGGGCCAGCATGCGATTCGTCAGACGAAAGTGCGTAGTAGTGCCTGTAGAAGCGACGGAACCCAACGCGGCTGAAGAGCTCGTAATCACTTAGACCGGTCCACGTCTTCATTTTGCCTACCTTCCTTGCCGGCTTGACCCCGCGCGCCGCGGCCTCGGCCAGCATCGCGTCACTGGCCGCTGTCTGCTGGGCGCGCTGAGCGTCAATCTGCTTTTTCGGCGTGCCCGTCCGCCAGAGGTACTCGTACAACCGATCTTGCGAAGCTCGCTGATGGTGAACTCGCAAAGGGTCGATTTACGTTCCGCGAAGCTCCAACCCCGTCCGATGTGGCCAGCGTAACGAGCGCGCTCAACATCGCGCGAGCCGATGGCGTCAGCTCGTTCTCGTAGCCGAACGCGGCTCCGTCATGAACAACGCGCTGCAATCGAAGAGAGCGTGCGGCTAGCGCTAGCAACGCACCCCGCCAGCGGTTAGGTGCCAGCGGCACGCCTAGCCAGAACAACATCTACTCCTCGATGCTTGCTTCGGGTGGCTCGTCCTGGGCCGCCAAGAAGGTCACCGACAACACTGCCGCGAAGGACTTTCCCGACGTGGTCGTGGGAAGCGACAGCACAAGCTACGCGGTTTGGCAGGACAGCCGCAACGGCAACGCCGACGTCTACTACGCGACGCTGACGAGCGGCGGCTCTGCCTCTGCGCGACCACCAAGATCTCAGACGATCCGGGCACCACGGCGCAGACCATGCCGCGCAT